>Ga0207713_1000396_pt1 | contig 46595 bp, 42 predicted proteins | sample KBSS64metaG_FD_184404 | JGI IMG/M metagenome (GOLD analysis project Ga0207713, IMG submission 184404) | Switchgrass rhizosphere microbial communities from Kellogg Biological Station, Michigan, USA - KBS S6-4 metaG (SPAdes) (version 2) | ecosystem: Host-associated > Plants > Roots > Rhizosphere >...
AGCCGGAGGGCAGGTCGAGCTGGCCCGACAGTTCGATCCCGCGCGTGCGCTGGGTGCCGATCGGGAGCAGCACCGTGGGGGTGGCCGGATCGCTGCCCTTGATCCCGGTGCGGCGCAGGACAAAGCCCGCCGCCTGCAGGTTCAGCCGCCCGCCCAGCAGCGTGTACTTGGCGCCGATCTCCTTGTTGGTGGTCTGCTCGGGCGCGAGGTCGGCGTTGTTGGCGGCGAGCGCGAAAGTCTCGGCCGAGGGCTGGAAGCTGCGGCTCCACGAGGCGTAGTAGGACTGCGCCGCGTCGGGTTGGAACACCAAGCCCGCGCGCGGGCTCCACTTGCGGTCGGTGCGGGCAAGGTCGGTCTGGCCGGGCAGCAGCTGCTGCGTCTTCTGCCGGAACCGGTCGTAGCGCAGGCCTACCAGCGCCTTGAACCCGTGGCCGAGGTCGGCAAGGTCCTGGGCATAGAGGCCGAGCGTGTCGAAGGTCGTGCGGGTGTTGGCGCTGAGCGCGGTGAAGCTGGCATCGTTCACGACCGGCAGGACCGGATCGAGCAGCGAGGTCGTGGTGACGACGCGTGACGCGAAAGTCTGCGCCCCCTTCACCTGGCGGGCGGCCTCGACGCCGTAGAGCAAGGTGTGGGTCATGCCGCCTGCGTGCAGGATCTGGGTCAGTTCGGCCTGGTTCGACCAGCCATCCTCGTCGCGATTGAGGCGGCCGTGCTGCAGTGTCACCGTCATCGCCGCCGCGTTCACCGCGGAGGGCAGGGTGCTGTGCCGGTCGAGTTGGTAATTGTAGTGCCGGAACCCGTCGCGGAAGCTCAGGCTGTCGGAAATCCGATGCGTCAGCACCGCGGTTTGCGACCACACCCGGCTTTGGGTCGCATCGGCATCGCGTGCATTGGCGGCGCCGTAGTAAGTCGCGCGCGGCACGTCGACCGGGCGGCCGTTCACTGCCGGAATGCCCAAGTCCATCAGGCGCTTGTCGCGCAGGTAATCGGCTTCCAGATAAAGCGTGGTGTCGCTGCCCGCGCCGACCAGCAGCGAGGGCGCGATCGCGAAGCGCTTGACGAACTGCTGGTCGCGAAAGCTGCCGTCATCTTCCCACGCGCCGGTTACGCGGGCGCCGACGCCGCTGCGCGGATCGAAGCGGCCAAGATCCCACTCGCCGCGCTTGGTGTCGAACGAGCCCGCCGACAGGGTGATCGCGGTGATGTCGGTGTCCGGCCGCTTGAGTACCCGGTTGATGAGCCCGCCCGACGAGCCGCGCCCGTAGAGCACCGCCGCCGGGCCCTTGATCACCTCGACCCGCTCGGTGTTGGACAAGTCGCGAAAGTAGAGGGCATCGTCGCGAAAGCCATTCACGAACTGGTCGGCGATGGCGGTGAAGCCGCGGATGCTGACCTGGTCGCGCTGGCCGTCGCCCGAGGCGAAGCTGACGCCGGGCACGTTCTTGAGCGCATCCTGCAGCGAGAGTGCCCGCTGGTCGAGCAGGACTTGCGAGGGGACCACCACGATCGACTGCGGGATGTCGCGCAACGGCGCAGGAATCTTGGCGGCGGTGGTGTCGCCCTGCACGTAGCTGTCGCGCGCGCCGGTGACGATGATCGTATCGCGGTCACCGGCCTCGGTGCCGGCGGCATCGGCCGCATGCGCGGGCAGGGTCAGGACGGCGAGTGGCAAAGCCGCGCAGACCAGTACGACAGGCCGGCTCATGGCAGTCGCCACTGGCACGCGACCTGCCGCCGAGCGCGCGGCGAAACGAAATGCAAACAAAGCTACCCCCATCGATATGCGAACGATTCGCATTAGCGTTAGTAGCCTATCTCGACCAGTACCTTTCTGCCGGCGCGGAAGGGGGCCTTCAGTCCTCGCGCGCGCTGGCCATTTTCCCGGTTTGTCGATCCCTGGTAAGACAAGGACATAGCGTATGGCTGACCATCTTCACGTCATCACCGGCGGCCCCGGATCGGGCAAAACGACCCTGATCGACGCTCTGGCTTCCGAGGGCGTCCGTCACATGCCGGAAGCGGGCCGAGCGATCATTCAGGACCAAGTGGATATCGGCGGAACCGCGCTGCCGTGGAGCGATCGAGAAGCGTTCGCGACCCTGATGCTGGCATGGGAGATGCGCTCCTACCGCGAGGCGGTGAGCGCATCTGGCCCCATCATCTTCGACCGCGGCATCCCCGACGTGATCGGCTACCTACGACTTTGCGGATTGCCTGTGCCGGCGTCGGTCCTGCGAGCAGCCGAGCAGCGGCGTTATGCGAACAGGGTCTTCATCGCCCCGCCCTGGCCGGCGATCTTCAAGCAGGACACCGAGCGCAAGCAGACGCTGGCGGAGGCCGAGGCTACTTATCGGGCGATGGTCGAGGCGTACTCCAGCCTCGGATACGAGCTGGTCATGCTCCCGCTGGCGTCGGTGGCGGAACGAGCAAGGTTTGTCCGCGAGCGGATCGGCTGAAGCTCCCGATCCTCGATCCCTTGAACAGCGATACTGCGCATGGCATATACACGACATATCCCATGGAGTTTATGGCATGGCCGAACCAGCAAGGAGCCCTGACATCCGCTCAGCGAAGCTCTTCCGCAACAACCGAAGCCAAGCAGTCCGCATCCCGGCTGAGTTCGAGTTTTCCGGCAGCCGCGTGCTGATTTACAAAGAAGGCGATCGGCTCATCATCGAGCCTGAGCCGCGGCCGAACCTGCTCGATACCTTGCGATCGTTGGCTCCGCTTGATCCCGCCGACTTCTTTCCTGACGACGTGGATGAGACTTTGCTGCCGTTGAGGGATGTCGATTTGTGAGCCGCACCCGCTACATGCTCGACACCAACATCGTGTCCGATCTTGTACGGAGCCCTCAAGGCCGCATCTTTGACCGGATCGCGGCGCTCGGCAGCGACACCCTATGCATTAGCATCATCACCGCTGCCGAACTGCGCTATGGATGTGCGAAGAAGGGATCGCCTCGGCTGCTCGCTCAGGTCGAGGCCATCCTTGCCAGCATCGACATTCTTCCGTTCGATGTGCCGGCCGACGGGGAGTATGGCGGTATCCGCGCCGAACTGGAGGCTGCGGGCAAGCCGATCGGCCCAAATGACCTGCTGATCGCGGCTCATGCCTGTGCCGCCGGCGCGACGCTGGTCACGGCCAATGTCAGCGAGTTCGAGCGTATCCGGGGCCTGCGTGTCGAGAATTGGCTGGTTTGACAGTCCCTCAAGGCTGGCTCGTCCAACCCAGTGATCGAGCATCCCACCTGAGGCGTCGCGCATCGATCACCGTTTTCGATGGGGAGTATGAGGCGTTGCCCCATGGCCTGAAGCCCGCGATGAACCGGCTCGAAGTCCATCACCGAGGGCATCATGGCCGCCAGTGAGCAGAGCTATCTTCGCGATGTTCAATACCGCTTCCCCGACCGGCTGAAGGCGCGGTCGATCCTGCATACCCGCTACGGCCGGGGCGACTGGTTCGCGTGGCTGGCCGCCAACATTCCGCTGCCGGCAGGAGGCCTCATCGTCGACGTGGGGTGCGGCGCGGGATCGTTCTGGACGAACGCGCCGCAGGAGGTGCCGTCCGATCTCAAGCTGCGCCTGTTCGACATTTCCCAGGGCATGGTGGACGCAGCCCGGGGCTCCACCGCCGCCATGCAGCGGTGGCAGGATGTCGAGGTCTCCGTGGCCGACGCGGCCGCTCTGCCGCTGGCCGACGCCAGCGTGGACACCACGATCGCCGTCCACATGCTCTACCACCTTGCCGATCCCTCGGCCGGGTTGAAGGAGATGGCCAGGATCACGCGAGAGGGCGGTGCGGTGGCCGTCATCCTCAACCCGGCAGGCACGATGGCCGAGTTGACGGCGCTGGCGCGGGCACCATTCGGGAGCGAGCCCGATCCGCGACCGGAGCCGCTGTCGGCGGAACAGGGGCTTGCGCTCATGCAGCGCGAATTCGCCAGCGTCGATGTGATCCGATACGATGACGAACTGCACGTCACCGATCCTGTCGATCTGCTCGGCTATCTCGGCAGCTTGCCGATTGCCGACAAGCCGGGTGTCCTGGAGGAGCTGGCAGTTGCCGTTGAGGACGCCTTCCGCCGGACGGATGGAGTTTTCACCATCACAAAGGCATCCGAGCTTCTCATAGGACGCAAATAGCGCACCGGAGACGACCACAGTTCGCCATCAGCGGATCTGGACGACCTTCACACCGGTGTCCTGAGCGACAAGGTTCCAGTGCGTGTCGCTGGTCCAGGCAGGCAGACCGTCGCGCTGGGCGAGGGCGAGGCAATAGCGATCGCCCAGTGACAGTCCGGCGCTGGCGGTCACCGCCCGCAGCCGGCCGGCAAGCTTGGAAGTGGTCTGATCGGCCGGCACGATCGCGATCGGCAGGGGATCGAGCATGGCGTCGATCGCAGCGGCCGGCATTCCGTGGAATGCGAAATGGCTGACCACCTCCGCGTAGTTGACCGCGGACATGCGCGCCGAAGCGATCGCGTTTGAGACCTTGGCTGCCCCTTTTTCCTGCTTCAGCATGGCAATCAGAGCAGAGGCATCGAGAACGAACTCGCTCATTCGCCGCTGTCCTCGCGGCGGCGCGCGAGGAAGCCTTCGACACCGGCTTCGGGATTGCTGCCGGTGTACTGCCTGGCCAGCGCCTGCGCGCGTGCCACGGCTTGCGCAGCTGTACGCAGTACAACGCCGTCTTCTGTTTCCTCGAGGAAGACCGCACCGCCGCCGGTGAGTCCGAGGCGCTTGCGCACATCAGCCGGCAGGCTCATGCGCCCGTTGGGCGTCACATTGACTTGTAGCGGCATGATAACCTCAGGCGGGACGGAAGGCGCGTAAGCGGCCGCATAACGCAAAATGCGTCAATGTGCCACAGAGTCTCCAATATGGCATGAATCCTCATCGGTGGCCCGAAAGACCTATTTGGGGGCAAAAGTGGGCCTGTGTCCGATAAGGATGATTCTCGGACATAAGAGGGGGTTATTGAAAATGGTACGTTTGCACGTTCTGATGGATTCATGATAAATATGGGGGCAAGTTCGAATGGCCACACTTTAGGAGATTACCGTCATGGCAGTTCACAGCGTCAAAGTCATGCCCGACGGGCGCATACAGATACCAGCGCAATTGCGACGCGAGATGAACCTTTCGGGCGGCGAGACGCTTAATCTCGAGCTGCGGGATGGTACGTTGTCGGTGCGCCGTCCGTCCAAGACGCTCGAAGCCATCCGCGCCATGCTCGCGCCCTATCTCGGTCCCGACGTCGACCTGCAGGCCGAGCTCAAAGCGATGCGCGTGGAAGATGCCGCGCGTGATTGAGAGCCTGCTCGACAGCTCCACGGTGCTGGCCTTTATTCGCGGAGAACCCCACCAGCTCGATGAAGATCGGGTGCTGGCGGGTGCCGGCATCTGCAGCGTCAACTTGGCCGAGGTCATCGGCGTTCTTCTCGTGAAGGGTGTGCCAGACGAGCGGATTACCTCTGCGATTGGCGGGCTCGGCCTCAAGGTCGTACCGCTCGACGGCGACGCGGCGACTCTTGCCGGTCGTCTCATCCCGGTAGCGCGGCCATTGGGAATCGGCCTCGGCGACTGTGCGTGCATCGCCACCGGGATGACGCTCGGAGTGCCGATCTACACGGGCGACCGCGATTGGCTGAAGCTGCAGGTCGAAGCCGATATCAAGCTGATCCGCTGAGGCATGGCGCACGACCTCCTCCCGATTTCGGCGCAGCTGCCGGCCGACCTCGCCGCCGAGATCGAGGGCGCGCGCGATACGCTCGCGGCGGCGAAGGCGGCATCGACCCAGAAGGCCTATGCGTCCGACTGGCGGCGGTTCTGTGACTTCTGCGAGGCGCGCAATGTGGAAGCGCTGCCAGCGCACCCTGACATCGTCGCCCTGTTCATCCACGTCGAGGCGGAAGCCGGCATCGCACCGGTGACAATCGGCCGGCGCATCGCAGCGATCACGCACCATCATCGCGATGCCGGCCTCGCCTCGCCGAGCGCCCGCGACGATGCCGGGGTGATCGCGGCCATGCTCGCCGGTGTGCGGCGCAAGTATGCGCGGAAGAAGGAGCAGAAGTCGCCGGTCCAGGCCGACGTGTTGAAGGCGATGTTGGCCTCGATCGAGGGCATGGGGGTCCGCGCGAGGCGGGACCGCGCGATCCTGGCTCTGGGCATGGCGGGCGCCTTCAGGCGCTCGGAGCTTGCCGCGCTACGCCTCGAGGATCTGAAGTTCACCAACACGGGGCTGCGCATCACCATCCCCAAGTCGAAGCGCGACCAGGAGCGTGCCGGCCAGACCATCGCCATTCCCGAAGGGCGCTTCATTCGGCCGGTCACGTTGCTGCGCCACTGGCTGCATGCGGCCGAGCTCGATCGGCCAGACCCCCTGACTGGCGCGGCGCGCACGGGCCCCGTGTTCCTGCGGCTGACCCGGTCGGACGTTCCCACCACCACCGCGATCACCGACAAGACGATCGCGCGCCTGGTCAAGACGGCCGCGGCGGCGGCAGACCTCGACCCCGTCCTCTACTCCGCGCACTCGCTACGTGCCGGCTTCCTCACCGAGGCCGCGGCCCGGCGCGCGAACCTGTTCAAGATGAAGGATCACAGCCGGCACAAGTCGCTCGACACAGTCGCGGACTATGTGCGCGATGCGGCGATGTTCGACGATCATGCGGGGGACGGCTTTCTCTAGCTAGCTCCCGAGCTCCTCATAGGACGCAAGTAGCGCGCCGGGCGGCTCGGTCCAGAAACTCGGTTCCCATCGGGAAAGCTCCGGCCCTGCCCCAGCACGCCCCCATTGTCGCCACGATCCCCAATCATAAGACCGGCATGGCGATTATCAGGCGGGCGGAGTTCCCCACCGACAGCCCGGCGGTGCTCAGCATCTGGCGAGAGTTCATAGCCAACTCTCCGGTCAATCTGGATTACCAGAATAACGCGGTCGAGTTTGCGACCTTCACCGAGAAATACGCTGCCCCCAAGGGATGCGTCCTGCTTGCAGAGACAGACGACGGGGTCGTGGGGTGCGTCGCCATGCGACAAGTCACCCCTGCCCTATGTGAGATGAAGCGATTGTATGTCCGCTCCAATGCACGCGGTGGACACCTTGGTCGCAAACTGGCGGAGCGGCTGATCGCGGAGGCGCGCGCCGCGGGCTATCGCGAGATGCGGCTTGACGTGCAGGCCAAGTTCCTTGCCGCACGCAAGCTCTATGCAGACCTTGGCTTCGTTCCGGCCGATCCCATCTCGTTCAATCCGGTCCCCGGAGCTTCGTTTCTCGGCCTGGACCTATAATCGCTTATCGGCGAGTTCCCGATCACCGCCTCACTGGTGTTCGCTGGCACGCCACAGCCACGTGCAATACGTTGAAGCCATGTACTCATGAAGGAATTTGGGACGTGGTCACATCGGTCAGACTGGCACCCGAGATCGAGCAGCGCCTCGATCGGCTCGCCGCCGCCACCGGACGTACCAAGGCCTACTACCTGCGCGAGATGATCGAGCGCGGCATTGAGGAGATGGAGGACGTCTATCTCGCCCAGAAGACCCTCGAGGACGTGCGTGCCGGACGTGAAACGACCAGCTCGCTCGACGACGTAGAGACGCGCCTTGGCCTGACGGATTGAGGTGACCGCCAGCGCCGGGAAGACCCTTTTTCAAACTCGATCGCACCACCGCCAAGCGGATCACCGCCGTGCTGCGCGAACGGCTTGCCGACGTCGACACGCTGCCTTTGGATTGATCTTCCACGGCACGTATCAGGATCGCGATTGCCGACTTAAACCGTCGGCCTTTTGCCAAGCCTCTGGAGGCCCTTCTCACGCTCCTCGCGTTCAGCAAGGCCGGTCCCCACTGCAACTTGGAAGGCGACCTTTTCGACGCGGTCTATCGACCGATCTGTTCCTCACGGGACTCAATCCCCTTCCCAGGAACCACCCCGGCAAGACCCCGAGACAGGTAGGCCGATCAGTCCCTGTTTTTTGCACACCCTATGCGGCAACCGCGAGTGTAAGTGTTTGAAAAGTAGATGTTACCATATGTAAACAGTGTTCACGTCTGTAAACACGACAGGGCTAACAAAACTTATCCTTTATTTTCAATCTATTGAGGGTTTACGGGTGTAAACGCGAACGTTCTGGACAGCGACCTGGCCCCTCAGTAATCATGGATTCGCGATAGCCGAATCCAGGCTCCAACCCATTGGAGCGGAAATGAAATCAGTATCTAACACCCAAGTCGTAGCCGCACGCTTGCCGGCAGACCTAGTTCGGATGGTCGACGAGGTCGCTAACCTGAAGTCGTGCGAGCGCTCGGAGGCTATTCGCCACATCATTCTGGTTGGCGCGCCCCTGATCATCAAAGGCAAGAACGTGAATATCGAGCGGGTCCTAACCGGCCTCGAGATTCTCGTTATCGACTGCCTGCGCAAGGCGGTGGAATCGAATCCCGCCGACGTCGATATGCTGGTGAAAGCGGCCTCCACAAACGTGGAGACATACCATGTCTGAACACGACATCCGCCCCAGCAAAAAAGCGGTCATGATCGACCACCATCCCGCGCGGAATGGTGCTTAGAAACTCCGGCAATTTCACGCGCGGCTTGCAGCTTTTCTCGCATGAGCTGACGATGACCTGAGCGGGTGTTGCGGGTGCCGATCATGACCTGGCTCGGGGCCTCTTCCATCCTCCGTGCGGTGGCCGCGGCCTGCGACAAGTTCATGCGTCTGCCGCTGGCTTCGGCGTTGGGCGCGGCGTTCATTTTTGCCTCGCTCGCTGTCGTCATCGACTACGCCAGCAAGGGCGGGAAGGAGATCCCGAGGGAGCGCTACGAGCGTAGCGCGCTGCCGATCTCGAGTGAGCCGCTGACCGGGAAAATCGATCGCCACAACCGCGAGGAATCCTGCAAGGGATGTGTCGCGCGAAAGTTGGCGTTCGACCCGGCGAAAGTCCTCAAGCTGAGGCCGTTCAGTGAGTAGGCAAGAGCAAGGCGGTACGTCGTTGCCGATGAAGTCCAAGTAGACTTGCAGCCTGCATCGTTCGGAGATCCTGCAGGGCGGCGCATGCGCCCAGGACCGGACACCTAAGCCGCCAACGCGTAGCGGCGGCAGTGTTCGAGGTAGCCAGCTTCGTGGCTGCCGGCGAGGGTGACGACGCTCTCCCACAGCCACGACGGCGCGTCGATCTGGCCGCGATGGTCGGCCTCCAGGACGGCGAGCCAAGCGGCGCGCTGGTCCTGGTCCAGTTGCCTGCCGTGGGCCTTGCCGATCACGAAGGCGAGGTAGCGGGCCGCCTTGACCGCCTCGCCCTTGGTGAACTGGTCGACTTCCAGCTTCAGATCCTGCGGCGCCAGTTCGCGGATGAACAGCGAGTGGCCGAGCATTCGCACCGGGATCATCCGGGCGCCCAGATGGGGCGAGAGCGCGCGGGCCGCCGCCGCCACGCGCTTGGCGGGATCGGACGGCATCATCGCCCCAGACGCCGCCGGCGCGATCGGCGCCACCGCTTGCTTGAGATCGATCAGCGCGTAGTCGGAACGCCCCTCGGCATTGTCTAGGCCGACGATCACCGCATAGCGCAGCAGCCCCAGCGAACTGCACCCCTTCATCCAGTAGGCGGCATCGACCAAGTGGACCTTGCGATGCCGGTCCTTCTGGTCGAGCGAGAGGATCAGCCGGCCGACTTCGGGATCGGCGAACACCGCCTGCAGCGCGTCACGCTCCTGCGCTTCGAGCGCCCAGAACTTGCGGCCGAGCGGGATGCAGGGCTCGACCGCGTCGAGCCGTTCCTTGGCCAGGTGCTTCCAGCGGCGCCCCAGCGCCCGGCGGCGGACGCTGCGGACCACCTCGGGCTGCACGCCGGGATCGCCGTCCAGCGGGTCCGCGATCCCGGCGGCATAGCCCTCCACCACCTGCTCGATCATGTGTGCAGTGGTGACGCCCGGCAGGTCCGACCCGCGCGCCGCCGTCGCCAGCGAGAGGCCGAGCCGGATGAGATCGTGTGCCGGATTGCCGATCACCGCCTGATCGAGATCGCGGATCTGGATCTCGACGCGCCCGTCTCCCGCTACCAACGGCCCCAGGTTGCCGAGGTGGGCATCGCCGCAGATCCATATGGACGGGCCCTCGGGCACCCGCCGCGCCACCGGTGAGGCTGCCAGCCATTCATAGAAGAGAGCCGTATTGCCGCGCACGTAGGCGTGCGCGGAACGCGCCATTTTGCGCGTGCGGTTGGTCTCCAGGATCGCCTGGCGGTTGGCCCGGGCCGGCATGGTCATCAGTGTCCCCTCACGTGGAACAGCTTCAACGCGCGAGAGGCCGGATTGTGACGGAGTGTTGCCCAAGCGGGCGGTTGCCGAGCCAGGCGCAACGCGTCGCCAGACAGGTCGCCGATGCGGCAAACAGATAGGCCCTGTTCTACCCAAGCATAACCTCTTATAGACCCCATTGTGCAGTTGCAGCATGGCTGGAGAATGATCCGGCGATGTCGCCGTGAAGCGCTGTGGGGTGTAACGGAATGAAGATCGCCGTTTTCGGCCTGGGTTATGTCGGGCTTTCCAATGCCGTGCTCCTGGCCCAGCACAACGAGGTCGCCGCCGTCGACATCACGGCCGAGCGGGTCGAGATGCTCAATGCGCGCAAGTCCCCGATCGTCGATGCCGAGCTGGAGGAGTGCCTCGCCACCCGGCCGCTGAACCTCACGGCCACGCTCGATGCCAGGGAAGCGCTGGAGGGCGCCAACTACGTCATCGTCGCCACGCCCACCAACTACGATGTCGATACCAACAAGTTCGACACCTCCTCGGTCGAGGCGGTGATCCAGACCGCGCTCGATGCCGGCTCCAAGGCCACGATCGTGATCAAGTCGACGATCCCGGTCGGCTTCGTCGAGGACGTGCGCAAGCGGCTCAACACCGACCAGGTGATCTTCAGCCCCGAGTTCTTGCGGGAAGGCCGGGCGCTCTACGACAACCTCCATCCCTCGCGCATCATCGTTGGCGAGCGGTCCGAGCGAGGGCGCATCTTCGCGAACCTGCTGCTGGAGGGCGCCGAGAAGAACGACGTCGAGATCCTCTTCACCGATCCGAACGAAGCCGAGGCGATCAAGCTGTTCGCCAACACCTACCTTGCGATGCGGGTCGCCTTCTTCAACGAGCTCGACAGCTACGCGATCGCCCACGGCATGGATTCGCGCCAGATCATCGTCGGTGTCGGGCTCGACCCGCGGATCGGACCGCACTACAACAATCCCAGCTTCGGCTACGGCGGCTACTGCCTGCCCAAGGACACCAAGCAGCTGCTGGCGAACTACTCCGAGGTGCCGCAGAACCTGATCCGTGCGATCGTCGATGCCAACCGCACCCGCAAGGACTTCCTGGCCGACCAGATCATCGCCAAGAATCCCACCAAAGTTGGCGTGTTCCGCCTCGTGATGAAGGCCGGCTCGGACAACTTCCGCCAGTCCTCGATTCAGGGCATCATGAAGCGGGTCAAGGCCAAGGGCATCGAGGTGGTGATCTACGAGCCGGCGATGAGCGAGGAGAGCTTCTTCGGCTCGCAAGTCGTGCGCGACCTCGAGGCCTTCAAGCAGGAGTGCGACGTCATCATCGCCAATCGCATGACCGACGAGATCGCAGACGCGAAGGACAAGGTCTTCACCCGCGACCTGTTCGGATCGGATTGAGCTCGATGCGCACCGCACTTGTCACCGGCTCGGCCGGCTTCATCGGCTCCTTCGTCTGCGAGCGCCTGCTGCGCGACGGGTTCAAGGTCATCGGCCTCGATGCCATGACCGACTACTACGAGGTCACGCTCAAGCAGCGGCGCCAGGCCAGGCTGCTGCAGTCCGAGCACTTCCGCGCGATCGAGGACTATGTCGAGACGCCCGGCCTGCTGATGGAGCTGTTCGCGACCGAGCAGCCCGACGTGGTAGTCCATCTCGCCGCACAGGCCGGCGTGCGCTACTCGATCGAGAACCCGCGCTCGTACCTGGAAAGCAACATCGTCGGCACTTTCGAGCTGCTCGAAGCCGCCCGCGCCCACCCCCCGCAGCACATGCTGCTGGCTTCCACGTCCTCGGCCTTCGGCGCGAACACCGAGATGCCATATCGCGAGACCGACAAGGCCGACCACCAGATGTCGTTCTACGCCGCCACCAAGAAGGCGACGGAGAACATGGCGCACAGCTACGCGCACTTGTTCGGTCTGCCGGTCACGATGTTCCGCTTCTTCACCGTCTACGGGCCGTGGGGCCGCCCGGACATGGCGCTGTTCAAGTTCACCAAGGCGATCCTCGAGGGCCGCCCGATCGACGTCTACAACTACGGCGACATGAAGCGCGACTTCACGTACATCGACGACCTCGTCGAGGCGATCCGCCTGCTGATCGATGTGCCGCCCGTGCGCCCGACTGAAGGCGAAGGCGTGCCTGAAGGCGACAGCCTCTCACCGGTGGCACCGTGGCGCGTGGTCAACATCGGCAACTCGAACGCGGTGCAACTCACCGACTTCATCGAAGCGATCGAGGATGCAACAGGCCGCAAGGCCGAGCGCAACCTCATGCCGATGCAGGCAGGTGACGTGCCCGCGACTTGGGCCGCTGCGGAGTTGCTCAAGACGCTGACTGGCTATGCGCCCAAGACGGGGGTCGGCGAGGGCGTGGCACGGTTTGTGGAGTGGTATCGCGGATATTATTCCGTTTAAGAATTGGGGAATATCAGCATGCGCAGGGGCATAATACTTGCCGGTGGTTCAGGAACCCGGCTTTATCCCTTAACAAGGGGTGTGTCGAAGCAGCTCATGCCTGTGTTCGACAAGCCGATGATCTATTATCCCCTGTCCGTGCTCATGCTGGCCGGCATCAAAGAAGTTTTGATCATCACGACCCCTCATGACCAAGCTGCCTTTCAGGCCGTGCTGGGCGATGGAAGCAGCTTCGGCATCGAGCTGCAGTATGCCGTGCAGCCCGAGCCGGCGGGGCTTGCCCAAGCCTTTCATATCGGCGCCGATTTCGTGGGCAGCCGGCCTTCCGCACTGATCCTTGGAGATAACATCTTCTACGGTCATGGCCTGCCTCAGCTTCTCGGTAGTGCTGATGCGCGGGAGAGCGGTGCCACCGTGTTCGGCTACTACGTTAACGATCCCAAGGCTTATGGCGTGGTGTCATTCGATGCCCAGGGACGTGCGGAGACCATCGAGGAGAAGCCGGATCATCCCAAGTCCAACTACGCTGTCACCGGCCTCTATTTCTACGATGGGCAAGTGGTTGATCTTGCCGCTGATCTGAAACCCAGCCACCGCGGCGAGCTCGAGATCACCGACCTGAACCGGCTCTATCTGGAGCGCGGCGAGCTTTCCGTGGAGATCATGGGCCGCGGTTACGCCTGGCTCGACACCGGCACACATGGCTCGCTGCTCGACGCGGGCAACTATGTGCGGATCATCGAGGAGCGGCAGGGATTGAAGATTGCCTGCCCCGAGGAGATCGCTTGGCGCAATGGCTTCATAGACGATGCGCAGCTGGAAGCGATCGCCGCTCCGCTGGTGAAGAGCGGTTATGGCGCGTATCTGCTTAATCTCCTCAAGAACCGTGAGGCTGTGCTCGAGAGCGGGATCTCGACATGGAACTGATTCCGACCGAAATCGAGGGTCTGCTGATCGTCGAGCCGCGAGTCTTCGGAGACGAGCGCGGCTTCTTCCTGGAGAGCTGGAACCGGCGTACCTTTGCGCAGCTCGGCCTGGATCTGGATTTCGTGCAGGACAACCACAGCCGTTCCGCACGTGGCGTTCTGCGCGGTCTGCACTACCAGCAGCCTAATCCCCAAGGAAAGCTCGTCCGTGTCGTCGCGGGGCGTGCCTGGGACGTAGCGGTGGACCTTCGTGCCGGCTCGCCCACTTACGGCCGTTGGGTCGGGGTGGAGTTGTCGGCCGAGAACAAGCGGATGTTCTGGGTTCCGCCGGGCTTCGCGCATGGCTTCGTCAGCCTGGAGGACGGCACCGACTTTCTCTACAAGTGCACGGCTTCCTATGATCCGGCCAATGAGCATTCCTTGATGTGGAACGATCCTGCGGTCGGTATCGAATGGCCGCTAGAAGGTATCGAGCCGCAGCTTTCCGCCAAGGACAAGGTCGGTAAGCCGTTGCACGAAGTCGAGGCTTTCGTATGAAGGTCCTGATCGTTGGCGGCAACGGCCAGCTCGGCAAGGGCTTGTCGCGCACGGCGCCGGCCGAGGCGAGCATCGTCAGCCATGACATCGACACGCTCGACATCACCGATGCCGGAGCGATCGCGGCGGTCGTGAGCGAAATCCAGCCCGATATCGTATTCAATGCGGCTGCGTACACGGCGGTGGACAAGGCTGAGAGCGAGGAAGAAGCTGCGCTCGCGGTGAATGCCACTGCAGTAGGCTATCTTGCTGACGCGGCTCGCAGGATCGATGCACGGTTCGTGCATGTCTCGACTGATTTCGTGTTCGATGGACGCTCCGGCCTACCCTACACGCCTGATGCGCCTACGGCACCGATCGGTGCCTACGGGCGCACCAAGCTGGCAGGGGAAGAGGCTGCAGGCGACGATGCCCTCATCGTACGTACGGCCTGGGTCTATGCCCCCAATGGCGGCAATTTCGTCCGTACCATGCTGCGCCTCATGGCCGAACGGCCCGAAGTGCGCGTGGTCGCCGACCAAATCGGCACCCCGACTTATGCGCCAGGCCTTGCAGCCGCATTATGGACGATGGCGGCAAAGGGCACCAAGGGCGTCCACCACTACACCGATGCCGGTGCCTGCAGCTGGTATGATTTTGCTGTGGCGATCCAGGAAGAGGCCCTGGCTGCAGGTCTGCTGGACAAGGCTGTGCCGGTGATCCCGATCAACGCTTCGGAATACCCGACGCCGGCACAGCGTCCGCATTACTCGGTGCTCGACAAGACCTCGACCTTCGCGGTCCTCGGCGGACCGACCCCCCACTGGCGCGAGAACCTTCGCAAGATGATGGCTGAGATCAAGATCCATGGCTAACCTGATCGTCACAGGAGGCGCCGGATTCATCGGCGCCAACTTCGTCCACTATCACCGCAAGGTGGCGCCTGACGATCGGATCGTCGTTCTGGACCTGCTCACTTATGCGGGCAATCGCCATAATCTTGATGGGCTGGACGATGTGTTGCTTGTCGAAGGCGACATCTGCGACACCGACCTAGTCTCGTCACTGATCGCCGATCACGAGATCGACACGATCGTTCACTTCGCGGCCGAAAGCCACGTTGATCGCTCGATCACCGGCCCCGACGCCTTCGTCACTACCAACGTGATCGGCACCCATAGCCTGCTCAAGGCTGCCAAGAAGGCATGGCTCGACGAAGGCAGCGGCAAGCCGCACCGGTTTCACCACGTGTCCACTGATGAGGTTTATGGCTCGCTAGGCCCGAACGATCCCGCCTTCAGCGAGACCACCCCCTACGCACCTAACTCGCCCTACTCGGCCTCGAAGGCCGGTAGTGATCACCTGGTGCGTGCTTACCACCACACCTATGGGCTCGAGACGACCACGAGCAACTGCTCGAACAACTATGGGCCGTTTCAGTTTCCCGAGAAGTTGATCCCTCTGTTCACGCTCAACGCCTTGAGTGGCAAGCCGCTACCGATCTACGGCGATGGCATGAACGTACGCGACTGGTTGCATGTCGAGGACCACTGTCTCGGCATCGAGGCTTGCTTGCGTAAAGGCAAGTCGGGCGAGGTTTATAATATCGGCGGGGGGCAGGAACTTCCTAACCTCACGGTGATCGAGGAAATCTGCCATGCAGTCGATAACGCCTTTGCCGCTAATCCGTCGCTAGCAGAGCGCTTCCCCGATGCTCCAGCAGCACAGGGGCGTCCCAGTACCGAGCTTAAGACTTTTGTCACGGACCGTAAGGGCCATGACCGTCGTTATGCGATTGACGAGACCAAGGCACGCACGGAACTTGGATATGCTCCTGCACGGAATTTTCAGCAGGGTTTTGCTGAAACTCTGGCTTGGTTTCTCTCCCGCGAAGACTGGTGGATGCCGTTGCTCCAACGCGCATCGATTACGCGCTGATCATGGCAGGGCTGTGATGCGTACTACAGCATATGTAGGCCGCTATTCCGATATCTTCTTATGCTGTGCCATGGTGCAAACGTGACTGAAAAGCATCTTATTATTCTCGGCATCCGCGGTGTGCCTGCAGCCCATGGTGGCTTTGAGAGCTTTGCCGAACGTTTGGTGCCGTGGATGGTGCAAGCTGGCTGGCGTGTTACGGTATACTGCCAAGGAAGTGAAACTGGCAAACGCTATGAAGACAGTTGGGAAGGTTGCCGTCGCGTTCATATTCCGGTGAAGGCGGGTGGTTCGCTGGGCACGATTGAGTTTGACGTAAAATCGACCATAGCCGCTGTGAAGGAAAAGGGCGTGTTGCTCACGCTTGGCTACAACACCGGCTTTCTCTCAGCCTATGCGCGACTTCGCGGAAAAGCCAATCTTATTAACATGGATGGGATTGAGTGGCGACGGGCGAAATATACTAAGATGCAGCAAGTCTATCTCTGGTTGAATGAACGTATAGCCGCTGCGTCAGGAAATTTGCTGATTGCAGATCATCCTGAAATTGTTCGCCACCATTCTACTCATGCTTCGCCCACTAAGATTTCGATGATTCCCTATGGAAGCGAGAAAATTGAAGTAGCCGATGAAAAGCTGCTCACTCGTTTTGGTGTTGAGCGTGATAACTTCTTTACTGTGATTGCTCGACCGGAACCCGAGAATTCTCTGCTGGAGATTGTGAAGGCCTTCTCCCGACGCTCTCGGGGGGCAAAGTTGGTCGTGTTAGGTAAGTATAGCGAGGATCATTCTTATCAGAGAACCGTCGTTGCTGCAGCGAGTGATGAAGTCGTTTTCCCTGGTGCGATCTATGACAAGAATACGCTTCACGCATTACGCCTCTTTAGCACCGCTTATGTTCACGGCCACCAGGTAGGCGGTACCAATCCCTCGTTGGTTGAGGCATTAGGGGCGGGTAATGCGGTGATCGCTCACGATAATCCTTTTAACCGTTGGGTCGCAGGCAATGCCGGACTTTTCTTTTCGAGCGAAGATGATTGCGAGAGGTGCATTGAGAACCTGATCGGGTCGCCATCTTTACGTGATGAACTACGGTCGGCAGCCTACCAGCGCTGGCAGGAAGAATTCACCTGGCCTAGAATATTGAATGAATATCTTGGCGTTATTGATCGGTTCTCGTGACGAGGGCCGTAGATACTTCTGGAACAAAGACAAAGAGGCGATCCGGCGACCTGTGTTTGCCGAGACCAAATTATTGGCAAAGGCGGGATGCCCGAGAGGTTAAATGTCGACAACATTAATATCTAGAATACGCCAAACAAAAAAAATCCGGCTCGGTGTTCGTGCTCAGCTGCTGGCCAGCCAAACGCTTGGCCAAGTCCTGCCGATTGCGGCCATTCCATTTTTAACGCGGCTGCTCAATCCGCAGGAGATGGGGCATTATCAGATCGCCCTCTCCATTGCGTTGGTTGCGCTTCCATTCGCGATCTTTCAGGCGGATGTCTTTGTTCCTGTGGCACATGACGCAGACGAAGTGAGGCTGCTGCTGCGCCGAGCATTGCTGACTACATTGCTTGTCGGCGCAATCGCTACATCTGTCGCCGCGCTGCTGCCGAGCGGGGGTGGTTCAGGAACCGCCATCACTACGTTTTTGCTACTCGCAGTACTGTCTCTTACGTCTGTGACCAATGCGGTGCTCATTCGCAAAAATGACATGCTCAAGCTCGTTCACCGCAACATGCTGGGTGGCGCGCTTGTTGCGATTTTCCAAACGATCTTCGCAGTGCTCCATCCAACCGCAATTTCGCTTGGCATGGGAATGCTTATTGGTCGAGCGCTATGCCAAGCCCTATCGAGATCGGCAATGAGCTATTCCCCGCATCCGAATAGCGCTGAGGTACCGAAGGATTTCTGGAGAGCCTTGGGAGGTTCTGGTGCCAATGCATTGGGAACTTTTGCATCGCAGATGCCCATGCTACTAGTCGCACCGGTCTATGGGGCTGCGGCTGCTGGCTATCTTGGTCTTGGGCAACGAGTCGTGGGCGCACCGACTGGCTTGATCGGGCAAGGAGTTAATCAGATTATCGTTGCGGATGCATCGGCGATCATTCGCAACGGAGAGGCAAAGCTTTGGGCGGGTCTGCGCCGGCAAGTTGTCTTATTGATAATCGTGTCTCTTGCGGCGGCTATGGCTATTGGAGTGATTATTCCACCACTCACTCCGTGGATTTTCGGCGCACCATGGGCACCTGCCGGAAAATATATTCAGATACTTGCTCTTCCTATGTGCTTGCAGCTCGTTGCTGTGCCCATGGTTCCACTCATGGCTATGCTGGGGATGCAAAGGACAATGCTGGCATTACAGATTTTCAGGATACTATGCATCGTTGGATGCATTTTTGCGGCAGCTAAGCTTGCACTTGGAATGTCTCTGACTGTGACGCTAATTTCAATTGTCTGGACAATGGCTTATTTCGCGACAATTGGATCGGCGATTGCGGGCATTAAAAAGTATGATAGGCAAGAACGGAGGGCTTGAAGATGGCCAACAAGCCAGAGAAGCTTTTCATACTGGCCTCGCGTGGTGGCTTCGGCGGACGCTTGGCGCGCAAATTGCTAAGAGTGCTTTTCAGCTGCGACGTTTCTCCCGGTGCTGAGTTTTCTGGTCCACCGAACCTACATCATCCCCTTGGTATTGTCGTGGGAATGGGAGCGGTGATCGGCCACAATGTCACTATTTATCAAGGCGTGACGATCGGGGGCGGCAGGTCGGGAAAATACCCTAAGATTGGCGACAACGTCATTATCTACGCCAATGCCACGATTATCGGGGGGGCGGTGATTGGTGCAAACGCCATCATTGGTGCAAACGCGTTTGTCGTGGGAGATGTGCCTGCGAATGCAGTCGTCAAAGTGCCCCCATCACCAATTTCCTACCGGGAAAATCAAAAATGAACTCCGATGCGAACAACCCCGATTATCCTCTCATAAGCGTGGTCATTCCCACTTCGGGGCGCCCTTCCCTCTTTCGTGCAGTTGAGTCCGCGCTGGCGCAGGAAGAGGTCACAGTAGAAATTCTCGCTGTTGTTAACAATACAGAGGATCTTCCATCTTTCGAGGACCCAAGGGTGAAGGTCATTGATGGACGGGCAACGCCAGGACAAGGTGCGGCACGGCAAAAAGGCGTCGAAAATGCGAGCGGCTCCATCATTGCATTACTGGACGACGATGATTTTTGGGGGCCGCGAAAATGTATTGAGCAGCTTCGGGATGTTCAGAAATTTGCGGCCATAGATAGCGGTAACTGGATAGCTTCGACCGGAGTTACCATTCACTACCCTGACGGACGTCAAGTGCTGCGACCGAGAATTCATGACGCCCCTGTCTCAACAATTCATCCTGCTGAGTACCTTTTTATACGTCGAACTTTACGGAGGATTGATAATTTCATTCAATCATCATCTTTGATGTTCCCAAGGCGATTGGCTCTCATCGTTCCATTTAACACACTCCCTGATGTGTGTACCGACTGGGGATGGGTTATCGCGACAAATCGCGATACTAAGTGTCCTATCATTGTCGGCGCAGGGCATCGTACTCACTACGATATCTCAGTGCCCGGCGTGTCCAGGACCAATCGAACTCGAATGATTCTCGCTTGGGCCGACCACATGCTTTCAGACAGCCCTCGTCGTGTAATAGGGGATTTTTGCGCCACCACCCCTTTGCAAGTCACCGCCCACTTTGGCGATGTCAAAGGTGCGTTGGCGGTGCTCAGGTACGCATATGGCAAGGGACGACCTGGCCTGCCTGCTACGGTGATGGCCGGGCGTAATTTTGTGCGCTGTCTTATGATGAACATAGCAAAGAGAGTTTGAACATCTTGTTTGAAGATAAGACAACTCATTATGGCTAGAACCGATCCTAGTGAGAAGTTTGGCTTTATCTGGTCGCTGCCGATCATATTGATCTTCGCAGTGGGCGGATTGCTGCAATATGTCGGTCTTTTATCTCAAACTCAGAGCAACTGGCTTGCCCTGATCCTGTTTGGCCATGTTTTCTTTAGAATGTCTGGCTGGAGGCAGGTCAGACGTGAGATCTTACTTGTAGTATTCATTTTATACATAGTCTTTGACTATTTTAGGCATAGCGCACCAGCAGCCAACACCTTTACCTACGTCTACTACATAATATGCACAATCATAGCTGCTGCTTCCGGCCGAGTTTATGCGGAGCGAATAGCGTCAACCATTGGCATAGAGCGGTTTTTCAGATTTGCAAAGTGGTTCCTCGTTGCTGAATTGATTGTTGTGAGTTTTCAAAGGCTATTTACCGAGCAATTCATTAGCCTGTCAAAGGCGCCTATCGGTTATGTGGATGCAATATTTGGTACGCTCTTCTTACAGTCTGATGCTGCGCTGGCGGCATCCTGTGAATTCCTAACGATCTCGTCTCTCCTATTGTATTGTAATGCAAGAGATCGGATGTTTATTTCCGGCATCTCTCTTTTAATTGTATTCCTACTTAATTCGGATACATCTAAGGCTTCAATATTATTTGTCGTCATTTTATCTGCAATATACAGCTTGCATGCGAGTTTGCGTGTGGGCCGTGTTGCATTTAATGCGCTATTAGTTCTTACAGTAATCTCGTTTTTTCTAATTGCGTTAAATTCCTTTTCAGGAGTTTTCACGGATTTCTTTACGCAGGCACGCGGTGATTACTATCATCGTGACTCATGGATGTATGCCTCGCGCTTTTCTCCTCTGGGTCAAATGTTTGCCGATGGCGTTGACTTTCTTGGCGGCGGTGCGTTGACCTATTACAATCCCATCACCAAAGAGTGGCTATATAACGCGGGATTTAGCACGTTCTATAGCTTGTATATAGATTTTGGCATACCCGGATTAGCTCTATATTACGCATATCAGATTGTGCTTGTGCTTAGGTTGACCAGAAACTACCTGGAATCTGCTATATTTCTATGCGTTCTACTTCTATTTTCCTTCTTCAACTTTGCTCTTACGGATTTGGCATTTACCTTTTCATTTAATCTGGCCTTGTACCTAAATTATCTACTCGGTAGGTCGATCCCTCGTACTTATGGCAAGGAAGCCCCCCTCCCTTTGAGCGCAGGATCTGAAGGCGTCGTCGCTCCGCGTGCGACGAAGTGACGTTCGTGTGGATATTTTTAGAGTCCTGTTTCGGGGAAGAAGCCTCCTGACATCAGTCACGTATTGGCTCCAGGCTACCAGACGTGCCCGGTAGCCTGGAGCCTTCCGAGATCTGGCTGCTTCTGCTTTTTGGGGCGTATTCTGTGGGGTAGCGCTGTGCCTGTCACACGACGTTCCGCCATCGGCCCCATCACATACGGGCGCCGAAGTGCCGGTATGAGGTACTCTGCAAAGCGAGGTGCAGCTGTGCTGGCGGCCGTTTACTTGTCCCCCCACCAGTGCGACCGGAAAGCGCAGGACCAGCAGTGATGCCAAGATGCCGGTCTGGAAAAGTCGGTGATCACGTGCTGTCATATGCACTCATTTTCTACCAAGCGGTTGATGCGCACTTGCAACAGGAGGCAGGCCATGACGCTCCTCGCCGCGTCCTCACGGGGTAAATCCGCGGCAGCCTGGTCGGGCTCAGGATATCGCGCGCTCTCGTGAGGCTCGATGCTACGATACACTGCATGGAGCAGCGGCAGATCGATGGCATCAAGGTATTCGATGATCTGCTAACCGGGAAGCTGTTGTGCGAGAACCGCCGCGTCAAGGCAGTCCTGCGCGTGGCAGTGCTGCGCATCTTCAAGGCGATTGCTCGCTTTGACTTCTCGGTCCAGCCATCGCTCTGCCATAGTCATATCAATTGGCTGGTTGGCTCCGACTTCGTCAACCAAACGAGGAGTGTTTACTTGTTCGGCCCGCCGAGGGCCGGCAAACGCTGTCTCCCAATCACGATCAAGGCGGTGTGCGCTGGTCGTAACGTCTATTTTATCCCGTGCGCTGATCTGCCGCCATCTTTGACAAAGCCGATCGCGAGGGGATGCTTGTCACGAGAATCTGGCTCTTTTGCCGCGCCGAGCTGCCTCTCTCCGGTGAGATGGGCTATGTTCCGGCCATGCCCGGTGACCAAAACCCGTTTTTCCGGTTCATCAGTGCCCGCTATGGAGAGCGCCATGACGCCCCCCTCCAACCGTCGTTTCGCTGAACAAGGTGACGTGCTCGGTGATCCCGTCATCGTCGCTGCGCTGTTCGACTGCCTTCACCACTACGCCGTCGTCGACCGGATCGAAGGCTCAAGCTACCGCGTGCGTCATCATGCTGATCTGTCGCTGGGTGGCAGCAGGTCCGCAGCGCTCATCAACTTACCCCAGGCTCAAGGCCGCCGAAGTTACCCACCAGGGCCCCCAGCCGGTCTTCGCATAGCCAATCAGCGTATCCTTCCGCTTGCTGCCGACCGGGAAAACTTACAAGCTTGTCTTTGTAGAAGCTCTCGTGGCCGCCAAAAGTCCTATCGCGCTAGGCGGCAGTCATTCCTCGGGACATCATATTCTCTTAGAACAATGTTGCGGAGAGAAGCTCGTAAAGCATCTGTCGGACACATTTTCCGCAACCTCAAACCGATGAGATTTGGACTATGAAGGCTTATCTTGATATCAGTGTTGTATGTGCAAACTATAATAATGGCCGATATCTTAACGATTTCTTCTCGTCATTTGAGAACTTGGACCATCCCCCAAAAGAGCTGATCTTTGTCGACGATGGATCGACAGACGATTCTCTGACTATATCTCGAGACTTCAGTTCACGGCTGCCTTTCCTCCAGATTATGCCTTTGGAGCGCAATCAGGGATTCGGTAATGCACTCAACGCCGGCATTAAGCGAGCAACTGGCCAGTTCATCATGCGCATTGATCCGGATGACGTAATGTTTCCGGAGCGGATCGAAGTGCAGCATGAGTGGCTCGCTACCGGACGATGTGATGTTATTGGCTCAAATGCGGAAATTTTTCACTCTGACACGGGTAAAGTGCTTGGGACGACGAACTTCCCCGTAACACACCATGCAATCGCCTTGAAGATTCGCGCAGGTGAACACGGAGTGCTTCATCCTACGGTCATGGGCCGCGCGGAACTTTTTAAGTCGCAACTATATGTACAGGCGCATGTGCCGGCGGAGGACTACGATATTTTCGCCCGTATGCTGGTGGCAGGTGCGCGCTTCGCAAATGTCGATGGAGTGCTAATGCGCTATCGTGTACACCAAAAAAGCGCGTCAAACATTCTGCCTTTCTCAACAATAAGCAAGACATACAAGCTGCGCGATAAAATATTTGGTACAAAAACTTCAAAACTTCGGGTTTATGTGTATTTCTTGCACATAAAATTTTATAGAAAATATCTATTCTCTAACTTCTATCCAAACAGAATGGCATTTCTATTAATATCCTCACTTTCTTATCCATCTAAACTTTGGTCGCGCTTAGGGCGCATGCTGGGCCGTTCTGCGGGTAATAATAAGGGGAATATTAATGGATAGAGTGGCTATATTATCTCTTATTAAAGAAGATATATCCTGTAATTCTCATGCAAAGTCTAAGTTTATCTTGGCATTCTATAGAATCGCTTTTGCTAGTGGCGCGAGCTCGTCGCCCATCGTGCGTGGGATAACGAAGCCGATTAGGCTACTCTATCGTATCGTTATCGACTGGATCATGGGTGTCGATATTCCAACTACTGTCCGTATCGGTCGTCGACCTGTTTTTTATCATAGCACGGCATTGGTCATCAACGAGGCTGTCGTCATTGGCGACGATTGTATTTTACGACATTCAGTCACTATCGGGAATAAATTAACTAAAGAGGGTGAAAGCGCGCCACCGTTGATTGGAAATAGAGTCGAATTCGGCGCAGGTGCGATTATCCTAGGGGCTATTACTATTGGAGACGACGCAAAGATCGGAGCCGGTAGCGTAGTGACAAAGACGGTCGCCCCGGGAGCAATTATTGTAGGCAACCCAGGCAGGGATATTCGGAGCGACTGAGATCTGGACGCCTCGAGAGACCGGCAGCGTTTGATGGCCCGAGATGATTCACGGCGTCGGCGCGGCAGCGGAGGCAGAGATGGCGGGGCAGCCAGGTTTCTTCGATCTTTCGGACCGGTATGAGGCGCTGAGCGCGGCGGGTGATCTGGCCGCGGCGGTTGACTTCGAGGTTTTTCGTGGACTGCTTGTGGCGGCATTGCGCCGCGGTCCTCGGGGGTAAGGGCGGACGCCCGTCGTTCGATCCGGTGCTTATGTTGAAGATCCTGGTGCTCCAGGCGCTCTGCTTGGTGTCCGACGAGGGCACCGAGTTCCAGATCAAGGAGCGCCTGTCGTTTCAGCGCTTCCTCGGCGTTCGGCTCGACGGCACAGTGCCCGGATGCAACGACGGTTTGGCTGTTTCGGAAGCGCCTGGTGAAGGCCAAGGCGGTTGACGTGACCCCCTGATTTTCTTCCAAGTGTGATTAGAGTCCGGCCTGATAGAGGACGGACGATGAAGCGTTCAAGGTTCACGGAAGAGCAGATCATTGCGGTGCTGAAGGAGGCCGAGGCGGGAGCCAAGACCGGCGACCTGGCGCGGCGGCACGGTGTGTCTGAAGCGACGATCTACAACTGGCGAGCCAAGTATGGCGGCCTGGAGGTATCCGAGGCGAAGCGGCTGCGGGCGCTTGAGGATGAGAACGCCAAGCTAAAGCGGCTCCTGGCTGAGGCGATGCTCGACAATGCCGGTCTGAAGGATCTTCTGGCAAAAAATTGGTGACGCCCGCTGCCAAGCGAGAAGCGGTCGCTCGTCTCCAGGCAGCCCTGGGGATGAGCGAGCGGCGGGCGTGCCGTGTTATTGGCGCCGATCGGAAGAGCATGCGCTACCGGTCGCAGCGTGATGATGATGCCGAGCTTCGGTCGAAGCTGCGTGAGCTGGCTCAGCAGCGCCGCCGCTTCGGCTATCGCCGGCTGCACATCCTGCTGCGGCGGGAGGGTGTGGTGATCAACCGCAAGAAGACCCAGCGACTCTACCGCGAGGAGAAGCTGGCGGTCCGACGAAGACGGAACCCACGTCGTGCGATCGGTGCGCGGGCGCCGGCGCCCGTGCTGGCGCTGCCTAACCAGCGCTGGAGCCTCGACTTCGTTCACGATCAGATGGCGTCGGGACGCCGGTTCCGGGTGCTCAATATCGTCGATGACGTGACCCGGGAGTGCCTGCGCGCGGTACCGGACACCTCGATCTCGGGGCGCAGGGTCGTGCGCGAGCTCACCGATCTGATCGCCGAGCGGGGCAAACCAGGGATGATCGTCAGCGACAACGGCACCGAGCTGACGTCGAACGCGGTCCTCGCCTGGTGTGGGGAGATTGGCGTCGAGTGGCACTATATCGCCCCCCGGCAAGCCGATGCAGAACGGCTACGTCGAGAGCTTCAATGGTCGCATGCGCGATGAGCTGCTCAACGAGACCCTGTTCCTGAGCCTCGACCATGCCCGCGTCGTGATCGCCGCCTGGGCGGAGGACTACAACCAAGAGCGCCCGCACTCGGCCTTGGATATGAAACACCAGCGGCGTTCGCCGCTGAACTGCATAAGCAATGGCCTGCTTCGCTACGCCCTACGGGCTCCGCTCCGCAGGCCATTGCTCAGCTCGCGCTCATGCGCAACAAAGCCGCTGGGCTCTAATCGCTGCTGGTGGAAACCAGGGGGGCACGTCACACCGTCCCATCAGGTCACCGCCAAACAGCAAGAACCGACCCGTGATCACACACCTACGCTGACACGACCACTCCTCGCGCCGGTCTCATGCTCAAATCAACGGCTCTTCGAGGCATCCAGCTGCCCTTGAGTCCTCAAGCCTCAAAGCATCCGGTTTTTGCGGGCGTTCAGCTCACCGCTTACCACTTTACTCTTCAAATTCGCGCGGATTTCTGTGATTCCTTGTGGGTCATGGGATACACTGACACATCCGCTCCAGAAGACTTCAAGGCCTCCGCGGGTCGAGTTTGGGGGCTAAAGCAGACGTTGTCAGGACAAGGCGGACAAAGCCGACCTCCTATATGGCAGGCGCTCGTGTGAGCATGCAGCCGATAATAACGTATCCGACCGTAAGCCGTCTGGGTAGAGAAATGGATATACCTTCGAAATGATCTTCTTTATATCAAAAGTATTATATTGAGAGATCGCTATGAAAAGAAGAGAATTCGTATCCTCTTTAATAATTGGATGCTGCGGCGTAAGTATTATAGATAAATCTGAAGCGGATATATTACCGGACTTTGCAATCCCACCACCTCAGCCACATCACGTGATCGACTTCGAAGCGCTCGGAGGCGTGGGGGATGGGGATCTCAGTACCGGCAGAGGGACTGATAATGCTAGCGCGTTTGCGCGAGCTGAGGCCATGGCTCAACAAGGATATGGAGTAAAGTTCAAATCAAAATCGTGCTATAAAACAACTAAACAAATAAATGTACATAACATGTACTGGATTGGAGATGAAATATCCAGCCCTATAATATTTAGCTGGTTTTCCGAAAAAGGTCAAAAAATAATCGGTAGATCTAACCAAAAATCTCAGTTGTCAGTATGCATTATTGGCCTAACCTTCCATAGGTGCGGCCCCTTTGCTGAGCATGGAATAGTAGTCGATAATATTGATAGGCTATATCTTGATATAGCCGTGACAAGTGAGCCAGGATCACAAGGTGGCGCTATCGGGATATCTCCCTTCTTTCCTGAAAATCGACATTCTCGCAATTGCTTCATTAAAGCTAGAATCACGAATAGCGGCGATTATGGAGTGCAGTTTGGATCGGTGAGTGGCGCGATTGTTGATGTAACTGCTAATGATTGCTACCGAGAAGTAATTGGTATTGAGCCAATAGTCTTTGGATCACTTTTGATAAAATTCCATCGCGCCTCCAATGGAAAAATATTTCTGCCAAATCTTGAGTTCTCTACTGGAGATCCAATACTTTACTGTAGAGGATCTGTATCTCGAGGGCCTTTGAAACCAGGAAATCACTACTTTATAATTAGAAACGATGATAGCAGTGTGTCGTTAGCAGATAGCCGACTGTCTGCAATTAATGGCTCTAGGTTGAATTTAGAAGATGTTGATGGGGAGCATTACTTTGCGAGGGCGGGTGTCGTCGAACATGTTGTGATACGTAATGCAAGCATAGTTGATAATTATGCCAAAAAGCCAACTATGTATGCCAATACTAAAGGCTATATAGTTATAACAGGAAATAGTGGAGGATATGTTGAAGATATCAATATAGAAAAGATTTATATTGAGGGAAATCAGCGCTACCCAACGGGAAAGTCCTTCGGGATTTATGTTGAAGGAGTTAGTGACTTATTACTTGATAATATTAAAATAAATGGGTGCGATGACGCGATTGTTGTTAGTGATGGTTGGTTGAATGGAATGTTTGATGAACATGGGAAGCCGATCCATGTTGAGAACGGATACGCAAAGATATTGTCGAAAAATGTATCTGTCGTAAGTCCTGACCTTGTTAACTTTCGTGAAAGCGGCGTACTTTTTAGGGGTGGCGGTGGTAGTTTGCATGGGGGTAGATTCAACAGTATTGTGAAATATTCTAAGGCATTAGTAAGAGAATGATTTAGGCGTTCTATGACATGGTGAGATGGATATGGGCATCCCCGTTCATCGACGATCTGGCACTATAGCAGCATGGCAGGGCAAGGCACACACTGACTCTCTGATCACGCCCTATGCAACCATTGGGAAGCCATAGGACATGATGCGGTCATGACCGGGACCGATGATAATAGGGAGGTGAGGGATTGATCAAATGCGGGGGCCATTCGTGCTTTCGAGTAGGAATTGCCCTTCCCCTCCCCGCCATGTGATACAGCGCTCATGGCCCCCGCCCCTGCCCAGTCCGAGCTGTTCCAGCTCGACAGCCCCCTCACCGGCGAGATCCGCGGGGAGCGCTCGCTTATGGCGTTTCCGTTCTTTGCGCTCAGCAAGAACGCCTGGATGAAGCCGTTGGCCTATGCCACGCCCGATGTCTCGATCGAGGTGCGGCCGAGCGCGCGGGGGGTGGCGACGATCTATGATAAGGAGATCGTGCTCTACATCGCCTCGCTGATGGCCACCAAGCTGGACCAGGGCGCGCCGGTCTCGCAGGACTTCATCTTCACCGCGCACGACCTGTTCAGCGTGACGGGCGCGAACCATTCGGCGCGCTCCTATGCGCGGCTCTCCGATGCGCTCGAGCGGCTGCAGGGCACGCAGATCCGCACCAACATCGAGGCCGGCGGCGAGGGCGAGGAAGGGTTCTTCTCGTGGCTCTCGGAAGCGCGACTGCAATATGCCCGCACGCGCCAGGGCGAGAAGCGGCTGAAGGCCGTCAAGGTTCGGCTCTGCGATTGGCTGTTTCGCGCCATTCTGCGCGATCGCCAGGTGCTCGACTATGCCGCTACCTACTTCCAGCTCGGCCCGATCGAGCGGCGGATTTACGAGGTCGCGCGCTCGACCTGCGTGGAGGGCGAGGCGCTCGAGATCGACTTGCGCACGTTCCGGTTGCAGATCGGCTTCCAGAACCACCTCTCGAACTTCCGCATCGCCATGCGCCAGATCGCGGCGGCCGATGCCATCCCCGACTATCACCTGGAGCTGATCGAGGATGCGCCCGAAGCCAAGGCGCCTGAGGGCTCTGGCCGGGCAGGCCGCAAGGCCGCGCGCGCGACCGTGGTGATCACCCGGCGGCCCGAGGTCCTGCTGGAGGAGCAAGCCGCCTGACTCGGCGCCCCCGCCTGCCCTGGCGGCAAGCGGTCGGGGCGGAATGGTCCCGCCGCGCTGAGGCCTCATGGGAGTGCGGTGCCGCGCTACCGCCCTTCCCTGCTCGCGATCGGGTTGAGCCGGGCGCCAGGAGCCTTGGTGACGAATCGGCCACGACTCAGGGGCCTCCGACACGGAACAATTCCTACTCGAAAGCACGAGCCTGGCAGGCGATTCCTATTCGAAAGCACGAATGGGGAACGTCATTCCTACTCGAAAGCACGAATCCAGCAGGCAATTCCTATCCGAAAGCACGAACTTTTTCGGGGTATTCTACTCGAAAGCACGAACCGGGATGGCTTCCAGAGTAGGATTTTAGCTGCAACAGTGCCGCCGATCGCATGCATTCGGCAGGAGGCCGGCACGCGGGCGATCGATCGGAACGAAGGGATGGCCGTGACCGCATAAAAAGAAAGCCCGGCACGAAGGCCGGGCATCCTAGATGGTAAGTGGAGCGACGTCGCCAAACGTCGAACCGGGTCAACACTACCCCTCCTCCATACGCCAGATCGAACCCCGGTTCAAGGATGCGCGTTTCGCGCCACGGATTTGTTTTGCCCGGTGACGGCCCTCGCGATGGAGGGACGAATGGGATTGCATACCCTGAGCGATGCGCTCGGCACGGTGCTGGCGGGCGCCCTGCCCCGGCTCGATGTGCGTACTGCACGGCGCAAGGTACGATCGGGCGCACCGCACCCCACCGGCGCGCGCGTGCTGCGCGACAGCGTCGAGGCGGGCACGTTCGAGGAGGTGTTCTTCGTGCCGCCCGCCAAGGGCGAGACCGATCGGATGCTGCGCGCGGCCCGCCGCGGGCTCGACGCCGGGCGGCAGCTCGCACGCGAGGCGCGCGCCGGCGCACGCGCCCTCACCTCGGCCGAGCGCCTGTTGACGCGGCTCACCGCGGCCAGCGTGCGGATCTTCGAGGAGATCCTGACGCTCGCACGCCTCAACCGCGGCCGTGTGTTCCCCAGCTACGACTGGCTCGCCGAGGCGACCGGCCTTGGCCGCGCCACGGTCGCGCGCGCGCTCACGATCCTCGAGGCGATCGGCTTCCTGGTGCGCCAGCGTCGGTTCAAGCGGATCGAGGGCGATGGCCCCGGCCCGCGCTACGAGCAGACGTCGAATGCCTACAGGGCGCTGTTGCCGGGCTTCCTGCTCGCTTACCTGCCCCGCTGGATGCGCCCTGCCCCCGTTCCTGACGACGCGCTCCACCGCGCCGACGACCAGGCCGAGGAGCTCGCCTGGATGCGCGGCCAGCTGTCCTGTCGCGAGTGGGCACAGGCGACCGTCGATGGTCCGCTCGGCAAGGTGCTGGCGCGTTTGGGCGCCGCACTCGATCGCCAGGAGCGCGAGTCTCAAATCGATACGCAACTGCTACCCAATTCATTCATACACGAGGATCAGCGGAGTTGGCCTAGTCGGCCAACAAGTCATGCCTGACGGCAACCAGACCACACGCCCCCGTATCCATCAAACCCTCAGATCAAACCGACAGGTCTGAAGCGCCGCTACGCGGCGCAAGTGCTCCCAACGGGAGCAAGCGGCCCTGCCCGATGCGATCGTGAGGTTTGCCTATGCCGACAGGATCGACATTCAGTCCTGTTGATCTTCGAGAGACTCCTGTCCTTAGCCTCAGCGAAAAAGGATATCCTAGACATATCCATAGCCTTTCCATATGGAATCGACATGGAAATCCTTGCCAGAGGGATAGCCTATCGGTAGTCAGTCGATATTCTACCGATTGTCCGAGGAACACCGATGCCGGCCATTTCTGTCGCCAACCCCAAGGGGGGCGCGGGCAAGACCACGCTCACGTTCGTGCTCGCCTGCGAACTCGCGCGCAGTGGAGCATCGGTCGCGGTGATCGACGCCGATCCCAACGCGATCATCGCCGGATGGGGCCGCAAGCGGGCGCAGGAGGGCAGGGGGGCACCATTCGAGATCATCGCCGGCCCCAAGGAATCCGAGCTGGTGCGCTTGGTCGACCAGCACACCGCCTCGCACGATTTCGTCCTGATCGACTTGGAGGGTACCGCCTCGCGCATGACCTCGCGCGCGCTCGCCCGCTCGCACCTGGTGCTGATCCCCTTCAACCTCTCGCCGATCGACGCCGAGCTCGCCGCCAATGCGGTGAGCCTGATCCAGGAGGAAGCCGAGGCGCTCGGCCGCGACATTCCGTTCCGCCTGGTCCGCAGCCGCGACAACGCCGCGATCCAGACCAAGACCGCCCAACGCATCATCGCCGCGATCACCGAGGCCGAACTGCCGCTGTTGCCGATCGGGCTCGTCGAGCGCGCGGCCTATCGCGACATCTTCGACTTCGCCGCGACGCTGGATGAGCTCGACGAGGGGACGACCTCAGGCGTGCCCGCGGCGCGCAAGAACGCCTACGAAGTGGCCCGTTCGGTGCTGCAAGCACTGCAGGAGGAGATTGCGCGATGAGCGGCTATGGCTTCGGCAAGAAATCCACGGGCGGCGCCGGCGCGAACACCGGGGCAGGGGAGGGCGCCGGCGAGCCCGAACGTCTCGACCTCAGCGGCATCGTGCGCGCCCCCGTCCAGCTCGATCCCGAGCGCGAGGAAGCCGCCATCCGCCGCGGCGATGCCCTGGGGTTCGTCGACCGGGACGCTTCGAGCAGCGCTACGGGTGAAATGCCCGGCGAGACCGCCCCACGCCGCCGTCGCCGCTCGGCCCAACCGCAAGTCAGCGTGTTCATCAAGGGCCCCAAGGACACGCTCGACTGGTTCGTCGAATACACCAACCAGCGCGGCCACCGCTCCTACTGGGAAACGCTCGAGGAGTTCCGCGCGCTGGTGGAGGGGAAGTAGCGCCAGGCATCCTGTGCTCGGCGTGACGCTCAAGGATGGAGCGGGGGGGCGTCGGCTAGCGATACTCCTTCCGAGTGGGCGAAGGTTCTGGTTTCCTTCAGGAAGCTGCGCCACACTGCGGCATCTATCGGTTCGATGAATGGGGGAATGCCGTTGCGCAGGAATGTCTTGGGGTGGGCTGCGCTGCTGGCATCCATCTCCGCACCGCTCGCGGCACAGGAAACATCGCTGCCGGGAGCGCCGAGCGCACAGGGCGACCTGTCGGTCACGATCTACAACAATGACGTGGCGCTGGTGCAGGACGTGCGCACGCTCGACTTGCGGGAAGGGCGTGTGCGCCAGGACTTTCCCGACGTCAGCGCGCAGATCCGGCCTGCGACGGTATCGCTCACCGTGCCCGATGCGGCCATCGTCGAGCAGAACTTCGACTATGACCTGCTGTCGCCCTCGAGCCTGATGGAAAAGACGGTGGGCGAAACGATCACGCTGGTCCGCACCAATCCTGCCACCGGGGCCGAGACGCGCGAGCGGGCGCGGGTGCTCGCGGTGAACGGCGGTGTCGTCCTGGATATCGACGGGCGGATCGAGGTGCTGCGCGACGATGGCTTGCCAGTTCGGGCGGTGTTCGACCGGGTGCCGGAATCTTTGCGCGCGCGGCCGACACTTTCAGTGACGTTGGCCAGTACGCGGTCGGGAGCGCGTCCCGCGACCCTGTCCTATCTCAGCGGCGGGCTGCGCTGGAATGCCGACTATGTCGCCATGTTCGACGACAAGAGCGGCAAGATCGATGTCCAGGGCTGGATCACCCTGCAGAACACCAGCGGCACGACCTTCACCAATGCAAGGACTCTGCTGGTGGCGGGCGATGTCGGCAGTTCGGACGAGGCCAACGCCTATACGCCGCGGCCCCGGCGGATGACGCGCACCAGTCCCGGCACCGAGCAGTCCGGCCGGGAGCAGCTTGGCGATTTCTACCTCTATCCCTTGGCGCAGAGGACCACGATCGCCAACCAGCAGACCAAGCAGGTCAGCTTTCTCGATGTGAAGGGCGTGACGGCAAGTTCGGCCTACCGGTACGAGAACAGCTGGCTTGGCAGCGCCGAGGAGGCCCGCAGCGCCCAGAGCGTGCTGCGTTTCGCTAATTCCGGGGCAGGGGGCCTCGGCGATGCGCTGCCTGCCGGAACGGTACGCGTCTACATCCGCGACGCGCGTGGGCAGCCGCAGTTCACCGGCGAGAACAGCATCGGCCACACGCCGCAAGGGTCGACCATCGCCTTGCCGACAGGGGATGCCTTCGATGTGAAAGTGCAGCCGGTGGTGGTCGAGCGCACCCGCGTGAATGCGGACCGCTGGCGGACCCGGATGCGCTATCGCCTCACCAATGCCCGTTCACGCCCGGTGACGGTGGAGCTGGTCCAAAGCGGCCTGGACTGGGCGGACACCCGCATCCCCGAGGAGAGCCGCACCAGCGAGCGCCGCGATGCCGGCACCGCGGTCTGGCAAGTGCCGGTCCCGGCCAATGGAGAAGCGGTGATCACCGCCACGTTCGAAACCCGGTACTGATGATGCGGCGGTGCCTTGCTGCCGCACTGCCGGTGCTGGCTGCGATGCCTATCGCCGCGGCGGCGCAAGCTGCGCGGACCGTGGTATCGTCCGCGCCCGATCGTGTCGCGCTCACCCTCTACCGGACGGCCAACGCCCGCGGCGAGATCGATCGCGCGGATCCACGCGGCTTCGCCATGGTGACCGAGACGCGCAAGGTCCATCTGCCGCGTGGCCGTGCCGAATTGCGCTTCGAAGGGGTGGCGGAAGGGATCGTGCCGGTCAGCGCGGTGATCGAGGGACTGCCCGGAGGCACGATCGAGAAGAACCGCGATGCCCGCCTGCTCTCGCCCGCCTCGCTGATCGACGGGACCTTGGGCCGGCAAGTGACCATCACCCGGACCGACAAGGCGACGGGGCGCCGGGTGAGCGAGGATGCGACGATAGTCGCGGGTCCGCAATCGGGAGTGGTCCTGCGCACGGCGACGAGCATCGAGACGCTGCGCTGCTCCGGGCTGCCCGAGAAGTTGAGCTTCGATGCTGTGCCGGCAGGCCTCGGCAACAAGCCGGTGCTGAGCGTGACGACGGACAGCCCTTCGGCGCGCACCGTGACCGTGCGCCTCAGCTATCTGGCCTCGGGCTTCGACTGGCGCGCCAGCTATGTCGCCACGCAGGCAGCGGACGGTCGGACGCTGGATCTGTTCGCCTGGCTGACGCTCGCGAACGGCAATGGGCAATCCTTCGCGCAAGCGCAGGTCAACGCCGTCGCCGGGCGGCTCAACCGCGTTGGAACCCGCGCGTTCGAGGCTGCCGTCGCGCGCCTGAGCCTTGCCTGTTACCCGCTGGGCACGACGACCTCAGACCTGTCCCTGAAGAGCTCGCAGATGCAGGACATCGTCGTTACCGCCCGACGGCGGTCCGAAGATCGGATCGCTCCAATGGCCATGGCCCTGCCGGCGCCTCCACCCCCACCGCCTCCTCCGCCGCCGCCAGAAGACCTCGGCGACCTGAAACTCTATCGGGTGCCGGAGCGTGTGACCGTCGCCTCGCGGGGGCAGAAGCAGGTGGCCCTGCTGTCCCGGGCCCAGATCCCGTTCGTGCGCCGCTACCGCCGTGCGGTCTCGCCCTGGCAGACGCTCGACGCGGCGCCCACCGCGATCGTGCTGGAAGTTTGCAACGAAGCCAGCTCCGGCTTGGGCCTGGCGCTTCCTCAGGGGACCACGGCGCTCTATGCCGAAAGCCCCCAGGGGCGGCAGCTCCTCGGGCTAGGTGCGCTCACCGATCGAACCGAAGGCGAGACCTTCCGCCTTGCCGCCGGCACCAGCACGCAAGTCAGGATCAGCCAGAAGACCGCCGCCCCAAGGGAAGTACGGCTGAGCGTCACCAATGCGAACCCTTTCCCCGTCGCTGTCGATATTCCCATCGGCTCACCGGGCGAGAAGATCGCTGCGCAAGGCCAGGCGCTTCCCCGGATCGACGGGATAGCAACCTGGACCCGAGAACTGGCACCCTGGGACGTAGCGGAGCTGCGCTACACGTACTGAGAGGGGCAGGCGATCAGCTTCGCATGAGGGGCAGGGCGACTTTCAGGGATCGCCGAAAGTCCTAAGAGCCCGTCATATGCATTCAATGGCATATAAGGTATCGATAGGTACTACTCAAGGATACCTCTGCTCATGGCGACTTCGCTCAAGCTGGACGAGGCGATGAAAGCGCGGGTCCGGCACCTTGCTGCTATCCGCGACCGTTCGGCGCACTGGGTCATGCGTGAAGCGATCCGCGAATATGTCGAGCGTGAGGAGAAGCGCGAAGCGTTCCGGCAGGCGGGCTTGCGGGCTTGGGAGGCGTACCAGCAAACCGGGTTGCATCTGACCGGCGAGGAAGCCGATGCTTGGCTCGCCAAGCTCGAAGCCGGTGAGGATGTAGAGATTCCTTCTTGCCACGGTTGATCTGGACGCCGCCGGCGCTGGCGGACGTGCAACGGCTCTACCGCTTCCTGATCCCGAAAGACCTCGACGCCGCGAAACGGGCCGTGAAGGCCATTCGCGAGGGCGTGAACATCTTCGGCGACCATGCTTACGCCGGACGACCGGCTGAGGGCATGGAGCCGCCGTTCCGCGAATGGCCCATCAGCTTCGGGGCGGGCTCATACATCGTTCTCTATCGCGTCGAAGGTGACGAGGTGTCCCTGCTGGCCATCCGGCCTGGGCGCGAGGCTGGTTTTCCAGGGACAGTCTAACCAGCCCTCTTCCCGAAGCCTAGTGACGGCTATTCTTGGAATAGCTTAAGGATATCCATCAGATATCCTCCTATCGTAGCGGCAAAGCGCCCCTAGGCGATCGCCGTCTCGCGCACGATTCCCAGCGCCTGTTCGTTCAGCGTCTCAGCGCGCTCGGGCGTGGCGCTTTCGGTGTAGCAGCGCAGTTCGGGGGCGTTGCCGCTGGGGCGCAAGTGGATGATGTCGCCGCTGGCGAAGGTCAGGCGCAGGCCGTCGGTCGTGTCCGCGCCGGTGGCGGGGCCGAGATCGGGGATCGCACCGAACATCGCGGTGGCTTTGGCCAGCACGTCGCCTTGCTCGAGGTGGGCGAGCAGGGCCTGGCTTTGGCTGGTGGGATAGTCCTGGATGCGGTCGCTGAAGGTATAGCGGGGCGGGAGCTGCGCTTGGAGGGCAGTGAGGGGCACGCTCTGGCGCTTGGCTTCGGCCAGCACCGCGAGCATCGGCAGCACGGCATCGCGCGTGGGCAGGGCGCCTAGCGTGCGGCCGTCGCGGGACACATCGGTGCCCAGGATGAAGCCGCCGTTGGCTTCGTACCCGCAGGCGGTGGCGCCGGTCTCGATCAGTTCGTTCATCGCCTCGATCACGTAGGGCGAGCCGATCCGCGTGCGCCGGATTTCCTGGAACAGGCCCGACAGCTCGAGCGCCGAATTGCAGCTGACCGGCGCTGCCACCGCAGCGATGCCGAGCGCCTGGGCGCATAGGATGCCGAGCACGTCGCCGCGCATCCACGCGCCGGTCTCGTCCGCCAGCAGCGGCCGGTCGGAGTCGCCGTCGGTGGAGAGGATCGCATCGAGTTTGAGCTCGCTTGCCCATTGCCGGCCGAGCGCCTGGTCCTCGGGGCGGACCGCCTCGGTATCGACCGGAATGAAGGTGTCCGAGCGGCCGAGGCGAGTGACTTGCGCGCCCAGGCCCTCGACGATGGCGACGACCATGTCGCGCCCGACCGCCGAGTGCTCGTAGACGCCCAGCTTCAGGCCCTGCAGCGCCTCGGGCCCGAAGAAGTCGATGTAGCGCGTGACATAGGCGGTGGCAGCGTCGATCGGCGCGCTGGCCGGCTCGGGCGTCTTGAGCATGCCGGCCTCGTCGAACAGATCGGGCAGGGCTACGCTCTGCGCGCGCATCGCCTGCTCGTCGGGCTTGAGCACTTCGCCGTCGACCCGGTTGAACTTGATGCCGTTGCGGTCGGCCGGGATGTGGCTGCCGGTGACCATGATCGAGGGCAGGGTGCGCGCAAAGCCATAGCCGGCGACTGCGGGGGAGGGCACGAACCCGCACAAGTCCGCCTCGCCCCCCATGTGCCGGACCGCCGCCGCGCAGGCCGTCATGATGCGCGGCGTCGAGGGGCGCAGGTCGCCAGCGATGGCGACGTGGCTGCCGGGCGCGAACTGGCCGATGGCGGCAAGGTGCTGCAGGAAGGCGCAGGTGTAGGCGAAGCAGACCAGGTCGGTCATGTCCACGACCCGCCCACGCGCCCCGCTGGTGCCGAAGGCGACGCCCGATCGCGTCATCAGGTCGGAGATCGAAACCGTCTGCGTCATGCCTTGCCTCGCTGTCGACTTGCACCGCTCCCTAACGGGAGGCTTTGCGGATAGGAAAGTGGTGGTTCGGGTGGGAGCGCGTTTTGCCCTTCCTAATGGTCCTGACGCTTTGCGGTTGCCAAGCATGATCTTGGTCGATCGTATCCGGTGCGCCGCGCCCCGGCATTTGGGCGCCTTTGCACTTGGGAGATGCTGCGGACGAGCCTTGCCGTTGCCGTCGCGGAAAGTCGCTGGAAAGTCGATGACTTAGGTAATTGACATTAGGTAATTGTACCTTAGGTCCTGTTTTGAGGGCAATTTACCAGGGGCATTTGCGGGCATGGTGCGTCAATTCGCGAAGGGGCGGCGTTCGCGCGCGCTCATGATGAGGTCTGGCGCCACGGCGCTGGCGTTCATGCTCCACCAGCAGGCCTGGGCCGATTGCACTCCCGATCCCACGCAGGCCGGAACGACGACCACTTGCTCCGGGCTCGACGCCGACGGGATCGTGGTGTCGACCTCCGGTTCGACGGTGCGCGTGCCGACCGGCGCCGTGGTGAGCGGATCGGGCGGCCCGGCGATCCAGGTCGACATGCCTGCCACCGCCGACTTTCAGCAGCGCACGGCCAGCATCGAGGTCGAGGGCACCGGCGCGGTCGACGGCGGCAGCCAGGCGGGCATCTCCGTCCTGAGCGGCTCGAACAACGGCTACTTCGATTATTACGGCACTCGGGCGCAGATCACGATCGGTCCCGACGCCACGGTGAGCGGTGCATCCGGCATCGCGGTGGCGTCGTCTTCCGGCAGTTACTTCTACAACTCGACGCAGGTGACGCTCGACAACTCCGGGCACGTCAGCGGCACGGCCGGCGCGGCTCTGGTCTCCGGCGACGGCGGCGGATTCGATGTCATCACCAACCAGGTCGGCGGGCGGATCGACGGCATTGCCGCCAACTTCAATTCGCTCAACAACCTCGGCACGGTCGATGGCGGGACCGGTCCTGCCGTGATGCGCTCGGGCAATTACTACTACAACGAGACCATCGCCAACGACGGCCTCATCACCTCCAGCGGTGACGGGGCGACGCTCGCGAGCCGCAACGCCGCCATCGTCAACACCGACCGGATCACCAACACGGGACTTGGCTCGGCAATCGGGGGCGACTCCGCGACCGTCACGAACGAGGCGGGAGGGACGATCAGCTCCGCGGCGGGCAACACCATCGCGCTCGGCAATTATCTGACCCTGAGCAATGGGGGGGCTATTACCAATGCGGGTTCCGCGCTGGCCATCGTTGCGCCGTCGGCCAGCATCACCAACCTGGCCGGCGGCACGATCAGCGCGACTTCGGGCGTTGCCATCAGCGCGCCGCAGGCGCTGAACCTCACGAACCAGGGCACGATCACGGGGAACGTCTTCGCGGGTTCGGACCAGGGCCCCTACTCCTATAGCAGCAGCAGCCGGGTCGATACCGCGTCGGGCACCCTGACGGGCAACCTGATCTTCGGCTCGGGCAACGATGTCCTCGTCAGCCGCTACGTCGCGGGCCAGTTCCAGACCGGCGTGAACGGCAATATCGATGGTGGCGCGGGCGAGGATACGTTGATCGCCCAGGTCGATAGCGATGCGACCTTGTCGGGTCTAGCCGCCTTGCCGACGAACTTCGAGAAGCTTGCGCTGGGTGTAGGAAGCGGCGCCACGGCAACGCTGGCGAGCGGGTTCACGTCCACCGAAACGCTGGTTGTGGGCGGCAGCGGCACCCTGGTCAATCAGGGCACGCTCAGCGCTGCCGGCACCGCGCTTTCCAGTGCATCGTCCACGCTGAACATTCCGGGCGGCGGTCTCAGCATCGTGAACGAGGGCACCATTTCCGGCACGAGCGCTGATACCGGCCTCTACGCGGTGAGCCTGGACTTCAATAGCAGCTCGTTCGTCAACACCGGGGGGGTCACCTCCGCCAGCGGCGGCGTTTACCTGTCGAACGCCTCGTTCCGGAACTCGGGTACCATCGTCGCGAAGAACACGGCCGTTTTCACTTACGCCTTCGGGGATCAATCCGAGAATTCGGGGTTGATCCGGTCCACCGACGGCGTTGGCCTCAGCGTTTCCAGCTACTACAGCGACGGCTTCGTCAACAGCGGCACGATTGAGGGCGCGACGGTCGGCGCGAGCCTCAACAGCGGCGCCATCAACACCGGCCTCGTCAACACCGGCACCATCCGCTCGCCCGGCACGGCCGTGACACTGTCCTACGGCACCTTGGACAACCGCAGCGGCGGCCTGATCGACAGCAGCAACCAGGCGATCTACGCCCAATATAACGCGACGATCCTCAACGCGGGCACGATCAACGGCCGGGTCGTCCTGCAGAATGACTATGGGTCATACAATCCTGCCCGCTTCGTCGCGCTAGAAGGCGGCGTCCTCAATGGCAATCTGATCCTGGGGCCGTCCGCCATGCTCATCACCGAGCTGAGCGGGGCGGGCACCAGCGGCTTTGCCGGCATCAACGGTACGGTCGTGGCCCAGGGCAGCTCGGTGCGCTATCGCGTGCGGAGCGACGCCAGCGCAACACTCGCGCCCTTGGCCGGGTTCCGCGACATCGGCTATGACCTGTACAACGGTGCCGCGCTCACGCTTTCGGCGAACACCGACATCTCGCAGCAGCTGTTCTTCGGGGGCAAGGGCAGTGTCGACCTGACCGCCAACCTGGTCGCGGGAAATTCGGCCGCGATCATCACGGGGCCAGTGTCGGATGACTTCGGCTATCCGGCCGACAACGATCTTTCGATCGTCAGCCATGGGGCTATCACCTTCACCCGGACCGACGCCTCCGGACCGACGGCCGCCGTGCAGCTCAATTACAACGCCCAGTTCACCAATGCGGGAACCGTCACGGTCCGCGATCTGACGGGCGGCAGTTACTATTACGGCCCAGTCACCGCGTTTGCCGGCGGCAACCTGATCAACACCGGCACGATCACGCTCGAGAATGCCTATGCCTTCTCCGGATCGCAGTCGGTCGAGAACTCCGGCACGATCACCGGCAACGGTCCCTTCGCGACGAATTTCTACGGGACGCTGACCAACAGCGGCACGCTGTCCAGCACGAACGGGCCGGCCTTTCAGCTGGCATCGTCCGCGAACATCGACAATCAGGCGGGCGGCGTGATCTCGGGCAGCGGCGGCCTCGCCATCGCGGCCAGCGGCGGGACCCTGCGCAACGCCGGAACGATCCAGGGCAGCGTCGACCTGGCTTATTCACCCTATGGCTACAGCTACGCCAGCGGAACGTACATCGCGGCGGGCGGAACGCTGAACGGCGACTTGCGCTTCGGAAGCGCCGACGATCTGCTGGTGGAGACTACCGGCAGCTTCGGCGTGACCGGCGCGATCGACGGCGGTGCCGGCTATGACGTCGTCTTGCATGCGCGCTCGGCGTCAGCGACCGTGGCGCTGGGCGACTTGCCGACCGGGTTCGAGAGCGAGACAGTGGGCGCCTTTGGCCTCGACACCGCGGTCACGATCACGGGCGCGGCCGGGCGCACAAGCGATATCGGCGTGTTCGGCGACGGCCGAATCATCAACCAGGCCGCGACCACCGGTTCGGTTTACAGCTCCTACTCCTACCTGCTGGGCCAAGATTACAGCAGTCAGCTTGCCTCGTTCGACAACCAAGCCGATGTAGGTCGCACGCTTTTCGTTCAGGCAAACGCGGTGACGAACAGCGGCAACGTCGGTTCAGCCGCCGCCACGTCGTCCGATGACGACGAACGCGGCATTGAGCAGTACGCTACTGGCACACTAAGCTTCAACAATTCCGGGACGGTGAACTCGGCCAACGGCCAAGCTGTCTATATTGGCGCTGATGCGCTTACCAAGGCCAGCATGGTCAACTCCGGCACACTAAATGGATCGCTCAGCGCTGGGCTGGGATTTACCGCGGATGCTCAAAATCCAACTGTCACCTTCCAGAACAGCGGTACGATTAAGGACTCGGCTGCTGAGTTCGCTTCCGTCGAATTGTTTGGTTATAATGGGTTTGAGACTGGCCGAGCCATCGTCAAAGCCAGCGTGACCAACGCCGGTATAATCGAGCAGACGGGAATCGGCGGCGGAGCCTTATACGTCTCGTTCGATGACAATCTCGACCTGACGGTTCAGAATTCCGGTGTTCTTCGCTCCAATGCGGGGGGCGAGACCAAGACCTATTCTTACCCCTACTATCCGCATCCACTTACATACACGATCACCAACCTCGCCTCCGCCATTGAGCTGGGTACAAGTGACCAGTCGTCGCAGATCACGATCAACAACGAGGTGGACGGGAAGATTGAGGCTACAGGGCCGTTGTCGGCAGCGGTGCTGACGGGAAGCGAGCTGACGCTGAACAATGCCGGGACCATCAGCGGCTCCGGCGATACCACCCTGTCGAGCCCAGGTGACCTTGCCATCGAAATCTATGGCACCAATGTCATTGCCGGCGCGGTCCAGACCTTCGGCGACTTCGACGACAGCATTGTCAATTCTGGCACGATCACCGGCTCGGTCGATCTGGGTGGCGGCAACGACAGCATCGTCAACACCGGCACGATGACCGGCGCCATTCGCCTGGGTGCAGGGGACGACACCTTTACGCAGCGGATCTCGGCCACTCTGACGAGCACCGTCTCCGGCGGCGCGGGCTTCGACACCTTCCGCGTCGACGCCACCGGCACCGGCGCCATCGCCGCAAGCCAACTGAACGGGTTCGAGCGGCTCGTGCAGACCGGATCGGGTTCGGCCACATGGTCGGGCAGCTTCGAGGCGCCGACGATCGAGCTCGACGGCTCGACGCTGCTGGTAGCGGCCGGCACCACGTTGCAGACGGCCGGCGGCGTGACCGTGACTGGCGGCGACGGAGCCGAGACGGTCGTCAACGCCGGTACGATCGCGGGCTCGGTGCTGCTCGGCGCGGGCGATGACACGTATCGCGACGTTGCCGGCAGCGTGGTCACCGGCACGGTCGATGGCGGCGCGGGACAGGACACTTACGGCTTCGTCCTCGCCGGCGACCGGACCGTCACGCACGTGGGCAGCAGCTTCGAGAATCTGGCCGTCGGCGGCAGCGGAACGCTGTCCTACGCGCTCGACCAGTCGTTCGCGCAAGTCTTCCTCGACGGTGCGGGCCTTGCCGCGACGCTCGGCGGCCAGACGATTGGCGAAGTGCTGGGCGGTGCCGGCGCGGACGCGCTGAGTGTCGATGGCGACGTGGCGCGGGTCGTGCTGGGCGGTGGCGACGATCGCCTTTCGATCGGCAGCGCCTTGGCCGCGGGCACATACGACGGCGGCGCCGGCATGGACGCGCTGACCTTCGCCCATGCCGGGCCGGTCACGCTTTCGGGCGTGGCCACCGGCTTCGAGACGCTGGCGCTGGGCGGCAATGCCCTCACCGTCACTGGAACGCTGGGCGCCACGGGCGATACCCTTGTGCTGGGTGCCGGGGCCCAGGACGTGACGCTGGCCGGGGGCACTCTGGCGGGAGCGATCGACCTGGGTGCGGGCGACGATACCTTCCACTTGCGCGCCGGCACGCTCGCCGGGACGCTGACGGGCGGCGCGGGTGAGGACTTGTTCTCGCTCGAGACGGGCGCACCGTTCACGCTGACCGGCGCGATCTCCAGCTTCGAGCGCTTCGCCCTGGGCGGCGCGCCGCTCACGGTCACGGGATCGCTTGGTGCCGCGGGCGAGACGATCCGCTTCGATGACGGCGACGATGTGGTCACGGTGGCGCCTGGCGGCAGCCTGACCGGTACGGTCGCCCTGGGCGGCGGCAACGACCGGCTCACCATTGCCGGTGCCTTTGCCGGTTCGGTGGACGGGGGCTCGGGCACCGACGCGGTGATCGTCAGCGGCGGTTCGCAGGGTGCGCCGGTCGCGTTCGGATCGCTCTCCGGCATCGAAAGCTATACCCAATCGGCGGGCTTTGCGACCGTCGCGGGCACTGCCAGCCTGGGCACCGCCAACCTCACCGGTGGGCGCCTAGTGGGCTTGGCCGGTTCGACGATCAACGCAGGCACCATCGCCGTGCAGCAGGGCGCGACCTTCGGCTCGGCCGGGACCGTGAACGCCAACATCTCCGTGGCGGGCGTGCTCAGCCCGGGCGCGTCGCCCGGCATGATGACGGTGAACGGCAATGTCGCGCTCGGTGCGACTTCGGTCTCGCTGTTCGAGATCACGCCCACCGTGTCCGACAAGCTCGTCATCTCGGGTACGCTCTCGATCGCGCAAGGGGCGACGCTGCAGCTCGTGCCGACCGGCACGCTCCAGCCCGGCCGCACGCTCGACCTGATCGTGACCGGCGGTGGCATCACCGGCAGCTTCACCACCGTGACGAAGCCAGCCTCGCTCTTCGGGGTCGTGGTCCAGAGCGCGAACCGGATCCAGTTGCTGGGGCAGTTCCTTTCCGACCCGAGCTTCAGCCCGCAAGTGCAGGCCAGCATCGCCTATACAAATGCGACGCTGCTCAACCTGCCGGCGAACAGCCCGCTGATCCCGGCACTGCCAGCGCTTGCTCCGGGTGGCGTTACGGATGCCGCAGCCTTCGCGCGCCTCACGCCAGAGCCTTATGCCAGCGCGGTGCAGCTGGGCGTCGAGCGCGGCCTGACCCTGGCGCGGGCGGCGCGGTCGCTCGAGTTCGCGGCCGGGGGCGACACTGGGCGCGCCTTCACCTTCGCGCAGACCTTGGGCGACTGGAGCCGCATCGGCGCCAGCGAAAGCCTGGGCACCGCGCGCGCGAAGACGCAGGGCTATGGGTTCCTCGGCGGCATCGGCTTCGCGGCCGAGCAGTGGGCCGTGGGCGGCTTCGCCGGCTACCTGAACGAGGAGCAGACGATCGCGACGCTGGGCGCCCGGACCAAGACCGATGGCGTCGTCGCCGGCGTCCATGTCCGTTACGACACGGGTACGGTCATGGCTTCTGGCTCGGTGTTCTACGATGGCGCCAAAGCCGACACCCGGCGGGTCCTGCCGGCGAGCGGATCGGCCGATGCCGACTATCACCTGCGCGGGCTCGGCTTCGATGCCAAGATCGGCGCACGCCTGGCCACAGGGAGCGGCCTCGCCGTCACCCCGCAGCTCGGCACGACCTGGATCCGCACGCGCCGCAGCGGCTTCGTCGAGGGCGGCGGCAGCCCCTTCGCGCTCACCGTGGCGGGCGATCGCCAGTGGGCCGGCTTTGCCGATGCGAGCCTGAAGCTCGAGAGCGCCGGGGGCGGCGAAGCCAAGCTGCACCCCTGGGGCATCGTCGGTGTACGCTACCAGCTCCAAGGCCGTGCCCCGGTGGCGGTCGCGGGCTTTGGTGGCGGCACCATCGGCCTCGCCGCTGCCGGCGCCCCGCGCACTCGCCTTTCGGGTACCGTGGAAGCCGGTCTCGACGCCCAGGTCGCGCCGGGCGTGGCGCTCTTCGTGAGCGGCACCGGCGAGTTCTCCGGCCGCGCCAACCGCGCCGGCGTCAACGGGGGCGTCAAGGTCTCCTTCTGACGCTCCAATGCGAAGGGCGCTCGGGCGAGTTCCGGGCGCCCCGGGCAGCCGGTGGTTTCGTGCCGGGCGCTCGAGCAGATGGGTCGATGATTTGAGATTTATCCCACGATATTGACGCTAAGCGATAATGTGGGATAATCCTGCATGGTCCGCGTCCGCCCCTTCAGCGATGAGCAGTCGCGCCTGTGGATGGCCGCGCAGGCCAAGCGCAACCCGCTCAAGCGTCCCAAGGACCGGCTGCAGGGCTTGGCCCTGCTCGATGCGGTGGCCGAGGCGATGCCGCACTATCCGCTCGATCCGAACTTTGAAGCCGGATTACCCGAGAGTTTGGTGCCCTACTTTGCCGAATGGCGAGCCCAACAAGCTGGTAGTGGAAGCGGGGCAGGTCGACGCCGGCACCGCCCATAAGCCCCATCGGCTGTCACCCGCCTTACCCGCCAGCGCGTCGTTAGAGTCGTCGAGTGGGCAACACGGCAGCGTCACGCCGCTTGATCGTCACAGAGGTTTTCGGATTTGGGTGAGAGCAAATGTAGCTGGCAAATCTACTTTCCAACCCTGATCTCGCGAATGCTTCGAGCGTAGCTGCGGTTTGGCAAGAGAGGCCATTGGATCCCGAGCACTTTTGCTCCGCACGATTGACTGACTTCAGGCGAGATTGGGTTGATCGCGGCAAGCTATTCTCGAAGTCTTCTTGAATGTAGTCCAAATCTCCCGGTGTGATCGTTCTCACCTTCCGGGCCTTACAGGTTTTATCAGTCTTCCTGGCCAAACGCTCGAAGGCTGCCCCCGCCAGAACCTGGCCATCAGCCGGCGGAGCGGATGCGAGTATCAGGGCGAGGAAAAGCATGATCACCTCCTATCAGACGATGGGCCTCGCTCGGGACGGCATCGATGAAAGGTAGTCTTTCCTGTATCGTCCTCATTTCTGACGGTCAGAGCCGACAGATCGGCAGAGAGTGAGAGCTCTTTCTTCGCCTGAAACGTGGTCCCCTCGTTTTCAGACTTGAGCGTGACCACCAGGCTCCGGCTGTTCTCGATCACGACACGAACCGCATGCCCGTTGGTCTCATAGTAGTTGACCGAGTTTCTGGTCACCCAGACCTGCGTGTCTTCGATGGGCGCGGTCCGACAGTCTCGCGCATCGACACTCCACCGTCCCCGAAATGACAAGGGTAGCACAGGGTGGGCGAGAACCGTTCCTCGCTCCTGGAGAGGACTGAGCACTATCGGCTTTGCCTCGGCAAGCCCGACGCCTGTCCCCGCGGCAAGGCCCACGAGCATCGCAACGCAAAGAGTTGATCCGTGGCGTGCTTCAACCATACGCTTCACCTGCTCCTGCCTTGATAATCGAAGCGTGAAGGGCATGCCAGCGTATCGGACAACGCGCTGCGGCTTGTCGGCGCGCAAACCTTGAAGTGACACCCTCTTCAGAAGCTGACCCGTGCCGTGCCCAGGACCGAGCGGGGGGCGCCCGGCAGGTTCAGCAGCGGCGAGGTGCCGTGGCCCGATACGATGTATTTCTCGTTGCCGAGATTGTAGACGTTCACTTGCAGCCGCACCGGGCCGGCCATGGCCCAGGCCATCGCGTCGAGCGTGACGTAGTGCGGCAGCACCGTGGTATTGGCCGGATCGGCCCAGCGGTCGCCCACGTAGTTGACGCCGCCGCCCACGCCGAAGCGCCGGGCGAAGCTCTTGGTCACGAACAGGTTGGCCGCGTTCTTGGGAGTCAGCGTCGCCCGCTTGTCCAGGAAGGCCGGGGTGGCCGAGGCGGTGATGCGCGTGTCGAGATAGGCATAGCCGGCGATCGCCTGGAAGCCGGAGGGCAGGTCGAGCTGGCCCGACAGTTCGATCCCGCGCGTGCGCTGCGTGCCGATCGGGAGCAGCACCGTGGGGGTGGCCGGATCGCTGCCCTTGATCCCGGTGCGGCGCAGGACAAAGCCCGCCGCCTGCAGGTTCAGCCGCCCGCCCAGCAGCGTGTACTTGGCGCCGATC
>Ga0207713_1000397_pt1 | contig 46586 bp, 39 predicted proteins | sample KBSS64metaG_FD_184404 | JGI IMG/M metagenome (GOLD analysis project Ga0207713, IMG submission 184404) | Switchgrass rhizosphere microbial communities from Kellogg Biological Station, Michigan, USA - KBS S6-4 metaG (SPAdes) (version 2) | ecosystem: Host-associated > Plants > Roots > Rhizosphere >...
GTTCCAGGGTCATGGTCAACAGCGCAATCCAGCGGGGGAGGGTAGCGCCGAAGCGCTCACCCATCCAGCACAGCAGGCCGCCGATGAAGGGGATCAGGATTAGCCAAGGCAGAATCATGACGGGCTCAATTCCTTTCGCAAGTTCGCAAGGTTCATATTCAGACCGCTACCAGCACGATGGCGCCGATGACCAGCACGGAGCCGGCTGCCATCGATGCCGCGTACCAACGCAGTTGACCGGTTTCGGTACGGCTCAGGGCGGTGTGACCGCCTTTGGCCATACGCGGGATCAGACCGATGGTCTGGTCGAGCGGGTCTTTGCGCAGTGCGTGGCTGAGCGCAAGGTATGGCTTGACGAACAGTTTGTCGTAGATCCAGTCGAAGCCCCAGGCAGCGAACCACCAGGCCGAAAGGAAGCGGCCGATGCCGCTGTTGGCGATTGCAGTGACGAAACGACGCTTGCCGAGGAACAGCAGCGCGGCCAGCAGGATACCGGACAGGGCGATGGCGCCCGAGGCGATTTCCAGACTGTGCTTGGCTTCGCCGCCGGCATGGCCGACGCTTTCCGGCAGCACGCCGTGCAGCGGTGGAACGATCATCGCGCCAATGGCGGTAGACAATACGATCAGCACCGACAGTGGCAGCCAATGAGCGATGCCGTGACCGGCGTGCGCTTCGGTCTTCACTTCACCGTGGAACGCGATGAAGATCAGGCGGAAGGTGTACAGCGAAGTCATGAACGCACCGACCAGACCGGCGTACAGCAGACCGTGGTTGCCGCTGGCGAACGCTTCCCAGAGGATTTCGTCCTTGGAGTAGAAGCCTGCGGTCACCAGTGGCAGGGCTGCCAGAGCGGCACCACCGACGATGAAGCTGGCGTAGGCCAGTGGCAGTTTCTTCCACAGGCCGCCCATCTTGAAGATGTTCTGCTCGTGGTGGCAGGCAACGATCACCGAGCCGGATGCAAGGAACAGCAGCGCCTTGAAGAAGGCGTGGGTCATCAGGTGGAAGATCGCGCCATCCCAGGCACCCACGCCCAGCGCCAGGAACATGTAGCCGATCTGGCTCATGGTCGAGTAGGCGAGGATGCGTTTGATGTCGGTCTGGACCAGTGCGGCAAAACCGGCGAGTACCAGGGTCACACCGCCGACAACGCCAACCAGGTGCAGGATATCCGGCGCCAGGACAAACAGGCCGTGAGTACGGGCGATCAGGTAGACACCAGCGGTCACCATGGTTGCGGCGTGGATCAGTGCCGAAACCGGAGTAGGACCGGCCATCGCGTCCGCCAGCCAGGTTTGCAGCGGCAGTTGCGCCGATTTACCGACAGCGCCGCCCAGCAGCATCAGGGTCGCCATGACCATCCAGAAGTCGCCGGCCTGGAATTTCTGTGGCGCCAGCACCAGCAGTTCCTGGATGTTCAGCGTGCCCAGTTGCGCGAACAGGATGAACAGGCCGATGGCCATGAACACGTCGCCGATCCGGGTGACGATAAAGGCTTTGAGTGCCGCGTTACCGTTGTTGCGGTTGCTGTAGTAGAAACCGATCAACAGGTACGAGCACAGGCCCACGCCTTCCCAACCGAAGTACAGGAACAACAGGTTATCGCCCAGCACCAGGAACAGCATGCTGGCGATAAACAGGTTGGTGTAGGCGAAGAAGCGCGAGTAACCGGCTTCACCGCGCATGTACCAGGACGCGAACAAGTGGATCAGGAAGCCGACGCCGACCACCACACCGAGCATGGTCAGGGACAGACCATCCAGGTACAGCGCGAAGTTAGGCGTAAAGCCTTCCACCGCCATCCACTGCCACAACACCATGGTGTAATGACCGCCTTCAGGTGGCGCGACGTTGAATTGCCAGATCACATAAGCCGTGACGATGGCCGACAAGCCGATGGAACCGACGCCGATCAGCGCCGACAGGTTTTCCGAGAGGCGCCCGCGTGAGAACGCCAGCAGCAGGAAACCTATGAGAGGGAATACGAAAGTCAGATAGAGAAGATTCATCCGCGCATCTCGCTGGCAGCGTCGATATCGAGAGTGTGGAAGCGGCGATACAGCTGCAACAGAATCGCCAGGCCAATACTGGCCTCGGCGGCTGCCAGGCTGATCACCAGGATGAACATGATCTGTCCATCCGGCTGCGCCCAGCGGCTACCGGCAACGATGAAGGCCAGTGCGGAGGCATTCATCATGACCTCCAGGCTCATCAGCACGAAAAGAATGTTGCGCCGGACCATCAGGCCGACCAGACCGAGGCAGAACAGGATGCCGGCGACCGCCAGACCATGCTCCATAGGGATAGCAGGCATCGTCATTGCTCCTTGGCTTCGTTGCGGCCCAAGTGGAACGCCGTGACGGCTGCGGCGAGCAGCAGCATCGAGGCGAGTTCGACCACCAGCAGATAAGGGCCGAACAGGCTGATGCCCACGGCCTTGGCGTCTACGGTGGTGTGGCCGATGGCCTGGCCGCTGTCGTGGCTGAACAGCACGTACAGCAGTTCAACCAGCAGCAGGGTGCCGAGCGCGACCGGGCCGAGCCAGATACCGGGCTTGAGCCAGACGCGTTCTTGCTGAACCGAGGCCGGGCCCAGGTTCAGCATCATCACCACGAACACGAACAGCACCATGATGGCGCCAGCGTAGGCGATCACTTCCAGCACACCGGCAAACGGTGCGCCGAGGGCGAAGAACGTCATCGCCACGGCGATCAGCGAAATGATCAGGTAGAGCAGGGCGTGCACAGGGTTGGTGTTGGTGATCACGCGAAGCGTGGACACAACCGCGATACCCGATGCGAAATAGAAAGCGAATTCCATCTTTCTTCCTTAAGGCAGCAAGCTCTTCACGTTGATCGGCTGGGCTTCATTCTGCGCGGAGCCTTTCGGCTTCCCGGCAATCGCCATACCTGCAACACGATAGAAGTTGTAATCAGGGTTTTTGCCGGGGCCGGAGATCAAAAGATCTTCTTTCTCGTACACCAGGTCCTGACGTTTGAACTCGGCCATCTCGAAATCCGGTGTCAGCTGGATTGCGGTGGTCGGGCAGGCTTCCTCGCAGAGGCCGCAGAAAATGCAGCGCGAGAAGTTGATGCGGAAGAAGTCCGGGTACCAGCGACCGTCTTCGGTTTCAGCTTTCTGCAACGAGATGCAACCGACCGGGCACGCCACGGCGCACAGGTTGCAGGCTACGCAACGCTCTTCGCCATCAGGGTCGCGGGTCAGCACGATACGGCCACGGAAGCGCGGCGGCAGGTACACCGCCTCTTCCGGGTATTGCAGCGTGTCGCGCTTGCGGAAGGCGTGGCCGAAGATCATCACCAGGCTGCGAAGCTGGGTGAAGAAGCCATGCACGATGTCAAATATGTACTTCATGATTCTCTATCCTCACTGAGCCGCGACGGCGGGCGTGTTGAGCAACACGATCGCAGCGGTCACCAGCATGTTGACGAGGGTCAGCGGCAGGCAGAACTTCCAGCTGAAATCCATCACTTGGTCATACCGTGGGCGCGGAATCGAGGCGCGCAGCAGGATGAAGAACATGATGAAGAACGCGGTTTTCAGTGCGAACCAGATGAACGGGATCTGCGGCAGAATGCCGAACGGACCGTGCCAGCCACCGAAGAACAACGTCACCAGCAGCGCCGAAATCAACACGATGCCGATGTACTCACCGACGAAGAACATGCCCCATTTCATGCCGGCGTATTCAATGTGGTAACCGTCGGCCAGTTCCTGCTCCGCTTCCGGCTGGTCGAACGGGTGACGGTGAGTCACGGCGACGCCAGCAATGAAGAAAGTCAGGAAACCGAAGATCTGCGGAATGACGAACCACAGGTTCTGCGCCTGGTATTCAACGATGTCGCGCATGTTGAACGAGCCGACCTGGATCACGATGCCCATCAGCGACAGGCCCATGAACACTTCGTACGACACGGTTTGTGCCGAGGCCCGCAAGCTGCCCAACAGGGCGAACTTGTTGTTACTCGACCAGCCGGCGAACAGCACCGCGTAGACCGACAGACCGGCCATGGCAAAGAAGAACAGGATGCCGATGTTGATGTCCGCCACACCCCAGGTCGGGGTGATCGGGATGATCGCGAAGGCAATCAGCAAGGCGCTCATGGCCACGACCGGCGCCAAGGTGAAGATCACTTTGTCGGCGAACGGCGGGGTCCAGTCTTCCTTGAAGAACATCTTGATCATGTCGGCCGCGATCTGGAACGCGCCGAACGGGCCGACGCGGTTGGGACCGTAACGGTCCTGCCAGAGGGCGAGCAAACGACGCTCGACCCAGCTCAGCAGCGCGCCGCACACCACGACGGCGAGCAGAATCACGATGGCCTTGAGGACCGCGATGATCACGTCAATCACTTCAGGCGTGAACCAGGTCATTGAGCTGCCTCCTGCAGACCGTCAACGGATTTGCCAAAGATCGCTGGCGGAATGCCGGCGAAACCGGCCGGCAATGCGACCAGACCGGCACCCAGCTCTTCGTTGATGCGCAGCGGCAGACGCAGGGTCTGGCCAGCCACGCTCAAGCTCAGCAGGGCGCCGTCATTGACACCCAGACGGTCGGCTTCGGATTTGGCCAGCGACACGTAAGCGGCGGGGATGCGTTCCTGAACCGGTGCGGCTTTCGAAGAGTTCTCTTCGCTGCCGAACAGGTGGAAGAACGGCACGACCTGCCAGGTGCCCGGCGCCGGGTTGAACGCACGCGGAACACTGGCGAACCAGTTCAGCGAGTCACCGGTGCTTTCGATCAGGCGGGTGCCTGGGTCGCCAGCGCGGATGTGACCACCGACTTCGTCCTGGAACTTGTTCCAGGCTTGCGGCGAGTTCCAGCCCGGAGACCAGGCGAATGGCACTTGCTGACGCGGTTCGACCGAGCCCGAGTAACCTTCCATGGAGAACGAGAACGCGGTGTCGTTATCCTGGGAAGTACGCGGTTCGTGCACGCTGATGTCGGCGCGCATGGCGGTACGACCGGAGTAACGCAGCGGTTCGCGAGCCAGTTTCAGGCCTTTGATGCGGAACGCGGCGGACGGTGCAGCGCTGACGATGCCGGCCAGTTGCGGAGTGCTTGCGGCACAGGCAGCGGTGACGTGGTCCAGTTGGGTCCAGTCGATCGGCTGGTTCAACAGGGTCGCGCGCAGGGCATGCAGCCAGCGCCAGCCTTCGTGAACCATGATGCTTGCGTCGAGGTAAGTCGGGTCGAAGACCTGGAAGAAGCGCTGGGCGCGACCTTCCTGGCTGACCAGCGTACCGTCGCCTTCAGCGAAGCTGGCGGCTGGCAGAACCAGGTGCGCACGATCGCTGGTGGCAGTTTTCTGATGGTCCGCCACGATCAGCACTTTCGCGGCATTCAGGGCCGCATCGACCTTGGCTTTGTCGGTACGGGTGTACAGATCGTTTTCCAGCACGACGATGGCGTCAGCTTTACCGTCGATCACGGCTTGCAGCGCGGCATCGAGCGAGTCGCCACCGAGCATGGCCAGGCCGAGGCTGTTGGCCTCTGGCACGATCAGGCTGATGGAACCGTTCTTCTCGCGCAGCTTCAGGGCTTTGGCGATGTTTGCCGCCGCTTCGATCAGCGCCTTGGAACCCAACGAGGTGCCGGCAATGATCAGCGGACGCTTGGCGGCGAGCAGGGCGTCGGCAATGCGCTTGGCCAGCTCAAGAGCTTCAGCGTCCAGGCCTTCAACGGCAGGCGCGCTGGCGTCGAGGGCGTGAGCCACGGCGAAACCGATGCGGGCCAGGTCGTCTGGTGCAGCGTGTACGCATTCTTCGGCGATGTCGTCGAGCTTGGTTTCAGCCAGGCTGGCGATGAACAGCGGGTTCAGCGCGTTCTGACCGATGTTCTTCACAGCGGCGTCGAGCCACGGCTGAACGCGCATGGCGTCGGCCATGTCTTCGGCTTTGCCTTTGACCGATTGACGCAGGGACAGGGCCATGCGCGCAGCAGTCTGGGTCAGGTCTTCGCCGAGGACGAAGATCGCGTCGTGGTCTTCGATGTCGCGCATGTTCGGGATCGGCAGTGGGCTGTCTTTGAGCACCTGCATGACCAGACGAATGCGTTCCAGCTCGCCGGCTTCGATACCGGAATAGAAGTGCTCGGCGCCGACTAGTTCGCGCAACGCGTAGTTGCTTTCGAGGCTGGCACGCGGCGAACCGATACCGACGATGTTGCGACCGCGCAGCAGGTCGGCGGCTTTATCCAGCGCTTCGTCGAGGGTCAGCTTGGCGCCGTTGGCCAGCAGTGCCTGACGCGGGCGATCCTTGCGGTTGACGTAGCCATAGCCGAAACGGCCACGGTCGCACAGGAAGTACTGGTTTACCGAACCGTTGAAACGGTTTTCGATGCGACGCAGTTCACCGTAACGCTCGCCCGGGGAGATGTTGCAACCGCTGGAGCAGCCATGGCAGATGCTCGGCGAGAACTGCATGTCCCACTTGCGGTTGTAGCGCTCGGAGTGAGTCTTGTCGGTGAACACACCGGTCGGGCAGACCTCGGTGAGGTTGCCGGAGAACTCGCTTTCCAGGGTGCCGTCTTCAACGCGACCGAAGTACACGTTGTCGTGGGCGCCGAATACACCGAGGTCGGTGCCGCCGGCGTAGTCCTTGTAGAAGCGCACGCAGCGGTAGCAAGCGATGCAGCGGTTCATTTCGTGACCGATGAACGGGCCGAGATCCTGGTTCTGGTGGGTACGCTTGGTGAAGCGATAACGGCGCTCGTTGTGGCCGGTCATCACCGTCATGTCTTGCAGGTGGCAGTGACCGCCTTCTTCACAGACCGGGCAGTCGTGAGGGTGGTTGGTCATCAGCCATTCAACGACGCTGGCGCGAAACACTTTCGCTTCTTCGTCGTCGATGGAGATCCAGCTGCCGTCGGTAGCTGGCGTCATGCACGACATGACGATCCGACCACGCTTGTCGTTTTCGTCGGTGTACTGCTTGACCGCGCACTGGCGGCAAGCGCCAACGCTGCCAAGGGCTGGGTGCCAGCAGAAATAAGGGATATCGAGGCCTAGCGACAGACATGCCTGTAACAGGTTGTCTGCCCCATCGACTTCGAGCTCTTTGCCGTCTACGTGGATAGTGGCCATGGTTCAAAGTTCTTCGTTGGCCCGGTGTCAGCGGGCGTGGCTAATGGAATCTTGTTATTCGCGTGAATCAACACAGCCGTTCAAGGCGTCATCACACGACAAAGCGAAGGGCACGGACCCTTCGCTTCTTTAAGCGTTTACGCGCCGACTACGATCGGCCTTGCCAGAGGCGGGACGACGGCGCTGGTAGGCGCGATGCCGGCTTCGAACTCATGGCGGAAGTATTTGATTGCGCTGCCCAACGGCTCCACGGCGCCCGGTGCGTGAGCACAGAAGGTCTTGCCTGGGCCGAGGAAACCGACCAGACCCAGCAGGGTCTCGATATCGCCGGCTTGCCCTTCACCGTTCTCGATCGCGCGCAGAAGCTTGACGCTCCACGGCAAACCGTCACGGCACGGGGTGCAGAAGCCGCAGGATTCGCGGGAGAAGAACTCTTCCATGTTGCGCAGCAAGGAAACCATGTTGACGCTGTCGTCCACCGCCATGGCCAGGCCGGTACCCATACGGGTGCCCACTTTGGCGATGCCGCCGGCGTACATTTGTGCGTCCAGGTGTTCCGGCAACAGGAAACCGGTACCGGCGCCGCCAGGCTGCCAGCACTTGAGCTTGTAACCGTCGCGCATGCCGCCGGCGTAGTCTTCGAACAACTCGCGACCGGTAACGCCGAATGGCAGTTCCCACAGGCCCGGGTTCTTGACCTTGCCGGAGAAGCCCATGAGCTTGGTGCCCATGTCTTCACTGCCTTCGCGCGCCAACGATTTGTACCAGTCCACGCCGTCGGCAATGATCGCCGGCACGTTGCACAGGGTTTCAACGTTGTTCACGCAAGTCGGCTTGCCCCACACGCCAACGGCGGCAGGGAAGGGCGGCTTGGAGCGCGGGTTGGCGCGGCGGCCTTCGAGGGAGTTGATCAGTGCGGTTTCTTCACCGCAGATGTAACGCCCGGCGCCGGTGTGGACGAACAGCTCGAAATCGAAGCCGCTGCCCAGAATGTTTTTACCCAGCAGGCCCGCTGCCTTGGCTTCTTCCACGGCACGGTTCAGGTGCTTGGCGGCGGTGGTGTATTCGCCACGCAGGAAGATGTAGCCACGGTAGGTTTTCAGCGCGCGAGCACTGATCAGCATGCCTTCGATCAGCAGATGGGGCAGTTGCTCCATCAGCATGCGGTCTTTCCAGGTGTTCGGTTCCATCTCGTCCGCGTTGCACAGCAGGTAGCGGATGTTGATGGATTCGTCTTTGGGCATCAGGCCCCACTTAACGCCAGTGGGGAAGCCTGCACCGCCGCGACCTTTAAGGCCGGAGTCCTTCACGGTCTGGACGATGTCGTCCTGAGCCATGTCGGCGAAGGCTTTGCGCGCAGCCGCGTAACCGTTCTTGGCCTGGTACTCGTCGAGCCAGACAGCTTCACCGTCGTCACGCAGACGCCAGGTGAGCGGGTGAGTCTCGGCCGACCGCTTGATGCGGTTGGCTGGACCGAAGGAAGTCAGGGTCATACGTAGCCCTCGAGCAATTTGGCAACGCCGGCAGGCTGCACATCACCGAAAGTGTCGTCGTCGATCATCAACGCCGGCGCCTTGTCGCAGTTGCCGAGGCAGCAGACCGGCAGCAGGGTGAAACGACCGTCGGCGGTGGTCTGACCCAGGCCGATGCCCAGCTTGCTCTGGATTTCGCTGACCACGGATTCGTGACCACCGATGTAGCAGACCATGCTGTCGCAAACGCGAATGATGTGACGGCCGACCGGCTGACGGAAGATCTGGCTATAGAACGTCGCCACCCCTTCAACGTCGCTGGCCGGGATGCCGAGGATCTCGCCGATGGCGTAAAGCGCGCCATCAGGCACCCAGCCACGTTCCTTCTGGACGATCTTCAGGGCTTCGATCGACGCCGCGCGCGGGTCTTCGTAGTGATGCAGCTCGTGCTCGATGGCCGAGCGCTCGGTTTCGCTCAGGGCGAAACGGTCTGTCTGGATAAGCGTGCTGTTCATGCTTAGCGGTCCACGTCGGCCATAACGAAATCGATACTACCCAGGTACGCGATCAAGTCCGCGACCATGCTGCCTTTGATCACCGAAGGGATCTGCTGCAGGTGCGGGAAGCTTGGGGTGCGAATCCGGGTGCGGTAGCTCATGGTGCCGCCATCGCTCGTCAGGTAATAACTGTTGATGCCCTTGGTCGCTTCGATCATCTGGAAGGATTCGTTGGCCGGCATGACCGGGCCCCACGAAACTTGCAGGAAGTGCGTGATCAGGGTCTCGATGTGCTGCAGGGTGCGCTCTTTCGGTGGCGGCGTGGTCAGCGGGTGATCCGCCTTGTACGGGCCTTCCGGCATGTTGCGCATGCACTGCTCGATGATCTTCAGGCTCTGGCGCATTTCTTCGACACGCACGATGCAACGGTCGTAGGCATCGCCATTGGCCGCCAGCGGCACTTCGAATTCGAAGTTCTCGTAACCGGAGTACGGGCGCGCCTTACGCAGGTCGAAGTCGCAACCGGTCGAACGCAGGCCGGAACCGGTGACGCCCCATTCCAGGGCTTCCTTGGTGTTGTAGGCGGCGACGCCGATGGTCCGGCCACGCAGGATGCTGTTGTCCAGTGCGGCTTTCTGGTACTCGTCCAGACGCTTTGGCATCCACTCGATGAAATCTTTCACCAGTTTTTCCCAGCCGCGCGGCAGGTCGTGAGCGACACCACCGATGCGGTACCAGGCCGGGTGCAGACGGAAGCCGGTAATGGCTTCGATCACCGTGTACGCCTTCTGACGGTCGGTGAACGTGAAGAACACCGGGGTCATGGCGCCGACGTCCTGGATGTAAGTCCCCAGGAACAGCAGGTGGCTGGTGATCCGGAAGAACTCGGCCATCATGATGCGGATGACGTCGACCTTCTCGGGCACCTTGATGCCGGCCAGCTTCTCGACCGAGAGCACGTACGGCAGGTTGTTCATCACGCCGCCGAGGTAGTCGATACGGTCGGTGTACGGAATGAAACTGTGCCAGGACTGACGCTCGGCCATCTTCTCGGCACCACGGTGGTGGTAACCGACGTCCGGAACGCAGTCGACGATCTCTTCACCGTCCAGCTGCAGAATGATGCGGAACGCACCGTGCGCGGAAGGGTGGTTAGGACCGAGGTTGAGGAACATGTAGTCCTCGTTCGCACCGGAACGCTTCATGCCCCAGTCTTCAGGCTTGAAGCGCGCGGCTTCTTCCTCAAGCTGTTGCTTGGCCAGGGTCAGGCTGAACGGGTCGAACTCGGTGGCACGGGCCGGGAAGTCCTTGCGCAGCGGGTGACCTTCCCAGGTCGGCGGCATCATGATGCGGGTCAGGTGCGGGTGACCGGCAAAGTTGATGCCGTACATGTCCCACACTTCACGCTCGTACCAGTTGGCGTTCGGCCAGATGCCGGTCACGGTCGGCACGCTGAGGTCGCTCTCGGACAAGGCGACCTTGATCATTACGTCACTATTACGTTCGATCGACATCAAGTGATAGAACACTGTGAAGTCGGCGCCGCTTGGCAGCCCTTGACGCTTGGTGCGCAGACGCTCGTCCACGCCGTGCAGGTCATAGAGCATGACGTACGGCTTGGGCAGGTTGCGCAGGAAGGTCAGGACTTCGACGAGTTTGGCACGGGCAACCCAAAGCACCGGCATGCCGGTGCGGGTAGGCTGGGCGGTGAACGCCTCGGGGCCAAAACGGTTGTTCAGTTCAACGACCACATCCTGGTCGTCTGCCTTATAAGGCGGGATGTACAGAGCACTGCCTGTAGTCATGGTTATTTATCGCTTTCGGTCAACGTAAAGAATGAAGCCAGGTTCTCGTTCTATAAAAGAAGCAGGTCTGGATCAGACTTCGTCGGGGCTGCGCAGGTTGGTGACTGCGATTCGCTGTTCGCGGCGCTGTTCCTTTTGCGAAGGCATCTCGGCGCGGTACACGCCTTGATCGCCGACGACCCAGGAAAGCGGACGACGCTCCTGTCCAATCGACTCTTGCAAGAGCATCAAGCCTTGCAGAAAAGCTTCTGGGCGGGGCGGGCAGCCAGGCACGTAGACGTCCACGGGCAGGAACTTGTCCACCCCTTGAACGACAGAGTAGATGTCGTACATGCCACCGGAGTTGGCGCACGAACCCATGGAGATAACCCATTTAGGTTCGAGCATTTGCTCGTAGAGACGCTGAATGATCGGCGCCATCTTGATGAAGCAGGTACCGGCGATAACCATGAAATCCGCCTGACGCGGCGATGCCCGGATAACCTCGGCGCCAAAGCGCGCGATGTCGTGGGGCGCCGTGAAGGCGGTGGTCATTTCCACGTAGCAGCACGAAAGACCGAAGTTGTACGGCCACAGGGAGTTCTTGCGCCCCCAGTTGATCGTGCCGTTAAGCACGTCTTCGAGCTTGCCCATGAAGATGTTTTTGTGGACTTGATCTTCTAACGGATCGGAAACGGTTTCCCGTTCGCCAATCGGATACTGCTCGTTAGGAGCATCGGGGTCGATCCTGGTGAGATTGTATTGCATTGCCAAAGCCTCATTGTTTCAGCTTCGCTTGCCGCTTCAGACGAGCTGCCGGAGCCCAGTCAAGGGCGCCCACTCGAAATAGGTAGACAAGACCTGCCAACAGAATTGCTATGAAAACGAGAGCTTCGACGAATCCGGTCCAGCCGCTTTCGCGGACGGACACAGACCAGGCAAAGAGAAAAAGGGCTTCGATATCGAAGATCACGAAGAGCATCGCGACCAGATAGAATTTTGCTGAGAGCCGCAAACGGGCGCCACCTGTAGGCAGCATGCCGGATTCGAACGGTTCGTTTTTGCTGCGGCCCCAGGCTTTTGACCCGAGGAGGCTGGAGACGCCGAGCATGAAGGCACAAAGGCCGACGACGCCCAGAAGGAAAATGGCAAAGCCCCAGTTGTGGGCCATGAGTCCTGTCGCTTCGGGCATGCTGGTAATCCTTAACAGAGAGCAAAGGTCTCTGAGCTTGAAAAGAAACAAAGCAGTGACGATATGTCGCAGCAATCAATCCCGCTGATTTTATGGCACAACACCGTGCAAGTAAAATTCCTATAGCGAAATTATTTACAGGAATAAGGACATAGCGCACCTCCAAAGCCCTGTAGCCCATGCCGTTCGGGCATTAGCCGGCATTTCATCAATATTGTTTTGTAGGAAATGTAACGAACATAGCGCTCGCTAAATGATAATCAATATTATTTGTGGTGGTTTTTAAACTGTTTAACCCGGTGAGCGTCGGAAAGTTGCCTTATATGCACGTTACTGCAAGTAGTGGGCGGGGTCGTTTTACCTTCTTTTCCTGGTCGAGAAAATGCTCTGGATCAAGGTTTTTCGCACAGTTTTGCGCTTGTCGCATTCCCCGTGGGAGCCGGGGTAGGTGGCGTTCATGGAAAACGCCAATAGGCACGCAATGCGTAAGACTGCCGCGACTTTCCGGGTTCTCTAAATGCAGCTGTGACCCCCGTCGATTACCAGATCGGCACCGGTCATCCAGGATGACTCATCAGATGCGAGCAGGATGGCAGCGCCTGCCATATCTGCAGGCATGCCAGCGCGCTGCATGGGAATCTCCTTTTTTCTGTTCTGCCATACCTCTGGGGAATCCCGCCACTGATTGGCGTTACCACTGGTCGCGGTCAGCCCAGGTGAAATCGTGTTGACTCTGATGCCATAGGGTGCCAGTTCTACCGCGCAGCTTCGTGTAAGCATGGACAGCGCCGCTTTGCTCGCCTGATAAGCTGACATTCGGCTGACCGCCTTGAAGGCACTGACCGATGAGATGTTAATGATGCTGCCGCCCTGTTTGCGAGCGATGCAGTCTCTTGCAAAGCGTTGAGTCATGAAGAATGGAAAGCGGAGGTTGACCGCAAGGGTTTGTTCGTATTCGTCTTCGCTCAGCTCCAGAAATGGAGTACGGGTTATGAATGCCGGGTTATTGACGAGTATATCCACGGGGCCAATGGCTGCTTGCGCTTCTTCGAAAAGTGCATCAGTGCTAGTGCTTGCAGCATCCATAAGGGTGAAACCGGCCTGCTGGCCAAAGTGTTCAGCTAATGCAATGACTGCACGAGCCCCAGCTTCATCAGTGCGGGCGGTAATGAAAACATCGGCGCCCTGGACAATGAAAGCTTCGGCAATAGCTCTTCCAATACCAGCCGATGCGCCTGTTATAAGCGCTCGCTTCCCTTTGAGTCTTCCATTCATGATGAGTTAATACTCCGTGGTGAGAGTTTGCTGGTCGCGTGCGCAAAGTATGAATGTGACGTAATACTTGAATATAGAAGGTGTTTCACTTTTTGCTGGCGTGAAGTAATTTTTCAGAAAGTTCCTACGGATCATTCATCTACCAATGTGCGAACTTTCCTAAGCGTGGGTGAAGATTGATTTTATGAGATTGATCGTAGGCTGCCGTTAGGTAAATTCGGTGGCTGGATAGGTGGCATTGAAATCAGTATGGGTCTAACTCTTAAGTCTATAGAGAGAGGTCGTGTATGACTGAGCAAAAAAACAAGTATATAAATACGGCCAGGTCCGTAGAGATTGGTAATCCATCTTGGGCGCTTGCGCAAAATTCGGGGCTGACCGATTTGAGTATCAAGCACGCTCAGCAGGGGCGTATGCAGGACCAGAATGGTCATTTGTTCATGAATATGTGCTCTTGTTCATATTTGGGTCTCGAGGTCGATCAGCGTCTGGCGCGACGTGCCGCAGATTATGTGTTGAGTTGCGGTACCGTGAATTTGCCTACCTCACGTATCAGAATAAGGTTGAAAGAACTCGATGAACTTGAAGACGCCTTATCGGCACATTTTAATTGTCGAGCATTCACAGCGACTTCCTGCAGTGCGGGCATCGTCGCGTCTCTGCCCCTGCTGGCAGCCGGTATGTTTACAGATGGCCAACGTCCCGTTTTGATTTTTGATAAGCATGCGCACTTTGCACTGAATCAGGTCAAGGCCATCTGTGGTGATGAAACGCAGGTTGTCACTTGTAATCATAATGATGTCGACTTTATTGAAGATATGTGCAAGCGCCATCCTTTGGTCGCGTATGTTGCTGACGGTGCTTACAGTATGGGAGGGAGTGCGCCTATTGAGCGGTTGTTGGCGTTGCAGGACAAGTATGGGATGTTTCTCTACTTCGATGACTCTCATTCATTAAGTGCCTATGGCGAGCGGGGTGAGGGCTATATTCGTACTTTCATGCCTGAGCTTAATCCACGAACCCTGTTGGTTTATTCATTGGCCAAGGCTTTTGGCGCCAATGGTGGCGGTATATTTATGTCGGAAAAGGCCAATTATCAGGAGGTTTTTCGCCGTTTTGGCGGACCGATGTCCTACTCGCAATATGTAAATCCCGCCACTGTAGGCGCGGCCATGGCTTCCCTGGATATTCACAAGACCAGTGAACTGGCCGTTTTGCAGGAAAAGCTCAGTTCCAATATTCGTCTGTTCGACAGCATGTTTGTGACGGAACACGCGGGATCGGGTTTGCCGATTCGGGTTATTCCATTGGACAGTCCGGATATGGCGATCGGCGTTTCCGAGGGGGTATTCAAGCGTGGGTATTACACTTCAGCAGTCTTCTTCCCGATTGTGGCCAGGAACAAATCCGGTTTGCGCGTGATGATGCGTGCAGACATGTCCCAAAGCGATGTTCTGGGATTCTGCTCCGCAGTTAAGGCGGAGATCGAAAGGGCTCGTCTGAACTTGAAACCAGCCCGGTATTGAGAGGCCATGATGATCAATCCCACACCAAGAAGCTTACTGTATTGCTCCGCTTTGCACCCCGAGCAATACGCTAAGAATAACCTGAGTGATGTAATGGTGATTGACCTGGAGGATGGTGTTCCACTCCCTCAGAAGGTTCAGGCACGTTTGTGTGTCGAGCAGTTCTACCGTGCCCCTGTCTCGCAGCGCACGGCGCTGCGAATTAATCCTCTGCGCGATAATCAGGGGTTGCTCGATCTGCTGCTGGTGCAGTCGCTTGAGCAGCGTCCCGAGTTCATCGTCATGGCGATGACCGAGGCGGCGGCTGAAATAGATATTGTTCGGGCCAATTTGAGCCGCGACGGAGAGAGCCCAAAGATACTGGTTACGGTTGAGACGCCAGCCTGTCTACGTGATATTCACACCATCGCGTCCTGTGCTGACGGACTGATCTTCGGCTCCGCCGACTATGCGGCCAGCCTGGGTGTCACCATCGGAGGTTGGGCCAATATGCTGCATGCACGGGCGAGCATCGTCTCGGCTGGCAGTGCGGCGAGGATCCCTGTGTTCGACACCGCCTACTTCAAACTCGATGATGAGACGGGACTTCTTCAAGAGTGCCGTGATGTCCGGGAGTTGGGTTTCAGTGGCAAGACGGCCATTCATCCAAAGCAAATATCCACTATCAATGAAGTCTTCACTCCGTCCGTCGCTGAATATGAGCATGCATTGGCAGTCGTGCAGGCTTCGGAAAACAGCGGCGAAAAAATTACGAGATTGAAGAACCTGATGGTGGGGCCTCCGTTTGTAAAACAAGCAAGAAAATTGATCCAGCGCGCTCAAGAGTTGGGTCGGTGAGGAGAAGGCAATGGAACCGATGATTCTGGCCCACGAGCGGATCGGTGAAAATCGATACCGCGAGTCTTATGGCCTGCACTACGAACAGTTTGTGGTGGGTGACATCTTCGAGCACCGACCCGGCCGTACCGTAACGGAGTTGGATAATATCTGGCAGTCATTAATAAATATGAATAACCACCCTGCGCATATCGATCTTGCTTATGCACAGCAAACCGAATTCAAAAAGTTGTTGGTCAACAGTTCGGTGACACTGTCCATTGTCAGCGGAATGACGGTGGCAACCATGAGTGCCCGCGCGATCGCAAATCTGGGCTGGGACGAGATTCGATTGCCGAACCCAGTCTATGTGGGTGACACCTTGTACGCCGAGAGTGAGGTCGTTTCCAAGCGCGAATCCCGATCGCGTCAAGGGCAAGGCATCGTCACCATCAAGGTCATTGGGCGCAAGCAGGGTGGAACACCGGTGATCACTTACTTGCGCACATTTCTAGTTCCCAAGGAGGGTACTTCGCAGGACTACCCCGTCGGATAAGGCATCGCCATTCAGAGGTTTCTGCTCGCGGACCAGGCTGACAGGTCCCTTCGAACAGCATCAATGGAATAAGGAATTGCCATGCTGCTTTTGAACAGTGAAGACATTGGACGTTGTATCAATTTTCCAAGGCTTGTCCAGGCACTGGAGGAGGCTCATAGAGGGTTTGCGTTGGCGACCCCGGTGGTCCCGCAACGTTTGATCATTACTCATGAGCGACAAAAAGCTTTCTCGCTGTTCATGCCGGCATTTATACCCGAGAGCCAGACACTGGGGATCAAGGTGTCGTCATTTCATCCAGGCAACGCAGCGCGGGGGTTGTCGTCAGTCAATGGCGCGGTTTTGTTGATGGATGTCGAAACCGGGCAATTACTGGCGATACTCGACGGCGCTACCCTTACCGCCATCCGTACCAGTGCCATGAGTGCCTTGGCGACGGACAAGCTTTGCCCGCTTGAGCGGCTTAATTTGGCCGTCATCGGTGCCGGTGCCCAAGCCGCGGCGCATATAAGGGCAATGGCCGCCGTCAGGGAGTTGGGGTGGATCAAGGTGTTTTCGCGCCGTTTTAACCAAAGTGTCGCTTTGGCCGAACGCCTTTCCAAAGAACTGTCGCTGCCGATCACTGCGGTCCGAAGTATGGATGAGGCGCTGGCCGATGCTGACATCGTCTGCACGACAACGTCCCATGATAGTGCGCAACCGCTGATTATGGCGCACCAACTCAAGCCATCGGCCCATATAAACGCCATTGGCGGCAGTTCGCTGCTGGCGTGTGAGATCGACCCTGCAATATTGGCTGATGCTCAGGTTCATGTTGACCATCTGGGTTGCGCTCGATGTGAGTCGGGAGAAATTGCGCAGGCTTTAGCGTTATCGATGATCGGCGAAAAGGACATCCGTGAGATGAGTGCATTGGTTGCCGATCATTCTCCGCCGGCAATGCTGAAGCGTGGTCTGAGTTACTTCCGCAGCGTCGGGCATGCCAGTCAGGATATGGTGACTGCTTCCTGCATCTATGCCTTGGCCAAGGAAAAGCACATCGGCATGAGCTGCGACTATCTAAGTACTTGAGGGCAGTTAAACGGGACGTTTGAAACAGCAATCAATGTTGCCGACAGGGAAAGAGGAGCATTCATGAATATTCTGATGATCGATTCACTGCGAGTGAATTATATCGACCCGGGGGAGTACTCCTCAGGGCCAGAGCAACAGCCGTATGCCGTTGAAGTGACGTCCAATCCATCGGATGAGCAACTGGCTCGGGCCGACGGCATTATTGCCTTTCATTCGGTCGTCATCGATGAGCCATTAGTCGCCAAAATGCATCGTTGCCGTGCGTTGGTGAAGGCGACCATCGGTCTTGATGATGTGGATGTCGAGGCGTTGAGCGCGAAGGGCATCCTGCTCTCAAATATCGGTTCGGTGGGAGTAGAGGAAGTGGCGGAGCACGCCATGGCCCTCATCTTGTCAGCCCAGCGAAAGCTACTCGATTACGCCGCGCATACCAGGCTATGCGGTTGGAGTTGGAGAGCGCATTGCGGTGAAGTCAAAGCGTGCCGCGACACGGTTCTGGGGCTGATCGGCTATGGGGCAACGGGGCAGGCATTGGCGCGCAGGGCGTCTGCGATGGGCTATCAGATCTGCTATTACGATCCTTGCGTTGAGGTCTGTGTCGAGGGCATTGCAGAGGGCGGGTCACTGGAGTCTTTGCTCGCCAAGGCAGATGTCATATCGCTGCATCTGCCCCTCACCCCCGATACCCGACACCTGCTGAACGACCGGTGTTTTTCACGCATCAAGCGGGGTGTGACTCTGGTCAATACCGCGCGGGGCGCAATTGTCGATACCGACGCGCTGCTGCGGGCCTTGCAGTCTGGGCTTGTGTCCATGGCATTCCTGGACGTGCTGCAGGAAGAGCCGACTCCCCCACAGGCGTTAATCGATCATGAACGTGTATTGCTGACACCCCATGCGGCGTTTTACAGCGAGCGATCGCTGGGTCAGTTGAAGGCCAGTGCTTTGGGAACGATGTTGAGTTTGCTGCGAGGAGAAAGGGTGGATACCGTCGTCAATCCTGACTGCGCACGGATGGAGGCGAAGGGATATGCCTGAGTTGAAACTTGCAGGCCCTGAGACTTCGAAGCCTGGATTGCCGGCATGGTTCGACCAGGTGATCGGCAACAGCATTCTTCAATACGGTCAGCGGCTGGCGGCGCGGCAATTACTGGTCAATACCTTGGGTAATATTGCGATACGCAACCATTGCCCGTACTGGCGGCGAGAAGTGATCTACACCAAGCACCGAGGCGTGTCGCTGGAAGAGTGCGGTCTTGAGCATCTGGCTGTGCTGGATATGCAGTCCAATGAACTGCTGCATGGTCGTTTTCGCCCTAGCGCAGGACATCAAATGCACCGGGAAATCATGCGGTGTCGCTCTGACGTTAACGCCACCGTGCATCTTCATCCCAATGAAGTCATTTCTTTTTTTGCTGTCATGCAATGGCGTGAGATGGCGTATGTGTCCAATGACACCGCGCTGGTGATGGGCAAGCCACCGTGCATTCTTCGCGAAGGTGTGAACATCGAACTGGACGTCAGCGCCATCGGACGTTGCGCGCAGGACACCAACTGTATTGTCATGCCCGGTCATGGCATCACCAGTTTCGGCCGTGACCTGTCTGAGGCGTTTCATCGTGCTGTGGCATTCACTGCGGAAATCAGTCGGCTGATCACCAGCCAGTGTTTGTCGACCGCCACGGGTAAGCCAGTCGTGTACGCAAACGACGACCAGGTGAGGCACATGTACGAGTTGGGTGAGGAGGTGATCTACGGGGGTGTGCACAGATGAAGGTTCATGAGCATATCAAGCGTTCCGGGTTATGGAAGGTGCCAGAACGCGACCTCTCGTCGGTGTTGCTGGATTTAAACGAAAATCAGTTTTTAAACGATTTTCTGGTGAGATTCATTGCCACCGAGTTACAGGCCCGGGATCTGTTTACCTACCCGAACTATCAGCCTCTGCTGGCCGAGCTGGCAAACTACTGCAAGGTTTCGACCGACAGCCTGCTGCTGGCCAATGGTGCGGATCAGGCAATCGACTTGGTGGTGCGCCTGCTGTTTTCGCCAGGGGATCGGGTGGTCATTCCTTCTCCGGTCTTTTCCTTCTATTACCAGATGCTTAGTGTGAATGGTGTGGAGCCAGTGATTGTGGGATTCGAGAAGCAAGCGCAGCGCTTCATTCTCCCGACCAAGGCAATCCTGGAAGCCTTGCAGACGAGCCAGGGGCTGATTCTATGCAATCCCAATAATCCGCTGGGCGCGCGAATCGACACTGAACAATTGAAGGTTCTGGTCGAGGCTTGTGTGAGGCTGAACAAGCCAGTCATTGTTGACGAGAGCTACTTTGAATATTTGCAGCAGACCTGCCTGGATGCGTTCAGCACAGTCAGGCAACTGTTCGTCATTCGTTCATTCTCCAAGTATTTCGGCCTTGCCGGATTGCGTTTGGGTTATGTCGTCACGCATCCGGAATCAGTTCGCGAGTTGTTGAAGGTGCGAGGGCCTTGGGACGTCAACCACGTAGCGGTGAAAGCTGCCCTGTTCTGTTTGAATAACCGTAAAGCACTAGAGCAAGCCCACCATGAGCTAGCGCATGTCAAAAACGAGATAATCGAGTTCTGCCGGGTTTACGGAATCGTCGTTTTCGATAGCCAAACGAACTTTCTGCTATTGGAAGACCATAGCGACGGCCGTTTGGCCAAGGCGTTCGCTCAGGCAAACATTCGCGTAAGCGACTGTTCCCAATATCCCCACAGTTTCGGGTTACTTGAAAACATTCTGCGTGTGGTCGTGCCGGCGTCTTCGGATCTCAAAGCATTCCTGATGGCGATAATGCAGGGAAGCGGCAATGAGGGCAGCAGGAGTGATGTGACGGAAGCAGTTCAGTAGTGAAGCCATTGCTGATAATGACCGGCTTGGGCACCGGGATGCGCAATATCGTGCTGCTCCGATTGCTGTTCGTCATGGCGAATGCCTTGGGTCCCTTTGCCGCTTTGTTTTTCCAGCGTCATTACCGGCTCGATAGTTCCGGGGTGGCGTTGGTGATTACACTGATGTCGGCGTTTTTCCTGGTGGGTAACTTGTTGGGAGGAGTGTTGGTCGGACGCTATACGTTCAGGACTCTGCTGGTCTGCTCTTCTTTTTGTTCATTTGTATGCTTGCTGTGCGGGATTTTGTTCAGCGCGCCGGTCGCATCCATTGCCATGGTTTTGCTGTTCATGTTCTGCGCGGGGCTGGTCACACCTGTGTTCAGTATCTTGACGTCCTTGACGGCTAACGATAGTAACCGCGTCGCCTCTTTTGGCTATTTGCATCTGGCCAGCAATCTGGGAGGGGCTCTGCTGTTTGTCATTGGCGGATATTTACTGGCTCTCGATAGCGTCTATCTAATGCTTTTTGCGCTGGTCACCAGTGTGTTGTGCCTGTTTTCAAGTGCCTGTCTGTCACTGCCGGAAAGCCACGGCAGCACGCCTGCAACAAGGGAAACTTCAATTGGCATAATGGCTGGTATACCGCATATCGTAATTGTCGCGGGTGTCATGTTCTTTGCGTTGGCGGTGCTGGATGCGCAGCGTGAGTACCATCTGCCTTTGTGGCTTGATGTGGTAACGGCGGGGAAGGCTGCCAGCCTGTTCGGTGCGGTAGGAATCGTCAATGCGCTGCTGGTGATCCTGTTGACGCAGTCACTGATTGCGTTGACGTCGCGTTTCGAGCCGCTCACCAATTTGGCTTTTGCCGCTATTTTCTACAGTGTCGGTTTTGGCGCCTATGCCTTGTTCGAACATACGGTACTGATTCTGTTGTTTGTTTTCTTCTGGACGCTGGGTGAGATTCTCAGCGTTACCTACGTCACCGCGCTTATCTCGCAAAAAACGCCATTGCAAACGCAACCTACGCTCTTTTCTCTTGTTCCGGTCGTGCTGGCGGGGGCGAGGATGGTGTCCGTGGGGCTGGGAGCCTTGCTGATCGCTGGTGTTGGTTTCCAGTTGAGCTGGAGCCTCTATGGGGGGCTGGGCATCGTATTTGGAGGCATCTGTTTTTGGGTCGGCCACAGGACAATTGCATTGCCCCGCGTCACATCGCGGGACAGGAACTAACAAAGGAATTGTGGGTTGATCGAGTCTTGTCGCTCAGCTCCAGCACAGTTAAGGAGCTTCTATGCGAGCACAGTATGACGCGGCCTCTGTTGAACGTACGGCTCAGGCCCAATGGCTTGAAAATGATGTATTCAGGGCGGTTGAAGATGCTTGCCGGCCTAAATTCCATGCCTGCTCGATGCTTCCCTATCCATCGGGAAAGTTGCACATGGGGCATGTACGCAACTATACGATCAACGACATGCTGGCTCGCCATATGCGCATGAAAGGATTCAATGTCCTGATGCCTATGGGGTGGGATGCCTTTGGCTTGCCCGCGGAGAACGCAGCTATGAAGTCGGGTGTTTCGCCAGCGCAGTGGACACTATTGAATATCGCGGACATGAAGTCGCAAATGCTGCCTTTGGGGTTTGCCTTCGACTGGTCCCGGGAGATTGCCACTTGCGACCCTGAATACTACAAGTGGAGTCAGTGGTTTTTCCTCAAATTGCTGGAAAAGGGTGTGGCCTACAAGAAGACCCAGATAGTCAATTGGGACCCTGTCGATCAAACGGTGCTGGCCAATGAACAGGTAATCGACGGTCGAGGTTGGCGTTCGGGGGCTCTCGTCGAGAGGCGGCAGATTCCAGGTTACTACCTGCGTATAACCCAGTATGCCGAGGAATTGCTCTCGGCAATCGACGCTCTGGATGGTTGGCCGGACAGGGTCCGCGCCATGCAGCGGAACTGGATAGGGAAGGTCGCAGGGGTACGTTTGGCTTTTGCCCACCGAATCCAGGACGCTGCCGGACAAGTGATCGACGAAGGCAAGCTCTGGGTATTTACCACCCGTATCGATACGCTCATGGGGGTAACCTTCTGTGCCGTATCCCCTGAACATGCACTGGCCAAACATGCCCTGGAGCTCAACCCTGGGCTGGAGCCGCAGGTGCACACCTGTCGACAAACGGCGAATTCCGGCCCATCCAGCAGCCAGAGCAAGTTTGGCGTCCCCTGTGGCTTGCGTGTGGAGCATCCGTTAACCGGTGAGCCTGTCGAGCTGTGGATAACCAATTATGTGCTTGGCGAGTATGGTGACGGAGCCCTGATGGGGGTGCCTGCGCACGATGAGCGCGACTTCGAATTTGCCAATCAATATGGCTTGGCCGTCCGCCAAGTCATTGCCCGGAGCGATCACGTATTCGACCCGACGTTCTGGTCCGACAATTACACTTGTCGAGAGGGGCATCTCATCAACTCTGGTGTCTACGATGGCCTCACTGTTACAGAGGCGACCCAGGCGATTACCGCTGCGCTGGTTGAAAGCCGAATGGGTGAGAAGACTACCACTTGGCGCCTGCGCGACTGGGGGATCTCACGGCAGCGTTACTGGGGGACGCCGATTCCTGTCATCCAGTGTGAGCAATGTGGTGACGTGCCGGTGCCTTATTCGGACTTGCCGGTCGTATTGCCTACTGATTGCGTGCCGGATGGCAGCGGCAACCCGTTGCTGGCGCATAAGTCGTTTCGCGATGTGGATTGCCCACGCTGCGGAGCGGCAGCGCAGAGGGAAACAGACACCATGGATACCTTCGTCGATTCGAGCTGGTATTTCATGCGTTATTGCGATCCTGATAGCGATACCTCGATGGTGGGTCCCGGCAGTCGTTACTGGTTGCCAATCGATCAATACATCGGTGGTATCGAGCATGCGGTGTTGCATTTGCTCTATGCGAGGTTCTGGACACGAGCAATGCGTGACGAAGGGCTGGTGGATTTCAGCGAGCCGTTCAAGAACCTGTTTACCCAAGGCATGCTATTGCGTGAAAGCTATTACCGAAAAGCCGATGACGGTAGCCTGCAGTGGTTTTACCCCGCGCAAGTGGTGGTCGAGTATGACGAAAAAAGCCGTCCTCTGAGGGCTACGGCGCTTGAGGACGGTTTACCCGTCATCATCGGTGGCGTGGAAAAAATGTCCAAGTCGAAGAATAACGTCGTCGAGCCGAAAGACATCATTAACAAGTTCGGCGCTGACACCGCCCGACTTTTCACAATCTTTGCAGGTCCTCCTGATCAGAGCACGATCTGGAGCGATAGCGGCGTTGAAGGTGCCTATCGCTTTCTGCGCCGGCTCTGGAGCTTCTTCCACGACGATCAGGCTCGGCGCTGTGCAGATGATCGGGTTGGAGACATTGCTGAATCGAAACGCGTGCGCTTTGAGATGCATCGTTTGCTGCAGCAGATCAACAACGATTACGAACGACTGCAATACAACACTGTCGTTTCGGGTGCGATGAAGATGCTCAAGGTGCTTGAGGGTGGCAGGGCTGCCGGCCCACAAGTGGCCCGCGAAGGCATGGCGATCCTGTTGCAGGTTCTGCACCCTGTGACGCCGCACATCACTCAGGTCCTTTGGACGGGGGGTGGGTTCGAAGGCGATATTTACGACAGTTCGTGGCCCATGCCGGACAGCGAAGCCTTGGAACAGGACGAAGTAAAAATGATGGTGCAGATAAATGGCAAGTTGCGCGGGCACATTATGATCGAGGCTGATGCCGAGCATGACGCCATTCGGTGCAGGGCGTCATCCGACGCAGGGCTGCGCAACCACTTGAAAGGGGCGGGCAGGATGATTGTGGTGCCCAACCGCCTGGTGAACTTCATCGTCTGAACTTTCGAGCTGGCGCACAGGAAACAAAGCGCGGTTACCGAGGAGGTACCCCCCTGGGTCACCATAGATGCTGAATGTTGGACCGCTTTCGCGAGCAAGCCCGCTCCCACAAGGTTTTGCGTTGTTGGTTAAATCACGCGCAAAAAAACGCCCCGAACCAGTCGGGGCGTCAGATGTGCGGCGTTGCAGTTAGCTTTCTATTCGGTCCGCAACGGCCGTTTGCTCAGGCGAATCGGATCAGTGGAACTGTTCTTCTTCAGTCGAACCGGTCAGCGCGGTTACCGAAGACGTGCCACCTTGAATCACAGTGGTCATGTCGTCGAAGTAGCCGGTGCCCACTTCCTGCTGGTGAGCCACGAAGGTGTAACCCTTGGCAGCGTCAGCGAACTCTTGCTCTTGCAGCTTCACGTAGGCAGTCATGTCGTTACGGGCGTAGTCGTGCGCCAGGTTGAACATGCTGTGCCACATGTTGTGAATGCCGGCCAGGGTGATGAACTGGTGCTTGTAACCCATGGCAGACAATTCGCGCTGGAACTTGGCGATGGTCGCGTCGTCCAGGTTTTTCTTCCAGTTGAAGGAAGGCGAGCAGTTGTACGACAGCAGTTGGTCCGGGTATTCCTTTTTGATCGCTTCAGCGAAGCGACGAGCCTCGTCCAGATCCGGCTTGGCGGTTTCGCACCAGATCAGGTCGGCGTACGGAGCGTAAGCCAGGCCGCGAGCGATGGCCTGGTCGAGACCGGCGCGCACTTTGTAGAAGCCTTCCTGAGTACGTTCGCCAGTCACGAACGGCTGGTCGTATGGGTCGCAATCGGAAGTCAGCAGGTCAGCCGCGTTAGCGTCGGTACGGGCCAGAATGATGGTCGGAGTACCGGCAACGTCAGCCGCCAGACGGGCAGCGGTCAGCTTCTGTACAGCTTCCTGGGTAGGAACCAGTACCTTGCCGCCCATGTGGCCGCATTTTTTCACGGAAGCCAGTTGGTCTTCGAAGTGAACGCCGGCAGCGCCTGCTTCGATCATGCTCTTCATCAACTCGTAAGCGTTCAGTACGCCGCCGAAACCGGCTTCAGCGTCCGCCACGATTGGAGCGAAGTAGTCGATGTAGCCTTCGTCGCCCGGGCCTTTACCGGCTTTCCACTGGATCTGGTCAGCACGACGGAACGAGTTGTTGATGCGCTTGACCACGGTTGGAACCGAATCCACCGGGTACAGCGACTGATCCGGGTACATCGATTCGGCGGAGTTGTTGTCCGCAGCGACTTGCCAGCCCGACAGGTAGATCGCCTGGATACCGGCTTTAACTTGTTGTACAGCCTGGCCGCCGGTCAGGGCGCCCATGCAGTTGACGAAATCTTTCTCAGGACGGAAGGACGGTTTGGCGCCCTGGGTTACCAGGTTCCAAAGCTTCTCGGCGCCCAATTTTGCAAAGGTGTGCTCAGGTTGAACCGAGCCACGCAGGCGGACGACGTCAGCAGCGGAGTAAGCGCGTGTCACGCCTTTCCAGCGTGGGTTTTCAGCCCAATCTTTTTCGAGGGCTGCAATTTGCTGTTCGCGTGTCAGTGCCATGGAGATAAACCTCGTCGCATAGGTCTGGGTGGAAAATTCCTGCTCCTGCCAAGTACGCAATTAGAGGGGCGTAAAAGGCTGCTCGCTGACCAGAAGCTTAGGTGGTCAAGTCGGATTCGGCGGGGGTGGCGACGGGATGAACGATGGGCTCGAGGGGAAGTGAGCAGGTAAGGGCGAACTGTCGAGCGCATTCGGGCGTCGTGGGCCTTGGTACGAACTTCAGTGTGGAGCCGGGTTACCTAATTACGCTTCCGTCCCTCGGGACAACTTCGTTCCAGTCGGCAACCTCGTCAAACACACCTTGTGGGCGGTACAGACACGAAGCGGCTCGCGGGGTAGGTGCGAACGGCGCTTCGAAGGCCCTTGCCAGGGCCCCTGATTAGCGGGAGCGAGGCCATCATGCCTTTGCTTTTTTGTATCGTCAAACGTTTTGTAGTGCTTTTTTTATGGCACTACATCTTTGGTCTAATACGACTAATCAGTCAGTTTTCGGTGGTTTAGTCCAAAGTATCGACTTTCACCCGCAGGGTCATGTCATCTCGGCCCTGAGTCGAGTAGCTGCGGGTCTGGTCCTGTTTGTCGGCCTGAGTCTGGCGGTTTACGCCGGCCAGGGTGATCCATTCACCCAGTCGTCCCGTGACAGTTGTGTCGGTACTTTGCACATTCACTACATCGGGACGTTCCTGGCTCATACGGTCACGATTGGTGCTGATTGCGAGGTGAACGATGTCGCCGGTAACGCTGGCGGTGACGTAGAAACCCTGGGTGACGTTGCGGTATTCGGTCTGGCTTCGCAGATCGCCGTAGGAATCGGTCTGTGTGCTGGTGAGCGGAACGCTCTGGCCGACCTGGATCAGTGCCGGCGCCCCTTCGCTGGCCTGGATCTGCTGAATCCCGCCGTCACGGCTGTCGGTACTGCGATTGATGATGCGAGTCTGGCTCGGTTTGGCGCCATTTACCGAGTAACCCTGATCGCCCTGGAAGTTGTTTTCGTTGGTGTCGACAGTGATCAGCAGGCGCTTGGGTTGGGTGTCGAGTTGCGCAATCAGGGCTTTAAGTTCGTCGATCTTGCGCTGATCGGCATTGACGATCAGTTGGTTGCCATAGGCGCTGACCTGGCCTTCCTTGCCGATGAAATCCTGGGCCATCGGCAGCATGTCGGCGCTGGTGTGGTAGTTCAAAGGCACGATCTCGGTGGCGGCCATGACCGAAAAACTGCAGGTCAGCAGCAGCGTGGTGAGCAGGGTGCGTAGGGACATATCCGTTATCTCCGACATCTTGAAGTGTTGATATTGCCAGTTTGTCGGCCCGGCGTGGGGCAAGTTGAATCGTAGACAGCAAAACGCCCCGGCATCGGTTGATGGCGGGGCGTTTTGTGGTGTTCTCTGTGGCGAGGGGATTTATCCCCGTTGGGTCGCGAAGCGGCCCCAAAATAACCACGGTGTATCAGGTTTTCCGCATGCAATGGTTTGACGGCTGCTTCGCAGCCGAACGGGGATAAATCCCCTCACCACAGGGTCTCAAACGGAGTGACGCACCATGTCCACATGCGGAATGCCTGCTTCCAGGAATTCCTCACTGACCAGGCTGAAGCCCAGGCGCTCATAGAACGCCGTGGCTTGTACCTGCGCGCTCAGCATCTGCTGCTTCAGCCCGCGCTTCTCGGCTTCACCGATCACCGCTTGCATCAGCGCATCGCCGACTTTCAAGCCGCGCCAGTCTTTCAGCACCGACACCCGGCCGACGTGGCCGTCGGGCAGTAAACGAGCGGTGCCAATCGGAAAGTCGCCTTCGAAGGCCAGGAAATGCACCGCCGTTGCGTCATCAGCGTCCCATTCCAGCTCAGGCGGAACGGATTGCTCGGCGATGAACACCGTCTCACGAATGCGCCGGATCTCGGCGATGTCCTTCTGCCAGTCTGCGACACGAACGTGGATTTTATTCATCAGCAAACCCCAAGCTGCCTTGCTTGACCAGCTCGCACAGCAGGCCGCGGCCGTCTTCGTCGCTAAGCCAGTCGCCGAGGTTATCGGTGTGCAGGGCGTCGGCAGCGCAGATCAACTTCAGCAGCTCGCGCAGTTTGCCCGGCAGGTAACGGCTCTGGCCGCTGGCGAACAGCAGCAGGTCGTCATCGACTTCGGACCAGGCCATGCGCGCGCTCGGGTTGCGGATCAGCACAGCGCCTTGTTCCAGGCTGGCGAGAAAGTCTTCTTCTTCGACTTCTTCCGGGCCGACGATCAGTTCCGGGTAGCGCGGCTCGGTCATGTACTGGCCGAACCAGGTCAGCAGCAGGCGCTCGTCGCTCATGTGCTCGGCCAGCAAAGCTTTCAGGCGATCAAGGGCGTCGTGCTGAATCTGGTGTGGATCGACCGCCGGCAGGGCGTCGGCATCGGTGTAGCGCTCTTCATCGGTCAGGAACTGGCTGAGGAAGTCGGTGAAGTGAGTCAGGACTTCAGAGGCGCTCGGGGCGCGGAAGCCGACCGAGTAAGTCATGCAGTCATCCACCGCAACGCCGCAATGGGCCAGGCGCGGCGGCAGGTAGAGCATGTCGCCCGGTTCCAGAACCCACTCATCGGTGGCTTCGAAGTCGGCGAGGATGCGCAGGTCTGCGTGTGGCAGCAGTTTGCTCTCGGAGTCGCACATCTGGCCGATCTTCCAGTTGCGCTTGCCGTGACCTTGCAGCAGGAACACATCGTAGTTATCGAAATGCGGACCGACGCTGCCACCCGGGGCGGCGAAGCTGATCATCACGTCGTCGACGCGCCAGCTCGGCAGGAAGCGAAAGTTTTCCAGCAGCTCGCTGACTTCCGGCACGAATTGGTCGACCGCTTGCACCAGCAGGGTCCATTCGGTTTCCGGCAACTTGCTGAATTCGTCTTCGGCGAACGGGCCGCGACGCATTTCCCAAGGACGCTCACCGTGTTCGATTACCAGGCGCGATTCAACTTCTTCTTCCAGCGCCAGGCCGGCCAGTTCGTCCGGGTCGATCGGGCTTTCGAAATCAGGGATCGCCTGGCGGATCAGCAGCGGTTTTTTCTGCCAGTAGTCACGCAGGAATTCGCGCGCCGTGATGCCACCCAGAAGTTGAAGAGGAATATCAGGATTCATGTGTAACCTATTGAAAAAAAGCACTTTTCAGACGGGAATAAAAACGCCCGGCGCTGCCGGGCGTCTCAAAAGGGTAAAGCGGTCGATCAGATGCGTTTGGCTTGCTCTACAGCGTTACCGATGTAGTTCGCCGGGGTGAGCAATTTCAGCTCGGCCTTGGCGGCGGCTGGCATGTCCAGACCGTCGATGAAAGTTTGCAGTGCTTCAGGGCTGATGCCCTTGCCACGGGTCAACTCTTTCAGTTTTTCGTACGGGTTTTCGATGTTGTAGCGACGCATCACGGTCTGGATTGGCTCGGCCAATACTTCCCAGCACGCGTCCAGGTCGGCAGCAATCTTCTGAGCGTTGAGCTCGAGTTTGCTGATGCCTTTGAGGCTGGCTTCGTACGCGATCACGCTGTGGGCGAAGCCGACACCGAGGTTGCGCAATACGGTGGAGTCGGTCAGGTCGCGCTGCCAGCGGGAGATCGGCAGCTTGCTCGCCAGGTGCTGGAACAGTGCGTTGGCGATACCCAGGTTGCCTTCGGAGTTTTCGAAGTCGATCGGGTTGACCTTGTGCGGCATGGTCGACGAGCCGATTTCGCCAGCGATGGTGCGCTGTTTGAAATAACCCAGGGAGATGTAGCCCCAGATGTCGCGGTCGAAGTCGATCAGGATGGTGTTGAAGCGCGCGATCGCGTCGAACAGTTCGGCAATGTAGTCGTGCGGTTCGATCTGCGTGGTGTAAGGGTTGAAGCCCAGACCCAGCTCGTCTTCGATGAAGGCGCGGGCGTTCTCTTCCCAGTCGATCTCAGGGTAGGCCGACAGGTGGGCGTTGTAGTTGCCGACAGCGCCGTTGATCTTGCCCAGCAGCGGAACAGCCGCGACCTGAGCGATTTGACGCTCCAGACGGTAAACCACGTTCGCCAGCTCTTTGCCCAGGGTGGTCGGCGAAGCCGGTTGACCGTGGGTGCGCGACAGCATCGGCACGTCAGCGAAACGGATGGCCAGTTCGCGGATGGCTTCGGCAGTCTGGCGCATCAGCGGCAGCATCACGTCATCACGGCCTTCGCGCAGCATCAGGGCGTGGGACAGGTTGTTGATGTCCTCGCTGGTGCAGGCAAAGTGGATGAATTCGCTGACCTTGGCCAGTTCCGGCAGCTTGGCCGCTTGCTCTTTGAGCAGGTACTCAATGGCTTTGACGTCGTGGTTGGTGGTGCGCTCGATCTCTTTGACACGCTCGGCGTGCTCCAGAGCGAAGTTTTCCGCCAGGGTGTTCAGCACAGCGTTGGCTTCGGCGGAGAACGCCGGCACTTCGCTGATGCCTGGGTGAGCGGCCAGGCGCTGGAGCCAGCGCACTTCAACCAGAACGCGAGCACGGATCAGGCCGTATTCGCTGAAAATTGGGCGCAGGGCCTGGGTTTTGCCGGCGTAGCGGCCGTCAACAGGGGAAACCGCAGTGAGCGAAGAAAGCTGCATGGGGTGTTCTCGGACAGTCGGGCAACGAAATGGGGCGCGTATCATACATGAAAAAATCCGCCGGTCCGTTGCCAACTGACCAGCGTCTTACGCGTTACAAATTACCAAGGGTCTTGCGGGCGCGGTTCAGCTGCTGCGCATCAGCGGGTAAAGCTCTTTGAGCAACTTGCGACGGCTGATCACCAGCTGCCAGCGATGACCGCCCAACTGCCGCCACAGGCGCGCCGATCGAATCCCGGCCAGCAACAGGGCGCGGATTTTCGAAGCGTTGCTCGGTTGCTGCAGGTTGCGCATGTCGCCGTGGACCTGAATGCGTTGGCGCAAGGTGCTCAGGGTGTCCTGATACAGGGCGCCGCACGCTGCAATGACGTTTTCGTGCGCCGGGCCGAAGTGCTCGACCTGGGATTGAATCTGCGGCAAACGCTTGCCGATCACGTCGAGCATGTCGTTGCGCTTGGCCAGTTGACGCTCCAGGCCGAGCATTGCCAGCGCATAACGCAGCGGCTCGCGCTGAAGGGTGCTTGGGTCGCGTTCCAGGGCGCCGATCAATGCGCGGTAACCTTCACGCAGATTGATGTCGTCGCCGCCGTACACTTCCAGGGTGTCCTTGGGGTCGCGAATCAGCAGGCTGCCGAGCATGCATGTCAGGCCGGCTTCGGCGGTCTGGCCGGTCTTGGCGATCTTGTCGACCAGCACGGCGGCGAGGAACACGCCGCCCAGTGCCGTCAGTTGCTCCTGAGTCGGGCTCATTGCTGCTCGCCTTGAGGAGTGCCTTTGCTGGTCCACGGCTCCGCGACTTCGATCACGCCGCCGCCGAGGCAGATTTCACCGTCGTAGAACACCACGGACTGGCCTGGGGTGACCGCGCGTTGCGGGTCATCGAAGGTCGCGCGGTAGCCGTTGGCGGTTTTTTCCAGCGTGCAGGGCTGGTCGCTTTGGCGATAGCGGACTTTGGCGGTCAACCGGCGCGGTTCGCTCAAGTCGATCGGGTTGACCCAATAGATGTCCGAGGCGAGCAGGGCGCGGGAGAACAGATACGGATGGTCATTGCCCTGGCCAACGATCAGCTCGTTGTGTTCCAGGTCCTTGATCAGCACGTACCACGGCTCGTCACTGGCGTCTTTCAAGCCACCAATGCCCAAGCCCTGACGCTGGCCGATGGTGTGATACATCAAGCCGTGATGACGGCCGATAACTTCACCTTCGGTGGTCTTGATCTCGCCGGGTTGGGCCGGCAGGTATTGCTTGAGGAAGTCGCTGAAGCGGCGCTCGCCGATAAAGCAGATTCCGGTGGAATCCTTTTTCTTCGCGGTGGCGAGTTCGTGTTTCTCGGCAATCGCGCGCACTTCGGGTTTTTCCAGCTCGCCGACCGGGAACAGGGTCTTGGCGATCTGTTCACCGCCGACGGCGTGCAGGAAGTAGCTCTGATCCTTGTTCGGGTCCAGACCCTTGAGCAGCTCGGTACGGCCATCGATGTCGCGGCGTCGCACGTAGTGACCGGTGGCGATCAGGTCGGCACCGAGCATCATGGCGTAGTCCAGGAATGCCTTGAACTTGATCTCGCGGTTGCACAGGATGTCCGGGTTCGGCGTGCGACCGGCCTTGTATTCGGCCAGGAAGTGCTCGAACACGTTGTCCCAGTACTCGGCGGCGAAGTTGGCGGTGTGCAGCTTGATGCCAATCTTGTCGCACACGGCCTGAGCGTCCGCCAGGTCATCCATGGCGGTACAGTATTCCGTTCCATCGTCTTCTTCCCAGTTCTTCATGAACAGGCCTTCCACCTCATAACCCTGCTCGATCAGCAGGAGAGCGGAAACGGAAGAGTCCACGCCGCCGGACATGCCGACAATGACGCGCTTCTTTTGTGTGTCAGAAGGGGCTGGATCACGCATAGGGATTCAATGAGTGTCTTTAAAAAGGACGCGATTCTAACAGGCCGAAGCCCGCAAGGCTAAAGAGAAGGGCGGATCAGTTCGAGGCCGAAGAGTTTGCCGTCCAGATAATCATCAATACAGCGGATGATCAGCTCACTGCGCCAGTTTGCGCGCTGTGCCATGAGTTCGTCACGCGTCAGCCATTTTGCGCCGACGATGCCGTCGTCCAGCTGATAGTCGGGGTGATGTTTGAGCGGTTTTGCGGTGAAGCAGACCCGCTGATAGGTCACGCCGTTGCTCGGAGCGGTGTAGAGGTAAATACCCACCACGCCAGTCGGCTCGACGTCCCAGCCGGTTTCTTCGAGGGTTTCACGCACGGCGGCTTCGATCAGGGTTTCGTCCGGGTCCAGATGGCCGGCGGGCTGGTTGAGCACCGTTCGTCCGCCTTTGGATTCTTCGACCATCAGGAAGCGGCCGTTGTCTTCGACGATGGTCGCGACGGTGATGTGGGGGTTCCACTCCATGAGGATTCCTCAAATTTCAATAGTTGCAACACTATTACTGTGGGAGCTGGCCCGCCAGCGATTGCGGTGAGTCAGTCACCATCAATGTTGGATGATAAATCGCTATCGCTGACAGGCCAGCTCCCACAGGTTTTGCGTTGTCTTCAAAAACACAAACCCCGGCACGAGGCCGGGGTTTGTGGTGTTCCCTTACAACCTTAAACCAGCGCAGCGATCGCGGCGTTGAAGGTGTTGCTCGGGCGCATGGCCTTGCTGATCAGCTCGGCATTGGCGTGGTAGTAACCGCCGATGTCCACTGGCTTGCCCTGAACGGCGTTGAGCTCGGCAACGATGGTTGCTTCGTTCTCGCTCAGGGTCTTGGCCAGTTCGCCGAACTGCGCTTGCAGTGCAGTGTCTTCGGTCTGGGCAGCCAGGGCTTGAGCCCAGTACAGCGCCAGGTAGAAGTGGCTGCCGCGGTTGTCGATGTTGCCGACTTTGCGCGATGGCGACTTGTTGTTGTCCAGGAACTGGCCGGTGGCCTGATCCAGGGTCTTGGCCAACACCAGCGCTTTAGGGTTGTTGTAGGTAACACCCAGGTGCTCAAGGGAAGCGGCCAGGGCCAGGAACTCACCCAGGGAATCCCAGCGCAGGAAGTTTTCTTCCAAAAGCTGTTGAACATGCTTCGGTGCCGAACCGCCGGCGCCGGTTTCGAACAGACCACCGCCGTTCATCAGCGGAACGATCGACAGCATCTTGGCGCTGGTGCCCAGTTCCATGATCGGGAACAGGTCAGTCAGGTAGTCGCGCAGTACGTTGCCGGTCACCGAGATGGTGTCCTTGCCTTCGCGGGTGCGGCCCAGGGTGAAGGCCATCGCGTCGACTGGCGACATGATGCGAATGTCCAGGCCGGACGTGTCGTGATCCTTCAGGTAAGCCTGAACTTTCTCGATCACTACGCCGTCGTGGGCGCGCATTGGGTCCAGCCAGAAAATCGCTGGAGTGGCGCTTGCGCGAGCACGGTTGACGGCCAGTTTGACCCAGTCCTGGATCGGCGCGTCTTTGGTCTGGCACATGCGGAAGATGTCGCCGGCTTCAACCGACTGCTCCAGCAGGGTGCGGCCAGCGCCATCGGAAACCCGAACCACGCCGTTGGCCTTGATCTGGAAAGTCTTGTCGTGCGAGCCGTACTCTTCGGCTTTTTTCGCCATCAGGCCAACGTTTGGCACGCTGCCCATGGTGGTCGGATCGAAAGCGCCGTGCAGCTTGCAGTCTTCGATCACCGCCTGGTAGATGGTGGCGTAGCAGCGATCCGGAATCACAGCCTTGGTGTCGTGCAGTTGACCGTCAGTGCCCCACATTTTGCCGGAGTCACGGATCATCGCCGGCATCGAGGCGTCGACGATCACGTCGCTCGGCACGTGCAGGTTGGTGATGCCTTTGTCGGAGTTGACCATGGCCAACGACGGACGAGCGGCGTAGACCGCCTGAATGTCCGCTTCGATCTGCGCTTGTTGCTCGGCCGGCAGGGCTTTGATGCGAGCGTACAGGTCGCCGATGCCGTTGTTCAGGTTGAAGCCGATCTGCGCCAGCACGTCAGCGTGCTTGGCCAGTGCGTCTTTATAGAACTCGGCAACGATCTGGCCAAACATGATCGGGTCGGAGACCTTCATCATGGTGGCTTTGAGGTGAACCGACAGCAGCACGCCTTTGGCTTTGGCGTCTTCGATCTCGGCGGCGATGAAGCTGCGCAGCGCGTTTTTGCTCAGTACCGCGCAATCGAGGATCTCACCGGCTTGCACGGTGGTTTTTTCTTTCAGGACGGTGGTGGTGCCGTCTTGAGCGATCAGTTCGATTTTGACGGCGTCAGCGGCGTCGATCAGGGCAGCTTTCTCGCTGCCGTAGAAATCGCCGGTGCTCATGTGCGCGACGTGGGACTTGGAGTCCGCAGCCCAGGCGCCCATTTTGTGCGGGTGCTTGCGAGCGTAGTTCTTGACCGACAGCGGTGCACGACGATCGGAGTTGCCTTCGCGCAGAACCGGGTTTACGGCGCTGCCCTTGATCTTGTCGTAACGCGACTTGGCGAGCTTGTCGGCGTCGCTGGTCACGGTTTCCGGGTAGTCAGGCAGTGCGAAGCCCTGGGCTTGCAGTTCCTTGATCGCGGCTTGCAGTTGCGGAACCGAGGCGCTGATGTTCGGCAACTTGATGATGTTGGCTTCAGGCGTAACGGCCAGGTCGCCCAGTTCGGCGAGGTGGTCGGCTACGGCTTTGTCACCCAGTTGCTCGGGGAAGCTGGCCAGGATGCGCCCTGCAAGAGAGATATCGCGGGTTTCCACGGCGATATCAGCGGAGGCGGTGAAGGCCTCTACGATAGGCAACAGTGAATAGGTGGCGAGGGCGGGAGCTTCGTCGGTGAAGGTATAGATGATCTTCGAGCGGGTGGGCATATTCGGATTAACTCTCTCTTCTTTGCTAAAGCGTGCGCAGAAAAACTCGAGGGGCGCCGGGTAAGCGCGTTCGTTCAAAGTCATCCATGAGCCGAATGTCGAGATTTCTTCGCGGTGATGTTGGGTGCATCAGTCGAGCGTCAAGCGGGTGGACTGCGGTAACAGCCCTGCTTTTTCGGGCTCAAAGTCTCGTAGTAGAGAGATCGGCCGTCGTGACTCTGTGGTCAGCGGGCGGCATTATACATAGGAAGCTGGCAATCTGCCGATGGTTCATATGCAACGATTGTCGTCCATTGGTCTAAAGGTCGCAGGGGCGAGTGGGGCGTAGAGTCTTGCACCGTGCTTGAGTTTGGCGCTTTTCCCTTTGCTTTCAGGCTTGTACGCCGCGAACTGTGCAGCTTTGCGGCAGATGGTTGGAACAGAGGGTTTGCGTGCCGATTTAACTGGGGTACGCTCGAACGAAGCCAGATGTTCAATCCAAACAATGGAGTTCAGCATGGGATACAAGAAGATTCAGGTTCCAGCAGTCGGCGACAAAATCACCGTCAACGCGGACCATTCTCTCAATGTTCCTAACAACCCGATCATCCCCTTCATCGAAGGTGACGGTATTGGCGTTGATATCAGCCCGGTCATGATCAAGGTTGTCGATGCTGCTGTTAAGAAGGCTTACGGCGGCGAGCGCAAAATTTCCTGGATGGAAGTCTATGCCGGGGAGAAAGCGACTCAGGTTTACGATCAGGACACCTGGCTACCCCAGGAAACCCTGGACGCAGTTAAAGATTACGTGGTTTCCATCAAGGGCCCTCTGACCACCCCGGTCGGTGGCGGCATCCGTTCCCTGAACGTGGCCCTGCGTCAGCAACTCGACCTTTATGTCTGCCTGCGCCCTGTGCGCTGGTTCGAAGGCGTGCCTAGCCCGGTCAAGAAGCCAGGCGACGTCGACATGACGATCTTCCGTGAGAACTCGGAAGACATCTACGCGGGTATCGAGTGGAAAGCCGGTTCGCCGGAAGCGACCAAAGTCATCAAGTTCCTTAAAGATGAAATGGGCGTCACCAAGATCCGTTTCGACGAAAACTGCGGTATCGGCATCAAGCCGGTTTCCCTGCAAGGCACCAAGCGTCTGGCGCGAAAAGCGCTGCAGTATGTGGTCGACAACGACCGCGACTCGCTGACCATCGTGCACAAAGGCAACATCATGAAGTTCACCGAAGGTGCCTTCAAGGAGTGGGCCTACGAAGTGGCGGCTGAAGAGTTCGGCGCGACCCTGCTCGACGGCGGTCCGTGGATGCAGTTCAAAAACCCGAAAACCGGCAAGAACGTTATCGTCAAAGATGCTATCGCCGACGCCATGCTCCAGCAGATCCTGCTGCGCCCGGCCGAATACGATGTGATCGCGACCCTGAACCTGAACGGCGACTACCTCTCCGATGCCCTGGCGGCGGAAGTGGGCGGTATCGGTATCGCACCGGGTGCCAACCTGTCTGACACCATTGCGATGTTCGAAGCGACCCACGGTACTGCGCCGAAGTACGCTGGCAAGGACCAGGTCAACCCGGGTTCCCTGATCCTGTCCGCAGAGATGATGCTGCGTCACATGGGCTGGACCGAAGCGGCTGATCTGATCATCAAGGGCACCAACGGCGCGATTTCCGCCAAGACCGTGACCTATGACTTCCACCGTTTGATGGAAGGCGCGAAACTGCTGTCTTCGTCCGCGTTTGGTGATGCGCTGATTTCGCATATGTAAGCGAATAGGTATAAAAAAAACCGCCTTCTGGCGGTTTTTTTTATGACTGGATGACGGGTTGTATTAACTCGATACAGTTTCTTGCTGGATGGCAGGGGCGGCCTGCTCGTTCTCGGTCGTGACGGACATAATCTTCACGGCATGCAACCCTTTGGGGCCCTGAACAATCTCGAAATTTACAGCTTGCCCAGCCTTGAGAGTCTTGTACCCGTTCATCTCAATGGCCGAGTAGTGCGCAAAGAAATCAATAAGATGACCGTCTTCGTCACGACCTTCTCTGGCATCGGTGTTAATGAAACCGAACCCCTTGGCATTGTTGAACCATTTCACCTTGCCGACTGACATACCCATATCCCTCTGCAACAGACTCCATCACTGGAGTATCATCCAGTTCATCCGCAGTCATTTCCTGGAAATAAGATTGACTCCGCGGACCTTTTTTACCCACTGTGGGCTCTATTGGTTGTAACACCGTTTTCCCGATAGTCAAGGTGACCGGGCAGTCGGAGTTGAAATCGTCCATAGCCGCCCCCACCACTGTATTTGCACAACTGACGAACCTTTCTTTCCATGCATGCAATCAGCCAGATTCGACTAACATTCAATCAGGATCACCCTGATTCACACGACGACGATTCCGCAGGCATTGCTGTTCAGGAGGCAAAGCCTGCTTTACAGGCGCCGCCGATGTACAAGGTGGTTTTGTTCAATGATGACTACACACCGATGGATTTCGTCGTCGAAGTGCTCGAGGTGTTTTTTAACCTGAATCGCGAGCTGGCGACCAAGGTCATGCTGGCCGTCCACACAGAAGGGCGGGCAGTATGTGGAGTGTTTACCCGCGACATCGCCGAGACAAAGGCCATGCAGGTCAACCAGTACGCCAGGGAAAGCCAGCATCCGCTACTCTGTGAAATCGAGAAGGACGGTTAATCGCCGACCACTTGGGTATGAGGTGAAGCTATGTTAAACCGCGAGCTCGAAGTCACCCTCAATCTTGCCTTCAAGGAGGCCCGTTCGAAGCGTCATGAATTCATGACCGTCGAGCACCTCCTGCTGGCCCTATTGGACAATGAGGCTGCCGCCACCGTTTTGCGTGCCTGCGGCGCAAACCTCGACAAACTCAAGCACGACCTGCAGGAGTTCATCGACTCCACCACGCCATTGATCCCCGTTCATGACGAGGATCGTGAGACCCAGCCAACCCTGGGCTTCCAGCGTGTTCTGCAACGTGCTGTCTTTCACGTACAGAGCTCGGGCAAACGCGAAGTGACTGGCGCCAACGTACTGGTCGCGATCTTCAGTGAGCAAGAGAGTCAGGCAGTGTTCCTGCTGAAACAGCAGAGCGTTGCGCGCATCGATGTCGTCAACTACATCGCACACGGCATTTCCAAAGTGCCGGGGCATGGCGATCACTCTGAAGGTGAGCAAGATATGCAGGACGACGAGGGCGGTGAGTCTTCTTCTTCAGGCAATCCTCTGGATGCTTATGCCAGCAACCTCAACGAACTCGCGCGCCAGGGTCGAATCGATCCATTGGTAGGCCGTGAGCTGGAGGTTGAGCGCGTCGCGCAGATCCTGGCGCGTCGTCGCAAAAACAATCCGTTGCTGGTGGGCGAGGCGGGCGTGGGTAAAACCGCGATTGCCGAAGGCCTGGCCAAGCGCATTGTCGACAACCAGGTACCAGACCTGCTGGCCAACAGCGTGGTGTATTCCCTCGATCTGGGGGCCTTGCTGGCCGGGACCAAATACCGCGGCGATTTCGAGAAACGCTTCAAGGCGTTGCTCAATGAGCTGAAAAAACGTCCGCAGGCGATCCTGTTCATCGACGAAATCCACACCATCATTGGTGCGGGTGCCGCGTCCGGTGGGGTCATGGATGCCTCGAACCTGCTCAAGCCGCTGCTGTCGTCGGGTGATATCCGTTGCATCGGTTCGACCACGTTCCAGGAATTCCGCGGGATTTTCGAGAAGGACCGTGCTCTGGCCCGGCGCTTCCAGAAGGTCGATGTGTCGGAACCTTCGGTGGAAGACACCATTGGCATCCTGCGCGGCCTGAAAGGTCGTTTCGAAGCGCACCACAACATCGAATACAGCGATGAAGCCCTGCGCGCCGCTGCTGAACTGGCCTCGCGTTACATCAATGACCGGCACATGCCGGACAAGGCCATCGACGTCATCGACGAGGCGGGCGCCTATCAGCGTCTGCAACCGATCGAGAAACGCGTGAAACGCATCGAAGTACCTCAAGTCGAGGACATCGTCGCGAAAATTGCGCGGATTCCGCCTAAGCACGTCACCAGCTCCGACAAAGAGCTGCTGCGTAACCTTGAGCGTGACCTGAAGCTGACAGTATTTGGTCAGGATGCCGCAATCGACTCGCTGTCGACCGCGATCAAGCTGTCCCGTGCCGGCCTCAAGTCGCCTGACAAGCCAGTCGGTTCGTTCCTGTTCGCAGGGCCTACCGGTGTCGGTAAAACCGAAGCGGCGCGTCAGCTGGCCAAGGCGTTGGGCATCGAACTGGTTCGTTTCGACATGTCCGAGTACATGGAGCGCCACACCGTTTCGCGTCTGATCGGTGCGCCTCCAGGCTATGTCGGGTTCGATCAGGGCGGCCTGCTGACCGAAGCCATCACCAAGCAGCCTCACTGCGTGCTGTTGCTCGATGAGATCGAGAAGGCGCATCCGGAAGTCTTCAACCTGCTGCTGCAGGTCATGGACCACGGTACGCTGACCGATAACAACGGGCGCAAGGCGGACTTCCGTAACGTGATCGTCATCATGACGACCAACGCCGGTGCCGAAACGGCAGCTCGTGCTTCGATCGGTTTCACCCATCAGGACCACTCGTCCGATGCGATGGAAGTGATCAAGAAGAGCTTCACGCCAGAGTTCCGCAACCGTCTGGACACCATTATCCAGTTTGGTCGCCTCAGCCATGAGGTCATCAAAAGCGTGGTGGACAAGTTCCTTACCGAGCTTCAGGCGCAGCTGGAAGACAAGCGCGTGCAGCTGGAAGTGACGGATGCGGCGCGCAGTTGGCTGGCAGCAGGCGGCTACGACTCGGCGATGGGTGCTCGACCAATGGCGCGTTTGATTCAGGACAAGATCAAGCGTCCGCTGGCGGAAGAAATCCTCTTTGGCGAACTGGCCGACCATGGTGGTGTGGTTCACATCGATCTCAAGGACGGCGAGCTGACCTTCGACTTCGAGACCACGGCTGAAATGGCCTGACAGTTATCGCAAGAAAGCGAAAGGCGCCGAAAGGCGCCTTTTTGCTGTCTGCTGGATGTGCCTCAAACCCCTGTGGGATTGGAGGGGGCATCAAAATCCGCAAACAAAAACGCCCGGCATAAACCGGGCGTTTTGTATTGACTTGATTAGCGAGCGCGGTAAGTGATGCGCCCTTTGCTCAAGTCATAGGGCGTCAGCTCGACGCGCACTTTGTCGCCGGTAAGAATACGGATGTAATTCTTGCGCATCTTGCCGGAGATATGCGCGGTTACGACGTGCCCATTTTCCAACTCCACACGAAACATGGTGTTGGGCAGGGTGTCGACGACAGTGCCTTCCATTTCGAAGCTGTCTTCTTTCGACATGCAGTAAAGCCCTCGGTGTCCAATGAATGGCCCGGTGCAACTGCGCCAGGCAAAAGCGGCGTGCATTGTGCCCGAAAAATGGGGTTTAAGCCAAGGGGTTTACGGCTTGCTCTAGTTCAGGATGACCCAGCGCTGATTAATCAGCAGTTCGATAGGGCGATATTGAGTCTTGTAACTCATCTTTTTGCAGTTTTTGATCCAATAGCCCAGATAGACGGCCTCCAGCCCCAGACGCTGAGCCTCGGCGATTTGCCAGAGGATCGCATAGCGCCCCAGGCTGCGGCGTTCTTCAGCGGGCTCGTAGAAGGTGTAAACGGCCGACAGACCGTTCGGCAGCAAGTCGGTGACGGCCACCGCCACCAGTCGCCCTTCGAGGCGGAATTCGTAGAATCGGGAAAACGGCAGGTCACGTACCAGGAACGTCGCAAACTGATCGCGACTCGGCGGGTACATATCGCCATCGGCGTGACGCTGTTCGATATACCGCTGATAAAGGTCGAAATACTCTTCGCTGAATTGCGGCCTGGCAGGGCGCACCTGCAGGTCGACGTTGCGTTTGAAGATGCGTTTCTGCTGGCGGTTGGGCGAAAATTGCGCCACAGGGATACGCGCCGGTACGCACGCATTGCAATTCTGGCAATGAGGCCGGTAAAGATGATCGCCGCTACGACGGAAACCCATTTCAGACAGGTCTGCATAGACATGCACATCCATGGGCTGACTAGGGTCGAGGAACAAGGTCGTGGCCTGCTCCTCGGGCAGATAACTGCAAGAGTGGGGCTGAGTGGCATAAAACTTCAAACGCGCCAACTCGGTCATGATCAACCCTCGGGATAAGCTTTGAATTAAGTGTAAGCCACGCGCGCAAAAGTCGCTCAGCAAACCCAGGTTGCGCGGCTGGGTTGGTCCAGATGCTGCGCAAGGTAGTCGGCAAACTCGCGGCGGGGAATCGCTCGGGCGCCGAGGCTGTGCAGATGGTCGGTCGGCATCTGGCAGTCGATCAGCACAAAGCCTGAGTCTTTCAGATGTCGGACCAGCGTGGCAAAGCCATATTTCGAGGCGTTGTCGGCGCGGCTGAACATGGACTCGCCGAAAAACAGCTGACCCATCGCCAGGCCGTAGAGCCCGCCGACCAGTTCACCTTGGTCCCAGACTTCCACCGAATGGGCGTAGCCACGCCTGTGCAGCTCGAGGTAGGCGTTCTGCATGGCTTCTGTGATCCAGGTGCCGTCGGCGTAATCCCGAGGCGCGGCGCAAGCGCGGATGACCGCGGCAAAATCCTGATCAAAGGTCACTTGATAGCGTTGCTGGCGCAGCAATTTGTTCAGGCTGCGCGAGACATGCAGTTCGTCGGGAAACAGTACGGTGCGCGGATCCGGCGACCACCAGAGAATCGGCTGGCCTTCCGAGAACCACGGAAAACAGCCGTGGCGATAGGCCTGAATCAGACGATCGGCGGACAGATCCCCGCCCGCAGCCAACAGCCCGTTGGGATCGCGCATGGCTTTTTCCAGGGGCGGGAAGGTCAGGGTGTTGCGTTGTAACCAAGTCAGCATGGCATCCGGGCTTGCAGAAGGGGAGGGCGATGGTGGGCGGGTGGGCCCACCGTGAAGTGTGCCGTCAAATGACTGGAATGTCGTCGAGATACTTCTCGGCGTCCAGCGCGGCCATGCAACCGGCCCCGGCAGACGTGACGGCCTGGCGATAAACGTGATCGGCCACGTCCCCGGCGGCAAATACGCCCGGGATTTCGGTGCTGGTAGCATCGCCTTCGCTGCCGCCCTTGACCAGCAGGTAGCCGTTACGCATTTTCAGCTGGCCTTCGAACAGGTCGGTGTTGGGCTTGTGGCCAATAGCGATGAACACGCCGGTCAGCGGCAATTCACTGGTTTCGTCAGTGTGGCTGTCCCGCAGGCGAGCGCCGGTCACACCGCTGGCATCACCCAGCACTTCATCCAGATTCTGGTTCCAGTGCAGGCGGATATTGCCTTTGGCGGCTTTTTCGAAGAGTTTGTCCTGAAGTATTTTCTCCGAGCGCAACTTGTCGCGGCGGTGAATCAGGTGAACTTCCTTGGCGATGTTTGACAGGTACAGCGCTTCTTCAACTGCCGTGTTGCCGCCGCCAACGACGGCGACCACCTGATTGCGGTAGAAGAAACCGTCGCACGTCGCGCAGGCCGACACGCCTTTGCCGGCAAATGTCTCTTCCGATGGCAGCCCCAGGTATTGCGCCGAGGCGCCGGTGGCGATAATCAGCGCATCACAGGTGTAAGTACCGCTGTCGCCGATGAGTTCGAACGGGCGCTCTTGCAACTTGGCAGTGTGGATGTGGTCGTAGACGATCTCTGTATGAAAACGCTCTGCGTGTTGTTGCATGCGTTCCATCAGCACCGGGCCGGTGAGGCCTTCGACATCACCGGGCCAGTTGTCGACTTCGACGGTGGTGGTGAGCTGGCCACCTGCCTGTATGCCGGTAATCACAACGGGGTTGAGGTTGGCGCGGGCGGCATAAACGGCAGCGCTGTAACCGGCGGGGCCGGAACCCAGAATGATCAGGCGGGAATGCTTCGCTTCGCTCATAAAAACACCTCATAAGCCTTTGTCACAAAAGAGAATGCATGCTCAAATTGAAACGCGCGTCATGTGCTGTTGGCTATGCTACACCTTGGGTTTCAAGCATGGCATCGAACGAACAAACCCGTACAATGCCTGCCTGTAACAGCGTTTGTAATAAAATAAGCGTTGCGCGCCGTGTTTATAAAAACCGGGGTGTAGTGTTAAAAGTAGTCCCAGTTGCGCCTGTTAACTTTTTTGCCTGCCTGGATTGGGCAGTTTTTTATAGTCATTCAACAGATGGACGCGCCATAGGCGCAGGAAAAGAAGCGTTTTGAAGAAATCCACCGCAGCACCAAAAACAGTCGTTCCGCTCTGGCGCCAGCAATTGCACTACCGGCTCAAGGAAGGTGCATTGATCGCCATCGGGGGCTTGTGCCTGTTCCTGATGATGGCCTTGTTGACCTACGGCAAGGACGATCCGGGCTGGAGCCATAACAGCAAGATCGACGATGTGCAGAACTTCGGCGGGCCGGTCGGCTCCTACAGCGCCGATATCCTGTTCATGGTGTTGGGTTACTTCGCCTATATCTTCCCGTTGTTGCTGGCGATCAAGGCCTATCAAATCTTCCGTCAACGCCACGAGCAGTGGGAGTGGAGCGGCTGGCTGTTTTCCTGGCGCCTGATCGGCCTGGTGTTTCTGGTGCTGTCGGGCGCGGCCCTGGCCCATATCCATTTCCACGCCGCGACCGGTCTGCCGGCCGGCGCTGGCGGCGCTTTGGGCGAAAGCCTCGGTGATCTGGCCAGGAATGCCCTGAACATCCAGGGCAGTACGCTGGTGTTCATCGCGCTGTTCCTGTTTGGCCTGACGGTGTTCACCGACCTCTCGTGGTTCAAAGTGATGGACCTCACCGGCAAAATCACCCTCGACCTGTTCGAATTGTTCCAGGGCGCAGCCAATCGCTGGTGGGCGGCCCGTGTCGAGCGTAAACAACTGGTTGCGCAGTTGCGTGAAGTCGATGATCGCGTGCATAACGTGGTCGCGCCGACCGTCACGGACAAGCGGGAGCAAGCCAAGGTCAAGGAACGCCTGATCGAACGTGAGCAGGCCCTGAGCAAACACATGTCGGACCGCGAGAAGCAGGTGCCGCCGGTGATTGCCCCTGCGCCGCCCAAGCCAGCGGCGCCCAGCAAACGGGTGGAAAAAGAGAAACAGGCGCCGTTGTTCGTCGACAGCGCCGTCGAAGGCACCTTGCCGCCGATCTCGATTCTCGACCCGGCAGAAAAGAAACAACTCAATTACTCGCCTGAATCCCTGGCGGCGGTCGGCCATTTGCTGGAAATCAAGCTCAAGGAATTCGGCGTCGAAGTGTCGGTGGATTCGATTCACCCAGGCCCGGTGATTACCCGTTATGAAATCCAGCCAGCGGCCGGCGTCAAGGTCAGCCGCATCTCCAACCTGGCGAAAGACCTGGCACGTTCCCTGGCCGTGACCAGCGTGCGCGTGGTGGAAGTGATTCCGGGCAAGACCACCGTCGGTATCGAGATTCCTAACGAAGATCGCCAGATCGTGCGCTTCTCCGAAGTGCTGTCGACCCCCGAGTACGACAACTTCAAGTCGCCGGTTACTTTGGCTCTGGGCCACGACATCGGCGGCAAGCCGGTCATCACCGACCTGGCGAAAATGCCTCACTTGCTGGTAGCCGGTACGACCGGTTCCGGTAAATCGGTGGGCGTGAACGCGATGATCCTGTCGATCCTGTTCAAGTCCGGCCCGGAAGACGCCAAGCTGATCATGATCGACCCGAAAATGCTTGAGCTGTCGATCTACGAAGGCATTCCGCACCTGTTGTGCCCGGTCGTGACCGACATGAAGGACGCCGCCAACGCCCTGCGCTGGAGCGTGGCCGAGATGGAACGTCGCTACAAGCTGATGGCGAAGATGGGCGTGCGTAACCTGTCGGGCTTCAACGCCAAGGTCAAGGAAGCCCAGGACGCCGGTACGCCATTGACCGATCCGTTGTACAAGCGCGAAAGCATTCACGACGAAGCACCGCTGCTGACCAAGCTGCCGACCATTGTCGTGGTGGTGGACGAATTCGCCGACATGATGATGATCGTCGGCAAGAAGGTTGAAGAACTGATCGCCCGTATCGCCCAGAAGGCCCGTGCCGCCGGTATCCACTTGATCCTCGCGACCCAGCGTCCGTCGGTTGACGTGATCACCGGTCTGATCAAGGCCAACATTCCGACCCGTATGGCGTTCCAGGTTTCGAGCAAGATCGATTCGCGCACCATCATCGACCAGGGCGGCGCCGAACAACTGTTGGGCCACGGTGACATGCTCTACATGCCGCCGGGCACCAGCCTGCCGATCCGTGTTCACGGTGCTTTTGTCTCCGATGACGAGGTTCACCGGGTGGTTGAGGCCTGGAAACTGCGCGGCGCACCGGAATACAACGACGAGATTCTCGCCGGTGTCGAAGAGCCCGGTAGTGGCTTTGAAGGCGGCAGCAGTGGCGACGACGACAGTGAATCCGACGCGCTCTACGACGAAGCGGTGCAGTTCGTACTGGAAAGCCGTCGAGCGTCCATCTCTGCGGTTCAACGCAAGCTGAAAATCGGCTACAACCGCGCCGCGCGCATGATCGAAGCCATGGAGATGGCCGGGGTCGTGACGTCCATGAACACCAACGGTTCGCGTGAAGTCCTGGCTCCGGGCCCGGTACGCGACTGAATTGATTGAAACGCGGTGGCGTAATGACGCGCCATCGCACCCCCACGAATGTTATGAGGACTCCCATGCGTCTTATCCGCATGCTGTTGCTGCCGGTTTTGGCTTTGACCACGCTCTCGGCCCACGCCGATGACAAGGACGTGGCGCGTCTGACCCAATTGCTGGAAAAATCCCAGACCCTGACCGCGCGGTTCTCCCAGTTGACCCTCGACGGCAGCGGCACCCAATTGCAGGAAACCGCGGGTGAAATGTCCTTGCAGCGTCCTGGCTTGTTTTACTGGCACACCAATGCGCCGGCCGAACAAACGATGGTCTCCGACGGCAAGAAGGTAACGTTGTGGGATCCGGACCTTGAGCAGGCCACCATCAAGAACCTCGATCAGCGCCTGACCCAGACCCCGGCGTTGCTGCTGTCCGGTGACGTGTCCAAGATCAGCCAGAGCTTCGACATCAGCGCCAAGGAAGCCGGTGGCGTGATCGACTTCACCTTGAAGCCGAAAACCAAGGACACCCTGTTCGACAGCCTGCGCCTCTCGTTCCGCAATGGCCTGGTCAATGACATGCAGATGATCGACAGCGTCGGTCAGCGCACCAACATCCTGTTCACCGGCGTGAAAGCCAACGAGCCGATTCCGGCGTCCAAGTTCAAGTTCGACATCCCCAAGGGTGCCGATGTGATCCAGGAATAACCCGCCCTACTGTGGGAGCGGGCTTGCTCGCGAAGAGGGCGTGTCAGTCACCATCAATGTTGTCTGGCACACCGCATTCGCGAGCAAGCCCGCTCCCACAGGAACCGATGTGTTCAATACTCAATTGATCGGCATCAGGAACCAGTGAGGTTTCAACGCTAAGTGATGGACCTGTTTCGCAGTGCCCCGATAGCTCAGCCCTTGGCCGCCCGTTTGCGTGCGGCCAATCTGGACGAGTACGTCGGTCAGGAACACCTGCTCGCTCGCGGCAAG
>Ga0207713_1000398_pt1 | contig 46563 bp, 41 predicted proteins | sample KBSS64metaG_FD_184404 | JGI IMG/M metagenome (GOLD analysis project Ga0207713, IMG submission 184404) | Switchgrass rhizosphere microbial communities from Kellogg Biological Station, Michigan, USA - KBS S6-4 metaG (SPAdes) (version 2) | ecosystem: Host-associated > Plants > Roots > Rhizosphere >...
TTTGTTAGTGGTCTATTGGCGTTGCCCCTGTGCGGGGCGGCACCTACTTTCTTTGCCGCCGCAAAGAAAGTAGGCAAAGAAAGCGGCTCACACCGCCAGCTTTGAAGCGGGTCTCCTGGCTTGGAGGGGGCAGTGGTGCATCTGGAATCGGTGCCCTTGCACATTCGACGCTTGTGACAAGGCCGTCATACTTCCCGCCTCGCACTGCGTGCTTGCCGGAAGGGTTTACCGGCACACCAGCGGTTTCATTGGGCGCGGCGGGGGCCATCGGCTTCGCCTCGGCGTGGCGCCGAAAACGGGCGGCTGTTTCGAACGTGTCGCTGGTTCCCGGGCGCCGGTTGCGGCTCGCGGCGCCGCGCTAACGGTGCGATCGCGCACCGACGCGCATAGCAATTCAACGGTGTTCAGTCAAGCGGCAACTCGCGCATGCAGCGCTAACGACATGAAGAAGTACTTCTGAGCGCAGAAGCAGCCTGCGATTTGACGAAGTACCGCGACGGCGCGCGCAGCGTCGCCGGAAGAATGACTGCCTTGTCACGAACGCGGAGTGTGCGAGAGCACGGATTCCAGATGCACCACTGCCTCCTCCAAGCCAGGGGACCCGCTTCAAAGCTGGCGGTGTGAGCCGCTTTCTTTGCCTACTTTCTTTGCGGCGGCAAAGAAAGTAGGTGCCGCCCCGCACAGGGGCAACGCTAATAGACCACTAACAACACAAGGAAAGGCCAACAAAACAACCCCACAACCAACCAGCCCCGCACGGGCAAAAAAACCTCACCCCCCCATCACCGCCTCAACAGCCCGAACTCTCTCCCGATGCACCGCATCCTTGATGCCAGCAGGCGCATCAGCCATCCGCATAGCAACAGCACCGGCATCCACGCCTCGCGCAGCGACAAGCGCAATCCGCAATCGCTCGGCCTGCGGATACTCGCGCATCTCAAACCCGAGCCGCCCGCGCGCATCGGCCTCGCAGGCCTGCAAGGCCTCGGCGAACCGCGCCGGTTTGCGCAGCGCATCGCTGCGTTCGAGCAACCGCACCAGCGCGGCAGCGCCCATCTCCATCACGCGATGAATGTTGCCGTGCTCGCGAGCCACCAGCAGCGCCAGATCCCGACATTCGTTCGGCACGCGCAGCCGCTCGCATAGGGGCTTCAGCAGATTCACGCTGCGCTCCTCATGCCCGATATGCCGCGGCAGGACGTCTGCCGGCGTGGTCGCCTTGCCGAGGTCGTGCGTCAACGCGGCAAACCGAACCGTCAATGCATAGCCCTGCTGCGCGGCATGGTCGACCACCATCATCACATGCACACCCGTATCCACCTCGGGGTGATAGTCGGCGCGCTGCGGCACGCCGAACAGCGCGTCGATCTCCGGCAGAATGCGCGCCAATGCGCCGCACTCGCGCAACACCTCGAACATGCGCGAAGGCTTCTTCTCCATCAAGCCGCGCGACACTTCCTGCCAGACGCGCTCGGCCACCAGCGCATCCACCTCGCCCTCGGCCACCATCTTGCGCATCAGCGCCAGCGTTTCCGGCGCGACCGTGAAATCGACGAACCGCGCCGCAAACCGCGCAATCCGCAAAATGCGCACGGGGTCTTCGAGAAACGCCTCGCTGACATGTCGAAAGAGCCGCGCCTGCAAATCGCGCTGTCCGTTGAACGGATCGATCACCGGGCCGGTCAACGCCCCATCCGGGCGCACCTCGCGCGCCATCGCGTTGATCGTCAAGTCACGGCGCGCGAGATCCTCTTCCAGCGTGACGTCCGGTGCGTAAAAGACCTGGAAGCCGCGGTAGCCCGCCGCGGTCTTGCGCTCCGTGCGCGCCAGCGCGTACTCCTCGTGCGTCTGCGGATGCAGGAATACCGGAAAATCCTTGCCCACCGGACGGTAGCCCTGCGCCACCATCTGCTCGGGCGTCGCGCCGACCACCACGTAATCACGATCCTGCACCGGCACGCCCAACAACTCGTCGCGGATCGCGCCGCCCACGGCGTAAATGTTCATGGGCATACGTCTTGATAAGGAATGGCGTGCGTTTCACGCAGTGCGTCGTCGATCCAGGCCTTCACGGCGGGCAGGTCCGTGATTCGGCGCACATACGCCGAGGCGGCTTCGGACAACGGCGGCTGCCACGTATTGAAGCGCATCGCCACCGGCGCGTACATGGCGTCGGCAATGCTGAACTCGCCGAACAGGAACGGCCCGCCGTAGGTCTCGAGGCAGCCGGTCCAGATCGCCTCGATGCGCGAGATGTCGGCCAGCACGGCCGGCGTGGCGTTCCTGCCCGGAAACGACGCGCGAATGTTCATCCACATGTTCGAGCGCAATTCGCCGAAACCGGAGTGCATCTCGGCGCTCACGCTGCGCGCGTGGCTGCGCGCCGCCGCATCGTGCGGCCACAGCGCATGCTGCGTAAAGCGTTCGGCCAGCGTCTCGGCGATCGCCAGCGAATCCCACGTGGCCGCACCGTCTTCGTCGATCAGCGTCGGCACCTTGCCCGGACTCGCCGGCGCGTGCGCCAGAATCTCCGACTTCGTGTCGGGCGTGTACAAATGAATCAACACCTCCTCGAACGGGATGCCGAAATGCTTGAGCAACAGCCACGGACGCATCGACCACGACGAATAGTTCTTGTCACCGATAATCAGCTTCATGCTTGACTTGAATAGAAGGGTTGGAGATCAACGAGGCTCACCGTCCGGCGCTGGCGCGAAACGTGTCGAAGCGCGAACGCGTCGACGCGCCCGTCAGATACACGGGCGCGATCGATTCGATGCTGGCCGGCTCGATGCCGAGTTCGGGCGCGAGCGGTCCGCTCAACACGTTGTCGACTTTCATCGAATCGAGATTGTCGCGCGAGATCACCGGTTCGCCGGGCGCCATTTCAAACGTCAGCGCTTGCAGGCGCGCCAATGCTTCCGGCAAACGAATGATGCGTGCATGCCGGCCGATCACATCGCCGCAATATTTGACGAGCTCCTCGAGCGAGTAGACGGTCGGGCCGCCCAGTTCGTAAGTATGGCCGCTGGCCGCGTCGAGATCGAGCACGTTGACGATCGCCTTCGCCACGTCGGCGACATAGACCGGCTGGAACTTCGCGTCCGGCATGGCGAGCGGAATCACCGGGAACGTCCGCTGCAAGAACGCGAACTTGTTGAGGAACTGGTCTTCCGGACCGAACAGGACTGACGGACGGAACACCGTCCACGCGAGATTCGCCGCGTGCACCGCCTTCTCGCCATCGCCCTTGGAGCGCGAATACATGCTCGGGCCGTTCGAGTCGGCGCCGAGCGCGCTGATATGAATCAGCCGATGCACGCCTTTGCCCTCGCAGGCCGCGACGATCCTGGTCGGCAGTTCGACATGGATTCGCGCGAACTCGCGGCCATACGGCGTGCCGCGTTTGCCGTTCAGCGTGCCCACCAGATTGATCACACAATCGGCGCCCTCGACGAAGCGCGCGAGCTGTACCGGATCGAACACGTCGGCTTCAATCACGTCGATGGGCAGCAGCGTGAGATGACGCGCGTTGTAGCGGCGCCGCGTGGCGATGCGCACGTCCTTGCCCACTTCGACGAGCGCGTTGACGAGATGGCTGCCGATAAAACCGGACCCGCCGATGAGCGCAATGGCTTGATGTCGCATTTTCGACTCCCTGGTGGAAGCCGCGGCAACGGCTGGCGTGGCGCACCGCCGCATCACGATCGACGCGGCGGCGGCACGGCGCTTACGGCGCGATGTAACCCAGACGCGCCTTCAGCGATTGCGGACGGCCTTCGAACAATGCCGCGTAGTAGACCGTGTTGGACAACACGTTCTTGACGTAGTCGCGCGTTTCCTGGAACGGGATCGACTCGGCGAAGATCGCGCCTTCGACCGGACGCTGCAGCGACTGCCGCCAGTTGCGCGGACGGCCCGGCCCGGCGTTATACCCTGCCGTAGCCAGCACGGCGGACCCGTCGAACTGATTGTAGATCATCGACAAGTAGTTCGTGCCGAGCAGGATATTCGTGTTGATGTCGTTCATCTGCTCGCGCGAAATCGGACCGAGGCCGATCTTCTTCGCGACCAGTTGCGCGGTGCCCGGCATCAACTGCATCAAACCGCTCGCGCCGACCTCCGAGCGCGCGTTCATGATGAAGCGCGACTCCTGGCGAATCAGCCCATAGGCCCATTCCACATCCAGCCCGTTCGACTGCGAATCGCGTTCGACGATATCGCGGAACGGCGACAGATAACGCAGCGAGAAATCGTGCTCGCTCTTCGTGCGGTCCGCCGTGTTGACGGTGCGGTCATATAGCTGGATACGGCGGGCGTATTCGGCGGCGGCGAGCAGTTGCCGGTCGCTCATGCCGCGCAACGGCCAGTTCCATTCGCGATTGCCTTCGAGCCGCAGATTCAGCGCATAGAAACGCTGCGCCAGGTCGAAGCCCGGCGTATTGCCGGCTTGCTGGACTTCGGCGTCGCTCACGGTGGTTTTCGCGGGCACGCTGATTTTCTGGCCGAGTTCCTCGGCTGCCAGTTGGCCGTAGAAGTTGAAGCCCTGCGAGATCGACTCGAATTCCTGGTTGGCCGTGGTCGTGTCACCCGCCTGCTTCAGCGCGCGGGCATGCCAATACACCCACGACGGCTGATTGCGCAGCGCCGCCGGCATCTGCTCGATCGACCAGCGCACCATCGTCCAGTCGCCGGCGAGGAGCGCAGTGCGGGTGCGCCATTCGTATGCCGGGTTCGACAGCGGCGCATTGGCCGACAAGCGGTACCAGTCGACCGCGCCCGGCATCTGCTTCGCGGCGGCCTGATAGGCAATGGTGCCCCAGCCGATCGCGCGTTCAGGCGAGTTGAGCGACGGCGCCACCGAAGCGAACGTGGCCGCGGCCATGGCCGGGTCGTTGCGCGCCATGCGCGTGATCGCGAGCAGCGCCAGCTGATGCGACTTCGGATCAGGGCCTACGCCGCGTGCGAGCAGCAACGGCGGCGTGCTCGTGGCCTGGCCGAACAGCACGGGGTCGGGCACGTCGTTGCCGAGCGCGTCGAGGAGCTTGCTGCCCGTGTTCGTGTAGTTCTGCTCGTACGCGAGACGGATTTGCTGCCAGATATCGTCGGTGCTGAATTGCTTGTTGACGCCCAGCACGGTGATCAGATCGACGCAGCCGTCGCCGTACCATTTGGGATCGACCAGCAGCGCACGCGCCGCCTCGGCGACGTTTTCACCACGCGAGGCACGCGATTCGAGCGCGTAGCACTTCACCTGCGTGTCGTCGTTGAGTACGAAGCGCGCGTATTGCTGGTCGAAGTTGCGCCAGTCGTGACGCGTGCCGAGCACCGTGAGGTAGTCGTTGCGCATGCGGTCGGCGATCGCCTCGCCGTCGTACTTCTGCAGGAACGCGAGCACCGGCGCATCCGGCGCGTCGACCCGCGCGTGGCCGCTCGAATCGAACAACTGCGGCTTGATCTGGAAGTATTCCAGATAGGAAGGCGCCGGATAGTTCGGGATCAGGCTGGCGAGTTGCGCCGCGCGCGCCGCGTCGTTATTGCGCGCGGCCTCGCGAAGCTGGACGAAGGTCTGGTCGTCGCTCGTGAGTTGCGAAAGGGGAATGGGCTTGACGGCTGAGGCCGTGCTGCACGCGACGAGTGCGGCTGCGGCGAGCGCCAGACCGGCCGCGCGATATACTCGGTAAAGGCGTTTTGACATCGTTGTTTCTGGAGCGCGAATTGAACCCAAGCATAGCATGCAACCCCAACGCGGAATCGAAAAAGGCGCTGCGTCGAATGCTATTGGAAGCAAGGCTGCAAGCGGCTTCCGAGCCGGCGCACAATGCCGCGCTCCGCCGGCGCATTCTCGATGCGCTGAAGCATTACGGCGTGAGCAGCGTGGGGTTCTACTGGCCGCTCGCGGGCGAATTCGACGCGCGCGCCGCCATGTCGATCTGGCTCGCGGCAGGCGAACCACGCGAAGCGAGTTTGCCGATCATCAAGGAGCGCGGCGTGCCGCTCGAGTTCCATGCGTGGACGCCTGATACGCCGATGAAGATCGGTCATCACAGGATCGCCGAGCCAACTTCGGGGCGAGTGGTGATTCCCGAATTGCTGTTCGTGCCGTGCGTCGGTTTCGACGCCGAAGGTTATCGGCTCGGCTACGGCGGCGGCTACTACGATCGCACGCTGGCCGCATGGCCGGGCGCAAAGCGGCCGGTCACGGTGGGCATCGCCTATGAAGCGTGTCGCACGCAAGCGCTGCAACGTGAGCAGCACGACATTCCGCTCGACCTGATCGTCACCGAGGCAGGTCTTTATCCGCAGCGGGCGGATTGAGCGTCGGGCGCTCGGCATCGAACGCGTGAACCACGCGTGCTCCGCATCGCGCACCGCACCGCACCGCCGCCCCGAGTCCCGCAAGCCCCGCTATAAAGACGCCGCCGCCCGCGCGGCCGTGTCGTACAGACCCGACGCGTTGCGCATCAACTGCGCCGCCTCGCCGATCTGCTCGTTGGTCAGGCCGCTTTCCTTCAGCGTGGAAATCAGGCAGCTCTCGCGCACCTCGCGATATTTCAGACACAGCGCGCGGCCCGAATCGGTGGCCGAGAAGAACACTTCCTTGCCGGTCTTTTCGCTTTTTACATACCCTCTAGCTACCAGCTTCTTCAACGCGTAGGTGGCGACGTGCGTGTCCTCGATGTTGAGCACGAAGCAGATGTCGGCCAGTTTCTTGCGGCGCTCGCGGTGGCTGACGTGGTGCAGCAGCGAGACTTCGATAGCGGTCATGTCCTTGTCGCCGGCCGCGGACATGCAGCGCACCATCCAGCGGTTGAATGCGTTGCCCGCCATGATGAGCGCGTATTCCAGTTCTGACAGTTCGGCGCTTGTCTCAGACACGAGATGTTCCGAAGAGACGATCTTGGTGGGATGGCGCGACATGGAGATTCTCAGGGAACAGGATGGGAAGGTGTCGCGAGTGTACGACGAGCGATCGATTCATGGGAGCCCTGGCACAAATGCTTATTGAGAAATTGTTGATATTTTATTGATAATGTACGCTCCAAACATCGCGTGCCGCTACCTAACCTGTTTGACAGGGTTCGCTGTGCCGAATCCGCCGACTCGACCAAGGCCGTTAAGCAATGAGCCAACCTAGAATCTTTCCGCTGGGCGATGCCGCGCTTGTCTGCGAGGCGCCGCCGCCCGCGACGCTGGCATGCCAGCGTCGCGTGTGGGCGGCCGCCGAGGCCGCGCGCGACTGGCCGCATGTGCTGGAGGTCGTGCCGGGCATGAACAACCTGACGCTCGTGTTCGATCCGCTCGAAGCGGACCGCGACGCGCTCGTGAGCCATTTGCAGGCGGCCTGGAACGCGGCCGGCGACACGCCCGCGATCGGCCGCGAAGTCGAGATCCCCGTGCAATACGGCGGCGAGTTCGGCCCCGATCTGCAGGTGGTCGCCAATCACACGGGCCTAAGCGCGCGCGAGGTCGTGCAGCGACACTCGGACGGCGAGTATGTGGTGTTCTTTCTCGGCTTTCAGCCGGGCTTCGCCTATATGGGCGGACTCGACGAAGCGCTGCACACGCCGCGCCGCGCGTCGCCGCGGCTGGAAGTGCCGGCCGGCTCCGTCGGTATCGGCGGTGAGCAAACCGGCATTTATCCGGCCACCTCGCCGGGCGGCTGGCAACTGATCGGCCGCACCGCAACGCCGCTGTTCGATCCGGCGCGCCGCCCGCCCACGCTGCTGCAACCGGGCGACCGGGTGCGCTTCACCATCGCGGGGCTACACGCATGATCGATGTGATTCGCGCGGGTCTGTTGACCACGGTTCAGGATCTCGGCCGTCACGGCTACCGGCATCTCGGTGTCGCGATGGGGGGCGCGCTCGACCGGCTGGCGCTCGAAGTCGGCAACCGGCTGGTCGGCAACCGGCCCGACGCAGCCGGTCTGGAAATCACCTTCGGGCCGACGGTGCTGCGCTTTCTGCGCGCCACGCGAGTGGCCATCACCGGCACCGAATTCGGCGCGACGCTCGACGGCAAGCCCGTCTATTCATGGTGGAGCCTGCCGGTGCGGGCCGGCCAGGAACTGGTGCTGAACGCGGCGCGACGCGGCATGCGCGGCTATGTGTGCATCGCCGGCGGCATCGACGTGTTGCCGATGCTCGGCTCGCGCAGCACCGATCTCGCCGGCCATTTCGGCGGACTCGGCGGCCGGGCGTTGCGCGACGGCGACCGCCTGCCGCTCGGCGCGCCGCCGCCGCGCGGCCACGCCGGCTTCTCGCCCGAGACGCCGGAGTTCGGTGTGAAGGCGCCCGCGTGGTGCAAGTTCGTGCTGGTTCACGAGCCGCTGCGGCGCGGCCGTCATCCGTCGGGGGTGCCGTGGGCCGTGCCGATCCGCGTGCTGCGCGGCCCGGAATACGAGAGCTTCACCGAGGAAGCCCACGAATCCTTCTGGTCCGATGAATGGCTCGTCACGCCGAACAGCAACCGCATGGGCTACCGGCTTGCCGGCACCGAACTGAAGCGCACGCAGAAAGCCGATCTGCTGTCGCACGCGGTGCTGCCGGGCACGATTCAGGTGCCGCCGAACGGCCAGCCGATCGTGCTGATGAGCGACGCGCAAACCACCGGCGGCTATCCGAAGATCGGCGCCGTGATCCAGGCCGATCTCTGGAAGCTCGCCCAGGTTCGCCTGAATGCGGCCGTCCGCTTCATTCCGACCACGCCTTACGAGGCGCGCCAGGCGCTACTGGAAGAACGCGCGTATTTGCGGCAGATCGACGCCGCGATCGCCATGCACGAGGAACGCTGCACGCGCCAATTGGCTGTCGCGGCGCTGTGACACTGAGTAGAGGAACACCATGGAAATCGATCTGAACGCCGACCTCGGCGAAGGCTGCGGCTCCGACGAGGCGCTGCTCGACCTCGTCAGTTCCGCGAACATCGCGTGCGGCTGGCATGCGGGCGGCGCCAATGCGATGCGCGATTGCGTGCGTTGGGCGGTGCAAAAAGGCGTCTCGATCGGCGCGCACCCGAGCTTCAACGATCCGGAAAATTTCGGCCGCAAGGAAATGGATCTGCCGGCCAACGAAATCTATGCGGGCGTTCTCTACCAACTCGGCGCGCTGTCGGCGATCGCCCAGGCCGAAGGCGGGCGCATCGCGCACGTCAAGCCGCATGGCGCGCTGTACAACCAGGCCGCGCGCGACGCGCGGATCGCCGACGCGATCGTATCCGCCGTGCACGATTTCGATCCGTCGGTGGCCGTGTTCGCGCTTGCCAGCAGCGGGCTCGTGACGGCCGCGCGCAACGCGGGGCTGACCGCGATCGAAGAAGTCTTCGCCGATCGCGGCTATCGCGCCGACGGCTCGCTGGTGCCGCGCAAGGAGCCCGGCGCGCTGCTCGACGACGAAGACGAGGTGCTCGAACGCACGCTCGCGATGGTGCGCGAGCGCCGCGTGCGGGCCGTCGACGGGCAATGGGTGCCGCTGAACGCGCAAACCATCTGCCTGCACGGCGACGGGCCGCATGCGCTGGCCTTCGCGCGGCGCATCCGCGGCGCGCTGGAACAGGCCGGTATCGAAGTGCACGCGGCCGGCGCCGCGAGCGTCTGAAGCCCGCGCCGGCCGGCACTCACGAGACGCAGTGAAGCACATCTTGCCAAGCCCTGAACGCCCCGCTTCAAGCGGGGCGTTTGCCAGATGCAGCTAGGTGCATCACGTCTACCGGGTGCGGGACATATCGCCGTAACCGCTGTCGGTCGCTCAGTCGACGCGGAGACGGCTGCAGGTGTAGTCGAAGCAACGCGGCCATCTAGAGCCGCGGCAACAAGACGACGCATGGATCGCCACGCGCCGTCCCACGTTAGCCGCCACAAGCGGCGAGGTTAAACCCTGTTTGGAGATCCAGATGCAGACAACAGTCAGTCTATGGCCGCTCATTGGCGTGGCCGTCATCATCGTCGGCTTTTTATTACGGTTCAATCCGATGCTGATCGTGGCGGTCGCCGCGATCATCACCGGACTCGCCGCGCACTTCCCGCCTGAAAAGATCCTGGCCGAAATCGGCACCGGCTTCATCAAGACGCGCAACATTCCGCTGATCATTCTGTTGCCGCTCGCGGTGATCGGCCTGCTCGAACGGCATGGCCTGCGCGAGCGCGCGCAAGCGTGGATCGGCGGCATCAAGGCGGCCACCGCCGGGCGTCTGCTGATCGTCTATCTGCTCGTGCGCGAACTCACCGCGGCGGTGGGCCTGACCGGTCTCGGCGGTCATCCGCAGATGGTGCGTCCGCTGATCGCGCCGATGGCCGAAGGCGCGACCGAAACCCGCTTCGGCAAGATCAGCGACGCCGTGCGTTTCAAACTGCGCGCGTTCTCTGCGGCGACCGACAACGTGGGCCTCTTCTTCGGCGAGGACATTTTCGTCGCGTTCGGCGCGATCGTGCTGATGACGACCTTCCTGAAGGAAGCGGGCATCATCGTCGAGCCGATTCACGTCGCCGTCTGGGGCATTCCGACCGCGATTTGCGCGTTCCTCATCCACGGCTTCCGCCTGTATCTGCTCGACCGCAAGCTCGAGCGCGAATTGCGCGGCAATGCCGCGAGCGGCAGCACAATCACGCCGACGCAAACGGCCGCGGGAGATAAAGCATGACGCTCACGATTACCTATCTGTTCTGGCTGCTGGGCGTGGTGCTGCTGATCATCGGCGGCATGATCGTCACGGACAAGGAGCATCCGCGCCGCTTCACCGCCGGCGGTTTCTGGATTCTCTACGCGCTGATTTTCCTGATCGGCGACAAACTGCCGCCCGCCGTGGTCGGCGTGGCGGTGATCGTGATGGCGCTGATCGCCGGCTTCGGCGGCGTGACGGCGGCCAAGCCGAAAACGCTGTCGCTGGAAGCGCGCAAGGCGAGCGCCGCGCGTCTGCGCAACAAGCTGTTCGTGCCCGCGCTGACGATTCCGGTCATCACCGTGATCGTCACGCTGTCGGCGAGCCATCTGGTTTTCGGCGGCCTGCCGCTGATCGAGAAGGCGAACGTCACGCTGATCGGCTTCGGCATCGGCTGCGTGATCGCGCTCGCGATTGCCTGCGTGCTGACGCGCGACACCGTCGGCCAGTCGATGAAGGAAGCGCGCCGGCTCGTCGATGCGTTGTCGTGGGCGGCGGTGCTGCCGCAGATGCTCGGCATGCTCGGCCTCGTGTTCTCGGACGCCGGCGTCGGCAAGGCGGTCGCTCACGTGACCACGGCCTACATCAGCCTCGACTACCGCTTTGTCGCGGTGGCCGTGTACTGCATCGGCATGGCGCTCTTCACGATGGTGATGGGCAACGGCTTCGCCGCGTTCCCGGTGATGACGGGCGGCGTCGGCGTGCCGATCCTGGTGGGCGTGTTCCACGGCAATCCGGCCGTGATGGTCGCAATCGGCATGTTCTCAGGCTACTGCGGCACGCTGATGACGCCGATGGCCGCGAACTTCAACATGGTGCCGGCCGCGCTGCTCGAACTACCGGATAAGAATGCGGTGATCAAGGTGCAGGTGCCCACGGCGCTGACCTTGCTGGTCGTGAATATCTTCCTGTTGAATTTCCTGATGTTCATGTAGGGCTCTTGTAGTCGCATGCGTGAAATACCGGCGTGTCACGGGATCTCTCTGTGACACGCCGGTGAAAGGGATTCGTCGCGGGACCTACTATACGAAAGAGACAACCGAAATAGGATGCGTCCGATCGTCTGTGGATGGACCGAAACATAAGCTGGCGGGCGGTCTCCCATCCACATGCACCGGCGCGCGCAGCGTGCGCCGCCGGCGCCTTCCAGCAGGTCTCTCATGGAACGTCAATCCCACCCCGACGCTGTGCGCACCGATGCGCCATCGCCCTCCCACCTCGCGTCATTGATCGAAGCCGCGCTCGCGGCACACCAGACCGGTCAGCTCGACGCAGCCGAGCCGTTTTATCGTGAAGCACTCGCGCTCGATCCGTCCCATGTCGACGCGCTGCACTATTTCGGCGTGCTGCAACATCAGCGCGGCAATCACGAGGTCGCCGCCCGGTTGATGAACGAGGCGCTCAAGCTCGATCGCACCGACGTCGCATGCTGGAGCAACCGCGGACTCGTGGCCGCCGCCCTCGGCCATCTCGACGAAGCGATGATCTGCTACGACCAGGCGTTGCAGATCCAGCCGGACTTCGCCGACGCTCGCAGCAACTTCAGCGTCGCGCTGCAAGCGCAAGGCTCCTTCGACGAAGCGGTCGAACAATACCGGCTGGCGCTGGCGTCGAACCCCGGCATGGTCGACGCGCATCTGAACCTCGGCACGGTGCTGAGCAAGCTCGCCCGTTACGACGAAGCTTTGGCGTGCTATCGCGACGCCTTGTCGCTCGACCCCGAGTCGGCGGAAGCGCACTTCAATGCGGGCAATGCGCACAACGCACGCGGCGACCGCGAAGCGGCCATCGCCAGTTTCGAACAGGCGCTGGCGCTGCGCCCGCATTACGCCGAGGCGCATATCAACCTCGGCAGCCTGATCGGCAAGCTCGGCGACTATGCGGGCGCCGAATCGCACTACCGGCGCGCGGTTGAGTTCAAACCCAACCCCACCAATCTGGTGTGCCTCGGCGGTTCGCTCGGCGCGCAAGGCCGGCTCGATGAAGAAGAAGGCTTCTATCGTCAGGCGCTGCAACTCGCGCCCGACCATGCGGACGCGCATCAGAATCTCGCATGGCTGTTGCTCAAGCGAGGCGATTACAAGCAAGGCTGGGCTGAATTCACGCAGCGCTGGCGCAAGCGCGACTATGAAGCGATCGCGATTCCGGGCGTGCCTGAATGGCGCGGTGAGCCGCTCGAGGGGCGTCGTCTGCTGATCGTCGGCGAACAGGGTTTCGGCGACCACTTCCAGTTCCTGCGCTTTGCGCGCGTGCTCGAGCAGCTCGGCGCGACTGTCGACATTCGCGTGCGCGAGCCGCTGCTGCCGCTGCTCGAACGCGCACCGGGCGTGCACCGCGCGTTCAGCGGCCAACCCGAAGAGCCATACGATTTCTGGGTGCCGATGATGAGCGTACCGTCGTGCATCGGCATGGAGTTGTCCGCCATTCCGGCTGAAGTGCCGTACCTGTTCGCCGACAAAGCGAGGACCAAGGCATGGCGCAAGCGGGTCAACGCGGGCGATAGATCGAAACGTAAAGTAGGCCTGGCGTGGGCCGGCAGTTCGACGTTCGGCAACGACCGCTACCGCTCGGCCGAACTGGCGGATCTGAGCGCGCTAAGTTCGCTGAAGAACGTTGCCTGGCACGCGTTGCAAAAAGGCCCGGCGCACGCGCAGTTGGCCGACGCGCCGGCGGCATTCCGCGCTCACGACTTCACCGCCGACCTGCATGACTTCGACGACACCGCCGCGTTCATCATGAATCTCGATCTGGTGATCGCCGTGGACACCGCCGTCGCGCATCTCGCGGCGGCGCTCGGCAAGCCGGTGTGGACGCTGCTGCCCGCCAACTCCGACTGGCGCTGGCTCGAGGCGCGCAGCGATTCGCCGTGGTATCCCGGCATGAAACTGTTCCGGCAGACGACGCTGGGGGACTGGGCGCCGGTGGTCAGGCAGGTGTCCGAGGAACTCCGCGCGGGCAATTGATCACGCGCAAGTTGCGCCGGAGCCGCATGCTTCGGTGCGGGCGCTCGGGAGGAGCGCCTTCCAGCGATCACTCGCAGACGGGATGCGACGCCGCCCCTACTTGAGGGCGCGCCGCTGATGCGCCAGCATATAGGCGCGCAACAGCTTGTTGATGCGCGTTTGATAGCCCGCACCCTGCTCCTTGAACCAGCTCAGTACGTCCGCATCGAGGCGCATGGTGACGGCCTGCTTCGGCGGCAGATGCAGTTCCGCCTGCTCGAAAAAATCGTCACCCAACTCGGGCACGTCGCTTGTGTCGATATGTGCGTCGTCTGCCTTCGCGAGTCGCTTCCAGTCTGTTCCTGTTGGTTTGCTCATCATTTCCGCCTGTGTTCGTTTTTCGGCGATTGCCGAAGATGCCCCGTCAATGCCAGACGCTGCGCTTGTAACGCGTGACCTCGTGTCTCGTGGCCTTGCGCGCCGAGATGATGCGGACCACGTCCATATCGCGCTCGACGTACACCACCACACCTACGATAGCCGCCATCCAACCGAGTGCGATCCAGCGGTCCTCACCGTAGTCGTTGCGCTGATCCAATGCGGTGAGCACCGGATGATTGAACACGTTGATGGCGTCTCTGAAGTCGATGCCATGCTTGCGAATGTTGATCTGATTCTTGGCTTCATCCCACTCGAAACGCACGCGGCACCCGTATTGACGTTTGTACATACACTATAACACGTACACAGCACTCGGCGGTCCTGGAAGATTGCGAGCGGTACGCGGCGAAAGTGAGCGTCAGACTGGCAGGGAGAAGGCCCGTTCCTAACCTGGCCGAACGGGCTATACGGAGTCAGAGAGAACCGACCATCGTGCGCGGTGCAAGCATGAGGGAATGCCACGGACAAACAAACCTCACCCCGCCTCCACCACGAATCCGCGCTGCCGCAAAAGCTGCAGGACACCTTTGCGGCCGCCCAGATGCAGCGTGCCGATCGCCACGAACACCGGTTTGTTGGGCGCGGCGATCAGCAGCATGCGCGACACGAAGCGCCGGTTCCGGTCATAGACGATCTTGTTGTCGATCGAATCGGAGATGCGCTTGTCGCGCGCCAGTTTCTCCGACTTCGCGGCCTGCCACGCGGCGATCGCATCGGCATCGCCCACGCGCCACAGGCGATGCAAGGTCCGCACGTCCGCGACGTTTTCCGCCGGCGTCTGCGCGAGATCCTGCGCCAGCATTTCGCGCTGCTGCGCGAGCGTGAGGCTCGTAAACGCTCGCATCTGCTGCGGCAAGGTCTCGAGGCCGACGATCTTGCCGCGCGTCTTGAGATACACGTTCTGCAACTGGGCTTCCGTGCCGTATTCGGTTTGCAAACCGGCGCTGAGCGAATCGTAGGTTTCGACGAGCAACGAAGCGAGCCACGGCCGCATCTTCCTGATTTCATCCAGCGCGGCGCGATTGCCGCGCAGACGCCAGGCGAGCTTGTGCCACAACGGTTCGGGTAGCAAGCCGGGCAGACAGTCGCGCCGGCATACGCCGTACTTCGATACGTCGTCTTGCGAAACGAGCAGTTCGTCGGGCGAGAGTTCGAGCGCGAGCGTCGGCGAGGCGGCCAGCGCGCCCATGATCGCCGGGCGGAACGGCTGCTTGACGGGGTAGTCGGCGGGATCGCCCACGTGCAGCGTGCCGAGCACGTAGAGGGTCGTGGCGCCGCGCGTCGCGACGTAGAACGGCATGCGTGCCGGCTGCGTGCGCACCGGGCCGCTCGCGGTGGTGCCCGACGTGGCGGGCGGCGGATTGAAGCCGGGTAAGGTGGCGCGCGGCGGCGCCGGCTGATTGGGCACCGGCAATAAAGGGCGCCCGGCCTGAGCGGGCGTATTGGCGGCGGCGCCCGCGGCATGTGCGACGCCGATCGGCCCCGCGCTCAAATGAAAGATGGAACAAACGCCGAGGAGCGCGGCACCGGTCAGTGCGCGCGCGCCCCAGCGCCGCGCGAAAGCGACACTACGGCCGCCATCACGCGAGCGGCGCGCAAGACGACGCGCCGCCACCACATCAGGCATCCACGTCCCCCACCTCCTCGGCGCGGTGACACGAGACCTGACGGCCATCCACTTCGCGCAGCTTCGGTTCCTCGCTGCGGCAACGGTCGATCACGTAAGGACAGCGCAGATGGAACGTACAGCCGGACGGCGGATTCAGCGGCGAGGGCATCTCACCCTGCAACTTGATCTTGATGGTGCGATCCGCCTCGAAGATCGAAGGCGTGGCCGACATCAACGCACGCGTATAAGGATGGCGCGGTTTCGAGAAAATCCGCTTCTTGTCGCCGAGCTCCGCCACGCCGCCGAAGTACATCACCATCACGTCGTCGGCGATATGCTCGACCACCGAGAGATTGTGCGAGATGAACACATAGCTCGTCTTGAACTGCTCCTGCAAATCCATGAACAGATTCAGAATCTGCGCCTGGATCGACACATCGAGCGCGGACACCGGCTCATCGGCAACCACGATCTGCGGATCGAGAATCATCGCGCGCGCAATCGCCACGCGTTGCCGCTGGCCGCCGGAGAACATATGCGGATAGCGCTTCGCATGTTCGGGGCGTAGACCGACGGTGCGCATCATCTGCGCGATCCGCTCGGCGCGTTCGGTGGCGCTCAGTTGCGTGTTGATCGCGAGCGGCTCGCCGAGCGTCTGCTCGACGGTTTTACGCGGATTCAGCGACGCAAACGGATTCTGGAACACCATCTGCACGCGCCGCCGCAGCGCGGCGATTCGCTCGCGATCGGCGCCCGCGACATCTTCACCGTCGATCAGCAGACGGCCGGCGCTGGGCGCCTCGATCATCGTGAGTTGACGCGCGAGCGTGGACTTGCCGCAGCCGGATTCGCCGACCACCGCCAGCGTCTTGCCGCGCTCGAGCGCGAACGAGACGCCGTTGAGCGCCTTCACCGTGCCGTGAGCAAACATGCCGCGCTTGACCGTGTAGTAACGCGCGAGCTTGTCGGCGACGAGCACGTGATCGCCCGCATGATCCGACTGGCGCCGCGTTTCGAGTACTGCGTTCATCGTGCGCCTCCACGGGTGTGAACGTTGGCGTCGCCGCTCAGGTTCAGGGGTTTGATGCAGCGCACGCGCGCCACTTCGGCGTGACCTTGCATCGGCGCAAGCGCGGGCCGCGCCTTGGTGCAGTCGTCCACCACGTACTTGCAGCGCGGCGCGAACAGACAGCCCTTAGGCCGGTCGTCGCGCCCCGGCACCATGCCCGGCAAGGCGGCGAGCCGCACCGCGCCGACGTTGTGCTCGGGAATCGCCGCCAGCAACGCCTCCGTGTACGGATGATGCGGCGCGGCGAAGATATCCGGCACGCGATTGGTCTCGATCACTTCGCCAGCGTACATGACCGCGACGCGCTGCGCGACCTCGGACACCACTGCCAGGTCGTGCGAGATCAGCACGAGCGCCATGCCGCGCTCCTTCTGCAGGCGCATCAGCAGTTCCATGATCTGCGCCTGGATGGTCACGTCGAGCGCGGTGGTCGGCTCGTCGGCGATCAGCAGCTTGGGATTGCAGGCGATCGCCATGGCGATCATCACGCGCTGGTTCATGCCGCCCGACATCTGATGCGGAAACGAACCGATGCGGTTCCTCGCGTCAGGAATGCCGACCTGATCGAGCAGTTCCAGCGCGCGCCTGTGCAGTGCGTCGCCGCGCAAGCCTTCGTGCAGCTTCAGCACTTCCTTGATCTGATAGCCGACCGTGTAGCTCGGATTCAGACTGGTGAGCGCGTCCTGGAACACCATCGCGATGTCCTTGCCGATGATCCTGCGGCGTTCCTTCGCCGACGCCGTCAGCAGATTCTTGCCGTTGAAGGTGATCTCATCCGCGGTGACCTTGCCGGGCGCGTCGATCAGGCCCATCAGCGCCATCATCGTGACGCTCTTGCCCGAGCCGGATTCGCCGACCACGCCGACCACTTCGCCCGGCGCGACGTCGAGATTGATTCGATCGACCGCGGGTAGTCCGTTGAAGTTCACCGCCAGATTGCGGATGGTCAATAAACTATCCATTTCAGGCCATCCGTTTCAGTTTGGGATCGAGTGCGTCGCGCAGCCCGTCGCCGAGCAGATTGATCGCGAGCACCGAGATCAGGATGGAGAGGCCCGGCATCGTGACGATCCACCAGGCGCTGTCGATGTAATCGCGCGCCGAGGCGAGCATCGCGCCCCACTCCGCTGAAGGCGGCTGCACGCCGAGACCGAGGAAGCCGAGCGCGGCCGCATCGAGAATCGCCGACGAAAAGCCGAGCGTGGCCTGCACGATCAGCGGCGCGGTGCAGTTCGGCAACACCTGCGAGAACATCAGGCGCAGCGTGCCGGCGCCCGCGACGCGCGAAGCCGTCACGTATTCCTTCTGCAACTCGCCTTGCGCGGAAGCGCGCGTCAGGCGCACATAACCCGGCAACGCGACGATCGCGATCGCCAGCATCGTGTTGACGAGACCCGGACCGATGATCGCCACCACCGCGACGGCCAGCAGCAGCGACGGCAACGCGAGCAGCACGTCCATGATGCGCATGATCGGCGTATCGGCCCACTTCTCGAAGAACGCCGCGATCAGGCCGAGCACCACGCCCGGAATCAGCGCGAGCACGACCGAGACGAAGCCGATCCAGAACGACAGACGCGCGCCGTACATCAGGCGCGAGAGGATGTCGCGGCCCGCTTCGTCGGTGCCGAGAATGAACTTCCAGTTGCCACCTTCGAGCCATGCGGGCGGAATCTTGACGAAGTCGCGATATTGTTCGATCGGGCTATGCGGCGCGATCAAGGGCGCGAAGATCGCGACGAAAATCAGCACCAGCACGACGATGCCGGCGCTGACCGCGCCGCGGTTGCGCGAGAAATTCGCCCAGAATTCGCGGGCCGCGATCGCGCGGCCGCTGGGCGGCGTGACCGCTGTGGGGACTGTGTTTTGAATGTCTGCCATGGTCATGCCTCCCGCCGAGCCGCCTCAAGGGAGGCATGCGCCCCCTTGGGGGGCAGCGAACGCAAGTGAGCGTGGGGGTTCATATTCTTTACCTCGTATGGCGAATGCGCGGGTTCAACACGCCGTACAACAGATCGACGACGAGGTTCACGACGATCACGAGCGTAGCGATCATCAGGATACCGCCCTGCACCACCGGATAATCGCGCCGGCCGATCGCGTCGATCAGCCATTTGCCGATGCCCGGCCACGAAAACAGTGTCTCGGTCAGCACCGCGCCCGCGAGCAGCGTGCCGACCTGCAAGCCGATCACCGTCACCACCGGAATCAGCGCATTGCGCAACGCATGCACGACGATCACGCGCCCAGGCGGCAAGCCCTTCGCCCGCGCGGTGCGGATGTAGTCCTCGCGCAGCACTTCGAGCATCGACGAGCGCGTCATGCGCGCGACCACCGCCAGCGGAATCGTGCCGAGCACGATGGCGGGCAGGATCAGATGGCTCAGCGCGGATTTGAACGCGCCTTCGTCGGTGGACATCATCGCGTCGATCAGCATGAAGCCGGTCACGTGCGGAATGTCGTATTCGACCGCGATGCGGCCCGACACCGGCGTCCAGCCGAGCTTCACCGAGAACACCATGATGAGGATCAAGCCCCACCAGAAAATCGGCATCGAGTAGCCGGTCAGGGCCGTGCCCATCACGCCGTGATCGACCACCGTGCCGCGCCGCAACGCCGCGAACACGCCCGCCGGCAGGCCGACGATCAGCGCGAACAGCATCGCGCAGATCGACAGTTCGACGGTGGCGGGAAAGCGTGCGAGGAATTCGCCCATCACGCTGGTATTGGTGATGATCGAGGTGCCGAGGTCGCCGTGCAGCGCGCGGCCGATGTAGTGGATGTATTGCATGGGCAGCGGCTCGTCGAGCCCCAGCCGGTGCATCGCGGCGGCGTGCATGGCCGGATCGACGCCGCGCTCGCCCATCATCACTTCGATGGGATCGCCCGGTATCAGGTGAATCAGCGCGAACGCAAGGATCGTGATGCCGATGAACGTCGGTATCACCATGCCGATGCGGCGCAAAACAAAGCGGAACATGGTTCGTCCCTATGGTCTTGATGAAGAAAAAACGCAACCGGCGACGAGGGCTTGTGACCCCGGCCGCCGGACCATTTCGACCAGTTTTCTAACCGTGCGAAAAGCTACTGCGTAGGCTTGACTCTATTACTTGACGCTCACGCCGTCGAAGCGCGCATAACCGAGCGGCTCGATGCGCATGTCGACCACCTTCTTGCTGACGGGCTGGTACACGGTCGAGTGAGCGATCGGCGAGAACGGCAGTTGCTGCGCGAAGATCTGCTGCGCCTGCGTGTAAGCCGTGGTGCGCGCGCCCTGATCGGACGTGACGCGGCCCTTCTGGATCAGATCGTCGAACGGCTTGTGGCACCACTTCGAGAAGTTGTTGCCGTTCACCGCATCGCAGCCGAGCAGCGTGCCGAGCCAGTTGTCCGGATCGCCATTGTCGCCGGTCCAGCCGATCAGCATCGTGTCGTCTTCACCCGCATGCGCGCGCTTGATGTACTCGCCCCACTCATACGTGACGATCTTCGCCTTCACGCCGATCTTGGCCCAGTCGGCCTGGATCATTTCCGCCATCAGGCGGGCGTTCGGGTTGTACGCGCGCTGCACCGGCATCGCCCACAGCGTGAGCTCGAAGCCGTTCGGATAGCCCGCCTTCGCGAGCAGGGCCTTGGCCTTCGCCGTGTCGAACGACGCGGCCTTCAGGTTCTTGTCATACGACCATTGAGTCGGCGGCATCGGGTTCGTCGCGGCCTGGCCTGCGCCTTGATACACCGAGTCGATGATCGCCTTCTTGTTAATCGCCATGTCGAGCGCCTGGCGCACCTCGACCTTGTCCACCGGCTTGTGCGACACGTTGTACGCGAGATAGCCGAGATTGAAGCCCGGCTGCGACGGCATCGCAATGTTCGCTTCGGCCTTCAGCGGCGCGATGTCGGCCGGACGCGGATAGCTCATCACCTGGCATTCGTCGCGCTTGATCTTCTGCACGCGCACGCCGGCGTCCGGCGTGATCGAGAAGATCAGCTTGGAGATCTTGACGGTGTTCGGCTTCCAGTAATCGGGATTGCCGTCGAAGCGGATCGTCGCGTCTTTCGTGTAGCTGCGGAAGATGAACGGGCCTGTGCCGACCGGGAACTGGTTGATGTCGGCCGCCTTGCCGGCCTTCAGCAACTGATCGCCGTATTCGCTGGAGAGAATCGACGCATATTCCATCGCCATGTTCTGGATGAACGGCGCGTTGACTTCCTTCAGCGTGAACTTGACCGTGTACGGATCGACCTTCTCGACGCTGGTGATCAGCTTGTCGAGGCCCATGTCCGTGAAGTACGGAAACTGCACGGGGTACGCCTTGCGGAACGGCTGGTTCGTATCCAGCATGCGCTGGAACGTGAACACGACGTCGTCCGCATTGAATTCTCGCGTGGGCTTGAAGAACGACGTGGTCTGGAACTTCACGCCGTGGCGCAGATGGAACGTATAGGTCTTGCCGTCCGCCGAGACATCCCACTTTTCGGCGAGACCGGGTTCGACCTTGGTGCCGCCGCGTTCGAATTCGACGAGGCGGTTGTAGACCGTGAACGTGTTAGCCGTGAAATCGGTGCCCGTGGTGTATTGGGCCGGATCGAAACCCGCAGGGCTGCCTTCTGAGCAGTAAACCAGGGTTTTGTTCGGAATCTCAGCGCGCGCAACGCTTGCGCCTAGCATCGATGCCGCTGCGGCAGCGACGAGCGTCGTAACACGCGCGGCGCGCAACAGATTGTTTTGCTTCATGTTTCCTCCAGGTTCGGGGCCGGCTGTCGCCGGCGTAGCGCGATATTACTTGAGCTTGGCTCACAGCAACAAGCGGACGAAATTTCCTGGGTAGACGATCGGAAACCCAATGAGGCATACGCGTAGCCGCACGCCGGCGCTGGCCGGAGCGTGCGGCTTTAGAGGGCGGGCTCGACAGAAAGCGGCCCGCGGGCGGTCATTTCAGGCCGACGTTCATGAATTGCGTCGGGCCGAACGGGTCGATCTTGAAGCCCGTCACGTTCTTGCTGATCGGCTGATGGACCGTGGAGTGGGCAATCGGCGTGAACGGCACCTGGTCCTTGAAGACCTCCTGGGCTTCCGTATAGGCCTTCGTGCGTTCGGCCAGATCGGTCGTGCCGCGGCCTTTTCTGATCAGGTCGTCGTAAGGCTTGTAGCACCATTTGGAAAAATTGCTGCCGTTGACCGCATCGCAGCCGAGCAGAACCCCGAGCCAGTTGTCGGGATCGCCGTAGTCGCCGGTCCATCCGATCAGCATCGCTTCGTGCTCGCCGGAATGGCCGCGGCGAATGTACTCGCCCCATTCGTAGGTGGCGATCTTCACCTTCACGCCGATCTTCGCCCAATCGGCTTGCAGCATTTCCGCCATGAGCCGCGCGTTGGGGTTGTACGGCCGCTGAACCGGCATGGCCCACAGCGTCAGGTCGAAGCCGTCGGGATAGCCCGCCTGCTTGAGCAGCGCTTTCGCTTTGTCGACGTCGTAAGGCGCGTCCTTCAGATTCTTGTCGTAGCCCCATTGCGTCGGCGGCATGGGGTTGGTCGCCGCCTGGCCGGCGCCCTGGTAGACCGAGTCGATGATCGCTTTCTTGTTGATCGACATATCGAGCGCACGGCGCACCAGCAGATTGTCGAGCGGCTTTTTGGTGTTGTTGTAGGCGATGTAGCCCAGGTTGAAGCCCACCTGGCTCGGCATGGCGAGCGATGCGTCGGCTTTCACCGCCGGGATATCGGCGGGCCGCGGATACGCCATCACCTGGCATTCGCCGCGTTTCAGTTTTTGCAGACGCACCGCCGGGTCCACCGTGATCGCGAATATCAGCTTGCTGACTCTCACGACGCCCGGTTTCCAGTAATCGGGATTGCCGTCGAAGCGGATCGAGTCGTCCTTCGTATAGCTGCGGAAAATGAACGGGCCGGTGCCGACCGGATACTGGTTGATGTCCGACGCCTTACCCGCCTTCAACAACTGATCGCCATATTCGGCCGAGAGAATCGACGCGAACGGCATCGCGATCTGCTGCAAAAACGGCGCATCGACTTCCTTCAGCGTGAAGCGCACGGTGTACGGATCGAGCTTCTCGACCTTCGTGATGTTCCTGGCGAGCCCGAGATCGGAGAAATACGGGAACGGCACCGGGTACGCCTTGCGGAACGGCTGTTCGGGATCGAGCATCCGCTGATAGGTGAAGACGACGTCGTCCGCGTTGAATTCGCGGGTCGGCTTGAAGAACGTCGTGGTCTGAAACTTCACGCCGCGCCGCAGATGGAAGGTGTAGGTCAGGCCGTCGGGCGACACATCCCATTTATCGGCGAGGCCCGGCTCGATATCGGTGCTGCCGTGCGCGAACTCGATCAACCGGTTGTAGACGGTGTACGAGCCCGCGCTGAACTCGACGCTGGTGGTGTATTGCGCGGTGTCGAAGCCCGCGGGACTGCCCTCGGAGCAGAACACGAGCGTTTTGTCGGGCAAGGTGGCGGCGCCCGCGGGCGCGAGGCCGGCAGAGAGCACCGCGCAGGCGCTCAACGCGGGAAGGCAGATATGGCGAACTGCAAACAGCAACCTGGATACTGTCATCACGTTCTCCGCACGGCAGCCACGTCAGCTGCGCCTCGATCATAGACAGCACAAAAAACGGCTTCAATGCGGGCTTACGTGTTGCAAGGTGAGACGGAATGGATCGCTTTGTGACGCGTCGCGCGGATTTGCGAGTCGAGCATTCCGGCGGCGTTGCCGTTGGCGGCGACGCTGCCCCGCCACGGATTTCCGTGCGCGCCATTTCTTTCGACGCAAAAAAAAACCGCGCGGCCGGGTAGGCCGCGCGGTTTTCATCCATCAAATCGGCGCCGGGACTTCCAGGCGTCTTACACGCCCAGCCGTTCGCAGATCGCCTTGGTCGCCGCGGCGCCGTTCAGCGTGTAGAAGTGCAGGCCCGGCACCTTGGCGTCGATCAGACGCCGGCACAGGTCCGTCACCACGTCGAGACCGAACGCGCGGATCGCCTCGCGGTCGTCGCCGAAGCTCTCCAGCCGGCGCGCGACCCAGCGCGGCACTTCCGCGCCGCACATCTCCGAGAAACGCATCAACTGCGAGAAGTTCGTGATCGGCATGATGCCGGGCACGATCGGCACGTCGACGCCGAGCTTCCTGGCGTCGTCGACGAAACGGAAGTACGCGTCCGCGTTGAAGAAGTACTGCGTGATCGCCGAATTGGCGCCGGCCTTCACCTTGCGGGCGAAGTTCGCCAGATCGTGATCGGGCGAGCGCGACTGCGGATGGTACTCCGGGTAGCCGGCCACCTCGATCCAGAACCAGTCGCCGAATTCGGCGCGGATAAAGCTCACCAGTTCCGACGCATAGCGCAATTCGCCGACCGCGCCCATGCCGGACGGCAGATCGCCGCGCAGCGCGACGATATGGCGGATGCCATGCGCGCGGTACTCATTGAGGATCGCGCGCAGGCTCTCTTTCGAGGAGCCGATGCACGACAGGTGCGGCGCCGCTTCGAGGCCTTCCTTCGCCATATCGACGACGGTATCGAGCGTGCCCTGTTGCGTCGAGCCGCCGGCGCCGAACGTGACGGACACGAACTTCGGCTTGAGCAACGCGAGCTGCGTGCGCGTGGCGCGCAGCTTGTCGACGCCTTCCTGCGTTTTCGGCGGGAAGAATTCGAATGAAAGTTCGATCGGGTTCATGGTTCAGTCAATCAACCGAGACTGCGGTTGCCGAAAATAAGTGCGGACAGCAGCCATGAAACGATGCTGTACAGAATCGAGCCGAAGAACGCCGACCAGAAACCCGACACCTCGAAGCCCTTCAGCAGCGACGCGCCCAGCCAGAAGCACAGCGCATTGACCACCAGAATGAAGATTCCGAGCGTGAGGATCGTGACGGGCAGCGTTAGCAGGATCAGCACCGGCCGCAGAATCGTATTGATCAATCCGAGCACCACCGCGACGATCAATGCGGTGCCGAAACTGCGGATATGAATCGACGGAACGAGGTAGGTGATGATCAGCAGCGCAAGCGCGTTGATCAGCCAGGTCAGCAGCACGGTCATGTAGAGCTCCTTGCAGGCAGGATGTCCATTGAACGGGAAGGCGGGCATGGTGAACGAGGCGGCGCATCGTGCGCCGCCTCGTGCTTAAACCGTCATGCTTTCAGACCGCCCGCATCTTTAATAGCGGTAGTGGTTCGGCTTGAACGGGCCGTTCTTGTCGACGCCGATATAACCGGCCTGCGCGTCGGAGAGCACCGTGAGGTTCGCGCCGATGCGCGCCAGATGCAGGCGCGCCACCTTCTCGTCCAGATGCTTCGGCAGCACGTACACCTTGTTCTCGTACTTGTCGCCTTGCGTGAACAGTTCGATCTGCGCGAGCGTCTGGTTCGTGAACGAGTTCGACATCACGAACGACGGGTGGCCGGTCGCGCAACCGAGGTTCACCAGACGGCCTTCGGCCAGCAGAATCACGCGCTTGCCGTCCGGGAAAATGATGTGGTCGACTTGCGGCTTGATGTTGTCCCACTGGTACTGGCGGGTCGACGCCACGTCGATTTCCGAATCGAAGTGACCGATGTTGCAGACGATCGCGTTGTGGCGCATCGCCTTCATGTGATCGTGGTTGATCACGTGGTAATTGCCGGTGGCCGTCACGAAGATGTCGGCCTTGTCCGCCGCGTATTCCATCGTCACGACGCGGTAGCCTTCCATCGCCGCTTGCAGCGCGCAGATCGGATCGATTTCGGTGACCCACACCGTCGCGCCCAGGCCGCGCAGCGATTGCGCGCAGCCCTTGCCCACGTCGCCGTAACCGGCCACCACCGCGATCTTGCCCGCGATCATCACGTCGGTGGCGCGCTTGATGCCGTCCACCAGCGACTCGCGGCAGCCATACAGGTTGTCGAATTTCGACTTGGTGACCGAGTCGTTCACGTTGATGGCCGGGAACGGCAGGCGGCCTTCCTTTTCCATCTGATACAGACGGTGCACGCCGGTGGTGGTTTCTTCCGTCACGCCCTTGATGTGCGCGAGGCGCGTGGAGTACCACGTCGGGTCCGCGTCCAGATGACGTTCGATCGACTTGTACAGCGCGACTTCTTCCTCGTTGGTCGGCTTGGCGATCACCGAGCGGTCTTTCTCCGCCTTCGAGCCGAGGATCAGCAGCAACGTGGCGTCGCCGCCGTCGTCGAGGATCATGTTGGCGAATTCGCCGTTCGGCCATTCGAAAATGCGGTGCGAGAATTCCCAGTATTCGTCGAGCGACTCGCCCTTGAACGCGAACACCGGCGTGCCGGCCTTGGCGATCGCGGCGGCGGCGTGGTCCTGCGTCGAGAAGATGTTGCACGATGCCCAGCGCACGTCGGCGCCGAGCGCGGTCAGCGTTTCGATCAGCACGCCGGTCTGGATGGTCATGTGTAGCGAACCCGCGATGCGCGCGCCCTTCAGCGGCTGCTGCGCCTTGTATTCTTCGCGCGTTTGCACGAGGCCGGGCATTTCCGTCTCGGCAATGTTCAGTTCCTTGCGACCCCAGTCGGCAAGCGACATGTCGGCAACGATGTAATCCTGGGAAGCTTGGGAATCGATAACTGCGGCGTTCATCACGCCCTCCTTTCTAAGAAATTGACTAGAAATTTGACGTGAGCGCGGTTCGATGCGGTGGATCGGAACGCGCGATGCGCATCCGACCCTTCCGATTGAAGCCTTCGAGCCTGGCGGGCGGCCGGCGAATGCAGATTCGCGGTACCCGTCGCAACGCTCCTCGAAGACGAACGGCGATTGTAGCAAATCGAGATGGCTTCGGGGCGTGGATCGGGTATGCGAGCGGGTTGTTTTCCGGATACGGAAAACCGCTGCGGGGAACAGCTGGGCGGGCGTCCCCGTGATGTGTGGGCGTTGCGCGGCCGAGCGGCCTGCGCGTTATACAGCGGGCGCGGCGGGCTCCTGCGCCATGTTCGCCGTTCGCAGTTGCGCGATGCCAGCGCGCGCGGTCTCGACAAACTGCCTCGAATACCTGAACGCATCGGCGACGTCGGCGGGATGCACGGTGGCCAGCCCGAGCGCGATGCGGAAGTAGCGCTCGGCGTGGATGCCCGCGTGGTAATGCATGCGCACGCGCTTCGCATCGTCGAGGCGGCGATTGCCGAAAATGTCGCGCAGCGCCCATGAAAACGCGCCGTCTTCGCCGCCCCGAACGCGAAACGCGTCGTCCATTGGGAAACCGCCGAGCGCGGCGTAGGCCGCGCGGCGAATGATCAGGCTGCTCGGCACCGTATTGCTGAGCGTCGCGGCGTGTTTGGCGAAATCGGCATGGCCGGTGATGTCGGCTGGAAAACCGGTGTATTCGACGTCGAGCCGCACGGACACTTCTGTCGGGTTCTTCGCGAGAAACGAGCTTGCCGCGGCAAGCGCGCCGGGCAGGTATTCGTCGTCGGCGTCGAGGAAGGCGAGCAGATCGTGCGAAGCATGCAGCGCGCCCCAGTTGCGCGCCCGCGCGGGGCCGCCGTTTTGAGGCATCCGCAACAGGCCCACGCGCGGATCGAGGCTGCCGCACTCGGCCACGATGTCGGCCGACGCGTCGGTCGAACCGTCGTCGACGACGATGATCTGCGCGACTTCGGGCTGAATCTGGCCGCTGCGCAGCGCACGGACAACCGTCGCGGCGCCGTTGTAGCAGGGAATGATGATCGAAATGGGCTTCATGATGAGGACCTGCGCCAGGGCGCCGACGGTGGAAAGCCGCCAATCTTATCCGCGCTGAAACGGCAAGCATCCTGAAAAGCCGCGCGGCCCCCGCGCGCGCTGCCGCATAAATATGGTGACTTACAATCATGCCGGTCATTCCAATCTGGAATTCTGGAGCCGGAGATCGTGGAACTACGTGCGCTGCGTTATTTCGTCGAAGTGGTACGCCAACAGAGCTTCACCGTGGCAGCCGAGCAGATGTTCGTGACGCAGCCAACCATCAGCAAGATGGTCAAGTCGCTGGAGGACGAAATCGGCTCTCCGCTGCTGTTGCGTGACGGCCGTCAGATGGTGCTGACCGACGCCGGCCGGATCGTCTACCAGCGCGGCCAGGACGTGCTGGCGGCGCACGCGCAATTGCAGGCCGAACTGAACGATCTCGACACGCTCGGCCGCGGCGAACTCACCATCGGCATTCCGCCGATGGGCGGTTCGCTTTTCACGCCCACCATCGCCGCGTTCCGCCAACGCTACCCGAAAATCGACCTCAAGCTGTTCGAGCAAGGCTCGCGCGCGATCGAAACGGCGCTGATCAACGGTGAACTGGAACTGGGCGGCGTGCTGCAGCCGGTCGACCCCGAAAACATCGACGTGCTGCCGATCACGCACCAGTTGCTATGGCTCGTCGCGCGCACCGGCTCGCGCTGGGACGATCTGCACGAGGTGCCGCTCGCCCAACTCGCCAACGAGCCGTTCGTGTTCTACGGCGAGAGCCTCGCGCTCAACGACGTGGTGTTGAATGCCTGCCGCGCGGCCGGCTTTGCGCCGACCATCGTCGGACGCAGCGGGCATTGGGATTTCATGGCGGCACTGGTGCTGGCCGGCGTCGGCATCGCGCTGCTGCCTGCGCCCTATTGCCGGCGGCTCGACGCCGCGCAGTTCACCTGCCGGCCGGTCGTGGAACCGGAAATTCCGTGGGAAATGGCGATCGGCTGGCGCCGCAACGGCTATCTGTCGCACGCCGCGCGCGCGTGGCTCGAGGTGGCGCGCGAGACGCTGCCGGGCCAGGCCGGCGATGATTTCATGCTGGGGCCGGGTATCGCGATCAAGGGAATCACGGGGATCACGGACATCGCAGGCATTACCGCGCCCGCTCCGACACCGCCCGTCAAATGAAAAATGCCGCCCGGCGCGAGCCGGGCGGCATGGCACAAACGCTCGATAAAGGCGCGCTTACTGCTGCGCGACGAACTCGATGCGGCGGTTGGCGAAACGGCCGCTCGCCGTATCGTTGCTCGCGACCGGACGCGCATCGCCGTAACCCTGCGCGATCAGCGAATCAGCCGGCACGCCAGCCTTGACGAGATACGCGCGGATGGCCTGGGCTCGCTTCTTCGAGAGTTGCAGATTGGCTTGCTCGCCGCCCACGTTGTCCGAATAGCCGGCCACTTCGAGCTTGACCGCCTTGCCGTTGCGCGCGCATGCAGCAAGCACCTGCGCGGACTGGTTCAAATCCTCCCGCGCCGAAGCCGGCACCTGATTGCTGGCGTTCGCGAAGTTGATCACTTGCAGATTCAGCACCTTCACGATGTCCGCTGACGCGCATGCGTTGTCCGGAGCCAGCAGCCCCTTGATCGCGCCGCGGAAGCTTTCCGTTGCGTTGGCGACGGCCTGCTCGACGTTGAACGACCCGATCTGATACGACGCGCCGAACAGCGACTTCAGCTTATCGAGCCAGCCGAGCTTCGCGTTGGCCGCGCTGCCGCTCAGTTCGATGCGCGTGCCGTCCACTTTCGCTTCCGCGCCCGGCAGGGCCATCAGCGGCAAGAGGCCTTCGAGACGCGCGAGCCAGTCGGCCGGCTTGGTGTCCGCATCGATCGCGACGTTCGCGACGAAGTTGTTCGCGCCGAGACGCTGCGTCAGCGCGTCGATGAACTGCTTGCGTTCCGCTTCGCTGCCGAGCGTTGCGGTGAGGGTCGGCTTGCCGGCGGCGTCGACGGTGAAGCTGAGCTGACTGTCCCTGGTCGGCACGGGCGCGGCGGCCGCTTGCTCCACGGCGCTGGCGGCACTGGCGGCACTCGCCGCAGGGGCGGCGCTGGCCGCGGCCGAGGCAGGCTGTGCAGCCGCCGCGGCGTCCGCATTGGCGCGCGTGGCGCTTTGCTCGCCTTGACACCCGCGCAGGAACAGGAAAGCCAGCACCGCCGCAATGGCCGCGAGCAGCCACCACAACCAACCGCGCGAGCGGCGCTCTTCGCGCACCACCGCGTCGGCGGGCACCTGGACCGTTGCCTGGCTGGGGTGCCCTGGCTTGGCCGCGGGCGTGGGATGGTCGACGTGAGACGAAACCGCTTTCAACTGCGCCAGCACGCTGCCGGCGAAACCGCCAAGCCCGCCCAAACCGAGCGCGGCCATGAGGCTGTCGTTCAGATGCGGCGCAATGAGCGGCAATTGATGACCCAACAGCGTGGGCAACTGGCCGACATTGCCGCGCGCTTCGAGGAAATGCCGCTTGAGCACGCCGAGCACCGTTGCGCCGACGATGCCGGTCAGCGCATGCGTGGCGTGCGCCGGCACGCCGGTTTGCGTGGCGACCTCGTCGCTGAGGGCATCGACGCGGCGTTCCAGCACGCGTTCGAGCAACTGACGCCCCGCGCCTTCGAGCTGGCTCACGCCGCCGGTGCTGCCGAGCAATTGCGGCAGTTGTTCGGCAATGTGCCCGTTCACCTCGGGCGAGAGAATCGTGGCGAACAGCGACCGCGCGCCTTCCAGCGTCGCTCCCTTTTGCATCAGGCCGGCGACCACTGCCGGAGCAAGGGTGGCAAACACCTTCCGCGTCGCCTCCGGCGGCAGTCCGAGACGGGATCCCAGTTGCTGCACGACCCCGTCCGTCAGCGCGGACTGAATCAGCTGAATCACATTGATGCTCATCGCTTCACTTCCTCGAATTTCCCGAGCGCGCCACCTGACGCGCTCCTCTTTTGGCGGCGCGATTATAGGTTCGGGAAAATCTCATAAAAGAAGCAGCACAATTTATGACGAATAGACCGACGTTCGACTAATTTCTCCTATGTTTGAACGTTGGATCTCAAGCGAACCCGCACTCAGGCGGCATTCGCCGACGACGCCGCCAACAGCGTTTCTCCTTCTCGACGAGCCGCCGCAATCAGGTCGGCTGCGCGCTCGCCGATCATCACGGTCGGCGCGTTGGTGTTGCCGCCGATCAGCGTCGGCATCACCGATGCATCCACGATCCGCAGCCCCGTCACGCCGCGCACGCGCAACTGCGGATCGACCACCGAGCGCGCATCGCCGCCCATCCGGCAGGTCGCCACCGGGTGATAGATCGTGTCCGCGTGCTCGGCGATGGTCCGGCGCAATTCGTCCTCGGCTTGGCCGGCATGCGTATAGAGTTCCCTGCCGCCGTGCAGCGCGAGCGATGGCGCATCGAGAATGCGCCGCGCCATCCGTGTGCCTTCCACCAGCAGATCGAGGTCGCGCGAATCGCTGAAGAAACGCGGATCGATCACCGGCGCCACGCGCGCGTCGGCGCTCGCGAGCGTCACGCTGCCGCGGCTCTTCGGCCGCAGGACGCACACGTGCAGCGAATAGCCATGACCCCAATGCATATGGCGGTTGTGATCGTCGACCAGCGCGGCGCAAAAATGCAGTTGCAGGTCGGGGCGCGCGAGCGTCGGACGGCTCCTTAGAAAGCCGCCTGCCTCGGCCACATTGCTCGACAACATGCCGCGCCCGTGGCGCATGAAGGTGACGAACTGCGGCAGCAATCGCGCGATGCCGCGAATCGAATAGCCGGTCGGCTCGATCGACGCAACCCGTTTGTTGATCGTGAAATCGACGTGGTCGATCAGGTTCTGGCCGACCTCGGGCGCATCGTGCAGCACCGCGATGCCGAGCGCTTGCAGATGCGCTGGAGGCCCGATGCCCGAGCACATCAGCAGTTGCGGCGAATTGAATGCGCCCGCCGCCAGCACCACCTCGGCGCGTGCCTCCAGCGTTTCGATGTGACCGCCGCGCACGACCTCGACGCCGCTCGCGCGCTTGCCGTCGAACACGACGCGCAGCACCGTCGCGTCGGCGATCGTATGGAGATTGGGGCGCGCGCGATCGTAGATATACGCGCGCGCCACGCTGCAGCGGCGACCGTCGCGCTGCGTCACCTGATAGAAGCCGATGCCTTCCTGGTCCGCGCCGTTGAAATCGCTATTCGCCTTGTAGCCGGCTTCGATGGCGGCCTGCACGAAGCGCTTCGAAAACGGATTCCGGTAGCGCAGGTCGGACACCGTCAGCGGACCGCCAGCGCCGTGCCATGCATCGGCGCCGCGCTCGTTGTCCTCGGCGCGGCGGAAATAAGGCAGCACCTCCGCCCACGACCAGCCCTCGCAGCCCAGTTGCGCCCATTCGTCGTAATCGAGCGGATGGCCGCGCGTATAGATCATCGCGTTGATCGCACTCGATCCGCCGAAGCCGCGCCCACGCGGCTGATAGCCTTGCCGTCCGCCGAGTCCCGCTTGCGGCGTGGTCAGATACCCATAGTTGGTCTTGAGCTTGTTCGGCACCACCACCGCCACGCCCACCGGCATGTTGACGAACAGATTGCGCTGCGTGTGCGGGCCGGCTTCGATCAGCGCGATCGTCGCGTCGGGGCAGTGGTCGGCGAGACGGCTCGCCAGCGAGCAACCGCCCGAGCCTGCACCGACGATGAGGTAGTCGTATTGCATCCTCTCCTCCTGGTGGGTCCGCGTTGCTCGCGAATCCTGTCATCCTGTCTCGTGCCGATCGGCGTTAGCGCTTTAGCGGTTACTTCGATCCCATGCAATTTATTGCGGCACACTTGTCTACGTGTGTTTCACGGCATTGTAGGGAGCCTTCCCACGCGACGGCGGCTTCGCGTCAGAGCGGTTACTCTAAACGGAAGCACCCCCGCGACCCTATGATGAAAGACGCGCAGACGCCGGCCGCACGGCCGCGTGCGGCATTCAAACACGGCGTGGCGCACGCCGTCCCCCAGCGTGCGACATGACACGCGGCGATCAAACAGCACACCGTCGATCAGCACCGGCGAGCCCGCGGTGAGCATCCGGTGAACGGAGACAGCACATGCAACAGCACAGCTTCGGCCAGACTCACGAAGTGACGAATCAGGTCCCGCCGCTGACGGATTACAACCTGTTCGCGAGCGACGCCGCGTTGTCCGCCGCCCTCGATCGCGAAGGCGCCGCATGGCATCGCGACGCGCTGCTGCGGCATGGCGCGGCGCTCACGACGCCCGACACGCTCGCACTCGCCGAGCTGGCGAATCGTCATCCGCCTGAATTGTTCACGCACAGCCCGCGCGGCGAACGCATCGACGCGCTGGAGTTTCATCCCTCGTGGGACACGCTGTTATCGCTGTTGCGGCGCGAGGGTCTGCACGCGCTGCCATTTTCCGATCCGCGAAGTGGCGCGATGGCCGCGCGCTGCGCCGGTTACTTCCTGCATGCGCAAATCGAATCCGGTTCGCTCTGTCCGCCGACCATGACCTTTGCGAGCATTCCGGTGTTGCAGCGCGAACCCGCGTTGTTCGACACGTTGCGCGACAAGCTCTACACGCGCGAGCACGATCCGCGCGACGTGCCGCTCACGCAGAAAACGTCGGCGATGATCGGCATGGGCATGACCGAAAAACAAGGCGGCTCGGACGTGCGCAGCAACCAGACTCGCGCCCATGCAACCACAGGCGGCGGGCGCGGCGGCGAATACCGGCTCGTCGGTCACAAATGGTTTTTCTCCGCGCCGCAATGCGACGCGCACCTCGTGCTCGCCCGCACCGGCGATCACGAAGGCCTTTCGTGTTTCTTCGTGCCGCGCTTCGCGCCGGACGGCAGCAAGAACGCGGTGCAGATTCAGCGTCTGAAAGACAAGCTCGGCAACCGTTCGAATGCGAGCAGCGAAGTCGAATTTCTCGACGCGTTCGGCATCATGATCGGCGACGAAGGACGCGGCGTGCCGACCATCATCGAAATGGCGAACTACACGCGGCTCGATTGCGTGATCGGCAGCGCCGCGCTGATGCGCGCGGCGCTGGTGCAGGCGATTCATCATGCGCGGCATCGCAGCGCGTTCGGCCGGCATCTGGCCGATCAGCCGCTGATGCGCAACGTGCTGGCCGATCTGGCGTTGGAGTCGGAAGCGGCCACGCTGCTGTTCATGCGTCTCGCGCGCGCGTTCGAGGCATCGGCCGATGCGTCGAATGCGCCGCCCGCCGAGCGCGCATGGCGGCGCATTGTCACGCCCGCAGCGAAGTATTGGGTCTGCAAGCGCACGCTGGAATTCACCGGCGAGGCGATGGAAGTGTGGGGCGGCAACGGGTATGTCGAAAGCGGTCCGATGGCGCGCTTCTATCGTGAAGCGCCGGTCAATTCCATCTGGGAAGGCTCGGGCAACGTCATGTGCCTCGACGTGTTGCGCGCGCTGGAGCGCGAGCCGGAAGCCGCGCAGGCGCTGTTCGCCGCATGGCAAGCGGACGCGCAAGGGCATCCGGCATTGAGCGCCGCGCTCGGCAAGCTCGCCGCCACGCTCGGCGCGCCGGCCGGTCATCGCGAAGGCGCGGCGCGGCGGATCGCGCAACAGATCGTGCTGATCGCGCAGGCCACCTTGCTCGTGAAGCACGCGCCCGGCGAGATCGCCGACGCCTTCATCGCCACGCGTCTTGCCGAAGGCTGCGGCGAAAGCGGCCGGGTCTACGGCACGCTGCCGGTCACGTTCGATCATGCGGCGATCATCGAACGGGCTTTTCCGGCGTGATCGTCAGAGGCGCTCCGATATATCCATCAGGGAGAGGACCAACATGAAGAACGATCTGCCGGAGGTCGCCGCGCTCGAAGCGCTGCTGCGCGAGCAGCGCCATGCTTATTTGCGCGCGCCGTATCCGTCATGGGAAACACGCGCCGCGCATCTGCAGGCGTTGCGCAAAGTCCTGCTCGACAACCGCGACGCGCTCGCCGACGCGATGAACGCCGATTTCGGCAACCGCGCGAAAGAGGAAGTGCTGCTCGCCGAATTCCTGCTGGTGAAGGAAGAGATCGACGGCGCGCTCAGACACGGCAAACGCTGGATGAAAGCGCAGCGCCGCAGCACCAACAAATGGCTGCTGCCCGCGCGCGCGAAGGTCGTGCCGCAGCCGCTCGGCGTGGTCGGCATCATCGTGCCGTGGAATTATCCGGTGCTGCTTGCCGCCGGGCCGCTGATCAGCGCATTGAGCGCCGGCAATCGCGCGATCATCAAAATGTCGGAACTGACGCCGCGCACCTCGGCGCTGTTCGAGCAACTGATCGGCCAGACCTTCGTGCGCGATCACGTCGCGGTGGTGAACGGCGACGCCGCGCTCGCCGCCGCGTTCAGCGCGCAGCCGTTCGACCATTTGCTGTTCACCGGCTCGACCAGGGTCGGCCATGAAGTGATGCGCGCCGCCGCGGAGCATCTCACGCCGGTCACGCTGGAACTGGGCGGCAAGTCGCCCGCGCTGATCGCCCCGCAGGCGCGCTTCGACAACGCGGTGGACAACCTCGTCGCCGGCAAGACGCTCAACGCGGGACAGACCTGCGTCGCGCCGGATTACGTGCTGGTGCCGCGCGGCACGGAGCAGGCGTTCATCGAACGGGCGCGCGCGCGAATGGCGAAGCTGTATCCCGGCTTCGCCGGCAATCGCGATTACACGTCGATCATTTCGGATCGCCACTTTGCGCGCCTACAGCGCCTCGCCGACGAGGCACAGGCCGCGGGCGCGCAACTGCACGCGCTCACCGACAGCGCGCCCGATGCGGCGAGCCGCCGTTTTCCGCTGATCGCGGTCACCCAGGCGCCGGACGACAGCACGCTGATGCGGGAGGAAATCTTCGGGCCGCTGCTGCCGATCGTGCCGTACGACACGCTCGACGACGCCATCGCGTGGATCAACGCCCGTCCTCGTCCGCTCGCGCTGTATCTATTCGCCGACGACGCCGCCACCATCGAACGCGTGACGCACGAAACGATCGCCGGCGGCATGGCGGTCAACGAAACGCTGATGCACCTCGCGTGCGAAAGCCTGCCGTTCGGCGGCGTGGGTGCGAGCGGAATGGGCGCGTATCACGGCTACGAGGGCTTCGTGACCTTCTCGAAGATGAAGCCGGTGCTGACGCAAGCGCGTCTGAATGCCCGTGGATGGATCGCGCCGCCGTATGGCAAGCGGGTCAACGCGCTGCTTAAGTTGATGATGCGGTTTTGATGTGAGCGGCGGCTGGGGGCTATTGCACTGACGAGGTTTCACTGACGAAGTGGTATTAGACGTTGCGGGTTGCAGCGGACGCACACCCCACCCCGCTCACCGCCCGGCGCTACCGCCGATCTCGGTGGCGACCACGTCGATCACATCCTGCGCGCCGGCATTCGCGCCCTGCGCCGGCGTCTCGGCGCCGCTTTCCAGCCGATGCAGCCACGCGAGCAATTCCGCCACCGCCTGATAAAGCTGCGGCGGAATTCGCGCGTCGAGGTCCACCTGCATCAGCAGCGAGACCATTTCCGGCGCCTCGTGCACGTACAAGCCGGCTTCCTTGGCCCGCTGCACGATCATGTCGGCCAGCAGCCCATAGCCCTTGGCGACCACGCGCGGCGCGGGATCGCCGCCTTGGGCGTCGTAGACGAGCGCTGCCGCGCTGCGGCGATGCTTGCGGCTCATCACATGTCCCAATCGAAATCGTCGAGCGGCGCGTTTTCCGTGCGGCTCACGCGCGCCGCACGGCGTCCGCTCGCGGCCTTGGCCGCAGCCGAACCGGCCGAACTCGCCGCGCCCGCCGCGCCCATCGGAGCACCCGCCGACGCGGAACGCGCATACGCCGAAGCCGCCGCCTGCGCAGCCGCCGCGGCGCCCGCATCGGCTGCGCCCATGACAGGCGCGCCGCCGCCGATCTCGCGAATCGTCAAGCCGTTCAGTTCGATGCCCGCCGCCGCGAGCCGCTGACGAAAACTCTCGCCCTGCTGCGCGAGCCGCGCCGCGCCGCCGGGGCTCGCCTGCACGCGCGCCGTGAGCCGAGTGCCGATCAGCGTCAGATCCGCATCGACGGTGCCGAGCGTCGGCAGCGACAGCGTCAGACGCGTGCGCCACGGATGGTCGTCCTCGCTCGCGGCGCCGCCGCCGCTGCGGTCCCATTCGTCGCCTTCCTGCTCGATGGTCCAATCGAGCTTGGCGCCCGGCCACGCCTCGCCGGTCCAGCGAAACTGCCCGGTCGCGAGCAGATCCAGTTGCTGACGCACCAGCGACACGGTCGCCGGGTGAACCGCCGCCGCCATCGATTGCGGATTCTGCGACGCGCCGCCGTCGGCGGGCTGCGCGGCCGCGCCGTGCGGATTGGCGTGCGCGGGCTGGCCGTTCAGGTCGGAAAGCGAACTCGCCAGCACCTCGCCGGCCACGAAACGGGCGGCCTGCGCGGTCTGGATCGAGGGCATCGCGCGAGCTGCGGCGTTGGCATCCAGCGCGCCATTCGGCGCGGCGCCCGTGCCTTGCCGCGTGGCGGGATTGGCGGGCGACGCGTCCCCGGCGTCGTTCGCCCAGTCGAGCGGCAATTGCGCGGCGGCGGCCACCAGCTTGTTCTGCGCCTCGCCGGCAAGCGTCGCGGGCGAACGCTGTCCCGCCAGCCATTGCGCGAGATGCGCTTCGTAGAAAAGACCGCTGTCGCCGACCGTCTGTTCGAGCGCCGCCGCAAGCGCCGCGACCGGCACCTGGGCCGCCGCCACATGGGCGGTGGCCGCCGTCGCGGCGGTGTTCGGATTGGCGGTCGAAGCGGTTGGGGTGTTGGTCGAGTTCGCGGCACTACCGGCAGCCGGCGTATCAAACAGCGGCAAGCCCACTTCGACATCGAGCGCGGGTGCGGCGGGCCAGATGGGCATCTGGCCGAGTACAGCGGGGGTCGCCTCGCCGCCCGAGCGCACGATCGCGTTGAGCGCGAGCGCGACGGCGGACAGCGCGGTTTGCGCGGAAGGCTGCGGCGCGGGCGTGCCAACGGGAGGCGCGGTGGTCGGCGCGGTGTCGACGCCCGCCGCGCCGGTTTGCGACGCGGCCGCGCTGCCGGGCGCGATATTGAGCAGACTGTCGACCCGGCTCGCGAGCACCGAAGTAAGGGCCGTGTCGATTCCGTTCATGCCGGTTCCTTGGTCACATTGGCGGCAGCGCGCTCAACCGCATGCGGTCGGCGGATTCATGCGAGAAAGCCGTCGCGGCGTCGGCGCGCACACTCAGCGCGCGCCGTACAACTCCTTGAGCAGGCGAGTCGGCCGTCCGGCGAACAGCGCCGACAGCGTCGCCATGCGCGGATTCGCCAGATCGCGGATCGCCGCGTCGTCCGCGAGAATCTGCCGGATCAGCGCGTATTTGCGCAGGCGCTCGGCTTCATCCAGCTTCACGCCGTTTTCCGCGTCCCGCAGCGCCTCCACCAGGTTCCGGTACTCCTCCTGCAGGAGCACCAGATCGTTCCACAGGGCGCGCCGGGCGGCTGTCAGCATGCGGCGGGAAATCGCTGCAATCGCCTCGTAGCGGGCGAAATATTCTGCGTTCGATGTCATCTCATGCTTTCCGCGGCCGGCTGGGCTGCCATCCGCGCGATCTCCGGGGCAATCCCGATCCAGGCCTCTTCGAGCGTCGCGAGCAGGCCATCCACCTCGACCAGCATTGCTTCGCTCTGTTTGATGTTGGCTTCGAGCAGCCGGCGCGTCATATAGCTGTACAACGCGTCCAACCGCTCCGCAATCTCGCCGCCCGCCTCGAGGTTGAGCGACTGCTGCAGCCCGCTTTCGACGATCTGAATCGCCTTGCCGACCGCCTCGCCACGCGCCGGCACGTTGCCCTGCTGCAAATGCATGCGCGCTTGCGCAATGGCCTGCCGGGCCCCTTGATACAACATCACGATCAGACGATGCGGACTCGCGCCCATCACCCCTGTCTCGACGCCGACGCGAGCGTACGCATTGGCTCCAGAGTGTCCTGGGGAAAACATCGGCGCTCCTCCTCTCTTGCACTGTGGTTGGTCGCGGCACCCCGTCCGGGTACGTCGCCGCGCCCCGATTCATGCCTGTATCTGGTTATCGGATAGGCGGCGGAAAAGCTTTAGGCCAGCGTAAGGAGGATCGAGGGGGCCGGGTGGCGCGGCCGGCAGCGGCCGCATGGCGGGCGCGCGGGCAGCGTGGCTCGGGCGGGCCGAACAGCCTTGCCGCCCGAAACACGGTTCAGACTTGCATCTGCATGATGTCGTTATAGGCGGACACCAGTTTGTTGCGCACCTGCAAGCCGAACTGGAAGCCGACGTTGGCCTTCTGCATGTCGACCATCACGTCGTTCAGCGACACGTTCGACGCGCCGAGTTCGAACGCCTGCGATTCGCCGATCGCCTTGGTCTGATCGCCGCTGATCTTGTCGAGCGACGCCTTCAGCGCGGAGGCGAAACCGCTGGGGGTCGCCGCGCCGGACTGGCCGGCCACCGGGCTGCCGCCGCCGGCCGCTTGGGCCGCCAGCGACTGCATCTGTTGCAGCGCCGACGAGAGCGCGTTCACGGGCAAAGTCATGTTCTCTCCAGGGAATGACGACCGGCATGCGAGAAACCGTGCCGATCTGGACGAAAGCATAGCAGCGGCCCCCGCGCGAAAGCCCCCAAACTAGGGGGAAAACCCGGCTCTATTCAAGCAATCGGGTCGGGCCGCCCTGCGGATAATTTCAACGGTGAAAGTCTCTGTCCATACGCCCGCCGACCTCGGCGCCGCCACGCGACAGAAACGCAAAGGCATCCCGGAGATACCCGACGCATGGATTCGTCAGCCAACTCTTTGATCAACCCCGACGCCCGCATGGGGCTGGCCGGCGCGCAGCCCGGCGCCGGCACGGCCGGCCCCGGCCAGTCCGGCGCCGCCGCGGACCTCGGCGGACTGGGGAGCACCCTCGGCGGCAATTTCGGCCAGCGCCTGTCGGGCCTCGCGCAAATGCGCGGCAACCCGCGCGCGCCGCTGATCTTCGCGGTCGCGCTGCTGGTCGCCATCGTGGCGGGCCTGTTCCTGTGGTCGCGCGCGCCGGACTACAAGGTGCTCTACAGCAATCTGTCGGATCGCGACGGCGGCGCCATCATCACCGCGCTCCAGCAGGCCAACATTCCTTACAAGTTCTCCGAAGCCGGCGGCGCGATCCTCGTGCCGGCCGAGCAGGTGCACGAAATGCGTCTGCGGCTCGCCTCGCTGGGCTTGCCCAAGAGCGGCTCGGTCGGCTTCGAATTGATGGACAACCAGAAGTTCGGCATCAGCCAGTTCGCCGAGCAGATCAACTATCAGCGCTCGCTGGAAGGCGAGCTGGAGCGCACGATCCAGTCGATTTCGACGGTGAAGTCGGCGCGCGTGCATCTGGCGATTCCGAAGCCCTCCGTGTTCGTGCGCGACAAGGAAGCGCCGTCGGCCTCCGTGCTGGTGAACCTCTACCCCGGCCGCGCGCTCGACGAGGGCCAGGTGCTGGCGATCACCCATATGGTGGCGTCGGCGGTGCCGGACATGCCGGTGAAAGGCGTGACTATTCTCGACCAGGACGGCAACCTGCTGACGCAGCCGTCCACCGGCAGCGGGCTCGACGCCTCGCAACTGAAGTACCGCCAGCAGATCGAGCGCAGCACCCAGCAGCGCATCGACGCGATCCTCGCGCCGCTGTTCGGCTCGGGCAACGCGCATTCGCAGGTCAGCGCCGACATCGACTTCTCGCACAGCGAGCAGACCTCGGAGAACTACGGCCCGAACGGCAACCCGCAACAGGCGGCGATCCGCAGCCAGCAATCGAGCACCGCCACCGAACTGGCGCAAGCCGGCGCCTCGGGCGTGCCGGGCGCGCTGTCGAACCAGCCGCCGCAGCCGGCTTCCGCGCCGATCAATGCGCCGGTCGGCGCGAGCGGCGTGACGACCACGCCGGTCAGCGACCGCAAGGATTCGACCACCAACTACGAGCTCGACAAAACGGTGCGCCACCTCGAACAGCCGATGGGCGGCATCAAGCGTCTGTCCGTGGCCGTGGTGGTCAACTATCTGCGCGTGGTCGACGCCAAGGGCCACGCGACGATGCAGCCGGTCACCGCCGACAAGCTCGCCCAGGTCAACCAGTTGGTGAAGGACGCGATGGGCTTCGACGCGGCGCGCGGCGACTCGGTCAACGTGGTCAACAGCCCGTTCACCGCCGACCTCGACCCGAACGCCGACGTGCCGTGGTGGCGCACCCCCGACATGATCGCGCTCGCCAAGCAGATCGCCACGTATCTCGGCATCGGCGCGGTCGCCCTGTTCCTCTACTTCGTGATGGTGAAGCCGGCGCTGCGCCGCGCTTTCCCGCCGCTGGAGCCGGTCGCCGCCGCGGCGCTGCCGTCGCCGGACGAGCCGGTCCTGCTGGACGGCATTCCCGCCGCCGAGCGCGAGGGCGCGGTGGTCGAGCTGGAAGCCGACAACGAGAAGCTCGCGCTCGAACACGCAAGACACAAATATGAGCGGAACCTGGAATTCGCGCGCAGCATCGCGCGCCAGGATCCGAAGATCGTTGCAACCGTCGTGAAAAATTGGGTGTCCGATGAGCGCTGAAGGCGTAATGAAGAGCGCGCTCCTGCTGATGTCGATCGGCGAGGAAGAAGCCGCGCAGGTGTTCAAGTTCCTCGGGCCGCGCGAGGTCCAGAAGATCGGCGTGACGATGGCCGCGCTGAAGAACATCACGCGTGAACAGATCGACGACGTCCTGCAGGAGTTCGTGCGCGAGGCCGAGAAGCATACGGCGCTGTCGCTCGATTCGAGCGACTACATCCGCTCGGTGCTGACCAAGGCGCTCGGCGACGACAAGGCCGGCGCGATCATCGACCGGATCCTGCAAGGCAGCGATACCAGCGGTATCGAGGGCCTCAAGTGGATGGATTCGGCGGCGGTGGCCGAGCTCATCAAGAACGAGCACCCGCAGATCATCGCGACCATCCTCGTGCACCTGGACCGCGATCAGGCCTCGGAGATCGTCGCCTGCTTCACCGACCGGCTGCGCAACGACGTGCTGCTGCGCATCGCGACGCTCGACGGCATCCAGCCGGCCGCGCTGCGCGAACTCGACGATGTGCTCACGGGTCTCCTGTCCGGCAGCGACAACCTGAAGCGCAGCCCGATGGGCGGCATTCGCACGGCGGCGGAAATTCTCAACTTCATGTCGAGCAATCACGAGGAAGGCGTCATCGAGAACGTTCGCCAGTACGACGCCGAACTCGCGCAGAAGATCATCGACCAGATGTTCGTGTTCGAGAACCTGCTCGACCTGGAAGACCGCGCGATCCAGTTGCTGCTGAAGGAAGTCGAGTCCGAGGCGCTGATCATTTCTCTGAAGGGCGCGCCGCCCGCGCTGCGCCAGAAGTTCCTCTCGAACATGTCGCAGCGTGCCGCCGAACTGCTCGCCGAAGACCTCGACGCGCGCGGCCCGGTGCGCGTCTCCGAAGTCGAGACGCAGCAGCGCCGCATCCTGCAGATCGTGCGCAACCTCGCGGAAAGCGGCCAGATCGTGCTAGGCGGCAAGGCGGAAGATGCGTATGTCTAATCGCAACTCCACGGCGAAGGAACGGCTCTCGGCCTACCAGCGCTGGGAGATGGCCTCGTTCGATCCGGCGCCGCCCGCGCCGCCCGAACCCGAAGTCGACGACGGCGCGTTCGAAGCCGAACTCGAACGGCTGCGCGAGGCCGCGCACGCGCAGGGCATCGCGTCGGGGCACGTGGCCGGCCAGGCGCTCGGCTACCAGGCCGGTTATGACCAGGGTCATGCGCAGGGCTTCGAGCAAGGCCAGAGCGAAGCGCGCGAACAGGCGGCGCAGTTGGCCGCGCTCGCGCAAACCTTCAAGGCCGCGCTCGACGGCGCGCAGGGTGCGATCTCCGAAACGCTGGTCGCGCTCGCGCTGGACATCGCGCAACAGGTCGTGCGCCAGCACGTGCAGCACGATCCGACCGCGCTGATCGCCGCCGCGCGCGAGGTGCTGGCCGCCGAGCCCGCGCTGCTCGGCGCGCCCGCACTGATCGTGAGCCCCGCCGATCTGCCGGTCGTCGAAGCCTATCTGCTGGAAGAACTGCAAACGCGGGGCTGGACCGTGCGCACCGATCCGTCGGTGGAGCGCGGGGGCTGCCGCGCGCAAGCCGGCTCCGGCGAAGTGGACGCCGGCATCGACACGCGCTGGGAGCGCGTCGCCGCCGCACTCGGCAAGGTGAGCACATGGTGAAGCCGACGATCGAGGAAATCCGCGCCAGCGATCTGACGCCGCTCGAACGCGAGCTCGCGCTGGCGTCGTTCGGCGCCGAGGCGCTGGCGGAAGAACCGGCGGCGGCCACGCCCGCCGCGGCCGCGGTCGCGGCCATCGACGCCGCGTTGCGCGATGAGGCGGCGGGCCATCTCACGACGGGCACGACGGGCACCTCGGGCGCATCGGCGCGCCGCGAATCCGCCACGTCGAACGTTGCGTTGAACGCGGCCTCGCGCGCCGCTTCGACCGTTGCCGCGCATGCGCCCTACGATCCCGCGCTCGACAGCAATCCGCACATGCAAGCCTGGCGCGGCAAGCTCGACGCGCTGCGCGCGCGCAACGCGATCGCCAAGCCGATGCGCGCCTGCGGCCGGCTGACGCGCGCCGCCGGCCTCGTGCTCGAAGCCGTCGGCCTGCGTCTGTCGGTGGGCGCCGAAGTGATGATCGAACTGCCGCCCGGCAGTTCGCTGCCGATGGCCGAAGCCGAAGTGGTCGGCTTCTCCGGCGACAAGCTGTTTCTGATGCCGACCACCGAGGTGATCGGCCTTCTGCCCGGCGCGCGCGTCTATCCGCTCGAAAGCGCGCCGATCGCCGACCCGATGGCGGGCGCGAAGCGCCTGCCGGTCGGCTGGGAATTGCTCGGCCGCGTGCTGGACGCGTCCGGCCGGCCGCTCGACGGCCTGGGTCCGCTCGGCGCGCACGCCGATGCGCCGCTGTCCGCGCCGGTCATCAATCCGCTGAACCGCGAACCGATTCACAAGGTGCTCGACGTCGGCGTGCGCGCGATCAACGCGCTGCTGACCGTGGGCCGCGGCCAGCGGATGGGCCTCTTCGCCGGGTCGGGCGTCGGCAAATCGGTGCTGCTCGGCACGATGGCGCGCTACACCAGCGCCGAGGTGATCGTGATCGGCCTGATCGGCGAACGCGGCCGCGAAGTGAAGGAATTCATCGAACAGATTCTCGGCGAGGAAGGTCTCGCGCGCTCGGTGGTGATCGCCGCGCCCGCCGACGTCTCGCCGCTTCTGCGGATGCAGGCCGCGTCGTATTCCACCTCGCTCGCCGAATATTTCCGCGATCAGGGCAAGCACGTGCTGCTGCTGATGGATTCGCTGACCCGTTACGCGATGGCGCAGCGCGAGATCGCGCTCGCCGTGGGCGAGCCGCCCGCCACCAAGGGCTATCCGCCTTCGGTGTTCGCCAAGCTGCCGGCGCTCGTCGAGCGCACCGGCAACGGCCCGGCGGGCGGCGGCTCGATCACCGCGTTCTATACGGTGCTCACCGAGGGCGACGACCAGCAGGACCCGATCGCCGACTCCGCGCGGGCGATTCTCGACGGCCACATCGTGCTGTCGCGCTCGCTCGCCGAGGCCGGCCACTATCCGGCAATCGACATCGAAGCGTCGATTAGCCGGGCAATGACAGCGCTGATCGACGATAACCATCTCGACAAAACGCGTATGTTCAAGCAGATGCTGTCGCGCTATCAGCGCAACCGCGATCTGATCAACGTGGGCGCTTATTCGAGCGGGCGCGACGCGCTGCTCGACCGCGCGATCGCGCTGTATCCGCGGATGGAAGCCTTCCTGCAGCAAGGTTTTCGCGAGTGCGCGAACTTTGAACCGAGTCTCGCGATGCTGGACGCGCTGTTTGCCCAAGGAGCCTGACCATGGCGAAACACTTTCCGATCAAGACGCTCATCGGCCTCGCTCAGGACGATGTCGACGCCGCCGCGCAGCGGCTCGGCCGCGCGCAGCGCGAGCGCAACGACGTGGAGGCGCAGCTCGACGCGCTGGTGCAGTACCGCGACGAATATCACGCGCGCTTCACCGCGACCGCGCAGACGGGCATGCCCGCCGGCAACATGCGCAATTTCCAGGCGTTCATCGACACGCTCGACGCCGCCATCGAACAGCAGCGCAACCTGCTGGTGACGGCCAACGCGCGCGTCGAGGCCGCCAAGCCCGACTGGCAGCGTCAGAAGCAGAAGCTCGGCTCCTATGAGGTGCTGCAGGCGCGCGGTGAAGCCGCCGAAGCGAAAACCACGGCGCGGCGCGATCAGCGCGACGCCGACGAACACGCCGCCCGAATTCTGAGGATGCGCGCCGAAGGCGCATGACGCACGCGCGCCGCCTCGACTACTGAACACACCGTTTGACGGATTGACAGGATTTCCTATGTCGCTTCTCTCACAGATCGGCTCACCGATCGGATCGCTGCGCGGCCCCGCCGGCAGCTCGTCCGCCAGCGCGGCCAACAAGGCCGCGAGCGCGAGCGCCGCCATGCCGTTCGCGCAAAGCTTGCAGCAAAGCATCGACTTGCAGAACAACGCCGCCGCGCGGAGCGCGAGCCAGCAGCAGGCTTCGTCGTCGGCTTCCGCGTCGTCGGGATCGTCGTCGAGCGTGCATGACGCGCCGCCGCCGCCCGATGCTTCGACGCCCGATGCGGACGACGTGAGCAGCGGCAAGGACGATAGCGACGCGACGAAAACGGCGGCGTCCGATTCGTCGTCAGCCGACGCAGCCCAGCAGGCCGCGCCCGAGAAGAGCGCCGCCACGCCGCCGAAGTCCGGCGATACGAGCAGCCGGACCGACGCCGGCACCGCGGCGGCGGCTTCCGCCGCGCAGGCGCAGGCTCAGGCCGACGCGAACGCCGCTGCGCCGGTAACGGCCGCGCCCGCCACGGCCACGACCGATGTCGCCACCACGTTGGCCGGCTCGGCCACGGACGCCACGAGCGTCGGCGCGCCGGGCAAGAAAACCGCCGCCACCGATCCGAAGTCGGCGCAGGACGCGTTGCAGGCGGCGCTTGCCGCGCTGGCCAACGGCCAGGGCGTGGTCCCGCAGCAGGCGTTGGCGAGCGGCGCGGCGGCGAACGCGGCGACGGCGGCAAGCGGCCAGGCCGGCGCAACCGGAAAAGCGAGCGGATCGGCGGACGACAAGGCGCTTGCGGCGGGCCTGTTCGGCGACGGCAAGGGGGCGAAGAACGCCAAAAGCGCGCTGACGTCGGCGGCGACGACCGTGGCCGACCCGTCCGCGGCGACGAAGGCGGCGGCCGACTCGCTGACGGCGAGCGCTGCCGGCGGCGGGCAAGCTGGCGATCCGGGGTCTTTCAAGGCGGCGGCCGATGCGGCGACGGCGGCGCTGGCCGCCACCCAGGCCGCGGCGAGCGCCGCGAGCACGACGGCGGCCGTCCAGACGACGGGTAACGCGGGCGCGGCGCAAGCGGCGAATGCGTTGGCGCCGCAGGTGGGCACGGCCGACTGGGACGAGGCGTTGAGTCAGAAGGTGGTGTTTCTGTCGAATGCGCATTCGCAGAGTGCCGAACTCACGTTGAATCCGAAGGATCTCGGGCCGTTGCAGGTGGTGTTGCAGGTGGCCGATAACCATGCGCATGCGTTGTTTGTTTCGCAGCACCAGCAGGTTCGGGAAGCCGTCGAGGCGGCGTTGCCGAAGTTGCGGGAGGCGATGGAGGCCAATGGGATCGGGCTTGGCAGCGCTAGTGTCAGTGATGGGTTTGCCCGGCAGGGCGGGCAGCAGCAGAGTGCTGATTCTGGGCGGTCAGGTGGGCGTGGTGGTCGGGGTTCGTTTGCCGGCGGCGCTGAGTCTGGGGCCGTGGGGACGGTGGGTGATATCGCCGTTCGGCGGAAGGTGGGGTTGGTGGATACTTTTGTTTGATGGATTGGGCTGCTCGGCGGGGTTTGGGTTTGGTTTGGTTTGCTCCTGGATTTGTTGGCCTTTGCTTGATTTGTTAGTGGTCTATTGGCGTTGCCCCTGTGCGGGGCGGCACCTACTTTCTTTGCCGCCGCAAAGAAAGTAGGCAAAGAAAGCGGCTCACACCGCCAGCTTTGAAGCGGGTCTCCTGGCTTGGAGG
>Ga0207713_1000399_pt1 | contig 46430 bp, 70 predicted proteins | sample KBSS64metaG_FD_184404 | JGI IMG/M metagenome (GOLD analysis project Ga0207713, IMG submission 184404) | Switchgrass rhizosphere microbial communities from Kellogg Biological Station, Michigan, USA - KBS S6-4 metaG (SPAdes) (version 2) | ecosystem: Host-associated > Plants > Roots > Rhizosphere >...
CCTGCGTTGGCGTGAGCAATTTCATTGAGGCGCTATTGCCGTAGTATGGCTCGTTAAGTGCAAAGGGAGAGGTTTTCACGAATGCAGAAATAAAGCGGCAATACTGATGCTCGCCGCGAAGCTTTTCTGCGCCACGCGCCGCATAACTGCAGATAGCCTGGCGCATCTGTTCGTACTCGGTAACGCGTTCGCCGAACGAACGACTACAGACGATTTCCTGCTTTGCCGGCGCAAACTCCTCCAGATCAAGACATGGTTCGCCGCGCAGCTCCCGAACCGTTCGCTCCAGGACGACATTGAAGTGCTTTCGAATAATCCACGTACTCTGCTCAGATAGGTCCAGAGCCGTTTTGATACCCATGGCGTTTAGCTTCTTGCTTATGCGCCTGCCAACGCCCCACACATCCTCTACAGGCACGATAGTCAACAACCGACGTTGCCGGTCGATATTGGACAAATCAACCACCCCGCCAGTCTGCCTCTGCCATTTCTTGGCGGCGTGGTTTGCCAGCTTAGCGAGCGTTTTAGTCTGCGCGATGCCAACCCCGACAGTCAGATGTGTACGCTTCAGAACTGTCGCGCGGATCTCTTTGCCGAACTCCGTCAGGTCCCGGCAATTCCTGACGCCTGTCAGGTCGCAAAAAGCTTCATCAATACTATAAATTGCGACGCGGGGGCTCATTTCCTCAAGCGTCGTCATTACCCGATTCGACATATCAGCGTAAAGCTCGTAATTACTGCTGAAGCAAACAACGCCAGCGCGCCGAAATAAGTCCTTTTGCTTGAAGAAAGGCTCTCCCATTGTAATTCCAGCGGCCTTGGCCTCGGCACTGCGCGCGATTACGCAGCCATCATTGTTCGAGAGAACAACAACCGGGCGCCCTCTCAGATCTGGCCTGAACACCGTCTCGCATGATGCGTAGAACGAATTCACATCACAGAGCGCAAACATGTTCAGCTCGCAGATTTAACGATGAAAGTCACGACGCCGAACACATCGAGCGTGTCCTCGCTACCGACAATGATCGGTGAGTAAGCGCTATTCATCGGAATTAGCTGGACTGTCGGGCGCAGCTGCAGGCGCTTAACAGTGAACTCCCCTTCCACAGCGGCGATGACAATGTCACCATGCTCAGCGGTACGCGAGCTATCCACCACCAGCAGATCGCCGTCGCTGATCCCGGCCTCAATCATCGAGTCGCCGGCGGCTTTTACGAAATACGTTGAGCTAGGATGGGACACAAGCAACTCATTGAGATCGATACGCTGCTCCACGTAGTCGGCTGCCGGGCTTGGGAACCCGCATTGCACCAAATCGCTGAACAGTGGGATAGCAATAATTTCGCGTAACTCTGCCGGTCTGAAGAACTCCATGATGCTCACCTCGAATACTGTTTTTATATACAGTAGTTTCATCTGAGGCGCTGATCAAGACGGGCATTCGTGTGTGGCTGGCTACTTCATAGCCGCTTCGTTTCTAAGCCTGTAACGCTGTTGGAATTTTGGTGTTTGTAAATTTCAGGAAGAAATGCGCTGATCGCTCATTTTAAATACTACATGAAGGGGTTGTTGTCTGCTGATACCCTATGAATAGTGTGCGTTACAACACCGACAAGTCGAACGTCATCCAATGACTCACCCTCGATGGATTCACCATCATCAGTTATGAGCGAGTCACCGGCCCAGTACGCATGCTGCTGGCGGCCGCAAAACCAGATAAGCAAAGTGTCTCCGCGCTTGAATTGTGCTCGGTTATCAATGACATCATAGCCTTCCTGCGTTTCGACAATGCTTGCTGATGGCGGAAGAAATTGCTCTGTTGCTACAACAAAAGCGGCTTGCATGTTTGCTGACGGACTCGGGAATCCCATGACGCCCCTCCAATCTAAACTGTATATGTATACAGTATTATTGATCGGTGGCGTCGATCAAGAGCCATGCATAAAAAAGCCCACATCGGTGGGCTCTGGAGCATCACTTCTTTGTGAACCTGTCTTTCATCCTGAGGAATGGAAGCTCAAAAAACTTAAATGAAAGTGCAGAAATTGCGATAGTAAGGGCCAGTTTAGATGCCAAAACCATTGGCCCAGTTATCCACAATAAATGACCACGGTACTGCAGTGAGTCCACAACCTGAATTGCAAATGGATGCCACAGGTATAGCCCATAACTTATCTTCCCAAGATAAATTAATGGTGCAATGGTAAGGAATTTAGCTTTCACTACCCCAGAAGCGATGACCCCTATTACACCTGCAAATAAAATGCTTGATGAAAGGTAAAGACTTTGATTAGCCGCTTCAATCCCTTTGTGCCAACCATATATAAGCACACCAAATTTAACTACCGATATGAACCAGAACAGGCCCACAGCAAGTAATGCGCATGAAAATATTTTCATTGCTCTTTTATTTACAGAGATAACAGCAATGATAGCTCCAATTAGTAGCGTATCCATTGTTGAGAATAGAGGAGCAAAAGAAACTATTGAAGTGTATTCAGCAAGGTAAAATCTTGATGCAATCGCCACACATGAAAGCATTATGGCTGAAATAATAATAAGATTCCTGTTGCAAAGAAAAACAACAAGCGGCCAGAGTAAATAAAATTGCTCTTCAACAGCCAAAGACCACGTGTGACCAAACTCCTGCCCTGGAACATACGCAAATCCATTCCATGCCATTGTGTAATTCTGCAAATAAAAGACATAATAAAGCCAGTTATTCACTCCCTGAACATCAAAGTATAGGCAATAGATGAATACTATAAAAATATAAAGATAATATAACGGAAATATTCTAAGACTTCTTCTTATATAGAAGTTAGAGAAGAAGTTATTACTTTCCTTTGATTCAATAAGTATCCTGGTGATAAGAAACCCGGATAAAACGAAGAAAAAAGAAACCCCTAGCCAACCCATACCAAAGCCAGGGACTCCCAGATGGTAAAGTATTACACCCAATACACTAAACGCCCTTAATCCATCAAGTTGTTGAATGTGCTTCATTTTCTAACATCACAAAATTTAAAGATTGAGCGATGATAGCACACATTCAACAACCTTTAACTATGAAACTAACCTATCTGCTGCAACACACTAATGCCAGCATTAACACATTTAAATATTGCGGTATGGTATTGACCAAGAGAATAGTTAGTTGCCCCAGCGGTAAGGATGTTATCTGATGAGTATGCAATGACACTACCAGTGTTGTTTGTAGTTATCATTACATCGCGCCCATATGGAGCGCCATAAATATGACTAATGGTAACATTATTAGAAGCTATTCTTAATTGTGCGTTCGGTGGGTAATTTGTCAGGTCAATATCACCTGAGGCAGTAATATTAACATACTTGACACCATACCCATCAAATCCATTTACTGTGGCGGCATTATCAAGATACTTGCAAACAGAGTTAGATTCATCATATGAGTTACCGACTGCTTGACAAGCTCCTCCAAGAAGAAATCCAGATGACCGTTTGACACCATTGTCCGTTCCTATGAATCCTATGGTGTTATTTGATGCATGACCTCCAACATACATTCCGTTTAGCCTGGTTGTATCAGCATCAATCTGAATCGCGTAAGTCGTATCGCTAACCTTTCCTTTTTTAATATAAAGCGATTGTTTGGATGGGTTCATTTTATACAAATGACCGCCCCGGAAGTTAACATGGTCACCTGAGAAATAACCGAAATCAACACTCCCTTCAGGAGCAATTACAGACTCACCTGAAAAGTCAATATAATTGCCAGTGCTAGAAATAAAGTAAGGAACACTTCCACGGTCTTGAGAGTTTTTAGTAGCTAAGAAGGCTGCGTCCACCGGAACGTACGTATTGTTACTAAATTGAAGTCTGTAGCTATTTCCAAGATCTATGCAGGCACTAGCATAATGGTATCTGTCATCATCAGTGACACCATCTACAGCAGGTCTTGCTACTTCAAAATGACAATGACTCCAGGACCAGTTCCAGCAATTGTTAAGTTTGAGCATGTACGGCGTAAGCTCGTAATGACAACCATCCCAATATACATAATTTGATTCTGAAATGCATGTTACCGCAGGATTAGTCTGATTACCGCTGCTAAGGAATGAACAGTTTGTAAAATACGTATCCTGTATATAGCCAAGTTCTAAAGCCTGATTGGGGAACTTCTGGATATTAACCCCTGATACAATACCCATCCACCCAATAGCATTAAGATACAGTCCTTTGTCACATTGCCCCTGTACGCCCCAAATGGCAAAATCTCTGAGGGTAAGGCCAAAGCAATATTTTGCGGGAGAAATAGATAATGTCCGGCCAGAAGTGACTTTTGAATTGATAACTGTACCCCTGACAGGAGATGGCGAATGGTTTGTTGCAGAAACATCCCTCAACCCCTGGGCCCCTTCACCATACATTGATACGGCATAATCCGCTAAAATAGTTGAATTAACAACATACTGGCCTGATGGGATAAAAACCGCTGCATTGATAGTTTTTGCTGCGTTAATAGCAGCCTGGATAGCAGCATAGTCCTGCGTCTGGCTAAGGGAGGTCACAAACGGATAGATTGCTTGTGCGGATGCGAGTGACGGGAATACCTCACTCAGTGGATGATCGCTTCCATCCCCCTTGGCTCCAAAATCTTTAACGTTTATTACATCTTTATTTTTGTCGTGTTGAGTTCTTGCAACGGCACCAGTAAATGGTTGCTTAACTGTAATTAATGAATCGCCTTTATTGCTCATCGCGCTCGCAAGATCCTTGCGAAGAACATCGCTGACTTCAACAGGCTGCCATTTCCCTTCTCCAGTTCCGCCAGCCGAAGATGGTGTAGAGCCTGACGGAACGGTTTTTGGCAAGGTTTCCAGGTCATCCCATCGGTACCAAATATTTGTACTTTCATCCTGCAATAGGTCGCCAGCAGATGTCACAGTACCACCGATCTGGAAAGACCCTTTGAGACTCCATCCGAGGTTATAGATTTGCTGCAGTGCCAATTGCCTAAGCCCTTCAATCGTGTAATGGGCATTACCAAAACGATCGATGTATTGCTGAACTAATGAAGTCGCGAACTCGTCAATTTTTCCCGCGTTAAATTTCAGGTCTCGAGGAGATTCGCTTGGTACAGCATTTTGAGTAGGTTGCGTAGCCATATTGATTCCATAAAAAAACCCGGCGCGGTGGCCGGGTTGGGGTGATCGGGATGGGGCTTATTGGTAAATCAGATCGCTATACTCGGCGAGGGTTAATGCAGTGCTGCCTTTTCCGTCTGGTTGTTTAGCCGTGATAGTCCACTGCCCTGCATCAAGTTCCTGAGTAGTGGCAATGACGTATCGGGAAGGTGACTGGACATCGAAACCATCAAACAGATTGAGCTCAATATTCGGGATTGCTGCCGAAAAGCCGAACGCAGTATCAGCACGCGGAGAAGCCGGGTATCGCGCCGTGGTGGCGCCGAACGAATCCGTGACCTGCACAAACATGGTTCCGGAGAAGTTGATTCGTTCACTCGTCTCGAAGTCATTCCCGACCCGCGACACGATATAACCGGCCTGCTGGTTGGTGTCGTATGTGTCCGGCACCTGAACCATATCGCCAATGTTTACCCACTCTCCGTCCGCCATTGCTGTTACCTGCATGGTCATGCGGGAGTAGATAAGCCGCTTGCACTCGCGCAGCGCGCGCTCCGCAGCCTGGAACCTGTTCCTGACGTACAGCATTTCGAACTTCTTCGCCTTGGCCGGCGATCCTTCAATGATGGAATTTCCGGATATCCGGTATCGGACAAAGTCCTGCTTATTGGTGTCCGGGTTGCGATACTGCACTTCAACACCGTCATAGCCGCCAGGGAGCGTCATGTCGTAGGAGAGCGAGTAACCATCTGGTTTGGTATTCGAGCGGTTGAATATCGTGGCCGCAGATGTCTTTTTTCCGTCTCTGGTGAATGACAGCACGCCGTTGTCGTCGTAAACCGAGACGCTGGCAGCGTCACAGATGGTCTCCATTCGCGAACCGAGCGACACATCCTCATCGTCAAAGGTGAAATCGAAATACCCCAGACGCGGGTCAATAGCGTCGATTTCAGCCTGGATCTGGTACAGGCCATAAATATCAATGCTCGACTCCGGCTGCTGCCCGACCATCAGCCAGTTAAACAGCGCAATATCTGCAAACTTGCGCGATGGCCTGAGCGTGTAGTCGACCTGCTGCGTCGTCATGTTGTAGCTGATGACGTGGCGGGTGATCAGTGCGTTGTACTTCCTGTCGCGCCCGCTTGTGGCGTTCTCAGTAGCGCGAACCTTCACCATTACCAGCGAATCTTCAGCGTGAACGACGTTCGTCCTGACGTTTACAGCATGAATCTCTTCGACCTGCAACTTGCTCGCGTCGCTGCTGTTATCCGTCCTCTGGAAGGTGATCGCATAGCGCCCAAACCCGCCAGCCGGGGTGAGCTTGTCAGTCCGATTAAACGTCTCCGACATGTAGTCGTGCGGCGTCGTCTGCCGATAGGTGAACGTCTGTTCCGTTCCCGGGATCAGGTTGTTGTCATTGTCCACTTTCCAGATGTTTACAACCCAGTTCGTTTCGCTGTTACCGCCGAGCCCGGAGTTAGTATGCAGCCACAACTGGCTTGAAGGTATAGGGGAGAAAAACGGACCGACGATCAGCGCGGCGTTATCGTTCAGAATGAACTTCGTCGTGTTGATTGTTGCGTCCTGAATTGGGATTGACGGACCATTCAGGTTGTCGAACGTGAAAGTGTAATAGTAAACAGGACTTACAACAGACCCATCGTTTGTCTCCGCAAAGCTGATAAGGCGCCCAGACAGCGTGACATCTTCCGTTCTAGTTCCGCCGGTGATCGGGTACGTCACATTGATAGTGAACGTGACCGGGTGCGGGAAAGTCAGGTCAGCGAAGTAGTCGAAGCCCGCCTGTTTAACGATTTTCATCGCTATCTGTCCGCCAGCGTATACGCCGCTGATGATGGTGTTTGCCGTCGCCGTCTCGATCGGGAAATCGTCGCTTTCGTTAAGGCCTGGCACTTCCTGTCCGTCGACATCATCGAACTGATAGCCCTCATTCACGACCGGGATGACATCGCCTGGCTGGTAAATGGTATAGCTGGCACCGGCCATCGATCCAAGGTTCGACTCAGAGAAACGTACTGACGTTACGTCATATTTCCCCAGGCCGAACACCATCAGCTCAGTGATGTATTTCAGGTTGCTGATATATTCAAAGAGCGACTCCTGAGCCAAATCCGGGAAAGAGCGGACCTGGCCGAAATTATCCGGCTTGGCTTCGCCATTTCGCGCGATGTTAGTCTGCCCCTTCAGGCTGTTATTAGGTGAGGTCTTACTATTCCCGCCGCCAGCATTCGTATTTGGCTTCGGCATCAGCGAAGACAACACCTTTTGGGTGAACTTGATCGGGTTCAGGTGCTCGAGTGGGTTCAGCAGCGTTCCGACAAGTCCGCCGCCCTTCGGCTGGTCGAAAATGATTACCCGGTCGTCGTCCTGTAGTGCAAACTCCAGTTCATCATCGGGCTGCAGTTCTTTTCCGTTAACGTTGATGCGGATATCGCGGTGAAAACTTTCCTGCTCAAGCCATTCTGAAAATACTGTGCCGCTTTTAACTACCGCCCGATCCTTCGGCATCCCCGGAACGCGCTGAATCTCGATTACCGGCATAGGTGTAAAACTCCACTCTGGTGAATAGCTTCTGAATTGTCCGGATGGCGTCGAACCGGACGTGTCCATTTTCCCCGCGGCTGTGCAGCGCGCGACCATCAACAATCAGGCCGACATGCACAGGCTGGCTGCCAACCCAGGCGACGAAGATCCCGCTCTCAGTGAACGTGGCGCCCGGCTGCCAGAAGACAACGCCAGAGTCATAGCACGTCATGAAGTCGCACCCGGATTCGTAATCCACAGTCTGGTGAATCTCGATCCCCAGAACGTGGCGGTAATAGAGCACCACCAGGCCCCAGCAGTCAGCAGCGTCAAAGCTGCAGGCGCGGTTACTCCAGGGGACGCCTTCCACACGGGATATAAACTCGTCTTTAAGCATTCTGGAGACCCGGATATTCTTCGACGGTGTACAGCCGCCCGACGTTGCGATTGAGAGGGTTAACGCGCGTCAGGCTGCACGTCACGTCTTTATCGTCCATCGAGCAGTCGCTGACGTAGAGTGTCCACGACTTGATGGCAGTCGTCATGTCAGCTGCGTCAAACTGCTGGTACGTCGCCGAGATGGGCGTTATGCGCGAGTAGGCTTTCCACTGCTTGAGTTGCTGCTTGAAGTCCTGCGCCAGCCGGCCAAATTTGACGGTGCTGTCAAGGATCGGCGTGTTGCTCTGCTGGCTTTCGGTTAACTCCATGCGGCATGGGGTGTAGACCTGGCCGCCAAGCGTTTTGGGAAAAATCTGGTTATTAACGAGCCTGATATAGCCAAAGACCGGGCTGTAAAACGTGATAGTTTCGTACAGGATTCGGTTTGGCCTTCGGCTCTGAAATTCTCTGAGCGTCGGCATTATGGCACCTTCGGTAAGCTCTCCGGGTCGCGCCCGTCAGGATAGCCAGTGACAACGATATCCAGCCATGAGGCCCATGGTGGCGGAAGCTCAATGATGATGTCGTCAAACTCGTCATCTGAGTTAACCAGCTCGCGCGCAATGACATCACCGCTCCACGTGAAAATGGACCCGGACTGTGACCACGACGGCCAGGAGAGAAAGTGTAATTCCTGCACCTCGAAACCGGAGTCTCCTGTCCCGGTGCCGAGCGGCATCGTGAACCACTGATTACAGTTGTCGAGGTAGTTCGGGCTGCGCAACCACTGCATGAATGCACGGTGCTGGTCCTGTGTGAAGATCCACGTCAGCGAGACAGACGTCTTCAGATCGTCGGTTAATTTCTGGAATACCGGCGCGCCGACCGTCGGCTGGTCGACGCGAAACCCGGTATCGGTAGTGGGTGATTTCCCTTTCTGGGCCAGCGGCAACCAGTCAGGGTACGGAATTGGCATGTTATCCCCTTGCTTTGCGTGGTGCCTGGTGATTTTGCTGGATAGCCTGGCCGATGCGACCACCCTGGCTGATATCGGCAACAATCATATCGATCGTCACTCCATTGCCGTTCTGGGTCGCCTGCGCGTCGACAGTTGCACCGGTATAGTTCTGAATGTTGATAGTGACAGGCACGGAACTACCGCCGGCACCGGAATTCATCTGCTTGTTGCTGATGACTTTCCCGTTGTCGCCGGGGATCATGTACTGGCTGCCATTGTTGGCCTGGTAGATTTCAGGCATGCCGCCCTCACCAACCTGATACGTACGTCCAGCCGATACCGGGCCACCGTTCTTACGCTTGCCAGCAATACCACCAGCCATCGCCATAGCCGCGATAAGGGCAGCAATACCGATAGCCGCTGCGCCGCCGAAAGAACCGATTGATGCAACGGCTGCTGCTGGCGTCCAGACTGCCATTGTTGTCGTGGCCGCCGCGGTGCTTGCCGCAGTGGTTGTCGCTAAACCAGCAGTTTGCGCCGCAGTAGTTGTGGCAATGGCTGAGGTTTGTGCAGCCGCACCCATCACGGCAGATTTAACCCAGTCTACGCCCATCTGAACGAAGCCGTTAATCAGGCTATTCAGGGCGTTGCTGGCGAGAGATTGCATTGCCTCCTGCGCCGACATGCTACCGGTGATGATGCCGGTTAAGGCATTGGAAGCATTGCCTGCGAGAGAGTCAAAGCTCGCGGCCAGCAACTCATTACCCATACTCTGGTTGCGGAAAATCTCCCACTGGGCAGCGATGCGCGCCTGCTCATACTTCGTGTCAGTTGCAGCACGCAATGCCATGGCATTCTGGTGAGTAATCAGCCCTTGCTGCTCGTATGACTGTATAAGCGCGAGTTTCTTTGCGTTCTCGTTAGCCAGCTGCTGAACAGGGTCAACTCCGCCGACAGCCTCTTGCTGTGGCGTTACAGCCTGTTGTGCCTGTATTTTCGCGAGGTTAGCCTGGTGCGTTGCCGCCAGTCGTTCTGAGGTCTGGTTGTACTGCTCCTGGCTGATTTTCTTCGCTGCCAGCGCCGTATTCAGATCCTCAACATCCTGTTTGTAACTGGCGTTCTCAGCCGCTTCAGGGAGAAGCTTCTGGGCTGCAGCTTCAGCTTTGATGGCGTTGGCTGTATCCCATTTTTTTGCCGCATACTGACCGGCTAGCGCTATCTGCTCTTTAGTGGCTCCTTTCCCGAGCGACTGCTGCGCAGTCAGGATGGCCTGCTCGCGACTCAGCTTATTCGTTGAGTCGGCGGCAAGCTCTGATTGCTGTTTCAGGTTCGCCAGCTTCTGGGCAATAGAATCAGCCTGTGACGCGCCCTTCTTCTGCTCTGACTGAAGCGACTTCTGCGCCTGCGTATTTTTGTACGTAGCTGCAGCATCGTCTTCCATTTGCTTCGCGTGCGGATCATCCTTCGCAAACCCGGCATCTTCGGCGGCGTATTGCGCCTGCAAGCGTGCGCGGGCCTCGCCCTGTAGTTTCGACAGAGCAAGGTTTCGCTCAGACTGCTTGATGAGGTTCTTCTGCCCGGCCGTGAGGTTGTCAGTGGACTTGTTCAGGCTGTCGACGTTTATCTTCGCGTTGGCTGCTTCTCTCGCCAGATCGACAAGTTTACCAGCCAGCTCAGCAATGGCTGACTGCCCATCTTTGGATGAGGACTGCATTTCCTGGAGTTTTTTCGCCAGTTCCTGAAGTGCTTCTGGTGAAGGGTTATTGCTCAGGTCTGATAGTTCTCTTGCCAGATCAAACGCTGACTGCTTGCTGATGCCCAGACGAGAAGAAAGCGTGCTCACCGTTGAGGACAGCGAGTTCACAATACCAGAGGCATATTGACCCTGGCTGTTGGCCTGTTGAATGGCCTGGCTCCAGTCTGTGGTGGTAACACCAAGCGCAGAAAGCTCATCGTTGAACTTTTTGATGCTGGGAGACGCACCGCCCACTGCCGCCAGTGCGCGATCGCCTAACGTGATGAAAGCATCAGACGCGTCGCTAATGGCCTTAGGTATCTTCGAGATGGCCTGGTTATACTCCAGCAGCGCCTGATTACGGAGCAGTGTTGCCACGTCGGCATTTACCCGCGCCAGGGCAGCATACTTGTCGGATAGAGCGGCCACGCCTTGCGAGGAAATGGTGATCACCTTATCCATCGCTTCAGCTGCGTCTTTCAGCGCATCCATGGCGTTCTTACCGCCATTCAGCGAAGTAATCAGCACGCCAGCCAGCACAGAGCTAAGCGCTATTATGGCGCCCACCACGGCTCCTCCAGGACCGAACGCCCCGGCAAGTTGTGACCCCTGTTGCGCGAACGCCACCAGCGCAGACTGCCCACCCTGCACCTGCACGATGAAGTCCTGAACCTGGTACCCGGCCTGCTGCATGCTGGTTTTCCAGCTACCAGTGCCTTTTGCACCATTTTCAACGCCAGTCTTCATGTCATACAGGCGACCAGTCAGCTCGCCGATTTTCTGCTTCTCTTCGTCGGTGGCTTTCGATCCTGCACGCAACTGCGCAGCCAGAACTGCGGCACTACGCGCGCCATTTTCCTGCGCTTCGTCCAGCACAGCCAGCTGGTTACCCAGCGCTTCGATGATGGATTCTGCTCGGCTGAATTCACTGCTCGCGCCGCCGGTACCGCTGCGGGCCTCTTCCATTGCGCGGGCTATGCCGCTCACGTTGGTGTTCAGCTTGCGCAGCTGGTTGTCCATGGAGTTGGCATAACCGGCCAGTTCAGTAAACGCGGATCCAGTTTGAGACGTACTCTGGTCGAGGTTATCCATTCCCTTGCCTGACTGCTGGGCTGCAGCATCCAGTTTATCCAGAGCATCAATGGCCTGTTTCCCGCCCTGCAGCAGCGGCTCAACGTCGGCGCTGATTTCATAAACGATGCTACCGGCGTTCTTCTCACCTGCCATGTCATTCTCCGGTTATTGCTTTGCTTTTGCCCTGCGTGCGGCCTGTTTAGCCAGGTATTCGTCGGCGATGCTGTCGTACTCTTCACGAGTGAAGCCTTTCTGGTCTGGGTATTTCGCCGCCAGCAGCATCTGGAATTCGGTCATCGTTAACTGAGAGGCTTCGGCGCGGTTCATCTCAAAGTGGCTACGAGCCGCGCTGATGTAATCGAAGGCTTTAAATTCGTTCGTTCTCGCGCCCGTTTCGTGGCGCTGCAGCTGGCGAACTTTAGCTTTGCCGACGACGCCGTGCTGCATGAGGTGCTGCGCCAGCACGATTATGTCGTTCTTCGGCATCTGGCCCGGGCGGTAGACGACGCAGTGTCGCCAACCCTTCCACTCGCCAATCATTGGCGTCAGATCGTCATCGCAGCATGCCTGCAGCACCAGCATGCTCGTTGATAACAGCTTCTCAGCAGCGCGATTGAATGATGGAGATAGCCAGGCCGGGAAACGCCCCAGCGTGCCTGCGCACACCTCAATGAGCTGAGCGACATCATTGCCGTGGATGGTGGCGTACGCCTGCACAATCTCTTCCGGAGTGCCGATCCTCGTCATAGCCTCGAATGAAGGTCGCAACAGGTAGTCTTTCCCGCCTTCGCGGCTGTCGCTGATGGAAAGTTCGCCAATATCGGTTAAAGCGGTCATAGGCCTTCCAGTAAACGGTCATTATCAAGGGCAGCACGCCGCCCTTTGGAATGTCCGTTAGGTAACGGTAACCGTATGCACGGCCACAAAGTTTCCGTCTTCGGTGTTGATGATGATCTGCGCGCTGCCGGTGGCGACGCGCGTCACGGTAACGGTGTTGCCGGATGCGGTAGCCGTTGCTTTGGTCGCATCGGTAGTCGCTACAGTGAAGTCTTTATTGGTTGCGCCGGTTGGTGCGATATTCACCGTGAAGGTGCTGGTACCGCCTGCCGTGCCGGTGCTGGTTGTCGGGGTTACCGTCACGCCAGTCACAGCAACTGCAGTGATTTCGTTCACTTCGATGGTGCTTGCGTCGCCGACTTTGAACTCGGTAGAGAACGTGACGATGTCATTTGTGCCGCCGTCAGAGCTCAGCGCGGTGATGTTCATGTAGCCGATGAATTCAACCGGGCCATATTCCATTCGCACCCAGATGCCCGTTTGACGCTTGGCAGCAAGCTCGTCAGCAAAGTACTTAATGAATTTGCCGACGCCGTACTGATCTAGCTTATCCTTCTTGCGCACTTCACCTTCAAAACTGAAGGTAAGATCACTGTTGGTGATGATGGTCTCGACATAGCCGCCGCCGTCATCCGCATCAGAGGTGACCGAGTTCGGGTTGAAGTCGAAGCCCTTCGACGTACCAGCAGCCAGCGCCTTCCACTCAGATTCAAGTGGCTTGACGTCCGGGCAGCCATCGGCGACTTCCAGCACGACCGCACCGCCGAACAGGCGCTCGTTCGAGTTCTGGCAATTAGCCATGTGAAACTCCTCTTTGACGTATAAAAGAAAACCCGCCGGAGCGGGTTATTTGGTTGGGATGGCTATTCGCCGTAAGTGCAGGCGAACTGGAGTCGGAAGACTATTCGCCCTTCTTCTGTGAGTACCGGCGCGGGGATTGCGCCCATGTTCTGGATGTAGCCGACGCACTCGTCAGCCATGGGGTTTGCCTGAACGTAATCAACGATGCGCTGCACGGCATTGAGTGCGTCTTTGCGCTTGTCCTTCGCGCCGACGACGTCGACCAGGACGTGATACTCAGAGCCCAGGTCAGTACGGATATTCGAGCCGCCATTTGGCCTGAACACCATGATCGCCTTCGACAGGTCGCCCGGGTCGTCGTACATCAACTGCTGCACCGTGAAACCGGCAGTGAGCCCGGCATCGCCGAACATGTTGCGCACCCGCTCGTGCATCATGGGTGTCATAACGAAAGCTCCTTGCGCATCACCGCGTCAACGTTATCGCGCTCTTCATTCGCGCCTTTGGTCAGGAATTGAGGCTCGCCATGCGGATCCCAATAGTTGCCCGTTCCGGTACCGCCGCCGAACTGATGCCCGGAACGGGTCGTACCAAAGTGCGCGCGCGGCTGGCCTTTCAGCTTGCCTGACGCCTCATGAACATACGCGGCATAGTTCGCTGAGTAACCGACTCGCCCGGTGATGAGCACGCCGCCAGCGTCAATTTCCCGAAACTGGCTGTTAATCAGCGTGGAGGTATCGATCGGGGTGTAGTAGGCTGCCCGCGCACCGATGATAATCATCGCTGACTGCAGCGCGCGGATTACCTTTCGCCCCTTCACGTCGTTGATGACATCGTTCAGGTGCTTTTTCGCCTGGCTGATGCCCTTCACTTTGATGCCCATGGCTACACTCCTGTCAGGATGGCGTAATCATCCGCCAGGCGCTCGAACGTGTCGGCGTAGCGGATAACTTGCCGCACCTCGTCGGCACCGGCGACAACCGGGTCCGCTTCGGTCGAAACGCCAATCAGCAGGTAATCACCCGCGGCCGCCAGCGCGAACTCTGTCCAGACGGTATTCTTCACGACGATTTCGGCGCCCAGGCTGGCTAACTTCTTGCTGAGCCCGCCCTCGTAATCACAGAGGATTTGCTCAGGTTCCGCATAACCCAGCGGATCGCCGTATTCGTCATTGCCTTCCAGCTTGCGCCAGATGGTCGCTGTTGCGGTATAGCTCCAGTTCGCTACCGATGACATCAGCCCTCCTTCCAGCGCAGCACCTTTGCGCCGGTCGCCCGGATGCGCGGGCAGTTGATGAACCACTCGCCGTCCGATTTCACGTAGCCGGTAGTCTCCCGCCCGGTGTCGGTCATCACCCAGACGCGAGTGAACGAGCGCGGGAGTCCGTGCTTAACTGATTTGTACGTCATCAGCAGCCCCCGACCACCATGAACAGTCCTACGCTGTTACCAGCGCTGATTGGCAAATCACCGGTGCAACCGCTGGTATCGAGCCTGGCCAGCGAGTCGCGCAGCCAGGTAATGCTGTCGTCAGCATATTCAAACGAGCGGGACGCGCCGGACGGCGCACCCTGCGATTTGATGCGGCGCGCGCCGGACGACGTAGCCATAAGCGCGCCGGCATACATTAGGATCAGCTTCGCGGTGCACTCGTCATAACCCGCGCCATCAAGACACGGGATAATCTTGTTCACCACGCAGAGGATCGGATCCAGGAGCGCGCCCGGGATGGAGTAACCCAATTCACCGAGGAACGCCTGCACGTCTGCCGCTGTGATTGGGTCAGCCATGGTTATTTCGCCTTTTTCGATTTAGCGGAGGTGTCTGCCTGCTCTGCCTGCTCTGCCTGCTCTGCCTGCTCTGCCTGCTCTGCCTGCTCTGCCTGCTCTGCAGATTTATCGTCGGCGCCTGGCGTGGAGACTTCAAGCTCCTGCTCGTCGACTTCGCCAACCACTGAAACGCGCCCAGCGAAAGCTGGCGGCACATCAACCGCAACAAACTCATGACCAACCGGCAGTTGCTGGAATACGCCGTTAATCGTTCCCCAGCAACCAGCCTTCTCGACTTTTAACTTTTTCATGCTCTCTCCCGAAGAAAAGGGGCCGAAGCCCCTTAACCCTGTGCGTTGAACACTTTTGAACGACCGTTGAAATCGCGCTTAATCTGCAGACCGACAGCACTCCAGACCAGGGAGTTGTAGTTGTCGAAAGGATTCTGACGCGGGATCATGAAGGTGCCCACCGGCGCGGCGATGCGCGTTTTGATGTACTGCGAGTTGCGAACGTACGCAATGAAGTGGTTACCTGTCAGCTTAAAGGTCTGGTTGAACGACTCGATGCGGCCATAGCGCAGGATGTATTCCAGCACAGTGCCTTCTTTGAATCCGGCAGCATCGGAATACGGACGGTTCAGGTTGCGCATGATGTCCGGTGACGCCCACAGCTTAACCTTCTCCTGCACGTAGTTATCATCCAGAAGTTTGGCGAACGGGCCGGTGAAGAATGCCACTGATTCATCAGGAGTCGAGGTGGTCAGGTCAATATTCAGACCGGAGGCACTCAGATCCACCTGGTTGGTGTTGGCGTGGTTGGTGATACCTGCGCCGACATACCCTTTCACCTTCACCTTCGCATCGCCTGACAGCATGTAGTCAGCCATGTCTTCACGGATAGCCGCAACGTGCGCTTCCTGATCGTCAGCCATCGCGTCGAGGTTTTCCGACTGCATGCCGTTCCACTCACGCCATTCACGGCTGTAGCCAGTGTTGAAGATCGGGATTGGGTCACCAGCTTCGTCGTAGATGACTTTATCCAGTTCTTCCGGGACGTGGCCGGTCAGCGTGCGATGAACCTTGCCAGCATCACTGGAAACGCGGTACAGCGCCGCTGTCTTGCCAATAGAGATTGGCGTACCGAGGCCGAGCAGATCATCCAGCAGGCCGTTGCCTTCGTCATTACGGAAGACTCGGGTAGTGATGTTATCCACTTCACGCCAGTAGTCTTTGGAGATCAGCGCGGCTTGGTTCACTTCCAGCGCGCCGCCGTACTGGGCAGAAATGGTGCCCTGGTTGATGTTGAAGGATTCACGCTGCATCAGCAGCTGATTCCATGCCTGCTTCACCTGATTGTGCTCGGTGATCAGCTTTTTGTTGAATACGATCATGCTCATGCGGTTGCTTTCCCTGATTTGCGAACTTTCACGAGCTGAGCTTCAGCGCCAACGGTGATTTTTTCGCGTGAATAGAAGAGGACCTGGTCGGTAGCTGGCGTTGTTGCCTTGGCAAGCGTGCCGTCACCGGCAGAAACCAGGCCTTCGTTTTCCAGCAACACTTCGCCTGCTTTGACTAGCATGTGGTAATCCACAACGTCTTCGCACATGATGGCCGCGCCGGTATCACCTGCAGGAACCGAGTCGCGAATGTCACCGCCGCCGATATAGTTGTGCTGAAGAGCCAGAGCAACGCCTGCACCACCAGCGACATTGTGAACCGCCAGTTTCCCGGTGCTGTCGAGCATCACCAGTGAGCCGGGTTTCACGGCCGCCGCCATGATTGCTTCAATGACCTGTGGGTCATTCTTACGGGCCGGGCCCGCGATTACCGTATGGAAACGAGGTGCGAGAGCCATTATTCAGGTGCCTCCATGTTAAGGATTTCACTCTGAGCGCAATTCCCCTGGAATGCAGGGTTCAGACCGGTGCTGGTCTGGCACTGTGAGTACAAGTCGTTCAGCGCGTCACCGGACAGGGAGTTAACCGCTGCTTCGGTCATGAACGAGAATTTCGCTTTAACAGCGTCACGTTTGGTTTTCAGCTCGCTTTCAGCGTTCGCCTGCAGCTGAGTTTCCAGCTTGCTCAGCTTTTCGTTCAGCGGGGTGAGCGCAGCATTAACAGCAGCAGTAATCACATCAGAGTTGATCTGAGCCTGGCCCGGGTCGCCGCCACCATCTTTCTTCTGCATCTGCTGGTTGTAGGCATCCCAGACCTGATCGTCGGTCAGCCCCTCGGTTTTAACGCCTGCGGCATTGAGCGCGGCGATCATCTTCTCTTTCATCGGGTTTGTTTCTCCGTTGGTTTTGACTTCGTACTCAGTTGGTTTGCGCACGACTTCTACACGATCGCCGACAAAGACAGCCTTGCCATCATCGTCAATCAGGTACTTTTGTTTGAAATATTGCTCTCCGTCGCGATAGACGAAGCTGTCAGGCCAGATTGCTTCCGGCCAGAGATAGGAGTCTTCACCCTGTCCCTCTCGTAATCTGCAGGTAATAGCCCGGTTAATGTCGTCGAATGTGTAATTCGATGCGTTTGAAAGGTAAAACTTCACCTTATTCCACAGGCCATCTTTCATGCTGTTGGCTGCATCGATGAGGCTCGTCGTTTCAACATCCGCCTCTTGCCCGTCAGCGTTGACGAACATTCCGACACCTTCTTCAGGCGTCCCGGCTCCAGGCTCATCAAGCAGGATCGCTGTGTGCTCAAAATCAAGATTGTGAGCAACCCAGGAGTGTTTCTTTCCTTTCGACTCCCCGGCGCGCTGTTCTTTGTTGAGCAGTAGACCAGTAGAGACGTGGATTGGGTCGATATTCGCCCCAGACATCATGTCGTCAAGGCGCTGAATGAGACGCTTCCCGTCAGGCTTTGACTCTGCCACGGACTTGTTGACGTACACGTCCATAACGACTTTGTCATTGCTCTTGCTGACGTTCTGAGCCCAGGCTCCGGCGTAGTATGTGTTCAGCGCCTCTGGATCGGTCGAAGGAACATACTTTCCATTAACCATGGGATGCCCGATCGGCATCAATTTACGCTCCATGGTTTTGAAGCTTTTGTTAATCTCCTCAGCCGGGTATAGCCCGCCATTCATGACGATGTCATCCACGATCGGAACAACACCACGAATGACGTAGTGTTCCTGGCCGTTGATGGTTGTCGTTGAGATGTTGGAGGCGTTGATGGCGAGGGATTTAACGTGGATGCTGGATAATTTCACGTTGAATCCTATATGTTATTAGTTAGGACTATTCCTAACAGGCATAAACAAAATGAAAAAAATTATCGCTTCGCTATTACTCGCAGTTTCTCTACCGTCTTACGCTGTTTTCTATAATGGAAATCAGCTATCAGAGTGGAACAATGCCAGGAAAAAAGCCTTAAACAATAACGCTGAAACGGTGGATTACCTCGATGCTGGTGTGTACAGGGGGTTTGTCATTGCAACCTATAACGCCTTTCAAAATGTAACTATTTGCCCAGAGCCAGGCGTAACAGTCGGCCAAGTAGAAGACATCGTTGGCTTATATCTTGATAACCACCCTGAATTGCGGACAAAGCCCGCATCTGAACTTGCATATAAAGCCTTGGTGAGCGCATTCCCATGCAAAAATTAATTATGCTTGCCCAGTATCTGTTTTCCACTGTTTGCGCTCTTTCGCCAACTTATCCGCCAGCCCTTCGTTGAATATGCTACCGTCATCGTTAAGGAGCACCGGAATCTGGCTGCAATAGCAGTTGTACCTGTTGCCGTTCTCAGCGTAGAAGTCCCGCACCTCTTCGGTGGTGTAGACCTTTCCGTGACGGCTGGCGTGCCAGGTGCGCGTCGTTGGCTTGAGCGCTGAAAGCCACAGCAGGCCGGTATTTAGCCCCAGTCTGTCAGCGGCCCAGTCCGTTTCATTCCATTGTGCCTGCCGCAGCGCGCCGACCTGCTCAGTCTGAGCGATGGTCTTCGCCTTCGACATCGACACATCGAGGCGCTTACTGATGACGCTGGCAGTCTCGCGAGGATTCACGCCGCGCGCTACCGCATCGGTGATGATGTTGGTCAGATCGCCCCGGGTTGTGTCGCTGATGACCTTCCAGTCACTGAACGTTGTCAGCCTGGCCGCTGCCACCTGATTAAGGTGGCCGGGGCTGCTTAAAAGCTGTTGGAGCGTCGTCTGGCTGGCGTACACCTGCGACTGCTGCGAGAGGTTATTGAATGCCTCCAGCGTGCCGCGCTGCGCTTCTGCGACGACGTAATCCATCGCCCACAGGTTCTGCTCGCCACCATCCAGCAGGTAATCGTCGAGAATGCCCTGCACCGCTTCCAGCAGGTCAGCCAGTTCCTGCGCCGACATGTCGTAGATGAACTTGCCTGCGTTTACCTGGTAGAGCCGCATCTCCGCGCCGTGATCGTGGCAAAGGAAGTGCCAGTTATGGCTGTTAACCTCTCGCTCTCGCCCGGTCAGGCGCTGGTCGAAAAGAGCTTTCAGCGCTCGCTTGATGCCAAGATACCGGTCCTCGATATCCCGGAACATCGCGCTGACCTGCTTCGCCGAACGCGTTGGGTCAACCTTGCTGCGCGGAACTATCGGCAGCCCCACCTTTGCCGTCTGTTCCGGTGTCATCGGCCAGTGGATCATTGGTTGTCACCTTGTCATTCGGGTTAGGCGGTTCTTTTGGCTCTGGCAGCGGGTCAAGCCCAACAACTTCGCGCAGCTCATTGGCTGTAACAGGCGGCTCACCGCCATAGAAGCCAGTGGTTTTCTGCACGATATCGGCCAGCTTAGATGCGTTCTCGATCTTCTCTTTCTCGCCGGGCGCCAGCAGGTCACTCCACGAAATGGTGACCTCGCCTTTGGTCGGTGGGTCGATAATCCCAAGAGTCCAGAAGCGCTCCAGCAGCGCGGTGATGCGGTCTGTCAGGAAGCCATTGCGCCGCGTGTTGCGTCGGATAGCCCAGTCTGTTTTGTCCTCGTCGCTCGCCAGTCGCCCGGTCTGCTGACCGAACAGGATGGTGAACGGGATCTGTACGGAGGCGGCCAGTTCGTTCGCGGTAACCTCCCAGGTCGGCCCCGGGTCGCCGGGTGTAACGCTCAGAACGTGCATCTGCCCGGCCTGCATCACGGCTGCCGCATCGGTACCACGGTTAAGCTTGTTGACCTTGTCGCCCATCGCTTCGCCGAGATCGGCATAGCCAGCCTTCATAGCCTGTTCTGCCAGCGTGGCCATGTCGGTTTCTTTGCTGAACTCGACGGCAATTTGACGGCTGGCGTTCTTCAGGAAGCCCTCGGCGCCACCACCAGATACTTTCTCAAGGTCGAGGCCTTTGTTGAAGCCAGCCTCCAGCAGCGGGATGCCGGACAGCACGTTGTCGTCTTCAGAACCTTCGCAAAAGAGGATAACGCGGCTCGGGTGTACCGGCTCACCGCGCAGCGGGCCGACGAATGACTCGTCTCCAACAGGCTGCTCGTTGAAGTTGAACATCAGTGGTTGAGCGAAAGTCGGTGAGAGCCGGTCGTTATCCCACTCAGCTACCGTTAATTGCGGCTCCCATACAGGGATAAGCTTCACCAGGGCAGCCTCACCCAGATTTTTTACCAGCTTGATATCAACTGGCTCACTCCATGGCTTACTGTCCTTTATCTGTAGTATCAGGGCAGAGTAACGCCCTACCATATTGCGGCGGTCAGCATCCTTCACCTTTGGCCAGAGCTTCTTCATGAACTTGGTAACTTTCTTTTCCCAGGCGTTTGTTTTCTCAGCCTCCTGCGCTTCATCACCGTCAACAATGACCGGGTAATCCTGCCAGCATCCTTCCAGCAGGCGATGTACCACAGCGAAGCCAGCGGCGTTGCGGCGATACATGTTGTAGAAGTCGTTGAAAGTGATCGTGCGCGGATAGCCAAATTCCTGGTAAAGCGTCGGTCGCTTCGTGTTCCCGCCACCGATGCCGATGGCATTCAGGTAATTCGCTCGCCTCATTTCAGTGGCGAGGTTGTTCACAGCCAGTTGAAGGCCGTTATCTTGTTCGCTCACTGGCGATGCTCCTTAGAAGAATACTGCGCCGACTTGCGCTTTGTGCTTGATGTACCCATCGAGACCGTACCGGACGCCATCCCAGCAGTGGTTATTTTTGTCTTCAATAACCGGCAGGACTTCGCCAGTGATACGGTCTGTTTTGTACGAGTAAAGCCGCGCCTCTTTCGCTGTTTCTTTGCAGCGAGGATGGATGATGATCTTCTTAAACCCACGCAGGCAGGTGATGCCGTCCTCTACGCTACCCTGCCACTTCTGAGCGGCGGAGATATTGAACCCCTGCCCTTTGATGTGGCTGATAGTCTCAGGGCGAGAGTTGTCAGCTTTGATAGGCCATTTGCGCGCTTCAGGGATGCCTGGGAATTTAGCCTCATCGGTAACCTTCCAGTCGATAAGTTGCTTCGGCGTGGCGTCTGTTTTCCCGGCGTAGAACTTCCACATGTCGTCGAGCTCAACGCCGTTTCCGTAAGCCTCGTATTCTATGTAGAGGTTGTTATCCAGGATAAACATGCGAATAAGCGTGCTGGGGTCCTTCGCGAATCCGAAGTCGGCGCCGAACAACAAGCGCTCCGACTTCTTCCAGAGATCGTCTTCGAAGCTTTGCACGACGTATTTGTTCGCTAGCACCTGCTTGTCGGAGTTTTCGAGGTAAGCGCCTTCCCAGATCCACGCATAGTCAGCGTAATCGAGGTTTGCCAGGTCTTCCTGCCGTTCCTCCTCAAGCACCGCAGGGAACCATGGATTATCCACGTAGTTCATCTCGACAATCATCGAGCTTTTTGGCGGGTTCTTTCTGAAGAGCTTATCGGTGGCGCTGCCGTCTTTCTCCGGGTTCCATGTGACCCATATCTCTGAGCCTTCTTCACGAACGGTCGGGCGAAGCTTTTTCCACGCAGTAGCAGATACAGACTCGGCCTCATCAACCCAGGCCACAAGAATGCGCGCTTTGGATTTGATGCTGTCGAGGTTATGGCGAAGACCACAGAATACGTAGCTGACTCTGCGGTTCTTTGTCCGGATGTATTTCTCGCCGATGTCGAAGTAATCATCAAGCCACGGAACGGAGCGAATGGCCTGCTTCACCTCCTCCATGGAGGATTCTTCCAGCGAGTTCATGTATTCGCGAGCGCACAGGATCACGCCGCTGATATTGGCCTCTGCCGCCTGGTAAGCCTTGACGGCGGTCATTAGTGCAAACGTGCGCGTCTTAGCGGAACCGCGCCCACCATGAGCACCACGATAGCGGATCCCTTCTGTCGCGAATACGGGTACTAACTTGGCTGGTATCTGTAGGTCAACTTGGCTTTCCATTTGCGGGGTCAACTCCTACCAGGCGAATTGTCGTCGGTCTCGGTGACATACTGCCGTCCGGGCTGGTGTGCTCGACCTTCTGTTTGTTGCTGTACGCGTCGCCAACCTCTTTGGCGGCCTGCTCCATCAGAGAAGCAGCCAGAGCCATGTTTTTCATTCCCTCAGCGCGGGTCATCATCCGGTCAAGCGCGCGGAGACGATAGGCTTTGTTAGCGATCGGGATGTCGCTTAATTCGGTCTGGAAGCGCTTGCGGGTTTCGTGGAATAGCTCAACCCACTTCTGCGCCAGCCCCCTGCCGTTTGCTTTCGTCGGGTCATGGGATTCGACCTGCTGACGTGTGATGCTCAGGCCAAATTCTTTTTTGACCAGCTCAACCACCTGGGATGGGGTATCGAAGCAGGCAAGGGACTGAACGATGAAGGCTTTGACCTCACCTTTCAGTGTCGCCATAGATTACCTGCCTGTCATAATCAGTCATATTGTTAGGCCAGCTTGAGCATGCATGTGCCGCATGACCTGGCTATATCGATGTGAGCCACTTCTGCTGGCGCATTGGCAGCATCAACGAGCTCCTGCACTTCTTTGCTGGCACCGTATCGACGTACGACACCAATGAATTCTTCGACATCGTGGCCGCGCAGTGTCAGCACTGGCTGCCCGGTCTCTTTGTTGAACTTCGGAGCGCCGAAATCATCAGTGGCCTGTGCGATGTGGTAAAGCTCATGCTCTACCAGAGCGCAGAACTCGAGGTCACTGCACTGCGAGCAGTAATCGGCTGCCAGCGTGATGATGAACTTCGGTATTCGCCCGAACCATTCATGCATCTGCTGTTCCATTCTGGCTTTCTGCCATCCACCTGCGCGGAGCATTACCTGTTCGGCTTGACCGAGAACGTAGCGCCCCTTCTTCGCGAATGAATCAGACGCCCACATGAAGCAGATATCAGCCTCTAGCAGGTGTTCGTGGTCAGGGCTATGGATGCTGCCGGTATCGCTGAGAATTTGCCGGTTTACCCACTCATGCACTTCGTTAGCGGGGATCAGCCTGGTGTATGGCTGCCAGTTGTCGGAAACGATGAAGCTAACTGGAGGATAAGGCCTATTCATACTTTGCCTGCATTTTTAAATTTTTTGTGTGAACCATTGAACTGACAAAAAACACCCTCAAATAGGATTGTTCTGATAAACAACAAGTAGAGGGACTTATGTTTCACCAATTTTTACTCACTTACTCCGTTCAAAACGTTGGAAGAAGTTGGGATCAAGATAAAGCCAATGATGTTCGCGATAACATTCATGAGCTTACAATAAACCGAATTATTGATTTAGAGGATGGCCTTCACGATCCATTTTATGGCTGGGATAAATTAAGTATGGTAGAGACAACAGTCAAAGGATCGATAGATGTCGGCGAAGGAACCCTACCATCAAAGAGAAGTAAAGCGCTCAAAGCGGTTACAAGTCTCTTCAAAAGAATCCTCAAGGATAATAATGCCAGAGCGAATACTACTGTGATTCACTGTGCAATCCTCATAAACTCAATGGATGAGGTTCTTGAGTTTGATGTAAGTTATTAGGTCAATAATAATATGCATTGATTATTGTCCTAAATCAGCATCCAGCTTATCGCCGATTGCCGAATCAATCGGCGTGAACTCCACGCGCTTAACGTCGGCAGGAGCGAAGTACAGCCACTGCCCCGTTTCCGTCGCCAGCGGCACAAATCCATTAACCAGCTCAGGCTGACGTCGTGACATCTTGCCCGTGAAGGTTTCGCCTGTTTGGGTGGTTAGCGTGATTTGGTAGATGTCTGGCATGGATAGCCTCTTTATCCGCTAGTGGGGATATTGCCATTACGATGGAACTGCATATGGTGATGGTGATATGTTAATTTTGCAAAACCAAGGAGGTGGTATGTTTTCCTTTCTCAACACATTCAAGCGGCTCATAAGCAAGCAGCAGACGGCGCTGACCGTCGAGCCCGAGTATTCAGATGAACAGCTATTGCAGTGGGCTACCGGTTGCATGTTAGAAGCTTTGCCAGACGAGTTTTATGAGGCGAGAATTTCATGCTTCCGTAACATCGATAGTGAAGGACGCATAGCAATTGCAGCCATACATGACTTCAAGTTAAGCAGCGAAAGCGAATATACATCCTTTACTCCACCAGATAACCTTTACGCCACACACTGCATAGAGAAAATTCTTAACGAAGAAAACTGGCGCGAAGCGACTATAACCTTTACCCCACAAACGACACGATTCATGTGGCAATAAATAACCGCCCGGAGGCGGCTATTATTATTTCGAAGCGCTTTAACCGTTACCGACCCAATCGCCACCAGGCCCCATCAGCCCAACTTTCTTGGACATAATCTCGATTGCCTGTTTAAGCGCTTCGCTTTCGTAATTGTTCTTTGTCGATAGCCGCCATATCTGCTGAACAACATGCTCTGGCGTTTCAATACTCGCTAACGCAACGTGAACCTTTGAATCGTATACATCAATGACCACCAGATCACCGTCGTCCTCTATGTATGCAAGCGGTTTTTCACTCATGATATTTCCTCTGCTTGTTGATAGCAGAATGAGTGTAGTGCAAGAGTTGATTACCATTATCAAGCCCACCCGCAGATGAGCTTTGTAATGGCTTATCCGATCAGCAATTCAGGCTGTGTTACCTGCATGATGTACTCATGCTCGAACTCCAGAACGCGCTTCTCTTTCTTCCTCTCGTTCATCAACCGACTGCCGATCGTGCCTTTCAACTTTGAGCGCGTTTCTTTGATGGCGTAGCGATGTTGCATTTCTTCACCCATCGCCATGCGTCGGTTTAGCTGCTCAGCCATCCAGTTAAAGGCAGCGATATATTGCTCTTTAATCGCGGTCGCCGTCTTTCCAGTGAAACCCATTACAAGCATCATCCAGCCATCTTTCGTGATGTTGTACATCAGGCGCATCTCGCCTTTTTTATCGAGGTATTCAACGGGCTCAAAATTGAGCCGGTTAAAGTCAGGGGAGCAATCAGACTCCAGCCGCTTGATAGTGCGAAGAACGTTTTTATGCGCCTTGCCGAAATAGCGGGCGATCTTCATGGACGTCGTGATGACCTTTCCGTTAGATGGCAAAACCATTTCGCGGAAGTCGAAGGCCGGAATAACTGACGGATTATTCATAGCGTGTACCTTTCTTTGAGATGAACCTTTGCCGCATAGGAAATCAGCCCGTCGAGGCTCGCCAGCACTAACTGACTTCCTCAAAGGCTCATTTCAAAGGGTTTGGTTCGACGTGGTTTGATTGCGCTGCGGTGCGCGGTGAAATGCGGATACAAAAAAGCCCCGGCGATTGCCGAGGCTCAGAATTTTGTTTTTGACACTTAATGATTTTTCTTCAGCTGGACTGCTCACAGCATTACTGACTTTTACTACTTTCATTTCTCGATTTCAATTTATTTTTCTCGCCTCTTCAATTTCCCGAATTGCTGCCTTATCCAGATTGCATTGCCCGAGGGCCGTATAGAGCTGAGCGTTTAACTCCAGACTTGCCTGCCACGTGAATGGAACCACCATTCCGGGGATCGGCGTATCTGCTGTCAGGTCAGCGCTTATCGGCACCACCGGGGCCGGAACGTAAACTGTCTGCGTATTCCCGCAGGCTGTCAGCAGCGGCAGAAGGAACAAGCTGCTTAGCACACGGATCTCCTTCAAGCGCCTGTCTGATGTAGACAATGCGCGTCTCGCCCTTTTTAGCCAGTTCGTTCTTTGCATTCTGGGTAGCCTGTGAAATGTCACGGATGAGGTTCATCGTGGCGATCACATTGCTGGTGATCGCCTCCGATGTATCTGCCCTGACCGTTGCCTTGTCGCGCTGGTCTTTGTAGGTGATGGCGTTGTCGCGGTAGTGGTTAATCGCCCAGGCCATTGAAACCAGCAGGCAGATAACGACAGCACAGATGATTGCGGTTAATCGGCTCATTTCACACCACCCAGGCAGAGCGCTTCTTCTTTCCCTGCACGAGTAACCAGACCAGGCAGAACCTTGCCGCCACCCCATACCCAGCGCGGAAACTGGTAGCATGCCGCCGTGATTTTCCCACCTCTGAGAAGAGAGAACATCGTGGAGGTGCGCATGTTTCCGCAGCCAGCACGAAACGTTACCGATACAACTGCTGAGAAAGTATTGTCAGACAGTTTTCGGCCATTCCCGTAGCGGTTAACGCAGGACTCAGCATCAAGGATGTTGCGCTCCCACTCGGCTGCGATCTGCTGGTCAGACTTAACGGTGCCAAGCTTCACGCCATATGTGTTCCCCATACCGTCAGTCAGCACACCGGCCGGGCAGACATATGGATCTCGTCGGCAAGATTCAGCGTTGCCGATTAACTCCAGCCCGCGCTCGTTAGTCCTGACGTGTCCCGCATTCATCACAATAGCGATGATCGTTCCTACGGAACAGACAATGCCCGCCGCGCCGCTTTTCTTAGTCAGTTTCAACTGTGCCACCGGAAATTCTCCGCATTGCCTCCGTAACCACCTCGGCGGCAGCCGGACGATCGGAGTGAGGTTTTTTACCTACATCAGATAAGTAGTTTTCCAGCAGCTGGGTTCGCTTCCTTTCCTCAGCCATACGCTCACGCTCTTCTTTCCGTTTTGCGTAGTAAGTTTTTATCGTGAAGAACGCCGATACCAGCGCGCCGATAATAAACACGTAATCCTGCAGGCTAAGCAAAGAGAACAGGCCCAAGGCCGCCGACCACCAGTACGGCAGATCGTGTCCATTTGTTGGGTTCATACGTTGCATTCCACACCTCCGGGTCCGGGGTGCTGTGTGGTAGTTGGGAAAGGCCGTCAGACACGATAGCTACTGGGCATCTGGAATTGATTGTCTGCGGCCTGAATAAAAAACCCGGCGACAGGCCGGGAAGATGAGGGTAAGGCAATGTCGGCTCTCTGGCCGAAGGGTCCCAGGCAGTGGGTTCTGGTGCCGGGCAAAGGAATCGAACCTCTGACGCGCAGCTTACAAGGCTGCCGTTCTGCCACTGAACTAGACCGGCGAATTTGGCGGGACAGGAAGGATTCGAACCTTCGACCATTCGGTTAACAGCCGAACGCACAACCGCTGTGCTTCTGACCCTGAAACGAAAAAGCCCCGGCGGGATGCCAGGGCTCATTTTTCAAACTGGATAGTAACTATCATCTTCATGCCGCCGATGTAGTTTAGGCAGCATATCAAAGTAGAATCAAATATGGCTCATTTAATTGACTTTTGCAATACCCTGCTGCGAAAAAGTCGCCTTTTGTTGTGATCGTGTTCTCACGGTGCAGAGAAGAGAATCGCCATCAAGGCGCTTAAAGATGGCGCACATGGCCCGCCAGTAATCGGCGTAGTTATGGCACCAGTTGTCCGGTTTGACGCCACACAGAGCCGCCAGGTCCTGATGCTGATATACATCCTTGCCCGCCAGTTCAGCCTTCACGTCCTGCGCCGCCAGCCAGATAAGCTTCTTCAGGCGCTCCATCGTCTTGCCGGCCACCTTCTTCTCGCCGAGCTGCTCCCGGAATTCTGCCCACGCCCAATGCGTTATCGCTACCTGGTACTCGAAGCGGATGTTCTCGCTGTAGTTCCAAAGCAGCCATGCTTTCTGGTGGTCTTCCAGTGACAGGACTGCGCGGCGCCACGATGCTGTCACGAACTCAACCGGCCCCACCAGCGCGATGGATGAGCCTTTGGCGCGGGACTGGCTGCCGCTCATCGGCGGCCCGTCCGGGTTTACCATGCGCTGCTTATCCTTGTCGAAGACCTTTTTCCGGCCCCGGCTGCGCGCCGTCGCGGTGAGCTGCGCGTTCTCGGCGAAAGCTACCAGTTGCCCTTTCGTTGCCCCGCTCAGATCCGCGGTCGCCACAATGAGCTGCTGACGTACGTATTCCAGTTGCTGATTGTTCATTGTGCGGCTCCTGTAGGGTGATAGATGCGAACGAAGTTACGGAGAATGCGGTAATCGACCAGCACGGAACCCGGGCGGCGGTAAATCCGGAGGCGCTGCCAGCGCGCTCGGAGTATCTCGATCGTTTCTGGCTTCATGCTGCCTCCTGCTGTTTCAGTGCGCGAAGATCTGCCCTGGCCTTGGCGCGGATGCCATCGAGCTCTTCACGTGTGTATCGGTGGGTTTCGTTGTTGGATTCCAGCGCCAGCACGCGCTCTTCGCCGATAAGTTCGACCAGGGCGGCGCGGTATGCCTCAATGTTCCCGGATTTGTGAACGTTGCAGGCGGAGCACTGGAGCCAGATATTGTCCGGGTTAAAGCGAAGCTGTGGCGCGGCGGCCGTGGTTCGGTAATGCCCGGCATGCCAGGCAAAGGCGGCCTTGGTTCCACAGGAGATGCAGCCGTACCCGGCAGCCAGCAGCATTTCGCGCCGCCAGTCGTTAAAGGCACGCTGAGTCATCTGAACCCAGTGACGAATTGGCTTCAGTTCATTACGCCGCGCAGCGCGCCGTTGGCGACCTGCCTTCTCTTCGGTGCGCTTACGCTGCGCTTCCTTCTGCTTAGCAGCTTCACGGGCTTTTGCGGTCTGTTCTTTGCCGATCGCGCTGGCGCACTCGAAGCTGCAAACAACTTGTCCATCGCGTACCGGGTGAAACCACTGGCGACAGGCTTTATGGGCGCACTTGCGGCGCGGTAACTTAGCCATGTGCCCTCCGTGCCGCGAGACGCAGCCATTTCTGATCCACCAGGCGGGCGGTGTAGTCTTTCAGTGTCGGGACGTCGGACGGCTTAACGACGGCCTTGCGCTGGCGGCGCACCGGAACGCGGAAGATTTCATTGGTGATGACGCGTGCGAGAGGACTACCCACGGGAAGCCCTCCATTCCTGAGCCCAGGCAATGCGCTTACTGGATGCTTCGGAGAACTTCACGCCGCGGTCGGTACCAAACCAGTAAATCGCCTCGATGACGTCGACCATGTAGCGCTTGCTGGATTTGGATGTGCGGACGCCGAAATAAACGCGGCCGCCGTTGATGCCAGGCGCTGATTTCTGTTCCTGGTCCTGGGTCTGGTTTACCAGAACGGTGATGAGATCCTTCCACTCTTCGCGGGTTAGCTTCTCGCCGTGCCAGACAACCTGGTCAGACAGGTCTTTCAGCAGTGGCCACATAAGGCGGTTTTGCTTGTCGGTGCGGGTCTCCTCCCGGGCCTCGACCACCATAGGCGCGCGAGGGTTTACCGGCAGTGTGCGGATGAATGCTATGAGGTTGTCTTTAACGGTGTCGTTAACGATGCAGTAGTGCTGCTTCATACGGCCCCCTTAACGGAAACCGCAGAATGCAGAAAATCGCAGGTGCATTTCTGCATCTGTGACAATATGAGGAGTTCAGATTGTGGTCGCATTTAAGTCCCCTTAAATGCGCAGAAGTCACCGGAGTTGTTCAGGCTCCGATGACATGATTATGGCGGGTTGATTGTGGAAAATCAAAGATGAATAGTGGACTTTTTTATGCGAAAACGTAATGAGTCGCTGTTTCTTCAAGCAAATTAAAATCGTAATACCCGCCGGGCTCGCACAAAAATTCGATATTTTGATTGAAAGGCCATCCCATTAAAATCTCTACAGAATGGTTTGTCTTTGGGATGATCAGCGTTGTTCTTGTCACTAAGGAATTGTTGCTTTGCTCGTGCTCAATGATCAACTCTCCATCTAAAGTCGCATTGAAATGAGCAACCGTTGCTTTTACCTTTGTCACTTTCCTTCCTCCTGCTTCAGGTAAACCGGATCGCTACCTTTCGGTAAAGTTATCGACTTCTCACGATAAAACTTCAGGCGCTCAAGGAAGTAATCGCGCAAATGCTCGGGCTGCTCACGCATCACCACCTCAGCGATAACCGGCATATTCAGACGCTCTTTGTACGCCACGCCAGAGGCCGCAAGGTCAACGTTCACCTTGTCGCGTTCATCTTGGCTTTTGGCTGCAATATTGAATTCACTCATGGCAGAGACTTTAAGCTGCGCATCACGTCAATACGCTTCCTGATCTCTTCATCTGGAATGGTTACGCCATGCTCGGCAATAAAATAAATCTGACCTTCAGTATATTCAAACTCACGCACAGAGAACTCTTCATCGTAGTTGACTGGATCTACCTTCCCGCCTACATGATGAGCATCACGATCCCGAATCCAGTCGCCACGGGTGATTCTTACGGGTGAACTTGCGGACTCAATTTCACGAACAACGCCATTATGGCCACCACCATAAACCAATACCTTAACCATAATCCTGTCGCCTTTTTTTATTTGACGACAGGATTATACCCTCAAATATTTGGTTAAGATGCGCACGAAATGTAAAAGATGAGTAGACCCTTAAGCATCCTGCTGCGGTGCTGCTGCCAAAGCCCATCTCCATCCGATTTCGTAAGAATCAGCACGGGATAGTGCGCACTCCATTTCCAATGTGATTTGCTTAGGAACGAGCTGCCAGCCATCCGGAATCACCGGAGAGTTGCCATCGGCACCCTGAAGCATGGCTGCGCGTCCTTGCCATCCCTCCCACATTGCCGCCATCATCATGAACCAGACGTTTCCACAGCCAGCTTTTTTGTTATCAAAGAACCAGTCAGCAAACTCTCGGCTCATTCCGTTTTGCTCTGCTATTTCGTAGCGATTATCCATTGCCTTTCTCCTGGTTCAGCATGGCGGCGCGACTACCATTAACCATCTTCACGCCCAGGCGGATATCGTCCAGCTCAAGGTCGCCTTTAATTTCTGCATGCCGGAAAGCGATCGAAAGGAACTCCAGACACTGCTTGTTTGTCCATTCAGGAACAGATACCGTCGCTGGAGGGGCGGTGTATAACTCAATGCCGTCATCAAGCCTGGAATATAGCGAAACGTGAATACCTGCTGGGTGTTCAGGCCCACGGAGTTCAATGTGACGAACAATGCCAGCAGCCTCCGCTTCGAGCGATGCCAGCGCGATTTCCGATGAGCGCAGTTCAAGCTTCAGATAATCACGATAGCCACGATCGATATGCATGCTGGCTATAAGTCCCTTCCGATGTTCGATCCTCGTGCGCAAATGTTCGATTAGCTGCTCTTTGGTGAATTCTTTGGTAATGGTGCTCATGGGTTACTCCATTCATCTTCAATCGCTACGCCAAGGCGATGCAGCCAGTCAGCCAGTTTCAACATTGATTCCCTGTCGCTTAGTCCGCTGGGAAAATCGTCCAATGCGACAACGGGTTTGAATGCGCCATAACGGTCTCGCTCAACGGTAATGTATTGCTCCAAGGTTGTACCGCTAACGCTGGATGAATGCCTGACGAGATACTTTGAAAGTCGCTCCCGCTCCTTCGGGTCATATTTGTACTCAACAAGTGTCATGCTGCAGCGCCGGGAATCTATGCCGAGAAAGTCGAGCAAGTTAGCCATCTCACTCTCCTTTTCCGGCTGCGGCGAACAGCACTTTGTTGTAATTGTTCTGACAGTCGATATAGCCCTTCGCATAGTCCTCAGTGGCACCGTAATGGCAAATCTGGAACTCTGAGAACTGCTTCACGCCACGCCCTAACGCCTCCAGCTCAGCAATCCGCTTCTCTGCGGCACCAAGCGCTCTTCCCAGCTCGCCATTCTTCTTCTCCAGCGATTCAATTCGGTCAGCCTGCTGGTTGATATGGTCGTCCTGTGCTGCCCATGATTTGTCTTTAGCACCCAGCTTGTTCTTCAGTTCTTCGTTCTCTTCCGCAAGCGATGCTGCAGCTTCCCAGTTAACTAGCCCATCATGACGAGCTTCTTCATACGCAGTTCTGTAAACGTCACAGAGAAGGTTGAGATTTAAATGTGCCAATACCATTGGTTCCAGCTCATCCAGCAGCGCCAGCACGGTGGCTGGGTTGGCTGCGGAGTTCAGCGCGTTCAAGGCAGTGAGATCTGCATCAAGCTGAGTTCCTTCTGCCAGTGAGATATCGAAAATGTCATCAGGCGGCATAACACTAAGGCGCTCATGTGCGCCGACTGCCGCCTCAGCGATTTCACGTAATGCGCGTTTGTCGATGTTGCTCATTGGGCGGCTCCTTCTGCTCGCTGATTCCACTCAGCTTTAACCTCTGAATAAAAAATCGGACAATCATTGCCGGGACCGGCATATTTGCTACCGGATTGAGCGCGACACGAACCGCAGCGAACGAAATAGAATCGACCGCCAGAGCCATATTCTGGATGGTCTGCCTCACTGGCTACATGCGCTACGCCGCCACAAAATGGACATGGGAGTAGACTGCTCATGACTGCACTCCTTTGCGAAGCTGTGCGGCGAACTCGCGGGCATCATCGCCGCTGATATCTGCATGCATCTCTTTGGCAAACATCTCTACACTCTGCGCCCGAACTTCATCCAGGAAAGCGCCGGTGGCCGGGGTTTTGATTCTCTCCCAGTCCTTGATATCGCGAGCGTGGTCTATCTTCAGTTCAGGATCCTCCATCAGGCTAATTGCACTGAGGAACATTTTATTTCCAGCAGCCTTCAGCCCCGCATTCTCCGCTGCCAGCGCCGCGAGATGGGCTTCAAGTTCGGCAAGTTTCTGCTCGTTCTCGATTGCAGCCTGATACAGCTTTTCAAGCTGAGACATTGAAGACAAAAGTCCGTTGTGCTTTATCATTTCGACCAAATTTTTAATACTCATACCCCTACCCTCCCCCAAACCATCAAAACTCGCTTCATAGCCGCGCTGTTGCGGCACTCCTGGCAGATCACGTTTGTGTCCGTCCGCTGAATTAACTTCGACTTACCCTGTTTCATGCCCGGTATCGTGTCAGGGGCGAAGCGCATTCCGTAGCTGGTCAGGCTGTAAAGGCGCTGGCCGTATTTTCCTTCGCAGCTGATCAGGCCGTCGGCCAGCAGCGTGCTCACCGTTCCGGATATCTTTTTGGTGTCCATGCCGATAAGACCTGCCAGTTTGGCGTTGTTCAGACCAGGGTTATTGCGCAGGGCTGCCAACACCTGCTCACGAATTGTTATGGTCATGTCACACCATCCCGTTCGACTTATTGCGGTTGTACTTCGCCAGCAGCAGCTGGATCGGCGTCGGCCCGTGCTGGGCAGCCGGTGCTGCAATTGCCCGGCGTACCGGCGGCACTGGCTTACCCTCGGTGACGCGCCGCTCCCACATGTCCAGCAGGTCGCCCGCTTCGCGTGCCAGCTCACCATGCGTTAACTGGCGCTCTGTGCTGCGGTGGCGCAGTTCAACACAGATGTGGTACATGACCGGCTGCGACCAGGGGAATTGCTCGCTGGAGGTGAACTCGAACGAACGGTTACGCCAGTCCCAGTATTCGGCGATCACCTGGTCAACGGTTATGCCCAGCGCCCCGCCGCTCTGCTTGCACCATGCGACGAACTGGCCCGGCGACGGAAGGAATGGGCGTACCTGGCTGCGAGCCACTCGCATACCGGCATCAACCTGCGCCATGGAGTGAATCCCGTTCTCCTGAAACGCCAGCAGCCACTGACGGCGAAATTCGTTCAGGTCATCCTGGGTTCGGAAGTTCGCCATGCTGGCCGGGAACGCGGCGCGCAGCTCGTTGAACAGCTTGTTGAATACCTGGGCCACCTGCTCGACCGGCGCGCGCTCCTGGTACTGCTCTGGCAGGTTATGGGCCATGCGGCTCATCTGCTCGCGGTCATGGTTACGCATCTGTTCTGCAAGAGATTTCATCGAATCACCTCATAGGCCCAGTCAGTGTTGTTAAAGTCCAGATCCGGCTTGCCAGATTCTTCGCCTGTCTGCTGCTTGTTGCGTTTGATATCGAGCTGAGTCCACTTGTCGCGCAGCGTTGCCGGACATAGAACATTTCCCTTCCAGAACTTGTCGTTACAGGCCCATTTGAACAGGGCAGCAATTTCGTAGTGGGTGCGATCGTCACGCTCGCGCATCAGGCGGATGTCGTTAGCCCACGCTGCATAGTTTGGTTTTTTGGCAGATGGTGAAATGCTTTGCACCATGGTGAACAGCCATTCCGCGCAGCGAAGGTCTTCAGAGTTACCCCACTTTGTGCCGCTCTGAATTGCCGCTTCAGGTTTCATGACAGGAGGTTTCTTTCCTGGCTTGTCAGAGGATTCGTCAGAATTCTCGGACGTAGAGTTATTTATATTCTTGTTATTACCTTCTTGTTCATGATGTGCGGGGAATTGTGCGGCCTTATGTGCGGCATACCCATCTGAGCCCGCGCCGTTACTGGCTTCGTCATGTGCGCATGTATGTGCGGCTTTATGTGCGGGTAAATCGTCCATTTTTTGAGCATATTCGACGTAATTTGTGATGGTGATCACCCTGCCTTTTCGCTTCTCTCCCTCGATGGAAATCATCCCTTCGCGGACGAAAACAGACAGCATTCTCTCCACTGCGTCACGGCTTGTCGGGTTGCCCTGACGGTCACACAACTGAAGGCCAAGATCTGCAGCAGTGACGACCAGTTGACCGGGTTGCAGAGGCCATTGCTTGCCCTTGAAGAATGCAATGTAGGGCTGTCTGGCTGCGTCTATGAGCAGGTTCTCCCACAGCGCGCGCAGGAATACATCCTTAGCCCAGGACTTCTTCTTGATGCTCCGGTACAACGGGACGTAACCAGACTTCTGGTTCTCCATCCTGTTGCTCCTTGCGGCTGAGTGCGCCGCGAAATTTGCGTAAGCGACGTTCGACACAGTTAAACCTCCTGCGCCTGGCGTTTTGGATTAGCGTTTGTCATAATGACCTCGCAATTGACTAGCGTTTGTTGCACCAGAAAGTCGGTTCTGTTCGCGCAGACCGGCTTTCGCCATTTCTGTAGTTCTCACATGACCCCCAGCATCGACGTGACCATAGCCATCAGAGGCGCAGTCAGGTCCGGGTCAACACGGAACATCTCTACGATCCCCTCACTGAGTTCCTTGAGCTTCTGGTGACGCGGGGCGTTCATCGCAACGGCCACTTTCGCCTCGCTCGTTTCCTTCTCAAGTCGAGCTAAGCGGGACATAAAGCTGTCCTCCGGGAGAAGACGATGGCGGTACTCCAGCGGCAGGACGGCCATGATTGCCGGCGTCAGCTGGCGCACGTTCTCGCGGTACTGTTCTGAGTCGAAACGGTTATCCAGGAAGCGAAACAGCTTCTGGCGCGCCCGGCTGATGTCTTCCGGAAAGCTGATGGCGCCGCCGCCCTGCTCCCGGTACTCATTGATGATCAGCGCCGAAACGACGTCCTGATTATCCAGCGCCGACGACCATGCCCGGACCGCATCGCGTATCTTTTCGTGGTCTGGTGCCGCCTTAGATTGAGCGCGGTTTATCATCGCTCCCGGGTGTATTCCGGTATTGTGTTGATACGCAAGTGAATGCATTGCTTTCCCTTTCGTGGTTAGGGCCGCCGTTAAGCGGCATTATTGTCGGCCGGTGACGGGAACAGCGTCGGCAAGTCAGGGCGAATCTGGTATGCCTGAATCTCGCCACCAGTTGCTTTTACGATGCTGTTCACATGCTCCGGAGAAACCTTCGCTTTGTTGTGTAGCCACTTGTAAACCGCCTGCTGCGAAACTGCGCACGCTTCACCAAGGGCTTTTTGAGAGCCGACGATGGTGATAGCGGTTTTAATGGTTGGGTTCATAACAACCTCCGTAGTGAATATGAATGAAGAATAAAACTATGGTTGTATATAGTCAACAACCATTTTCGTTTGATGGAATAAAACCATGGTTGTACATTGCGCGTATGAAAACGACACTCGCTGAAAGATTGAAAGAAGCCAGAACATTACGAGGCCTTACGCAAAAGGCTCTCGGGGATCTGGTTGGGGTGAGCCAAGCGGCTATCCAGAAGATAGAAACAGGAAAAGCCAACCAGACAACAAAGCTGGTTGAGCTTGCTAATGCGTTAAAGGTAAAGCCTGAATGGTTGAGTTCTGGTGAAGGCGCTATGCTTCTCACTGGGCAGGATGAAGCCATACCACCGTCTGACCAGTGGGGTACCGTTGAGCCTTGGGATAATTCAACCCCATTACCTGATGACGAGGTAGAAGTGCCATTTCTAAAGGATATTGAGCTGGCCTGCGGCGATGGGACGTTCCCTCGCGAAGATTACAATGGCTATAAACTCCGCTTCTCAAAAGCCACTTTGCGTCGAGTTAATGCCCACAGAGAGAGTGTTATCTGCTTCCCCGCACATGGGAATAGCATGGAGCCAGTAATTCCGGAAGGAACGACTGTCGCTATAAATATTAACGACAAAAAGATCGTGGACGGAAAGGTCTACGCCATCAGCCAGGATGGATGGAATCGCTTAAAAATACTTTACCGTGTGGGCCCGAACAGGTTGAGCATTCGCAGCTTCAATCATGTCGAGCACCCAGACGAAGAGGCGGACCTTGATAGCGTCCAGATCATCGGAAGAATGTTTTGGACTTCAACAATCTGGTAGGGATACAACTATGAGAAAATTTTTATTGGCAATAGTATTACTGGCTCCATTAGCGGCAACGGCCAAAGAGTCAGTTCTTGATCACTTAAAGCAATCGTCTTCTGTGATATGTAAAGACCACCCTCAGCCTGGTCAGTGCAAAGTGGCAGTACAAGCCACAATGCTAGCGGTTTATAATTTCACTTCGCTTGATGCCGGGTGCGAGAGCAGCTCTGACGAAGTCAAAGCAAGAATGAACGATGAGTTGAAAGCGCAGTGCGCAGCAGCCAAAGAAGTCTCCGACTACTTTAAAAGCCAAAACCAGTAAACAGCCCCCCACTTCATCAAACCTCGCTCAGGCGGGGTTTTTTATTGCCTAAATCCTGTCATCAGACATTTTTTAAAAATAAATTCATTTCAAATACAACCATATAAAACCAAAACAACCTAAAATACAACTATTGTTGTTGACGATAAAACAACTATGGTTTTTAATAAGTCCATCGAAACGAAACATCGACAGCTGAGCGAAGTTAGCCAGCGGCGGACAGCAAGTCGCCTGCTTTTTAACAACATGCAAAGTCGGAACAGCACTCGGTAATCCTGTTTAGACCCCAACGTACAAATTCGGCGTAGCACCGGGCGCGATCCGGTCGGTGTGAGGCTACCCCCTCGCGAGAGCGATAAAGGCGTGGGAACGGGCAACACTGGCGGGATGAGAGGTGCGAAGCGCAAACAGATTTATTCCAGTCCATACGAAGCTGAGTGGGCTGGGCTGAATCACAGAGTCTTTCACGCCCGATTGGGCATCACGTTCAAATGGCTAGCCGCTGCCACCATTTTCGACGCGGCGCACCGTATCGGAGGAGCTATGTAACAGGTAACAGTGACGACTAAAAACCAACATTCAGCCCCGGATTATGCCGGGGCAATAGTTCAGAAATTCCTAGGCAGGGACGTGTTTATCAATACTGCCAATTGGTAAACCTGTTTCAACTTGTCCATTTGAGTATCGGATATCTAACTTAGTAGCAATTGGATTCTCTGGACTGGTTACTCTAGTCACAGTTGCCCAACGTTCTGAATCACGCTTCGTAGTGACTTTATCACCCACTTTATACTTCGCCATATATACCCTTATCTAATTGATATCAAAGAACCAATATATCAGATCTATTAGTAACACCACCTCTTTTGCATAACCTATTTTGGCACTGCATACCTCAGTCGCTTCACCGAGGCGGCTTAGTTATGACAACCGGCGGCTATCCACCGCCCATTGAAACACTGAATAAATGCGTTGAAGTCTTGTATTAACCGTTCCGTTCGCCGCGATAAGGCCAAGAGGAAATCATGGTAAACCAGCAGCAGATCAGAGAGGCCCAACGGCTCGCGTCGTTTGCGGTGCTCCATCGCAATGCTCCGGCGTGGGAAGAAGCAAAGCGCCTTTACGCCGTCGCCATCGGGAGGACTCTTCACTGATGGAAACTTTATTCGCGCTCGTCCTGACCGTGGCAATGACCAACGGTGATTATCAGGATGTGATTCTCGGGGTTTATGACAGCCCGCAGGAGTGCAGCCAGGCAGCTACAGAGCAAAAAGTAACAGCCGAATGCTGGCCGGTAGAAAGCATCCTCCGCAACGGCGAGTTCCCGGCGAAATCCATCGCGCAGCAGTAACCACCCTATTCAACCGATCGGCCTGGCATTACGCGGGCGGGATCTGCACATCCAAATTTCAGGAGAAACCATGAGCGAAGTAACGGATTTAGTCGTCATTGAGAAACAGAACGCAATGGCGGTATTCACCACCAAAGAGCAGCTCGACCCGATTATTGATGCGATCGAGAAAGAAGCTCGCAGCCTGGTACCTGATGTGTCGACCCGCAAAGGCCGCGACGCTATCGCATCCATGGCGCACAAGGTAGCCCGTTCCAAAACTTACATCGACAACGCCGGTAAAGATCTGGTTGCCGAGCTTAAAGCCCTGCCGAAGCAGATCGACGAAAGCCGCCGAATTGTGCGTGAGCGCCTGGACGCACTGAAGGATGAAGTACGCAAACCACTCACCGAATGGGAAGCCGAGCAGGAACGCATTAAGGCTGAAGAAGCCATGAATGCGCTGCACGCCGAAGCGCTGGAAATGAACATCAAGTTCGATCAGGAGTTGGCGGCCAAGTTCGAAGCAGACCACGAAATGGCTCTGCTGATGAACAAGGATTTCGACCGTGACCGCGAAGAGCAGCGCCGCCTGGCGGAACAGGCTCAACGCGAGCACGAAGAGCGCATCAAGCAGGAAGCGGCAGAGCAAGCCCGCCGCGATGCCGAAGCGAAGCACAAAGCGGAGATTGAAGCCGCGGCGCGCCGTGAAGCTGAAGAGAAAGCACGTGCAGAACTGGCTGAACGCCAGCGCATCGAAGCAGAGCAGCGTGCGGCACGCGAGAAACAGGAAGCAGAAGCCCGGGCGGAACGCGAAAAAGCCGCGGCGGTTGAAGCTGAGCGCCTGAAGGCAAGGCAGGCAGAAGAGAAACGCCTGGCCGAAGAGAAACGCATCGCCGACGAGCAGGCAAAGCGGGAAGCTGACGTGAAGCATCGCAAGACGGTCGGCACCAACATCGTTAACGCGCTCACCAGCCATACCAGCTTAACCCGCGAACAGGCTATCGAAGTGCTCACCGCTCTGAAAGATGACCTGATCCCCTGCGCGAAAATCCATTACTGAGGCAACCATGAACGCATTCCTCACTTATGACCGTATCGAAGATCGGCGCTGGGCTCAGCAGCAGCTCGAGGACGAGAAAGAGAAGTGGATCGGCGACCGTGCTCGGGAAATCATCGACATGATGCCAAAAGAGCCGTCCGGCCTCTTCCGTTTCACGGTCCCGATTGACTCCAGCCCATACGAAGGACTTCGCAGCGATAAAGCTGGCGAGGTCTACAACGATTTCATTTCGGCAGTTGCTTACGCCCAGGCGGAATACGACTGGGAACACCGTACCGGCTGCCCGTTTTAAGGATGCATGAAATGTCTGAATCTAAAACTCACTACCGAAAAGCTTTTGACTCTCCATACCTTAGCAGCGCCGACATCGTTGAGCCTACGGTGCTGACGATCGCCCGGGCAACGTTAGAAAACGACAAAACAAAAAAATCCAAAGACGTTTTTAACACCGCTTATTTTGAAGAGCGCGAGCTGCGCCCAGGCGAAAAGCTCAAGCCGATGATTCTGAATGCCACCAACAGCAAGATGCTGAAAAGCATTACTGGATCGCCATTCCTTGAAGATTGGGTTGGCGTGAAGGTCACGGTCTACGTCGATAAGAATGTCCGATTCGGAAAGGAATCGGTTGAAGGTCTCCGCTTAAGCCCGGCGCGCGTCACAAAGCCGGTGCTTTCGCCGGAAAAAACGCAAGCTTGGAATAACGCCAAGGCAGCCTTCAAACGCGATGGCAACCTTGATGCAGTGCTGGCGAGAATGGACATTTCTCCAGAACATCGCCGCCAGCTTGAGCAGGAGTGTTCATCATGATCTGGCACGACGTCGAGCAAAATGGTGAAGAGTGGGATGCTCTTCGCCTGGGTAAGGCCACCGCTTCAAACTTCGGCCTGATCATGGCTAACGATGGGAAGGCTTTTGGCGAACCAGCCAAGCGTTACGCCCTTCAGTTGGCGCTTGAGCAAATTAAGGGGTGCAAGTCTGAGTTTGGCTTCTCAAACGAGCACATGGAGCGCGGGCACGAACAGGAGCCAATTGCCCGCATGCTGTACGAAGAGATGAACTTCGTCGACGTGGATAACGGCGGGTTCTTTGATCACGAAACGTACGGTGACAGCCCCGACGGCCTCGTTGGCCAGGACGGGCTCGTTGAAATTAAGTCTGTCATTGCCGCCACTCACTACTCCACCCTCACCCGCGGCTCCTTCGATCCGGCGTACAGATGGCAACTGGTCGGTCACCTTGATTGCTCTGGCAGGGATTGGGTGGACTTCATCAGCTACTGCTCAGACTTCCCGGACGGTAAGCAGCTCATCGTTTATCGCCTTACAGCTGCTGAATGTGAAACAGAAATAGCCCGGCTTCGCGCACGCCGAAAAGACTTCCTCGAACTTGTTGCGGACACGAAGCTCCGCATTCTGGAGCTCGAATGAAACGCACACCCTTCTACCGCAGGCCCGGGCGAACCGGGCAATTCTCTGGCCTCCGTGAGCGCGTTATCTGGATGATTCAGACGCGCGGCCGCCCGGTAACCGGCAGCGAAATCGCTGAGAAGTTTGGCGTATCGCTCATTGAGTTCAACCGGGTAGCCAACGGCATTACCCGCGGCACCGGACAGATAGCGCAGATAGTTGAGTCGGAGAAATGGCTCAACGAAGACGGTATCTGCGACAGGACATTCGACCTGGTCACAAAGCCGAAGGTCGTAACACCGCAGGGTAAATCGCGGCTGTTCACCCGGCGCGCCATTGAGCAATCACAGGAAGGTAGACGGCAGGAGTGCATTGAACGTGCCGACCGCCGTCGCCGCCTGATTGCCGCAGGCCTCTACATCGACGAAATGGAGTCCATCCTATGACTCACGCTCACGACGACATCATGGTTGGCACACTGTGCCTTCCCTTCATTGGTAACGGCTGGCTAATGCCATGGGGTGAAGTGGTCAGCAATCCATTAAAGGCGCAGCGGCTAGCTGAGGAATATCGGGAAAGGCAGGAGGCGGCATGAGCAAAGTAGGCGATTATTTCTTCGAGTTTCCGGCGTCGCGCGGCACGCAGGGTGGCACGGTGACTTACATGATCACAGCCCCTGCCCGGGCGCTTACACGCATTCTTGCGTCTGATAATCACGGCAGCACACTCGAGCGATCGCAACGAGAAATCAATCAGGCTCGGGTGAAGAAGTTCTACCAGTACCTCGTCAATGCATACCAAAATAAAGAGCCCTTCATCATCCCGCCGCTGGTAGGCAACTGCGACGCGGATATTGAGTTTGAAGAGTTCGGCAATACGAATGTGGGCGTCGCACGCTTCCCTATGGATGCAGTGATCAAGCTGTTCGACGGCCAGCACCGCGCCGCCGGGTTAGCTGAGTTCTGCCGGACTTACGGAGAGCCAATCAGCATCCCGCTGATGCTGACGCATAACCTGCCGCTGAAGGCGCGCCAGCAGTTCTTCTCCGATATCAATAACAACGTCTCGAAACCTTCCGCTGCGATCAACATGGCCTATGACGGGCGTAATGATGTTGCCCAGGGGATGGTGACGTTCCTGTCTCAGCACGACACCTTCGCAGAGGTGACAGACTTCGAGCACGACGTCGTTCCGGCGAAAAGTAAGCTGTGGGTGAGCTTCAAGGCGCTTAGCGACGCGACGGCCAAGTTTGCCAACGCGGGCAGTAAGCCGCTGGAAATGGGCGACATCGAATCTATCTGGGAGGCCTGGTTGGCCCTGACGCAGATCGAGGCGATTCGCCACGGAACCAGCCAGGCAGACTACAAGCGCGACTACATTCAGTTCCACGCAGTGATGATTAACGCCTTCGGCTATGCCGTTCAGCGGCTGATGGCTGACCACTCAATCGTAGATATCGTCCAGATGATTGAGGAACTGGCGAGCAGTGCGGGCTCCTCTGAGATGGAAGACTTCTTCCTGATTTCGCGATGGGGTGGCGTCTGTGTGAATGCCGAAAAAGACCGTCCAACGATCATTGCCTCCGTTCCGGCGCAGAAATCGGCTGCTGAGCGGCTCGTCAAAGTTATCCTGGCGAAAAGCCTTGAGGAATAGTTATGACAATGCAGATGCACTCAATGCCCTGGCCTGAATCTCAGGCCATTTTTTTGTCCAAAACTTATCTGTACATGGATATGGATGAACTGTGCGCAACGTTACAGCGCACCAAAGCATCTATCCAGATGAAAGCCAGCAGCATGGGTCTTTACCGCTGCGGGAAATTAACCATCGACGATCTGCAGCTGATTGAAGCCCTGCTTGATGCCGGCCTTGAGCATGCGGTTATCGCCAGAAAGTTCGAACTCTCCGAGCCTCAGCTAATGAGGGTTCTGGAAACGGGAGCCTTTCATTGCGATATCTGCGGCACGTTCTCCGCGTCTATGCGTTCCTCTTACTGGAAATTCGACGGAGAGCCGCAAAGGACTTATAGCTGCTGTCCGGCGTGTTGCCGCGCGATGGTTGAAAGCTTTAACGCAGGAAACGACGGTCCGTTGCTGGCACGCAGACGGGAGGCGGCATGACTGATTACACCGGCAGCAACACGCCAGCGGATCAGCGCGACCTATGGCGCACTCCACCAGCGCTGTTCGCTTCCCTTGATGCTGAGTTCTGCTTCCAGCTGGATGCCGCAGCAGCGCCGCATAACGCGCTGTGCCGGAAGTTCATCACTGCCGAGCAGAACACGCTGGAAACGCCCTGGGCTGATTACCTGAGCATTCCCGGCTACGTCTGGCTGAACCCGCCATACAGCGATATCACACCGTTCGTTAAAAAGGCTGCAGCCGAGAGCGCCAATCAGATCGGCACGGTGATGCTGGTACCAGCAGACACTTCGTTTGGCTGGTTTAAGGAGGCTATCCAGACCGCCAGCGAGGTTCGCCTCATCACCGCCGGGCGGCTGGCATTTATCAACCCGGTCACCGGCAAGCCAGTATCGGGAAATAACAAAGGTTCGATGCTTATCATCTGGCGACCGTACCCGCGTACACACTGCCACTTCGCAACTGTGGACCGGGACGAGCTTATGGCTTTCGGAGCGAAACTTCTCGCCCGCAGGGAGGCCGCATGACGCCAGAAACAGACAACGCCAGTATCAAGGCACTAATAACCAGGTCGCTATCGCGGCCTTTTTTATTGCTGGCGTTCACCTTCAACCGTATTAACCGACAGTTCCGGGAGCATTGACAATGGCCGACATCATCGATACCGCAGCAGAGATTGAAGAGCTTCAGCGTAACGCTGCCCTTTCCGCTCACCGCATCGACCGTAATGCCGTGTCAGCTGAGCATTGCGCTGAATGCGGCGAGGATATCCCGGCGCCGCGTCGCGCTGCCGTTCCCGGCTGTCAGACGTGCGCTGAGTGCCAGAGTGTTATCGAATTGAGGAATAAGCAGAGGGGGATTTAATTCATTTACATGCTTTTGCATATAGCTCGTTGAAGGCTTTCAGCTGAGAACGAAACTCATCGACCAAAAAACCATCATCCGTTGCGTAAGCTATCGGTCGTCGTGAATACTTGAAGCCCAGCACTAAATGATATGGTTCGGCAGCAATAAAACGCGCGCCTATTTTTCGGCCTAGTTGTGTCTGGCCAGATATGATGCCGCAAACATATGGATGCCCTTCAGAGCTATGCGATGACATTTCTGTGAAAGTTACTGGCTTAGATGTATCTAAGTCACTGTCACAAAAACCAATCATCATTTTCCTTGCTTGCTCATCTTCAGGATTTTTGGCTAGTTGTTGTTTGAACACATCGCAGCCATCAGGATTCCCTGCCCCGCGCTTGAAGAATTCAATAACTGCAGGTTTTACATCTTCAAAATTGTATTGTTCTTGAGCATGACTACATTGGGCCAATGCTAAAAGCACAAACAGCAGCAAATGCTTTCTTTTCATGGATGTCGTTCCCTAAAATATAACTCCTAACATATCGGCAGATATTGGATTTACCCAAATAATTTTCTAAAAATGTGCATGCCCCGCTTCGTCGGGGCCTCTTTTTACCTGATTTCGAATAATCAACACGACGCAACAGACGTGGGTATACTCACGCCGGTTGCCAGGAGTCATCTATGGCACAGGTCATTTTCAATGAAGAGTGGGTTGTTGAAGCCAGACTCACCGAAAGAACCGGTCTCACAGAAGGCCAAATCAAAAATTACCGACTGAAGCTGTGGGTTGAAGGTGTTCATTTCAAGCATCTTACAGCCCAGGGGCAAACCGACAATTCCAAAGGATTGCTCTGGTACAACCTACCTAAAATAAACCAGTTAGTGCAGGATATCTGATGAATCTCCCTACCGGCGTAGAGCTACATAACGGAAAAATCCGCATCACGTTTTACTATCGTGGCGTGAGATGCCGCGAGGTTCTTCGCGGCTGGCTGGTGAACAACAGCAATATTAAGAAAGCTGGCAATCTGAGGGCAATGATAGTCAGTGAAATTCAGATGGGTAATTTCGATTACGCAGCTCGCTTTCCTGAATCAAAGGCTTTAAGCAAATTCGGTACCACGAAGCGGATAAACACTTTTGCTGAATTATGCGAGCTCTTTACTGACTCAAAGGCTCTGGAGGTATCTCATGCCACCATGCTCACGATCCGATCAACGGTAAACACACTCAGGCGCGTTGTTGGCGACATGACAGCCTTAACTGACATACAGAACGCCGACATACTTTCATATCGTCGCGAGCTGTTGTTTGGTGAGGTGGTGAATCCCGGTTTACCGAATTTTAAGAAGCAGGGCCGCTCACCAGCACGCGTAAATACTCTAATGAGCGTTCTAAAAGAGATGCTCAGAATAGCTCACCGCAGCCAGTTCATATCTCATACCCCATACGAAGGCATATCTACTTTAAAGGTATCGAAACGAACTCCTGATCCTCTTACATTTGACGAATACCAAGCATTCATCGCTAACCTGTCTAAACAGCACTCGCTTTTATGGATTGTGGCTATTCATACCGGTCTAAGGCACGGTGAACTCTGCGCTCTCGCATGGGAAGATGTTGACCTGTTAAATGGAGAGATTCATGTCTCTCGGAACCTAACCCGGAAAGGCTTATTCGTACCGCCTAAAACGGATGCAGGGATCAGGACAATTACCCTGCTCCAGCCAGCTCTGGATGCACTGAAAATACAGTACGAAAGTACAGGCCATCTGCCGCAGCACGAGATCGTCTATCACCATCGTGAGCATGGTAAAACTGAAATGCAGGTTATCAGACCAGTATTCGTTCCATCGAGTCGATCGACAAGAAAGGTCGGCTACTATTCGAAAAATTCTATATCCTATGGATGGAAGAATGGCTTACGTCGTGCGGGCGTTCGTAACCGGCATCCGTACCAGTCCAGACACACCTACGCATGCTGGTCGCTTTCTGCTGGGGCAAACCCTTCCTTTATTGCAACTCAGATGGGCCATGAGGATTCAAGGATGGTTTATGAGGTTTACGCGAAGTGGATCGGTGATATGGACAAGGACCAGGTTGCCATCATAAACAAGAGAATTCTGGCTAACATGCCCCCGTTACGCCCCCAAGGCGATTTGAAATCAAAGAAAATACTTTGAAATCAGCATGCAACAACATTAAGTAATAAATTTTCATGAATTATTGATCTGGCAAAACCTCCCCTCTGTTTCATTCAGGATATATAGGTTACTCTTTTAATTACAGACTGTGGTGACAGTAGTAAGGAGACCTGTATGGCCAAGTATCAAA
>Ga0207713_1000400_pt1 | contig 46366 bp, 84 predicted proteins | sample KBSS64metaG_FD_184404 | JGI IMG/M metagenome (GOLD analysis project Ga0207713, IMG submission 184404) | Switchgrass rhizosphere microbial communities from Kellogg Biological Station, Michigan, USA - KBS S6-4 metaG (SPAdes) (version 2) | ecosystem: Host-associated > Plants > Roots > Rhizosphere >...
GTTTTTTTGTTTTTAATGCTGTGATGGTTGCTAGTGGTGGCGGCTTGTATTATGCGGCTAATGGAATTATTCAAGTTTCATGTTTATTTTTAGCAGCAATGATGATTGAGGATTTATTAAATGAGCACTGAAACATTAAAGCAAAACATTGAAACATTGGTTGCTGAATTAATTAGTTTATCAAATTCAAAAACCATCATTGAGCGTAGCTTTAGCTGGTTAAAAGTTCAGTATGTTGGTCGCGGCTCGGATAGTATTCAATTGTGGTTGAGCAATGAATATTCTGAACAATTTAGAACTCGATATATGAATGAAACAATCGACAGACTAACAAAGATTAAAGAAGATTTATTGGAAGGGTAAAATATGAGCAATTTAACAGTAATTAAAGAAGGCAATGTTTCAGTAATTGAAAACAATGATGCTTCTTCAAATCCAGTTCAAGTTTTGTCAATGATTAGCAATCTTGTACAGCGTGAGAATTTTGATATTCATGCGCTTGAGAAGTTGATTAAATTGCAAAATGATGCTGAAGATCGTCAAGCTAAAAAGATGTTTAATTTGAATTTAGCTGAGATGCTTGGGGAAATACCAGTAATTGCAAAATTGGGTCACAATAAATTTAACAACACAAAGTTTGCTCGTCTTGAGGATGTTGTGGAAATTACACGACCTATTCTTTATAAATATGGTTTTTCAGTAACTTATAAACAAAGACAAGAAATGATAGCTGGAGCCTCGACAGAGCCAAATTCAATATTCTGTATGATGACAGTTGTTTGTATCTTAAAGCATCGTGATGGGCATGAAGAATCAAATGAAATTCAATTGCCAATTGCAACAATTAAAGGGCAAACACCAATTCAAGCTATGGGTAGCGGGTCAACATATGGAAGACGTTATACTCTTATGCAAGCATTAAATATTGCCGTGTCTGAAGAAGATCAAGATGGATTTGCTGTAAATGCAAAAGTTGAATCAAGTAAAAAACCTTTATCAGATGTTCGATTAACAAAAGCTATTGAACAGGTTAATGCTGGTGTAATCACAGTTGATAGCATTACAGATGCATATGATTTAACACCAGAACAATTAATTAAAATTGGGCGCGAGGTGAAAGCATGAGCGTAGTATTTCGTGCTTCATCTGTTGGTAACTTGATGTCTTATCCAGACAAAAATAAGTTGCCAGATGGTGCAATAACCGAACTAGACAAAATGGTTAGCCAAAAGTTAATCAAGTGGCAAGATGCAGAACTTGACTTCTTCACTACAGAAAAAGGCAAGATTTGTGAAAATGAAAGCATTGAAATTTACAATGAGGTTAATGATTCGTTTTATGTAAAAAATGTTGAACGAATTTACAAGGATGTAAGTACAGGATTAATCATTGACCATGATACAGGGTTGGTTTTTGATAAAACTCAACCAGTATTAACAGGTGAGTGCGATATTTTAGATAAAGCTAATAGTCTGGTAATTGACATAAAGACAGCTTATAGCAAAAAAACATATCCATTTAACTTGAAAATTTCAAAGCTGTATGAGTGGCAGTTAAGAGCATACATGTATTTGTATGATGTAAATAACGCTGAATTGGCTTATGTTTTGGTTGATACGCCACACGATCTAATCTCAAAGAAAGATCCTGAACATTGGCACTTTATGCAAGATGTACCACTAGGTTTTAGAGTTTCATCGTTGCGTATTGAGCGTGACGATGAGAAAGAGCAACAAATGCTTGCACGACTATCATTGTGCGAAAATTATGTTATGGAGCAGATAACATGCAAATCAAAGAAAGCTTAATGTTTCCTTTTGTGGTGTGGATGACTAATGGCAGTCATTCACTAGGCGGCAAAGGCAAGAATGTAATCATGAAGCGTAACGGAAAAATTGCAAAGATCATGCTATCAAATAATGATTATTTAGACATGAATGATTATTGCTGTGAACGTTATGCATTATTTCTAAAGCAGTGGTTTAACAATGGTATTTCTTTTATTGAAGATTTGACCAAGCAAGGTGAAATTGAAATAAAGAAATTGCGACAAAGTTCTTATAGGGAGTTGATGAAGTGAAAACTAAATATGATTGGAGTGTTGTTCCCAGTTGGGTAAATTGGATTGCCATGGATTCAACATTTGAAATCTTTGGATTTGAAGATGTGCCTATTGCATTTGATGATTATTCATGGTGTTCAAATGTTTTTGTTGAGCTTGATTTGCACACTCCGAATTGTAATTGGAAAGATTCTTTAGAGGAGCGCCCAAAGTGAAAAGAAGAGAATTTCTCTTTATGATAAGAGAAACTACATGGTATGTATCATATGAGTTTAGTTATTTTGGAACACAATTAGACATAGTTGTAAAAGACTTAAAATTGGCTAATGATTGGTGTTCTAAAAACGTTCCATTAGGAATTAGATATAATTTAAAACTTGAGGAATAGAAATGAATGTAGTGCACATTCTTTTAATTTTCGTGCTTGCTTTGGGTTTAATTGCTTCAATATATATCACAGAATCAATTAAGCGTAAAAAATACCAGCAACGCAAAACAGACGATCAACGTAAATTTAATCCTATTCGTGAAAAACAATGGTGGAAGTAAACATGAACTTAAATGAATTAATTTGTAAAGTTGAACAATGGGCAGAAGATCGAAATATCATTAAAGGATCAAAGCCAATTGATCAAGCTATGAAGCTGTTTAGTGAATTTGGTGAGCTTGCGGATAATGTTGGTAAAGGGCGTGATTGTCGTGATGATATTGGTGATGTGTTTGTAGTATTGACTATCATGACTGCACAACATGGGCATTCAATTGAAGATCATTTAGCAATATGTGGAAAGGGTTACAATCTAAAAGAAACCGTAGTTGAACTTTGTGAAAATCTTGTAATTTTTGCAGTAGCACGCCATCTTGAGTATGAAAAAGAGCAAGAAGCGCTTTCTATGGCTGTATGTTTATTGCAATCAATTGCACTGCAAAATGGCTTTACTTTGGAAGAATGCGTACAAATTGCATATGAAGATATTAAAGATAGGGTTGGGATTTTATGGAATGGTGTTTTTGTGAAAAATACAGATGAAAATTACAATGAGGTTAAATCTATGTTTGAGAAATCATTAGAAAATAACTTTAACCAATATAGCATTTAGCTCCGTTTATTGTTATAGTTATAACAGAACACGGAGCTTTATTATGAAAAATTGTATTATTTGCAACATTGAATTTAATCCAAAGAGGATTGATAGTAAATATTGTTCAGTATTATGCAAAAGAAAGTCAATGTATCTAAAGGAGTGTGGCGGTGAGTTAAAAGGCAGAGGGAAAAACCTACTAGGAATGAAATTTACAAAATTAACGGTTGTTGGTAAATCAAAGGTTCAGGAAAAAGGATCTATAACATGGGATTGTATTTGCGATTGTGGAAACAAAACTTCAGCAAAGACAGCAATATTAAATTTTGGTTATAAAAAAAGCTGTGGTTGTTTGCATGGTGAATCAGCGAGAAGCAAGGAAACAAAAAAAAGAAAACATGGAATGTGGAATACACCAACATATAAGACATGGGTTATGATGAAATCAAGATGTTATGATACAAATAATGAGTCTTATTACAATTATGGGGCTGTTGGCATAACGGTTTGTGATAGTTGGAAAAATTCATTTGAGGAATTTCTGTCTGATATGGGTGTAAGACCAAAAGGAATGACTATTGACAGGATTGATAACTCTAAGGGTTATTTTAAAGAAAACTGCAGATGGCAAACCGCAAAGCAACAAGCCAATAATAGACGAACTAACGTATTTATCATACATGAGGGTAAAAAGATTAGTGTTGAAGATTACTCTAAAATCTTAAATATAACAGATTCGGGAGTTAGATTTAGGTTAAAAAGAGATTTCAAGAGGGTTGGCAATACATTCATAAAAGAATCAGACCCAGCTTATGCAAGTGTAATTAAATCAATTGAGGAAAATTGCCGTGCTTGATAATTTTATCAAATCTCTAGGCTTTCTTGGTGTAGATGCTTCAAATGTTAAGCATCAGCCAGATGAAAAGTTAATGTTTAAGTTTGAAGATGAAGTGGTAGATAAGCATTGGCGTTGTTTTTATGCATTTTATAAAGCTGGTTATAACGATGCATGTAATAAATTCGGCGCTTTTGCAATTCAGGAGATTAAGAAATGAAATGGATTAGTGTTGAGGATGAATTGCCAGTTGATGGCGAGTATGTTTTAGCTTTTATTGATCAGTCGGCAATAGAATGCAGCTATTCAACTAGAATGGGATTTGAACCAATAACACTGCCATCGCATGGCTGTGGTTGTTGTAGTGGTGATGATCCACCAGTAACACACTGGACAAAGTACGAACCGCCGAAATAAAAAAGAAGCCTCATTGCGAGGCTTTCTTTTTGTCTACTGAACTTTGAACAAATCTTGCAAACTTAGTTAATCCAATAGATAGACTTTTTGCATCTTCTGGATGTGCATCAACAAAAGAACTAAACCATTCATTGAGATCAATTTTTGATTCTTCTTTTGGTTTGCACATCTCATAAGCGCCTGCAAAATCTAAAGTTCTCATAGCATAAGCATAAGCATCGGGATTTTTAACAATCACCTTTGCTTGTGCTATTTGCTCATCAGTGCATCCTTGCGATCTTAAAGTCTGCTCGATATTGTTCATTGTATCACCCTGCAAATAAGCAGAATAATATCAATTATCGAACACTATTGTTAGTAGCATTTGATGTTTGACCAACGCCAGCTTGCACACCGAAGTTTACGTTTTGTTGTGTAGCGCGAACTACTTGAACATCATTAGCCAAGTTTCCAACACAAGTTGCAAGATTGGCGAGCAATTGTGCTTGTTGCTGTTGTTGTTGCTGTGCTTGTAGTTGAAGTTGGTTCTGAGTAACAGTTTGGGTTACATTAACCTCAGTGCTTCGAGCGCGAGCCTCTGCGCGATCTTCAGTGTTGCGAAGCTCTGCAATAGTCAACTGTCGGCTGAGGTTGGTAATTTCTTGATCCTTAAGCGCAGCAAGAATTAAATTTGTATTGCTTGCAGCCTGAGCTGAAAGAACTGCCTGAGCGTCTTTAGTTGCAAGAAGATTTTGAGTTCCACTTTGCGCTACGGCTTCACGAGTTGCAGCGGCGCTTTGTAGAACATTTACATTCACACCATTAATGCCATTAGCAAGGTTTAGTTGCCCTGCCACAATAGTGTTTTCTACTTGACCTAAGTGTGATCGGATAGCACTTGTGTTTTCACAACCAGCTAATTGCAAATTACCTTCCGCTTGAAAGATAGCTTGCTTGATATCACCAATACCATCAACAACAGTTGTGTTTTGAATAGCATCAGTCACGCCAGTAATACCAGCAGTAAAGGTTGAATTTGTTACGCACCCCTCGCCGCCCCAGTTGCCACCACGGTTCCAGTCGTTACCAAAGCCGCGACCGCCAAGCATTGCTAATGCAAGCAATCCTAATCCACCATTTCCAAGACCATCACCATAGCCACCAGTTGCGACCATTGCAGGGTATGTAGGTTGAATATTCATTATTTCTTCCTCATGCATGTTAAATACCTTTTAAAGTAGGCAATTATTATTTTAATATGCATCATCTAGGAAAAATCATGCGGCAAGAAATGTCACATAACAGCGTAACAAAGTGTATATATTGTGGATCAATCAAAAAAATTTGTAGTATGTGTGGAAAGACTTTTCTGTCTTTAAGAATCAATCATTTGTATTGCTCATCAAAATGTAGAACAAGAAAACATAGGAAAAATAAAGCCCCTAAATAGAGGCCTTGTAACGCAAATATGTGACATTTAATTCACACACTGGACACAGACAACAACACGAATGTTGTTTTTAATTGAGTGGGCAGTACATCCACTACAAACTACGCAAAGCGCGCTCAAAAATAATAGCGATTTCAGCAATCTTCTGCGCTTTGTCTGTACCATTAATAATTCTCCGTGCGCCTACATAATCTTTTTTGGATTGATAAATGTAATCAGAAAGCTTGCGACCAGTGAACCAACCTTCTTTCATGCCAGTCAAAAGAATTTTAATTGCATATTCTTTTTGTAAGGCATATTCGGGATGATTTACAAAATCAATGCCAAGTTTATTTTTGGCTAGTAAGTAATTTGATAGCCACGTAAGCTGAACGTAGCCACGACCATAATAAAGATGATCTAATCCTTTGTAGACACTACCGTCAATGTCGTAATGTTGACCATATTTTCTACCTTTTCCTTTCCCATATTCTTCAATAGGAAGCATGGTTTTAGCAGTCTCCCACCATGTTGTAGCAAGAATATAAGCACCATTGGGATATGAGATGGACTTATCTTTATCCATCTCACCAACAATAAAGTTAATCTCATTTACTTGGCTTTCATTTAATCGCCCTAAATTATTGCGAATAATATCAAAGCCACCTTTAGTCATTTTCATTGGACTTTACCCTCAAGTAACCATAAACAAGCCGAACAATTAAACATGCAGCACCAAAGCGCGTTAATACCTCAGCGTTTTGAAGATGTCCGCGCATATTCCAGCCCAATACTGTATTAATAAATACAGCGGCAGATCCAACAGCAACCACTAGCATGATGGCATCAACATGCAAAGGGAATTTAATACGAGGATGCACAACAGCAACCATTAATGATAAAAATATCATTAATAGACTAGCGCAATTAAGAAACATCATCATCAAGCTTTACTCCAGTTTTAGACTCTATTTCTACCTTACTACGCTTTTCTATTGCTTTGAGTAACATTTTTGCAAGTGTTATGCCACCCATACCATAAATAAAACCAAAAACTTCGACATAATCACCAGAAGTTAGGAATTGTGCGGTTGGAGTGGATAAAGCAGCACACAATATAACACCAACTACCCAGCCAACAATCCTATCTACAATAGGTTTTCCTGAAGGCGTTAATGCAGTTACGGTAGCTCCAGCAATGCCCATGAAGATAACACCAACATGATCATTCATCCACTCCAGAATTTTGGCTAAAAAATCCACAAGTGATCCTCTATATAAGTTTTACTTATAATAACAAAAAAAGCCCCAAAGGGCTTAAATTGTCAAGAAAAACTCCAATCACCATAAGAAGAGATTATTTTGGTTCTTCCTCCGCTTGTATTTTGAAATTTTATCCATCCACCCAATGTTGTGGTTCTGGCTTGGGTTTTGGCAACACCTCCAATAAGTAAATTTAACCCATTGATATTACATCCATTCCCAATTGTTGATGTGTTAAAATGTAGGCCAATTTTTAATATTCTTAAATCATCAGTGGTATTTATAAAAATAAAATCCGTTGGCGAAATACTTGGGTCTTGCCATATTTCATTAGGCATACGTAGACTCGATGCTGAGTATTGAGTATGCACATAACTATCCTTGGAATTTATATATGTTCTAGGACCTGCTAGAGAAGCCTGTAATAATTCGTTATTAGTGTATGGTATAACACCTGATACACTAGCATCAGATACATGAAACCGATAACCGTCAACCGTATAATTTGACCCAATGTCACAAGTAAATGGAGTAAATCCCACAGTGTGAATATTGTTTATGACAACATTACCTAAAACTTTAGTTGAAAATTCACCATTTAATATACTTGCTATCTCGAAAGTTGAGTCACCAGTCAAAGGGTAAATATTATCAATCTCAACATTAAGTTTTGAGTCTTTGTGCCACGCCAAAGCAACTTCTTGGAATGTGCTTGATAAATATCTAACATTATCAATTTTTACAAATCCAGTGCAATTGCTTGAGCCATGAAACAAACCCAATCCAATGGTTTTTACATTATTAATAATTACATCACCCTGAATATGCATATCAAAGTTTCTATTATCATAACTACAGTAAAAAAATAATCCATTGTCGCAATTTAAAAATTTTGGATTTGATATAACTCCGTTGTAGCCGTTGGCCTGTGGGAATCCTTCGGCGCTTTCTAGCTCAACATCAATTCCAGACTTTGGGAAAGCCCCTGTTATGCCATCACTATCTCCAGCGTAAGACAAAATTGGGTCAATAATTTTAACATTATCCCATGCTGTTAATGATATGCAGTTTCTTCTAGCATGGTCACAAACAGGTCGAACAATAGTGATGTTTTTAGGCAATAACTCTTGATTGCTACCCCACGGCTTTCCTATGTATATATTATCCCCATGGCACTGGGAGACTTTTGGTTCAAATATATAACCATCCGAGCACTCATACAGTGCTATCCCATAACCGAAGCCTTGAGCATCAGAAGATGGGGGTAAAAATGTATTTGAAAGACGATCACCTGTAATTTTTGAAGAAATAATTTTAAAATCACTGATGCGCATACAAAGTAAAATATTGCTTTGGTTTTTGTTTTGGTTGATTTGAATTAATTCTCCAGCTGGAGAATATATCAACCATGAATTATTCCGAATAATAATACTGTTATTTGGAATGCCAAATAAAGTTTGATTAGCTTCTACATAGAATTTATCATCAATAATAAACGGTCTACCCTTAGAAACAGCATAATCGTATCCAGTCTGCAAAGAAAGTGACTGGTCTGCACTTGGGGTGTTTGACTGTGCAAACCAAGATGCGTAATAAACATCCTGATTTTCCATCTCCCACTTACCAACCACTGTTACCCCATTTGATGGTTCAGTTAGGCTAGCATTATATATGTAAGATTTCTGCAATGATTTAACAAATGCAATTTGCCCATCCTTTGGATTATTTATGGAAAGCAAGTCAGGCGGCGTGTCAACTTCTTTTTTTAAGTCCTTTAGTTTCCACCCTGTTAAATCAGAATTTGGGTTGTTTGTATTGTTTGCAACAATATTAACAACTTTTGTCAGACCATCAGACAATACTAATTCAGATCCAATTGGATATCCGCCAATTAAATCTGAATAAGATTGATCAAATTCATATGATAAGCCTTTGTTTAGGTGGACAATGTGTTGGCCATATAAATTAAGAATACCATTAAAATCATTTCTTTCAGGTGGAATACCACCTTCAGAAATCTTCTGTTGGGTAATTGGCGGGAATCCAATATCATTAGATGCCAATTGCGGTTTGCTAGGATCCGTATTGATATTTGGAATTATATTTTTATCACCATTTTCAGCAAATGGTGTTGTAACTAAAGTTGGATTTGTCATATCAATACCCTATTGCAAACCATGAGATATTTAATTGATTGGCTGTGCCATTTCTCAAAATTAGGCCATTTTTGGTCCAAGTTACACCACAGCCAGCATCCGCAAAAGAGTCAAAAGTAACACTATTTAATGTTGCTTGAGCATTTAAACAAATGTTTGGAAATGCAACTGGAAATAATATATTAGCATTCGAGTCGGCATTGACGGGATTAGAGCCCCATTTAAAAATAAACGTAACATCGCCAAGTGGTATTTTTAACCCTTCAATATTTAAATTGAATCTTGACAATATATCGCCAATAACTCTACCCTGTGCTGCACTAAGGGCGGAACCAATGTCGTTACTATTCAAAGAATTAATAACTTTTGTTACACCAGCAGTTGTGCTAGTTGCAGCTGGAACACTACCAGATCCTGCATAAATTGCCCAGTTGGCGCCAGTTCCGTTATTAGGATTGCTTGTGTTTAAATCTATAAGACTAATAAATTCTCTTGTTCCATCATCAGACTGAACAATAGCATCCTTATTATAACCACCATAGTTTGTAATTACATTTTGAGAGAACTTATAGCGATTACCATTTTGACCATATACAGCATTGTCACTTAATGCGTAAAAAATACCGTTAAAATCCTGCCCTTTTGGCGGCTTTCCTCCCGCCTCAATTGGCGTGAAAGTAATAGCCTCCCAACCTGTAAGCCAAGTTGCATCTTGCGGATCCTGTCCAGTCTGCCTTGCTTTTTCAATAGCATTTTTAATGCCATTCACCGCGAATGGAGCGGGAATAAAAATAGGGTTAGCCACTATAGAAAACTCCATTGTTAAAGTTGCTTAGTTCTGAATTGTTAAAACCAAGGGTTCTATCCACATCAATCTCTTTGTATGAGATACCAACTCCACAGGGTTTTGGTAGCATATCTAAGCCATATACCACTAGCTTATCAAAATCTGTTAATGAAAACTCAAAAACATATTCGGCAGACATATGCCCTATAATATTGTAATAAGCTCTACGCCCACCAAAAACCATAAGCAAGAACTGATTAATATTTAAAGCAGTTGCATATAGAATATTTTTAGCTGCCTTAATGATAATTAGCTTTCTAAAGTCTTCATCTGGAAGCTGATAAGATGAAAAAGCACCACCATCAGAAAATGGAAATGTGTTAAATGGTTGGAATGCTGGATCAAAGCCAAAATATTTAGAATTTGGATCAACCATTGGAACGTTACGAGATACGCCAACCTTTTCAGCCCAAATATCCAATCCAAAACCTTTTGCGGTTGATAGGCTATAAACATACTTATAGAAATCCTCAATAAAATACTGAGGATCGATTGCATCATTAATACCCTTAATCAATGCCAATATCGTAGGGCTATTGGCATATTGAGTCATAATTGTATTTTTAATATTCTGCATTAGCTTTCCTCAATAGAAATTCTAAACGCATTCAAAGATGGGAATTGATCAAGCCCTATTGGTAACTCATCCAGCCATGTTGTGCCATTAAAACTAGCCACAATTCCTTTTAATCCTATTGAAGGAAGTCCACAAATAAAAGATGCTGGAATAACATTTTTATTAATTCTAAAGCGATTTTCACCAGATGCAGAACTTTGCAAAATATGATTTTTCACTTCTGATTCAGTTGCAAACGAGATTGTAGATCTATCCTGTACAATAACCTTAATGTAAATATCTTTAAATTCAGGCCGTAAAATTTTAATTGGATATGTTGGCGGTGTGTGATCATAACCGTCTGCGATTACAGTAACGTCCGTATTGCCATTCCAAGAACAACCAGTGCCAGCTTTAATAAATGCAGCTTTTGCCACATCGTAATCATTTCCACCAACCACAGAAACAACAATAGAGTTGCGAATAGCTGAATAATTGGTAACACCAAAAGTCACAGTCGCATCAGTAGGATTTGAAATAACATAAGCGTCTACAACATCACGTACAGCTAGTACAGCACCTTTTGTTGCTTCATCTGTCATTTTTGCATTAATAGCTACTGACTCTTTTCGGCGAATATTAAAATCAACACGGCTTTCTTCATCATAACCCATCACCGCACTATCCTCATTGTAGACACGATCAAGGCCATTTAATGCAGTTGGGATAATAGTAATTGAGTTTGGTAGCGCCTCAATTGCTCCAGCAATCTGACAAATACATTCAATTGTTACTTTGCCATCAACACCAATGTTGTAAGATCCAACTGTCGACCAATCTCTACCAGCCACATCACGAACAACAAAACCCTCTGGAATTGTTGCGCCAGATAAGCCCTCAAATACAACAGGGCACACTGATTTTGTAGCAAGTTTACGAGTTAAGAAATATAGCTCAGCAATAGCATCTTGCCAAATACCAGATGCATAGCGCGGATCAAATTGATTACCCAGAGAAATCAAATTGTCGTATGCATCCTTGATCATAGCCGTCCATGACGTTACAAATTGGTATTGAACTGTGCCTTGCACTCTTGAGACATTACCACCAAAAGCAGCATCAACCATCTGCCACAGGCCGTCACTAATTTCTTGTGTAGTCGGGGCTACATATCCAACATCTGTTATTTCAATCTTTGGGATCATAAACCCACCGTTCCACTAAGGTTTTGTTCGTTTGTAAATTCGATAGCACCACGTAAAAGACGGCTTTCACGTTCTAATGGGTATAGTTTAACATCAACCGAAACAACACCATCAACCAACATTGAACGATCATATAAGTGACGCTGATATAGAGATATAGGATATCCGGATTTTCCTAATATAGACTCTAAATACGGGATGCCATCAGTTTTATTGAAATAATCATCGCCATAAAAAACACGGCATGATGATGCAATATCTTGGGCTTGTTGGTATGTGTCGGTAGCAATGGCAATATTACCTTGCGTATCCAAGGTTAAATCCCACGTATCAGGGCGTAAAAATAATGTTTTCATTCAATAACCCCTAGTAGCTTTCCAAAGAATACCAATGTAAAAAATATGGCAGTAGCAATAACCATATTTCTAGCAATTGCCTGAACAGCAAAAGCCGTAACAAAACCACAAAATATTAGAAAAACTTCATATAAAGTCATTTTGGTTCGCCTGTATCGCTAGGGCCAGTTTGTACGCCACCATGTCTATGTGTAAATAAGCTAATAGTTTTTGCAATAACATCGGTTAAAGATTTGATAACACCTGAAGCTGTGAAGTTACCAGTCGCCTCAATTTCTGGAGCATCAAGAATAATCTTTGCTTTAGCCTTTATCTTAACATTATCACCATCAAACCATATATATTGATCAGGTGTTTCTTTAGACCAGCCACCAAAAAAGAAAGCATCTGATTCTTGAGCGATTCTAAATACATTCATTGACGCCTTAGATCTATTTCTTTTTACAAGAGATATATCCCTGCTTGCAAAAGAACAAAAACCTATATCGCCTTCTTGTGGATCAGTAATGACGGCATTCTTGCCGCCTTGCAGCCTAAAATATGGCACATTGTGAATAATGGCTTGCTCAATGTTTTCATTGTCTGCTGTGATACGCATAAGCATTGGTTTTACAGATACAAAACCAACAGGCCCAACACCACCACTTTCAACGCCAACAACTTCAACAACCTCACCAAAGTTTAGGCGTGACAAAATAGAGATAACATTTTGTTGAAACTCAGCACCGCCGCCAAGTTGATTAATGTTGTATAGACTAGCGTTGGACTGCTGCATCTTTAGAATCTCTCCATGTTGCATTTACAGAACTATGCCATTTACCTTGTGGAATATTGGCCTCTAATGTTGAGACAAGACCATATATACGCCAGTCTGCATTAGCAATTTCAATTAAGCTATCTTTAATGGTGATGATGCCACCAAACTTAATCATTGGATCATATAAGCAATTAAACGATATGCCGCGCTGGTCTGGCTCTGGATATCCATCTAATGTTCTGTTTTTTGGTGTAACTATAGGTATCTTAACAGGTCTAGCTGTGCCTTTCTTGCAAATCACGATTAAGCCTTGTTCAACATATAAATCGAAGTCGCACATATATGCCAGCTTCTCAATTTTTTCTAAATTAGATCCATTTAATGATGTGTCTGTCAGAATATGACTTGCGCCATTATTCTCGAACTGATAGCCCATATCTCTAGCTAAGAAGCTAATGATTTCGGCAGCATCTACTTCTTCACCTTTTGGAATAGTAAATGGTGGTGTAGCTTTCATTTTTTCAACTACTGCCATCTGACTTGTAATTACAAGTCCAACGTTTGGCGCAGCATTCATATTAATCGTAGCAAAAGTAATATTACCTTCATAGGCTTTAGTTAGTTCCCCACCCTGTTCCCCTACTTCAATTTTTACTGTATTTAAGATTGCACTCATCGTATTCCACTGGACACGAAATAAGGGAGCCATAGAAGACATTGGCAAACCATAAATAGTGATTTGTGCGGTAGGGGATATAGCGCCATTGCCGTATGTAATATTTGTTGATATGGCTAATCCAGTAGATTGAAGCCTATTATCACCTTGAGCGGTAAATGTTTTTGTTCCATCCGCTAAAGTTAATGTAACTCGTATAATCTTTTTACGCATGAAAAAGCCCTCATATTAAGGGCTATTTTATCACAATAAATTTATTTATCTTCTTTTAGCTTTTCTAGCTTATTTTCGATAACTTCAAGAACATCAGATCCAATTTTTTGAACTCTATCATTAGTTGCTATTTGCTCTGTAGCATAAGCACCCGCCATAATGTAAATCGTTTTTTCAGATGGGATTAGTATTGAAATTAATCCAGACAAGAAACATACAATTGATAATGAAATCATTAATCTTTTGAATAGCTTTCTATTTTTTGGAACTTGTTCATTATGTTCTTTAATCTCATCTTCACTTTCCCATGAATAAGATTTATGTTTTTTATTTAAAAACTCAAAATCTTTTCCAGAAATTAAAACAAAAAGTCCAGCCATAAGTACAAAAGAAAATGTTAGTAATGCAAAAAAACCTAAAATAGCAGAGACGCCATGAGATATATTTGCTAAATAAACCAATAAAGCTAATTTCATTTTTAAACCCTGTTTGAATTGATATAATCACTATATCAATTCGCTACAGTAAATGCAATAGGGTTAAACTTCATCTGTCCAAATTAATAAATATCTTGTGCCAAGCAAATCATAAGTTGGATCACTATTGCCTTCAATATCTACAAATACAAATCCATGACCAAGATAAGTACGATCAAGGCAAACACGATTAGCCAATACAAGACCATCAGTTCTATTAGATAAACTGATATAAAGCTTGCCAAGTCTATCATTAATAGTGATTTCCCATGTTTCGCCATTTAAAGCGGTTGTAAAAAATTGGTTCGGTAGCGCTGCCACTGGTAATTCATATTGCATATATCACCCGAAAATATCTTGTAAAATACTTGTACGTGGTTTAGATTCTTTAGCCCCACCATCTACCGTATTAGCATCGCTTGGATTTTTAACTTCTTCAATAGAATAATCCACTTTAGCTTCTAGCACTTCTTCAAGCGCAACATTGATTGTTAACATTGTTGCGCCATCTTGGGCGGTTCTTGCATAGGTAAACCCTGTGATCTGGTAATTCAGATAAACCACCTCTGGACTAACAATATTAAAGCCAATAGTGGATTTTTCGTAGAGCTTGATTTGAGTCAATACCGAGCCACGCTCAAGTGGACCACCACTACCTTTTAGAAATTGAACAACACAGCTTGACGGCATACTCACTTTGTTGTATGAGGCAAATGCCCCTTTCTCTACTGGGTATTTTGCAATATCGGAGTTTGACTGATATTCCAATGCAGCAACACTATCTACCTGAAGAATAGGAAATCCAAAATCATTAAATATCCCCCATACTTTTCCAAAAACGCCATTAATTAAAGCAGCGCCGCCAAGTGAAATACCAACATTTGTTAATACTTCTGGAGCTATGAAATTTGGAATACTTGGCATACCGTCCATACATTACTCCTTAATTTGTTGCGTTTCTGAATTGATAGAATTGATCTTGTACACCTTTTGCTAAATCTTGGCCCGTGCCAGTCATTGTACTTGAAGATGTATTAATGGTTACATTGCCAATAGAAACATCTGTTTTATTTGCAGCAGCCGCCATAGGGGCATTTTGCTTAGCGCGACTTAAATCAATGTAATCATTTTGACGTATAGATTGCTGAGCATCTGTAGTAGCCTCAAAATAAGTTCTTTGGTGTGCTCTAAAACTAGGGTTTAAAACCATTTCACCCTTTTCGATAACGCCATTCTTATTAGAATCCCACACCTTATTTAACTCATACTCTCTCGATCCTTTTTTGTAACCATAACCAGTTACAGCACCATACACATCACCAGTAGTATTTTTTCCTTCATTTCCAGCTTTAAACCTAGAGCTTCTTTCCTTAAAGTACTTTTCAACATATTGCATTTGTTGATCAAAAGACAAAGACCCAAACTGATCACGCGACATTCCATAATACTTACCCTTAGTTCCTCCAGTTCCAGCCATAAATTGAATTAGACCTGTGGCTGAAGATTTTGGATTTCTTTTGTTTGGATCAAATGTGCCACCAGTCTCAAAAGAAATCACCGAAGCCAAGTCATTAGGATTGACACCAATATTCCTAGCCACTTTTGAGATTGCTGCTGCTTTTTCTGGAGTAAATGCTTTTGAGGAGTATCCTTGCTTGCTTGGCAATTGTGTAGGTTGTTCACCGCGATTAATTAGATTTCCAGCCGCATTAGCCAGTGTTCCTTGTGCTTGACCAGTCAAGTCATCAACAACTCCAGCCACATTAGATCCAAACTGCTTAATCATAGACCAAGCTTGTGAGCCAGCGCCTTTAAAGTCGCCACGCAATAACTTTTGAATAATTTCGGCATATCCGTTTAAGGTTGGAATGGCACTACTCATTAGCTCTTTGGTTAAGTTCTTAAATGCATTTTTTAGGTTATCAGTTGACAGGGTAGAATCGTCAATGTATTTACGGAATGCGCCCCAATCAAATAGAGACTTACCGCCTTCAGCCCATGTTTTGTAATCATCATAAAGCAAGCCAAATGCAGCTCCTAGCGCACCTACAACCAAAATAAATGGAGCGAATGGCGCAATAAATGCAAGAGTAGCAATAGTGGCTTTAGCTAAAATAGGGATTAGGATTGCGCCAACTACAAAGGCAATTCCTTTGAATACAGCTTGTACAGCCTTTTGATGTTTTTGCAGATACTCAAAAATACCTAGTGCAACTTCACTGAGTTTCACAAATAGCGGAATGATAGCATTAGCCATCATCGTTTTAAGGGACTCCCAATGCTGCCCAAGTAAGGCGCGGTTTTTGGCTAATTCACGACTTGCCTTTAATTCTTCTTCCGATGACTTGTACATCTTGCTTTGATATTCAAGCATCTTCTCCATTTCTTTACGGCCTTGAACAAGGGTGTTAAATGTACCCTCGTCAATTCCCATTTTAGAAGCGATAGAAAACGCTTGCTCACGATCCATTTTAGAAAATGAATCTGCAAGATCTAACATTACATCATCGGTTTTTCTGGCTTTACCTTGAGCGTCCACCATAGAAACATTAAGCGCATTCATAAATGGCAGAAGGGTAGTATCCCCCATGACGATAAAATCATTAATCCCCATGTTTAAGGATTTAATTGATTCTGTCATTCCTTGAGCTGAACCACCCATCGCCCCAGCAGCGCCTTGCCAATTCTTGATAGTGCTAGACGACATGCCTAGATTGCGTTCAAGATGATAAAGCTCATCGTTTAAACGCTGAACTTCATCAATCATCTTGGCAACGCCAGTGGCAACAGCCATTACACCAAACCACCTAGCTAGTGTTTTAGTGACGTTACCAACAACCTTATCAGTTTCACTAACAGATTTGTTTAAGTCATCATTGGTTTTTTTGGCTTTTTCGGCTTCACGGTTATATTGTGAGCCGTCTAGCCCAAGCTTTACTATGATCGACTCAACAATATTTTCAGCCATTTTTACCTCTTATCTTGACTAGCAAGAAATTTAATCTTTTGTTCATTGTACGTGGCTACTTGCTCGATTTCTATAATCCTCATCGCACCCTCAAGACCTATGCATGTATTCAATTCATGATAAGTGCATAGTTTGGTTTGCAAAGCACGGTAAACTGTTTCTGATACATTTAATGGCTTTGCAAGAACGCCATCTTTTAGGGTTTGGTTTGACAGAGGATCAAAAGAATAATCTAGTTCGAGGTTTCGCCTTGTTTTAAAAAATCAAGATGCAAGCCAATCACTTGAGCAGCCAAGAAAGTAAAATTTTGCATATCTTGAATTTCTTGATCCCAAATACACATCCGCTCTTGACCGCCTTTAGGTACGATCTGAACACACTTATCAAGCAATTCAAACTTTAATCGGCGTGATTCTTCTGGTTTGATGCGACCTAGGATTGAGCCAATAGCAGCGCCAATTTCAATCATCCCCGCCATGCTTTTTGTATCAAGATTCATGACATTGACATTCTTTAAATCCATTCCCGCAGTTGCAGCATGATAAAACAATTCATGTGCCCATTCATCAGCCTGAATTGCTGGCATTTCAGTAATTAAAAATGTTTTCCCTTTGTCACGACCACTTTCAATCGTTACTGTTTTTTTCTTTAAGCCATTACTCATTTTTACACCCTAAAATTAAGAAAGGGGATTACTCCCCTTGTTGGTTAGTTGGTTTCTTCGATGCCATCTGACACAAAGTTAAACTGATATGTATGACCAGCCAAAAGCTGAGCAATGCCAGTGCCGCCAGATTTGACAATCATCGGGCCAGAAAAGTTTTGTCTGCGCTTAACCGATGGATATGAAACTTGGATTTCACATAGACGTGATTCCATGTTCTTAATATGGTCATTATAAACATTTTCCATAACCATAATGGACTTACTGTTAGCTTCCAAAGAAACAGTTACAGGAGTTTCGTGCGGGATAAAGCCAAAAGATTGCTTACCATCTACACCTATGCGGCTTTGAGCCAATGTAACATCAGCCAAGCTTAAGAATGCATCAGATTGAGCACCTTCTAATTGAATCCAGTTGTCATAAATTCCAGCACAACGAAAGAGAATTACACTATTCGCGGCTGTAATCGTATTTGGATTATGACCCATTGCCATAGTTTAATCCCCTTATTGAACGTTTGTAGCAGTAGTTTCAAGACGCTGTACGCTTGAACCATCTGTATAGAAGATTTTACGAATAGGCGTGCCACGCTCAATACGAACCTGTGTAGAAGGTTGTTGAATCGAAATAGCCCAGCCTTTTGTAAATAATTGGCTTACAGCATCAAAACCAGCTTCTTGATTGATCTGGAACTTTTGAGCTTCAGATAGCTGAACGCCAGCTTGAATGCCACCAAAGTTAATACCTTGCTTAATTGGACCTCTCAAATAAGCCATTTGAGTTTCCTTGCCAATATCGTTATACGGAATTGTTCCTTGAGAACGCAACATATTGATATCAGCAAGTTGTACTTGTGACGCAAAGAAAATCCAAAAGTCTTGGTTATCAATCCATTTGAATTTACCAGTTACAGCGCCAATTCCAGCCATTTGAAAGCGATCGTTTGCAGTAGCCCAAGCGCCGTAAAATGAGCAGCCTTTAGACTTAAGCAAGTTTGCCTCATCTTCATCGGTTACTTCAGCAACAAGACCAGCTTGACTACGGAACATTGTAGTAGTTCGACCGTTTGTTTCTTCATAGTTTACAGATGCAGAAACACCACAGAAGAACATTGCTTTTTCAAATGCGCCATATAGCGGAACAATACCTTCAGTATTTTCTCTAGCCCACACAGGGAAATCTAAACCGCTTTGACCAAGCCATAAAGGATCCATAGACCATACATAAAACTTGTAGCGTGAATTTTGTTGAGTCACCCAAGATGAAAAAGCACGATATGCAGCTTCATCCATTGTGTCAGGTGAATAGGTGAAGTTCACAAAGTTCTTGCTAAACTTTAATGCACGTTTTGCAGCGGTTTCAGCGCTATCAGCAAGTACATCATTATCAAGTGTAGCGCCAGTCTCTTGAGTAAGCTTTAATGCAGCAGCAGTTGCGCCACTAGCAAAGCTTAATGTTGATGTAGCACCAACAGAGCCAGAGCTAATAACAAAGCCTTTAACAGTTGACAGGTAAACACAAGTAATTGTTAAAGCTGTAGAAATAACCGCAGCCGCATCACTCAAACTGTTAGCAGTAGATAGGTCAATAGTTCCAGACTTTTCAACACCATCAACAACCACAGATAAAGTACCAGTAATTGCTTTGATTTGCTCAATAGTTAGGCCAGAAACATCACCACCAATCAAAGAAGCAGAATCATCTTCTTTATTGTATTTGCTGATGAATAGTGAATTTGGTCGAGTAGTTGCGCCCTCAAAGCCATTAAAATAAACTACTGCGCCTTTGTAAGTTTCGCTTGTCAAACCATAATGTTGACCAACAAGTGAGGCGGTTGTGTATTCAAAATTTGGGTAAACTGCGCCACTAACAAATAGCGTAGTGTTTAACCCTAATGGATTTCCACCGCCACCAATTACGGCAGGGTAGACAGCGGCAATATTATCCGCTGGAATTGAATCAAACATTGTTTAACTCCGTTGTAATGTCAGATGCATCTGACACTATATTAACTGTTTTTTGATACTTTGTATTGTATTGCAATTCAAGGTCTAGCATAAAGCGCAATTCATACAAACCCGCCTCATTCACAAAACTTAAATCTCTAACCATTGGGGTAGATAGTGGCACGCAGTTTTGCAGAATATCCGTAGTATATATTGTATTCCATAGTGTTGACACTTGTTGTGCACGATCAAATGCAGATTCACCGTAAAAATCTAGCTGCATGATTCCTTGCATAGAATTAAAGATAATTTGCTGGTCACCCTCATATTCAATAGAATGCTGATCTAAGTGACGACCATTTCTATAAGTCATGATGATGGCATTTTTAGGAATAGGGTTTAAGTTGTTATATCCCTTGATCACCGTTGTATCTGTGTTGAGTAATTCAAACGTAGTAAGCAGATAGCTACGCATATCGGCATAAAGCGTATTTAATATATTCATGGCTCGAATACCCCTTGTGTAAATGGTTTAGCTTCAGATCCATTAAAGCCAAAATAACGGGCATCATGTGGCGACTCTTTACCAGTATTTTGAACCAGTACTTTTACCCATCCACGATAGTTATTTTCACCTTCTACAGCAATTTCCTCCGACCATGATTCAATAACAGCTTTAACTTGCCATTCAGTCGGAAATTCTTCACCGTACGGATTCATAACAATAATTGACGTGCCCTTATTCATGGCTCGTCTAATTGCTGGGATCATACCATCAGCATAAATTGATAAGAACTGACCTTGTTGCCCAGCAAAACCAAGATGCTCTAAGGTCTCGACATCCATTGACTGAGCCTGAATAATTTTAGGCTGTACTAAGTATTGCGGTATTTGATCACCATAATCATTTACAGTGTATCCAGTGCTAACCTTTAACAATGCTTCAATATTATTATTGACCGCACTTGTTAGACCGTTTGCTATTTTTCTTAATGCTAAGCCCATAAAAAAGCCCTATCGTTTGATAGAGCTATTTTAGCATTTAAATTCATCTTATTTCATATTTCCACAATTCTTGATGATAAATCAAGATTGATTCAGCATAAGAAGTTATACACTTATCAATATCGATTGAACCACATATATTTGATTCCATATTTTTAAAATTCTCAACTGCACCCAAAACTAAATCATTAAATCTTTTTTCATTAAAATCTATGTGAACATATGCAGCCATGCCTACAATTTTCCTTCCACAATCTCGTACTTTATTGAATCTCTCATCAACGAGCTATCGATAAGGGGCTTGTTAAATCCTTTGGCTTTCACAGTGGATGGAGCATTAGGAGGATCTGACCACATGGTTATGGAGTATTGTAAGTCTCCTTGCATCTGTGTGCCCACAAGGCCCAAAATCTTATTTACATCATATCCAGCTTTAGCAGCCTTAACAGCTAAAACAGACCAATTCTTTTTTTGCTCTTGAACTGTGGTTCTAATAAAAGCACGGCTGGGAATGTTTTTCCAACCATACTCATTTTTATATGCCGCAGTAGCAACGCTTGTTCCATCTGGATATTTAGACCCAGCCATAACGCCAGCTTTAACATGCATTGGTTTTTGAATTAATAGTCTGTTTAGGGCTTGATCCAGTGAGCCTGTGCGCTTTATAGACAAGAATCACCTCCACATGTTAAAAACCCGATCTTCATCAAAATAATAATTGGTAAGCATATTATGCTACACATCAATAAAACCACAAAAAACACTTTTATTGACTTTCTTAAGTGAAACACAATTCCATTGGCATAATAAAGAGAATAATCCATAAAAAAATTCAATACGCAAACACACCAAGAGATTAACAAAATTATAAGAAATAACGTAATCATAATTTACTCCCAAAATAAAACCCATCAGGCCGATGGGCTATATCAATTAACTAAAATCACCTTGCACTTGTATATTGCTAGAGCTTTCTGCATTCAAGATATTTGAAATATAGTTTATTTCCTTTTTTGTGGTTTCTACACGATTTTTAAAATCACTTGTAATCGCACTTTCGTGATTATTAATTTCTTCATCTAAAACCAATGCTAAGTAAATAAACTTAAATAACTCTCCAAATTTAACTTGATATCTTTTGTACTTGTACTTTTCCCCATTCTCCAAAACAAGGTAGTCATTTGTTGCATCCGCTTGCCCATATGGCTTTTCATCACCGTTTTTACTTCCACCAAAAAACACAGGGTTATTGTTTACTTGAATAGTAAACATATTTCTATAAATCATTTCCACTTCTCCTATAAAAGTAAACCCATCATAACAGATGGGTTCGCTTTAGTAAATATTTATTGAGATTAAAGATCCCAGCCTTCTGAGCTAATTCCATATCCGTCAATCATAATTAACCCCAAAAGTTAAAAGGTGTTCTAAAACGACTTCTACGAACTGGCATAGGTGCTTGAGCAGACACCCATAGAGCCGATCTATATTTAGAAGTCCATGCATAGAATTTAGCCCCGTATGGCGTTTGATTGAGCCATTGAGCTAAAGCAGTCGGGCTACTTAGGTAATCAGTGCTAATTGACACACTACCTTCTGTAGCCGAACTGATACGACCAACTAAACCAGTATTTCCCTCATTGATCCTGTCTTGCAATGCAGCTTGGTGAGCAACCAAAAGATAAAAGAATTTCTTTCGATCTTTTAAGCCGATGCAAGAGCTTTCAGTATTATCTAAAACAGTATTTTCAACTTCTTCAAAAAACTGAGTTAGCTGTTCATCCGTGAACTTTGAAAACTGCGGAAATGCAGCCTTAAAAGCAGCAGGATCAAAGACGAAAACATTAGACATTGTTAGCCCTTATTCTGGTGTAACTTCTTCTTTTTTAGCGCCAGCTACTTTTTCCAACTCGGCAGGAGTTTTTTGCTCTAAACCAGTCTTTTCGTTTTTAAGCTCTTTTGCCTGAGCTTTTGCATTAGACTCTGATTTAGATTCAAAAATAAAGCCATTTGCCACAATAGGATGTTTAGAGTATTTAGAACGCCAAGCATCCCAAAAACTTTTATCAACATCGTTTGTAATGCCAATAGTTTCACCCTTTTCAAAGAAAACAAAACCTTCTTGTGATTGAGTACCATTAATATTTACAACAGTTCCATTCACTTCCATTTTTAAATCATTTGGTAAGCGACTTGCTAGAATTACAGTTGCCATCGGTTAGACCTCTTATAAGATAATTTGATTATACATCATTTCTTAATCTTCACACATAAGATGTGGATCGTCTATTAATCTTCAATAAAATAAACAATAGTACAAAAGAATGTGCCTAGCTCAGTTGGTGTATTTGCGATTTGTATATCACCATTAGGATTTACAATTAATAATCTAGATTGATAAGTGCTTTGCCCAGACGGAACAAAAGCGGCAGGGAACGTCATAAACACACTAGGTCTTCTTCCTTCTGGAATGTTACCTAAAAATATATTCATACCTTCTGTGGTGCTTATTGTTGCTGAGAAATTAGAAATAACCAAATTACCAACCCTACTAAAATCACCTCCAATTGGTGATCCAGCAGACCAGTTTTGATTATAAGAAAAACTAAGCGCCTGCCTATTAATAACAGAACTCAATCCACCTTCAATCTTATTTAGATTTTCAGCACTAATAGGTGTTTCATTACTTGGAAGATCTTTCCATTCTGTAGGAATATATTGCATTTCGCTTACTCAATAAAAAAGGCATCATCTAAATGATACCTTCTTTTTTATCATTGTGGGTATAAATCCAAACTAGGATATAGATCACTAGCAGGAAATAACCCTTGATTAGGGCGTATCGTCATATTGCGCCAAGCGGTTAGCAACAAACATTGGATAGTAAATGATTGCGCCAATAGTTGCTTGAGAGCGCTTCTGTAAGAAACCAGAAGTTTTAACTTCAACCGCATGTGTGCGTAATTTATCAACGAACCCAAGATCAACGGTATTTTGCCCCATGTATGAGTCTAAAACCAATTGAAGCTTTTCACCAGCAGCAGTTGAATACTCAGGCACAGCAACGATTTTAAGATTAGTGAAAATCTCTTTGATTTTGCTCAAAGCGGTAAAACCAAACTCGTTAGGAGTTAAAAGCTTGGAGCGCATTTTAGGAGATACAATCCAAGTTAAATCATCGGTTTCCTGAACAATACCATTAGACTGTTCTACCAATTGAATAAATTGAGCTTGGAACTCATTAAACAATTGAAGAGTAGTCATTGTTGCCCAGTTGCCGCCAACACTATCAGCAAGCAAGTCAGGATCGTTTAGAGTGCCGTAGTTTTTAAGGCCTTTAACACCATATAAATACACAGCGTTTTGAGTCTTATTTAACGTTAAGCTGGTTGCTTGAATTTGACGTTCAACTAAACTAAAACGAGCAGCCGCAGCGCGTTCTTGTGCAATCTCACCAATTTTAATATTGGTTTGGTATGCATAAGGCTGACGGTATTCGTAGTTTTCGTTGTTGTTTGACATACCATTGTCATTAAAATCGCCATAACTAGACGTTTCACCATACAATTCAAATGTCGGGATGGTGATGTTGGTTGTTACGCGATCACCAAATTGCTTCTCTTGGAACGCTTCAGCAATACGGATTGGAGCAGTAACATACTCAATCCATTTTGGAGACAACCAATTGGTAAGCATCGCAGGAATACCAGCGTTGGCAGAAGTTTGTGCCACACCACCAGTGTATTCATCCATTGCAATGATTTTAGCATCCAAAGGGAAATTGGTTCCCAATGCTTGGTTGATTGCCGCAATATCGGCGCTTGATTTGATATCGATCATTTATTAGCTCCTTATTGCGCCGTGATCTTAAGAACTGTACCAACAGGGCCAGAAGATGCAACAGTAAAGTTGGTTTCTGTGTGTCCTGCAACAGTTGCTCCAGCAGCATCAGTTTTAATGGTTCCATCTGTATCAGATGCAAAAACTTTTTGACCAACAGTTGCTACTGTAGTTGCTTTTACGAAAAAGTCGCCACGGTCATAAGCACTAACAGGTAAGCCACTTGGAATGGTCATTGACCATGGACCTTGCCAGTCAGTGATGACAGCAATATTTGTATCACGCTCAAGAAAACCAATTACCCAATTAGTTGTATTGGCAGGCTTAGCATTTTGAACTGTTCCGCCAACTGTATCGCACCAAGCAAATCGAGCAATTACAGCGCCATTAGTTCCAGCAACAAATTGTTCAACGCCAGCCAATGCAGTGTGAGACACACCGATAGAGGCAAATGTTCCAACCACACCAATTGGCGGGTTTAGGTTTACTGTTTTTTGAAAGCTCATCTAATGCGCTCCTTAACGGTATTTGTTTAAAAGTGTGCTAACCGATTCACTAACTTTACCTTTAGGCGCGTTAGAAGCTGAATCCATTGCAATACCACCAGTTTTTTGAGCCTTAACCAAAGCAGCAAGGCCAGCAGTATTAATGCCTTTTGTATCTACGCCTTTTTGTTTAAGTGCATATTCATAGACAGCATGATCAGATGAGAAGCCATCTAAGGCAATTTGACCAACTAAAGGCTCAACTTCACGACCAGCCTTAAAGATGTTCATAATGCCACCACGGATTTCGGCAGCATCCATAGCCATATCTTGAGCTTGTTCTTTATCACGCTCACGATCTTTTTCTTCGCGCTTTTCACGCGCTTTTAAGCGCATAGCTTCAGATTCATTGTCTTTGTCGGCTTGAGTTTGTTTATCTTCCTCATCCTCTACAATTTCAACATCTTCTTCATCTTCTGCCTTTTTGTCATCATCCTCATCTTCGGCATCAGACTTTTTATCATCTTCATCAAGGGCCAATGCCTTATGAACCGCCATAATGGTTTTTTTGATGTCTTCGGCAGAATCCATGCCTAATTGCTCGCGCAACTTGGCAAGGCCACCTTTCTTCATTACAATTTTTTTAGCCATTAATTGACCCTCTATACTGTCAGCGATAATCGCATCACTTCCGATTCTACCACGCTCTACGATAGCAACGTGATTACCTTCTATCTCACGCATAATACCATCATAAGGCTCACCATTAAAAGTACCCGATGTCATATCTGCAACATAGGCATACCCAGCAGATAATTCACCTAATTTCTTACTTTCAATGTAGTCAATCCCTTCCTGTGTTGTTACACGAATTAATGACCAAACCCGACCATCTTCATCCATCTCGAATTCCGACCCGATAGCTCCAATTACAGAGTCAATTTCTGGATTATTGGCATCAATAGGAGTGTGGCGAATGAGAAGAGGAATAGCTGCAAATGTATCTAAAGCCTTGCGTAGTTCTTCTGGATCACGCAACAGGTTATATGTTTTATTTGGATCTAACCCCAATTCTTTCCAACGCGGGATAGATGAACCCTTGTAAGGATTAACAGCAGCCTTAGTGATTACTGTGCGCTTAACAACTAAATGCCCATTGTTGTCATAATGACGCATCGAATCCATTGCATGCTCTGGCTCTTTTTTTTCTTCATCAAGCCATTCATTAAACAATTCTTCAAGCTTGTCGAAATCGGTATCGGTTGCCATGCCAGCTTCACGATAGGCAATAGCAATCGCTTGATCCTTTGGTTTACCTGAGTCAATTAGCTCTTTAATGTTCCGATGTATTACATCTTGTGATTTACCTTTTTCTAAAGGCATTTTGATCACCCCATATCAGTTTTCTTGATTATAGTTTTATTTTGGGCAATAAAAAAGCCCTCAATGAAGGGGCTTTGTTTTAAAGGATGTGTGCATCTGTTCTTGCCCAAGGGTCAGAATCAAAAAATACCCTATAATACGTGCAAAAGAACCAACATTTCTTTATGGTTAACTCCCCACACCACCCTTTACGCTTAACATAAGCTTTGCATTCAAAATAATTTTTAAAAAAATTATTACCTATTTTTAAATAAGTTATTCCTGTATATTTATTGCTCATGTAATGCGTCGCACCATCTGGAGCATTGGCGCGGATTTCTTCAATCATTTTAAATTTCCTCCAATTCTGATTGTCTTGTAAACTTATCAAGAATCCATTCTTGGAAGCAATTAACCCACGCATACAAATTCCCATCAATTATTTTGTAATACATGTATCCAGTAAAATAACCAACATAATATTTGTGTTTGTGTGTTGCATCTTCTGGAACTTTTGATCCTATTTCTTCATATTTCATCACCTCATCACAATGGATGCAATATAGCTTTTAAATAGCCAGTTGTATTGATATTCGTGTTGGCATTTAATTTCAGTCATTGCTTTCACCCTTGAGCGCTTGCTCTAAATCCACAGTTAATATCTTGTGAATATCACTATTTGTTTCTCCAAGATAAAAATCGTCAAATTCATTTCCTATATAATCTATTACCTCATTAATCTTTTCTTGCATAATGTCTATTCGCTTTTGCAGCTCCTCCACTTTCGCTTGCTGTGCCTTCCATCCGTCTTGGAAAGCTTCGTAACGAGCATCAATAAAATCGTTGTTGAATGTATCGAATGCCTCTTCATATCTTTCTGAAATAGGTTTACCGCCAAAGTTCGAATATTCGCGCATAAACCAGTTAATGAACGCTTCTAGTAACTCATTATTCTTATCCATCTCAAACATCCTTAGCTTTGCAGTTTGGCGAAATGTGTTGGCTCATGTCTCGGTCATCGCCAATGTCTTCGATTTGTTTTGTGTCAATGCGGTGGCCTGCTGCCACTTCTTCCTTCTTGGCTAAACGAATTTCATCTTTAAATACTGGACCATATTGACCAGTTTTCAGAATCTTCACTCGGTAAAGATCATCGGTATATTTATGCTCAACAACTTGCAGCAAATAATCCTTAGTTCCTTCTTTTAAAAGAACCACAAAGTCATTTGTTTTAAACTCACTCATGGCTGGCTCCTTTAATCGAAAATGCATTGAAAAAGTCTTTATATGGTCGTGCATAAACATTTCCGTCACTCAGGCTTTGATAGACAACCATCTTTGGAAACTTCTCGTTGTCGCACTTATTAGCGATTGCAACTAGCGAATAGAGATTTCCAGTCTTATTGTGTTTGTAGATCATTCCCTTCTCCGTAGATCGATTCGTAATAGAATAATTTCATATTTACACCTAGTCTGTGATTTCAACCTTCCAGTTAATTAAAGCTTGATAAACATTGTCTGCAATAATACCTTTCCATCTTTCTGCCACTTCTTTAATGTGATGCTCTTTTGCCTGTTTGTATGCTTGAAAAGCATCTTCAACATTATTAAATGATCCAATAAATTTATTGCGCTTATCAATCTTCACACAAGCTCTTATCTTCTTGTCTCGATTGTCATAAAAAACACCTATTGGATATTCACCGCGCGTTTTCTTACTATTAATTAAAAGAGTGTTAATTTCTCTTGGAACAAAGCAGCATGTAGACAATGAATAATGTTTATTACCTTTAGTTAGGACATCTTTATCCAATTGCCAACCAGAGTTTATGGCCTTGTCGTAATTTTCTATAGTTTGAACATCTTGCATAAAGTTACTTAATCTTAACCATCTATCACAAACAGATGTTCCAACATAGGTTGGCCTCTTGCCTAAAAAGCTTTTACTATATGCTCTACTTAGCATTCTTTGCCACATTGTGTATTGTGGCAGCTTTTCACCATCATTACATACAGGTTCTCTTAAATCGTTAATTCCTACACCATAAATCATTCCTTTTCTCGCCTTCTCAACACCGTGGTCTTTGATAAATTGGGTGGCTTTCATTGGCTCTCCTCCAAAATCTCTTGATATCTTTCTTCACTTAGGCGCACAGATCTTTTGGAAATTTCCACATCCCACTCGGCACGCATCAGCTCAAGTTTCTTAAAGTCAAAATCAAGCAATTCACCCTCTTCATCAGGCTCCGACATAACCATTGAACCAGTGTTGATTACTCGGCAGATAAGCATTCCAAGGCCATTAATGCCGCTAACAAACACAGCAGAAGGCTCTTGAAACTTATTGCCCTTACGAATACATATTTTCCCAATGTAATTTCTGTTCATCCCTTCACCCCGTCACGTTTTTGTTTAATCATCTCACTCTCCAAGTTTTACAAAATAAAAAATAGACAACCCACCATACAAGGGCGTGTCATATACCTTTAAATCTTTTCTGATTTGAGATTCCACCGCTTTTTTTGTCATAGACTTGCAAGCCATTGGAGACTTTAACAACTGCTTATTATTCTGCTTAGCAATTATTGTTAAATGCTTTGGCTTTGCATGTGGATGAACTTCAACTGTTATCATGCTCAATTCTCCTTCAAAAGTTTTCTATATGCTGCTGTTTTGATTGGGTCATTTCAAGCCTCCAAAAATAAATAATGCTGCAATAGCAAATATCACTACGATAATGGAAATTGCAAAAATATCTTGCGCTGTCATGTTTGGCTCACCATCTACTCGATATTGTGGTGATTCTTTTTTACCAGCAGGGCAGCAAGCCTTTTCCAACTTACTTCTGGTTGTTATATAGCAACCATTTCTAACAACTCTTTGACCCCATATGTTTTTTATAACCTCTGTCTTAAATCCGTGTCTTAAAATATGATTGTCAATTAAATTCCAGAACAGAGAACAATCAAATCTTTGTTTAAATTTGTCTAAATTTTCATATTGCTCAATTTCCTTGCTTCTGCTTTCTATAATGTGTTTGCGATATTCTTCATTTTTCTCATCAATACCTAGAAACATCTTTCCAATATAATAGCCAGTATAGTTAATGTTTGCCTTATCTCGACTATATAGAGACCAAGAGATATCATAATGCAAATTAGAAACATCCACCCCTATTTCTTTTAATAAATAACCATAAACTTCACCTTCATAAAGACAAACTGATGATTTAAATTCATTTTTAATTGTCCCCTCAACAACCTTATCAAGCGCCCAAGCTTTAACAATCTCAAAGCAACGGATTGTATTTTCTTTGCGCTCTTTAATTTCTTGATCTTTTAATGCCAGTGCATTATGTAATTTTTCACAGTTCATTTCATTTACTCCCAAAAGATAATTTATAGTATCACTATTAAATATAATTCGCAATAGCAAATATTGTAATTAAAAAGAAAGCCCAGTTAAGGGCTATCAGGTATTTCAATAATGAGCTTAGCTCTACATCTGCAATTAATAGCAACGGCGGGCCATGTTGCAACGCCATCAATTACCAATCCATCTTTAAGACTAAATCTTTTTCCATTAGCTTTGACGTGACTTTCTCTAGGTTGCTTCCCAGCGTGCGAATGAAGCCAGATGGCCTCAGTTATGCCTAATTCCTCAGCCCTAGCTTTTTCGAACGCTTGGTTTAACTTGGCTGTTTGATCCTTAGCAATGTTCTTTGCTCTACGATCTGTTACGCCGTCAATCTCGCGTAATTGTTTAATTAAACCTTCAACATCATAGCCGTTCTTTACACTGCGCCAAACAGCAGAACGCACTTTATCAAGATAATCATTACCAATAGACTTAATTAGAGCAACATTTTCACCTAAAGCAATTTGCGCCTGATCTTGCACATATTCAGTATTTCTGAAATTAACAGTAAATCCACGCCGCTTAAGAATATTAAGTAAGCGTCGATCATAATGTGTTTTAGACTTACCAACCAACTCCCTAGCCACATCTTGAGACAAGCCATCTAGCATTCCTTGCCATTTCTTGACAATCCCATCAACAACATGGCCCATCCAATCCAAAATGCCATCCATGGCGATTTCCGAGTTATACGGTTTAACGACATCATTAATAATGTCTTTCCGCATCTCATCCATCATAGATTGCATTTGCTCCCTGTACCATTTGGTCAAGGATGCGTTGGGCGCGATTGACTCAAGGGTTACTTGCATTTAAACAACACAACCTAAATTAATTTCTTCCAAAGTTGCCAGTCTTTTAACCAAGCAATATGCAACAGCCTTGCCGCACTTCATAATAAATCCATTCCCAATGTGAGAATAATGATTTATCTGATAAATGGATTTGTCGTCATTATCCAAAACAACCCAATCTCCAGATTTAAATTCATTCATTTTCACTACCTCCATAAGGATCCACTTCAGGCGCATTACCTTCTAAACTATAACCACTATCTTCGTCATTGTTAAGATGCTCACGAACTTCATCATTACTCATCACACCCTCTTGCATGTAAATTTGATCAGTCTGGGCTTTCTTCAAGTTTACGTCAGCGCGTTCATTATCATCTAATTGATATAGAGGATTGAACTTAAACTCGATTGATGGGTCAATTTCACCCCAAAGGTTAAGCTGCAAACATTTCAGGATTACAGATAACTGAGGAACTAAGAAGGCCTCTTGCTGAGCTGAAACGTTATCATAAAACACCCTAATTTCACCATCAGAAGTATTGCCAAGCCCAGCAGTTGGTGTGCCAAAGATTTTAAGAATTGGCATCTTTGATGGATATGCTTGCATCTGAGTAAACTTATCAACCAATGTATCCAATCCCGATAAAGGGGTGTTAATTTGGAAGAATTCCTCGGTTTGTGCATCAGTCGCCAAAATACCGTTATTGTCTCGCATCACGGCTAATGTTTTAAGTCGATTAATTAACTCGTTACCCCCACCCTCCTCTCCTTGTAAGATTGCGGACATGTCTGTCTTTAACCCTGTTAAGCTAAACATAGTAATTAGTTTCGCGACTGCATCAGCAATAGATTGAAAACGTTGCACATATGGAAGCATTAACTGGGTCATCGATACGCCGTAGAAGTTATAAGCTGGCTTCAACATATCTGGAACAGGGCGCATAACTAACGTAAGCAATCGACTATGGTGTACATTCTTACCTAACACCCACCATTGTTTCGGCTTAAAGAAATCATCTGCAAGCGCATCATTTGAATTATATAGGCTAGGAGTAGACCATAGCGGCTCAACAACCGCAAAACCATCTAACGAACCTTTCTTAATGCCTTTCTCATTAATCAACAAAGGTAAGTCGGTTTTATCCTCCTGCCCCTTAATCCGAATGTAGAATTGAGAACCTCCGAATAGGTAATCAGTTTCAATATGTTTTCTAATTAGATTTCTAATCCCAAGCCGAGTCATTTCCTCTTCAAGAATCCCAATCTTTTCAGGATTATCGCCCTTGATCTTACCCCATTCGCGCGTCATCTCTTGAGCAAATGTTTCAGCAACTAGGCGATATTCGGTAGATTGCGAAAGTTGGGCTAAAGTCTGGTAACCAAGATAAGAACTATAAAATTGTGCATCCAATCCAGCATATTGAGATGCTGTACAGAATCCATCCATTGCCATAATATCATGGTCAGCAGGAGCCACCCCAGCAGGAATTTGAGGAGCTGGATAGAAGTTAGGTGGCGTATCTATAGAATTTTTTATTGCATGATATAAAGCATTCCACTTGGGTGCCTGCTTAACCTTCACTTCTTCTTTCTTAAAAAAATTAAACATATTACCTTCCGAATGCTTGTTCAATGTCAGACATATTAATACTCATACCTTTCTTACTCGGCGCATAAGCCATTATAAACGCATCTGCGATGTTTGGCGATTTAACATCACGCTTTGCAAGATCCTGCTTAGATTCAACCATTACACGCCCTAATCTATCTTCCATTCGCATAGGTATTGATAATTCAACTTTAAGTCTATGTAAGTTAGGCATATCAGAACTAATCGAGATTAAATCTTCAAGTTTGTATTTTGGCACTTCTGTTCCATCTTTCATAGCCTTGATTACTTGATAAGTCAAACGGAATCTATCTGCCACTGTCCACCAAGCCTGTGCTTTCAGGTTAGCAAAGAAATCCTTGTTTGTAATCTTATCTGTATAAAGCTTTTCAGGCTCAAATACACCACCACCAGCAACAAACTTTCCATGCTTTACACTAGTTTTCTTTTCTTTGTTAAGCTCGTTTACCTTTGCCCCAACACCAGCACCAACACCAGTGGAGTCATAATTGATAAATGCATCAAGCCTTAACGCATCGTTATAGGCCCTAGTTGCCGATTTAAGCAACTCATCTTCTTTAGCCTTCCACTCATCAGACCAATAAGCAACAATTCCTTTACGATGAACTAATGCGCATTTATCCTTGCCAGCATCCGCAACATCAAACCCAAGATATGATCTCCCAGTATCATCAAGACCAAGTAGCTTATGAGCATCAATTGCAGCTTCAACCCATGACGCTTTGATTACACTTGTCTCATTATCTTGTCGTGGCATACCTTCATAGATATGTGCAAAGCTATCAGGATCACGCCGTCTTTTATCTTCAATTACTGATAATGCTGTATTACTTAAGAATGGATTCTCATTAAAGTTAATATGGCGAACAATCGTGTTAGCTGGGGGATCTACAACAAAGTTTTGCCAAACAAAGTCAGATACAAGATTGGGATTAAAAATAATCCAACATTCTGAGCCTTCCTTACGAATTGTAGGCTCTAAAATCTCCCATTGAGCTTCAGTTAATGCATGGCTTTCTTCAGACCAAAGCACATCGATAGACTCAATAGACTTGATCTCGCTAATATGTCGCCATAATCCATAAAATAGAAACTCAGCTCCAGTTCTTTTATTAATAATCTTATTATCTAAAATCCTAAAATTAGCCTGCAACCCAAATCTTTCAATTTGAATTTTAAGCAAAGAATAAACAGATTCTTCAATCTTGTTTTGCAATTGACGGACACACAAAAATCGTAACTTATATCTGTTAGCTAAAAAAATAGCCATGCCAGCAGCATCCCAACTCTTGGAAGATGCACGACCACCAAACAGAATTTTGTTACGCGCTCTTGTAGTCCAAAATTCCCGAAGGACGGGGTTTAAACTAGCCTTCGGTTTTTCTTTCTTTGTCAATGTCTGCATAGAAATCGTCTAAACTATTGTTAACAGTAACATTACTTACAACTTCTTGTTTCTCAGTCAAGCCTTCAATACGCGCAATAATATTACCATTCATATCACCACTAGATGCTCCATCCACGTTATGAGCTGTCATAATCGCGCATAAACGCTTGAAGATAGCCGAAAACTCCTCACGCCCCCCATAATCCTTAAGCGTACTTAAACCAATGCCCATATGAGCAGCTAGGCCGTATTGTGTCATAGGTCGAGCATGCGGAACCTTCTCATAACTAATTGAACCCTGAAATGATGCTGTAATAGTTTTCATAACTGGATTGTCTTTTACCCACTCAATGTATTCTAAACCCAGCTCTTCAAATTGCTCAGGACTTTCAATTGCTCTAGGCTTTCCAACTTCTGCCATAACCTAACCCTCAATACGCTTAACAATATTCATAAGGTCATTTCGAGAAAACATAAACATGCACTCAGCACACACCCAAGACATTACAGCATTATCAGACAAACATTCTTTTACCCATTCAATACCACGTTTGCTTTTAACAATTTCTATATTTTCATCAGTTAATTCAAACTTATTAAGAGCAGACCAGTCATAGCCGCTATATCCTGTATTTTTACCCATAACCCACTCCCAAAATTAACAAAAGTTTTCTATAGCATACCACAAAAAGAAAAACCGCACTAAAGCGGTTTAATGTATCCATTATCTATATCGATTTGGACTGGAAATGCATACCTAATCCATCTCGATCCGTCAGTAAAATACGCCTCATGATTATCTTTGATTATCCAATAATCTCCACTATCATCATAATGCGTAGCCCCTTCAGGCGCACCCTTCCGTATTTCTTCAATGGTTATCATGCAATATCCCAATATTCATGCTTGGTTAAATCAAATTCAAAACTATGGTTCTCAAACAAATCATGAAGTTGTTTGTCATAATTTTCGCAATCAATATTCTCATATGTATCTAAAGTAATACATAAATCACACCACTTCTCATCAAATTCACCACCATCAACCACTTTGATTAATTCACTCATCCCTCAGCTCCCTCAACCTTCATAAAAGTAATCCAATGTGTATTTGCACGTTTTCCTGTAATGTGGCCAAACAAAGGCTTTTGATCTGTCAGTGCTAAAAGTTCACTAACTTTGATCTGTGTTTCATTCCATTTGAAAATTAAAACACCACCGTTGGCCAATACACGAAAGCACTCTGCAAAACCTTTTCGAATATCTTCGCGCCAATCGTCTTGCAACTTTCCATACTTAAGAGCTAACCAACTTTGTTTTCCTGCCTTCACCAGATGAGGAGGGTCAAATACAACTAAAGTAAATTGGCCATCCTTAAAAGGCATGTCTCGAAAGTCCATCATCACATCTGGTTCAATCACTAATGAGCGACCATCACACAATGTATGTTCTTCTTTTCGAATATCACCATAGACTACATTGGGATTTTGACGATCAAACCAGAACATACGTGAACCGCAGCATGGATCTAAAATTTGTGCACTCATCCCTCAGCTCCCGATTCGCTTGCCCATTTAACTAAACGTCTATAATTTTCTTTAATGCTTTCAGCCTTATGTACGAGCCATTTAGCTTGTCTTAGCTCTATTTCAATACCTGAAAGCCCGCGATGCTCCATTTCGAAAAGGGATTTATTTTGCTTGAACTCTTCCTCTGCTAGGTGATTTGCCTGAAAGTTATATAGTTCCGCTGGCACCAAGCGGTAACCCTCTGGCACCGCCTGAGATTTGGCTTGCCACGCCATCCATGCGCCATTTAGAAAGTAGATTTCTTCTGGAACAAATGTTGTATAAATTGTGTGGTAGTACTGATTATCTGAATCAAAAAATTCTATTTCATTATCGTTTAAAATTTCTGAAATTTTATCCAACCGCTCAAATAACTCTCTTTCATTAATCATTTTCAATCTCCTTTTCCTTCCAGCATTTACGGCAAACTTTAAATGGCTCACCCAACCAGTTGCTTTCCTCATATTCCCATTCATGCCGACAGAATAGATTCTTTATAAATTTAAATATCATAATCTTTTCCTAATTCTTTGGCGGTTCTGGTAGTGGCATCCAGTGCGTAACATTGGATAAATTAAATCCATATTTATCAAATTTTGTTACCACATAGGGAACTTCTTGAAACCCTCTTTCTGAAAGATATACAAAAACATAACTCCCAATTTCAGGCATCTGCTCTTCAACACTAATCCATTCCATATTAACCTCCAAGCCATCTAAAGAATATCCCGCCCAAAAAGAAAGCCATCGCCAAAATAATGGATGTAATAAAAGACACAACTCCATTAATCCAAAAATGGTTTTTATTTCCATCCGCTACAAAAAGCCACCCAAACCACCAAAACACAATAAACATTACAAAACACATTTGAGAAAAACTCACTTCCCACCTCTCAACCACTCATACACAACCAACAAAGCATAGTAAATTATCAAAACTACACTTCTACCCAAATCCATTAACGCATAGCCTAAAACCCTGCAATTAATCCGAAGTTTTTGTTTGTTGTTCATTTTACCTCCCAACTGGACAACCACAAAACATCCAAAACTCACCACATCGCTTGCATTTAATATAAAAAGTACCTTGTCTCATTTTTTCACCTTCAAATAAAAAATTTCATTACTGCAATCAATATTGATGCACCCAATGTAATGGCTAACCAATTTAGAAAAATATCTTTTAGCGTTTTTTCTTCAGCTTGCTCTTTAGTTAATTCATCATTATTGTAATTTTGATCCAATAAAAACAAACCAGCCACCACCATAGTTGGCAATAATGGATATTGAACAAAAAGAGCAGTTATTAAAAATGTTGTTAAAATTTCACTCATACTTTCGCCATCCCTAAATCTAAAAATTGATTAATTAAAACTCTTAATAACTATTGCCTATATTCGCTATAGTAAATCATATTTATAAGTAATGCAATATTTAAAGCAAAAAAAAGACTGCTTGGAGGCAGTCGAAGGGAAGTAACTAAATTTAGATGAAATAAACATCCTGTATCGACATTGCAAATAGATACATACACAGTCTAAATGTTCGCGCCACGGGAACATCTTCAAGCAACTTATGCAAACAGTTAGGATGCGATATTTACTTCTCTAAATTGCCTACTTTCAGGCGGTCAATTAGTCTTTCCTAATAGTCATTTGTTTACACTTTCTCCCGTCTGGATTCGAACCAAAACGCTGCAATAGCGGCACCTAATTAGGCGCTGCGTCTACCAATTTCGCCACAGGATACTCAGCAAAACAATATTATCAAAACAAAACGGATTTGAAAAGCTAATTTAATTCATAAACGGTTATATAAATCATACCACCTTTTACTACTTCACCACGCTTAATATGTAGTTCATCAAATTGCTCATCATCATGGCAAAATCCATTTTTCACTAAAGAATCAAAAATCCCTTTAGTAAAGTTATCGATGTCGAACTTTCTTTTGTTCGGATAGTGAAGAACAATTTCAGCCTTCAATCTTTTTTCAGTCATAAGCGGCTTAACGAATAAAGCCATATCTTTTGTGAATTTAATACCTTTTGGTGTGATAAACCTAGTCTTTCCATTTGACCGCCAGTACATATTTACTGACGGTGGGAAAAAAGGTATTTCTTTATCAAGTATCAACTTCATTCTGGACGCTTCCGCAATGATTGTTTCCAGTCGCCTTGATAACCATCTAGCAATAAATGAGAATAATCACTGTCATGATCACCTAATACCCATTGATTTTCATCCAATTTTAAATTTGGCTCATTTCTATAGCCATGCCATCTTTTATCAGCGTCCATAGCCACATAATCAATTTCTGGTTCAATCGAACTCCAATCAATCACAAATCCATCCCTTAAAACCTCTGGCAAACTTTTATCCTTGCGTTTTTCATCTTCTAAATGCATAGCATCGGCGTAGTTGTGGCATAGGTTGATAAATTTATCAAACTCCATGTTTTCAGATCTAGAATTTATTAGTGCAATTGCATACTCATGTGCCATCTGTAATTTATTCATTTTCTATCCTCCTTACACATTTCCTGATAACGAACTAATGAATCAATAGCCTCTTGAACATCTTGTGGTTGATTCTTAGCTCCACGCATACCAGCACACAAAAGCTTCTTAATTGCATGCTGAATGCAAGGATCCACAACTTCAAACAAATCTAAAACACGATAAACATCCACATAATCTAAATGTTTTACATTTTTAAAATAATGACTGTGTTTTTTATCATTATTGCAATCTTCACCAATAGTATAACCATTAGAAACTTTCAAATCCCCCTCAAACCACTTCACATCGTCTAAAGGATTTTGGTTTTCTGGCTGGCGTTGCCAAAGTACTTCCGCTCCTGCTTCGCCAGATTTGATCTCATCTACATGCCATGCACACAAATTCCAAGAACCATTTTCAAAAAAAGATTTATCTGCTTGAAAGTTACAAGTATCACTTTCAGGCCAGTAAACATATAAATCAGCTCTCTCTGGAATTTCAATATCATCATCTCGCCATTTATGATAAACAAGCTCATAATTATCTTGATTATTTTTAGTTAAAAACTCTTTCATTTCACTTCCTCACACAAAATATAATTACGTTCATCTTTCAATTTTTCACTTTCTAACTGAGCATGCAATTCTTTCCACTGCTCAATTAACATCTCTTTAGTTTCGCCATCTACTAGTGGCTCAGAACCATTTATCTTGTCACGCATTAGCTTTAGATTCATTTTTACCTCAATATCTTTCATGTTGTTTTTTTACGTGATTTAGCTCTACATATTGAACATCTAGCTCTATTACCACCATCCATCACATAAACCACTTCGCCATGATACATGCACTCAGCATTAAACTTTTTTTCGCCTGCAGCTATTGCCAGAAATCTTGATTCTTTAACCCTATGTCTTCTCAAAACCTCAGGATCTGTAGATCTTGTATATCTAGGTTTTTTAACTTTTTGAGTAAACTCAAAACCATCAATACACATCAAAAGAACTTTCCAGTTTGATTCATTTAATCCACCATCTCCGCATTTTATATTTTCAAATGTTTTGGTTGAGATTCCGACCATTTCGCAAAGCCGCTTCTTGTCATTTGGACCAAATTTTTTTGAAATTTCTTTCAAGTACTTACTCTGATACTCAATCTTTTTTAGATAATTTGCACTTTTACGAGGACCTTTTTCAATCTCAATAGGCTTGCTCTTCCGTATAATCTTATTTCTTGCCTCAATCACTTCATCAGGCGTTTCTTGAATAGATGGATCATAAGCAATCTTTTCTTTAGGCCCTCTCGTAACACCACGCATAGGAACCTTGCCATCACGATATGAGCTATACCCCGCAGGTATTTGCTTAACCTTTCCACCACGCTTTAAGTAAGCTTCCATTTCATCGTTAAGCTTATCTCGCAATCCTTGTTTTTCTTTAACGCCTGTATAAACATCATTCCGACCAGCTTGCAATTGATCTATTCTTTCTAGTAGGTTCATTTTTTAATACTCCGCAAAGCTGCTACGACTTGCTTAATTTCCTCTTCAGTACGCCAACATCCAAAAACATATGTTGAATGTTCTCCATGTTCATAACGTGAATAACCACAACCATGATCATCAGAAATAAACCAAACTTCCTCACCAATCTTCGGCTCAAAAGGAGGAGGAATTTCAAATTCAAGTTTTATGGTTTTTGGCTTAATTCTAAATGTATAATTATCATCAAAAATACCAACTCTTGTATCACCATCTACAATTCTCCACCCATTAAAGTCTACATCAGACCACTCAACCCTTTCCCCACTCGCTAAAGCCCGCAAAGCATCTTCACCACTAATTAATTAACTCATAACTCACTTCCCGTTTAACCACTTTATATTCGCTATAGTAAACTATTTAGATTTAATTGCAAGCATAATTTTTAAATTATTTGCAGGTTATGATATTTTTCATACCAAGATCATCGGAATAAAACTCCACTCCCTCTTCTTTATTCTCCATAATCACTTTATCCAAGAACGGTATTAAACTGGGAAAAACATCAGTAACAACATACTTTTTACCCTCAAACCAAACCCGATCACCAACTTTGTATTTCATTTCTGATTACCTCTTAAAACTTCTAAAATTGCAGATGAATGTGACATTCCAGACGCAACAAGTTCTTTTACTTTCGCTTCAGTATTTTCTAGATTCTTGCGGTCTTCAGGGGTTAATATCTTCAAATAATCTTTTTTGATAACCCTAACGACTGGACGGCTTTCAATCTTTGGTGGCTCAATCCAAATAGATTGCAATTCACCTTTCTTAATTAACTCTTTTACAACTTCTGTATAAGTCTCTTTGAACGATTCAAAAGCGTAATATTTTGCCTTCTCGTAGTTGTTGGCCCACTGTAGCTGATTAAACATGTCGTAAACGCGATTGTAAGCCTCTCTCTCGGCGTTTGTGATTAAAACCGATGAATCACCCATCCAAGCGTTAATATTGGCTAGAGCAGCCGTTTTAGGCTTATATGATTGCTTCACATAATCCTCACACCATTCACGAAATTCTGTAAACACAGGACAGAATTTTGCAGTACGCATAGTTTGCAATCCAAATTTAATATGATCAGGTGTCATGCCCTCCATAATCTCGCAACAAGTAGAAATTAAATTTTCCATGTATTGCTCGTCAGACATGCCATTTCGCTTAGGGTATGTGTTATCAAAACGTGCCCCGAAATATCCTTGCATCTTTTCGATTAAACCCATTGCCCATTTACGTGGAAATTCTTGTTCAATCATTCTTTGTGCTCCAAAAAGTTGTATTGGTAATCAGGTGTAACGTCTCTCATCATTTCCTGTTGCATGTAATCGGCCATAGATGGTGTTTGTCTGCTTTGTGGTGTTGAGTAGCTTGATTGTTTATTTTGAATCCAAGATGGATCAAATCCTTTCCAATCTCTTTGAACACAAATTTCTAAAACTTGGTTCAAGTTCATATTTGATTTGTTCACGTTATTCATGAATAGATCAAATGCTTTCTCAGTGTTAGTTGCCTTCTTGTTTTTTCTAACTGCCATAAATGCAATTGCTAAATCTTCAGTAGCTCCTTTCTCAATTAACGACTTCTTAAAATCAAAACGTTTCGGCTTGTCCGAATCGCCTATATTATTAATACTCGTTATTGGTTTATCGTTATTGGTTAATGGTTGTTGGTTAGTATTACATTCGCTTTCTTCTTGCAATGCGTTCGCATTAATTTCGCAATCCGAATTATCACCACCTAAATCATTAACTTTATTACGTTTCTTACTCCATCTAGCATCAGCAGAAGCTTTTGCCTTTAAAGATTTGCTGTGATAAGCAGATAATTCACGCACTACATAATCATTAATATAACCTTCCGCAGTAAGTTCGAAGAAGTAATGCAATACAATCTTAATGCTATCGGTATGCGAACGCATGCGTATTAGCATTGCAATTTCTTCGATGTTTTCAGGCAAAGGTTTTTCAGTTAAATAACAATGATCAAGCATACGTCTGTATGCAAGATCTTCTAAAGGCTCCAAGAAAGCCGTTTTGCTCATATAGTCTTTCGGCTTAAAAGTGTAGTAATGCATTATTTCCCCCGAACACTTTCTTTTGCCAATTCAGCAGCAATCCATTCAACACCTTTAGGTGTGAATAAGCACTGATTGAAAGCATGACCAGACTGACTCAATCCTGTGGATACATGAAAACGACCAGCATCAATATGATTGGCATAACCCATTAAAGCTCCATTTAATCGATACATGATTTTGTTGTCGGTTAGAAAATCTCTAAACTTTGGCTCTTTGATTTTTAAAAGTTTTGCTACTTCACGAAATCCTTTGTTGCCGACACTCTCAACATACTTTTCAACAAATTCAATTTTTGGCGCTGCAAGTTCTAATTTCTTAGCTTGGTCAGCGCAAAGTTGCAAAGCCTCTCCATATGTTTTAGGTATATAAAATTCCTCTTCAAGTTGCTTCCACCGCTTAATAATTGCCATGCGTAGTGGTGCGGAATATCCAGACACAAGACACATTGTTGTATCTTGATCAAGCAAATATGAAGTTTGTTTTCGGTTCATTGAGTCTAAATAGGTGTGTCCAAAATTGGACGCATCTATTTGTAGTTGCTCACACATGTTTTCAATATCACGTTTAACATGCTGGTGTTGCTTCATCGTTAATCCAGCAATTTCAAGACTAGACATTGTTTTAACATTTGAATTGATTAATTGATTCATTTAGAAATCCTTTTTTAAGATTGTTCTTCAAGGTAATTAACTTTTGTTAAGCTATTTAATTTTTTCTCTGCTTCTAAAAGTTCTTCCATTTTTTGTGGAGAAACCAAATAAGCAACCACATCACCATAACGAGTGATAATTACAGGACGATCCCAGCCAAGTAATACGGCTGGATCTTTTTTGATTTCTGAAAATTTTAATAACGGTAACATTTTTAACACTCCTTCTTTGTAGTTCTTATTTTGGTACTATTTTTAGTATTAGTCAACACTAATTTTAAAATCCAAGACAAATAAAAAGCCCGCTAGGGGCTTATTTGATGTAGGCTTCTTTAAAGACTTTTATTGCATCCTTTACGCTTAAATCTGGATCTCTTTTATATATTTCTTTATATCCACCATCATGATCTATCTCTACTGTATCAATGCATGCTTCTCCAGCTAATTGATATAGGTATTGCCAAGGATCAATTTCATCATACCAAGACTCTTCACGAGATTGGCAGAATGTTTGCAGATGCCATTTGTTATTCCATAATTCAAATTCATCGTTTTGAGCTATTCCAGCTTTAATAAGCAATCTCTTTGCGGTTGTAGTTAACTTTTTATATTTGCGACTAGTCATTTACTTCTCTCCAACTTAAAACAATTAAAACATTCATTGTTATAAACACGCCTCTCGAATGAGCCACAAGATTTACATGCTTTGGTATGCATAAATGTTCGCTTACCCATACTTCGAGCATTGGTTCTACGAATACGCCATAAACTTATATCCTTTCTAGGCTCAATCTCGCCATTAATTTTAAAAGGTATAGCGGCATAGCCAAAACGGTCGGGGTTCATAAATCCGTCATTAATTATTGTTTGCATATATAGCCTCATTTAAAAAATCAATAATTACTTTTGCATCATTTTGATCAAAGAAAATGTAGGCACCATCTTGCTTAATCATAAAATGCCCATGTTCATCTTTCTTTATTGTTAAATCTTTATATTCTTCGCTTTCAATTTTTTTATCTTCGCTTAAATCAAGCCAACTCATTTCACTTGCCCCTTAATAAATAATCGAACCAATGGAATTAAACCCTGTTCAGTCGTAAAATGGTCGCCAGTAAGTCGAGAATAAATCGGATACCAAACGCCGCGAACTTCAACTTGCAATACTTGGAAATCACCTTTACCACTTCGATATTGAAATTGCTCTTTAATTAAGAATGATTTAAATTCTTCTAGCTTGGATTTGTGTAGCAATGCCCGTTTCATTTTTTATTCCTTATCAGCTATTACAGAAGTATTTTCATATGGTCTGTCACATTCCACCCATTGAAAACCATATCCGCCAATGTATCCAAAATCCGATTCAGCTTTATGCCAAATTCCATTTTCAAATTTATAGATATAAAATTCGCCGATATGCGTTGCTTCATTATTAATTTGTTCAATAGACAGTGTCATTTTGATTGCTCCTTAAATTGTGCGTAATACTGATCTTTTAAATAAAGCTCCATACTGTCTTGACCTATTGATCTATGGAACTCAGCAGCCATGTTATGAGCTAATAGATTCCCAGATCTTTTTTCGTAAACAATGCCGATTTTTCTACCCTTTCTAAATCTGAAAATTTCATCTTGATTTTTTTCTGTCAAAATGTCGTATCCATTATCTATAAGGAAATTTTGAAATTCTTCCATCTGGCTATTAAAAATAGATATGTTTCTATTTTTGTATTGTCTATTGCTACCATAACGAGCTTTCAGCACATCCCAATCATTCATTTAAAAGTTCCTTCTGGATATAATTCTATAATTGATTGCGCATCTTCTTTACCATGAACTTCGATTAAATAAAGTAATGGAATTTCTTCTGGAACATCGCACTCACCATCAACAAATGCTGCACAAGTTGCGCCACATCCACCACACATCCCAATATCAAAACAACGGCTTCGGCCTTTTGGAAGTCGATCATCTCTGTCATTTAGTTTAGATGCAAATATTTCAAATCCACGATCTGCTTTTGGCATTTTCACTTACTCCCTAAAAATTAAACCAATTGTTCCATATCTTAAATTAATTTGCAATAGCGAATTTATTAGATAATTAAAAACCCGAATTAACGGGCTATTTGAGAAGTTCTTTCTTATTGGGATGTAGCTTAACTAAAGTCAATCCCATTTCGAAAGATGGCGACTTGCGCTTTCCGTTTTTAAGCTCACATATATAAGATTTAGAAATCCCCGTCTTTTCTGATAATGATGCTTGAGTAAATTTTTGATGCTCTAACACATCATTAATAATTTGTTTCCAGTCCATACGACCCTCCTGTATTGCCTACATAATAAAATATTAAATTCACTATTGCAAATATTATAATTTAGTTTACTATAGAGAATATCTTAAGAGGAGAAGTAAGATGAAATTTGAGAATATGCATGTAAAATGTGAAACAACTAAACAAAGAGAACAAGTTGAGTCTATTTTATTAAAAAATGGATTTAAATTTGTTGGGGTGGTAATTCGTGGTTATAAGGATGTCTCTGTTTCAGCGGGCAAAGAGTCTTTTACGCATACATGTAAAAGTGGATATCAAAAACAATATAATTTTAAAGAGTTCATGACAAAATATATAAAACAAAACGAAATGATTGAGCTGATCAATAATGCAAAATCAGAACTTAAAATGAATGATAGTGATCTTTCTTTAGCTTTAGGTAAGTCGCGTCAATATATTGGAAAAATGTTGCGATTGCCGCAAAGTAAGAAAGTTCAGGATCTGGTTACTAAGGAGATTAATGCATTGCTTGCTCGTGATAAATTTAAAGAATTGTCTATTGGTAATCATGCCTATATTAGCGTTGAAAATGCCGAAATTAAAAATGGTGAAATAGTTGTGACAGGAACAATTCAAGATCCAAAAGACAAACAAATTTCAGACCTCAAAAAAACAAATGAGCAACAAAAACTTGTCATTGATAAATTGGATGATCAGTTGATTAAGGCTGAGAAAATTCACAATGAGGATGTGAAGGCTATTGAGCTTAAAGATAAACAAATTAAGGAGATTAATGATTCAAGATTTAATATTAATCTCGAATTGGTGGAAAGTAAAAAACTTGTTGATGAGCTAACAGATGCATTGCAGTGGGAGCAAAAAGAATTTGATAAAACTAGAGATGAACTTAAAGAGCTTAAATCATCATACACCACATCAAAAGCATTGAACTGGTTCTTTGTAGTGTCGATTATTTTAGCTGCAATCGTTTGGAAAGCTTACAATGGTTGAGTTTTGCAAAGTTTGTTGTAGTTATAAAGTTTTTATTAATAATTATTGTGTAGGATGTGGGTTGAGATGAAAGAATCAGTTTTTTTAGGTTTAATGTATTTAATTGCTATATTTGTTTTGATTATAGTTGTTAAAGTGGCGGCTGCCCCATTCCAAGCTTACTCTTGCTCAAATTATGGGAATTTAACTGAAAGAAAAACAAATTATTCTATTTTTAATGGGTGTTTTGTTGAATATAAAGGTAAATTTATTCCTAGGTCTGAGCTAGAAAAAAGAATGATCATGAATTTGGATGATTAAAAATAAATCCCCTTAATTGGGGGTTTTTTATATCTGACAGTTGACAATACCACCTAATTAATTTACTATAGCGAATATAGATAAGGGGAATAGATATGAAAAATACATTGATTTTAATCGGAGCTTTGGCAATGGCAGCATGTGCAAATCACACACCAGTTATTCAAGGGCCTTATGAAATTGAGTCGGTAGACTTACAAAATGATGTGGCAGCTATTAAGTCTGGTGATTTGGTTTTAGAGGTTGAATTTGACGCTCGTCATTTTAAAAATGGTAATGGCTTTCAATCTTGGAATGACTTTGAGATCAGCCAAGTTAAAGAAGTAAAAGTATTCAACGAAGATGGTGAAACAGATAAATATGTTTTACCAAGTGAAGAAGTTTCAAGCATTGTTGATTTAATCGAAAAAGAAGTTGCGGAGAACATGTAATGAGTATTGAGGAATTAAGAATAGAAATTATGAAACATAAGCTTAAAAGCGCAATGTTTTTATCAATATATTGGGTGTGGTGTTTTAGTTTTTTTGTTTTTAATGCTGTGATGGTTGCTAGTGGTGGCGGCTTGTATTATGCGGCTAATGGAATTATTCAAGTTTCATGTTTATTTTTAGCAGCAATGATGATTGAGGATTTATTAAATGAGCA
>Ga0207713_1000403_pt1 | contig 46226 bp, 68 predicted proteins | sample KBSS64metaG_FD_184404 | JGI IMG/M metagenome (GOLD analysis project Ga0207713, IMG submission 184404) | Switchgrass rhizosphere microbial communities from Kellogg Biological Station, Michigan, USA - KBS S6-4 metaG (SPAdes) (version 2) | ecosystem: Host-associated > Plants > Roots > Rhizosphere >...
TTAGATCTAACCTTTTGCCCCGTGGTTACGCTCGTAACCGGCCTCTTTGGGCCGATATAGCTCAGTTGGTAGAGCAGCGCATTCGTAATGCGAAGGTCGTAGGTTCGACTCCTATTATCGGCACCAGTATCCACGCGGCTTCACGCGATATTCACCAAATCTGCAAACGCACCTTGTGCCATATTTGTGCCATTTCCTGCAAGAAATGAGTCAATTTGCATGGCGTGTTGCGTCAGATGATTCGGTGCCAGGTGCGCATATCGCTGCACCATCTCAATGCTCTCCCACCCTCCCATTTCCTGCAATGCTGATAACGGAACCCCGGACTGAACAAGCCAGCTAGCCCAGGTGTGTCGTAAGTCGTGAAACCGGAAGTTCTCGATCCCAGCCCTCCTTAACGCAGCTCTCCATGCTGTGTTAGCATCGCTCCTCATCTTCCTGACTTCTTTTGTCCTAGTTCCGTCAGGACGAACCGACGACTCAGTGTGAACGAATACCCACCGGTTATGTTTTCCTACCTGATCGCGTAACACCTTGCATGCAGAATCATTAAGGGCGACCCCTATCGCCCTACCTGCCTTTGCGTCCTCAGGGTGAATCCACGCAACTTTCCTTTGCATGTCAATTTGCGACCATTCCAGATCCGTTATGTTGGAACGGCGCAACCCGGTCGCCAGAGCGAAAATAACCACCGGTTTAAAATGCGCTGGCATCTCACGGATAAGGCACTGAGCCTCTTCTCTGGTAAGCCACCTGATACGCTTATTCTTCGGCACAGGGCATTTGATGTTTGGCGCTTTGGCTATCCATCGCCATTCGTTAGCGGCGCAACGGAGCAGAGCGCGAATGAAAGCAAGGTGAGTTGTCCTTGTAGCCTGAGCTGCCGGCTTATCCTTATACTCCGGAACCGGCTTACCCATCCTGATGCAGCTATCCCGTCGAGCTTCCCAGTTCATCCTGTGCTTTCTGTTCACCATTCCGCTGGCTGCTGACAAAATCCGGTCTTCCGTAATTGCTGAAAGGTCCACGCCCCGGAAGTGCATGAGCCAGAATCCGATTCGGCTCTTGTCATCGTCGAGGCTTTTCTTGTGGCTCTTCTCGTTAATCCATCGCACGCACGCCTCATCAAACGTATGCGCTTTGTATTCCCCCATTTTATCGACTCGCCAGGCTTCAGCTTTTAACTGGTCATGAAGCTCTTGTGCTTGCCTTTTGTCCGTTGTGCCAAGAGACCGTCTAATTCGGCTCCCACCAGGCGTAACGAAGTCGCAGTGCCACGTACCGGCACGTTGCTTGATTGACATGCTTTATCCTCCTGCACATCAACCGCATTCACCGGCTGATTGTGGATCGGGTTCTTCAGGGCTGCAATGCAATCTGTCTTGCAGATAAGATATGGGCTTTTCTTTTTAGCGGGGTTTTTGCGAGTGGCAGCCAGTCGGCCTGACTTAATCCACTCGGCGACAGTGCCTTCACTGACCCGCAGGAAGTCCGCCGCTTCATCGCGGGTAAAGATCACTTCTTCCATTATCTATCTCCAATAAAAAACCGCCATTGCGGCGGTCTAGTCGATGCGAATGTGTGGAATCTTTCCGGCTGCTATTTCATCGAATATCCACTTAGCTAATGGCTTTGCGGAGCATCCTTTACGATAATCAATAATCGAGGCGATACCTTCGATTGCCTCCTCTCGATTCTTATCTAATTCTGATCGGATAGGGCGGAATTCATCAGCCCAGAAATGGCGCGTTGTCTTGCAGTCAAATACGAGCGCTTCCTTCCATGCTGCTGCATCGCCATGCGTATCAGGTCGGTCAGTGTAAGCAACCGTAGCCTCTACCCATTCACCGCCGTAATTGGCCTCTACTCGACACCCAACCGGAGGCAATCCCTCACCATCCCATTCTGGCTTGCTGGCTGCAAGTGCGGCTTCGTATTCCTGCTCGGTTAACTCTTGCCATCCGGTTGTCATACCGTTGTATGGATTGCGCTCACGATAGAGTGTCACCTTCTCCGCTTCGAGCGATGCCAGCGCGATACGCGCCAGCTCCTTACTTTCTCCGTGCTTCAGGAAGCCGTCCTCTGCAATTTCTTCAAGGCGTTCTTTGGTGAATTCGCTGGTAATAGTGCTCATGGGTTAGTCCTCAACTATCGGCATAAACGAAAGGTCAGCGAAGAACTCGCCAAATCCAAAGCACACTGAGTAAGCAAGGCGACCGTGATGCTTGTAGCCAGGGTTAGTGATATCTGTAGTCGCATAGGTTGCAGTTATCTCGGCAACGACTTCCTCTGGTTGTGATGGCTTCTCAACCCATGGAATGCAAATCAGGTCAAAGTCACGCGCCATCGTCCCGTGAATTGCCATCGCATAACCGTGCTTGCGCGCAATCTCTGCCAGTGCAGGGTAAAGAGCGCAATAAACCGGTGCTAAGTTAGCTGGTTTCACGCTCACTCTCCTTTAGCTGTGCCGGCGGCTGGCATATCGCACATGTTTGTCGGGTGCGGGTTTTCGCGAATAATTCGAGCCATTCTGGCTGCCGGCGTTTCTGTCTCTTCACTGAACTCACGAATAACAGCCGCCAGTTTTTCAGCGTCAGCAGGTGAAATATCACCATCGATAAACATCACTGGCTTACCCTGTAACGCCTCCAGTTCTGCTATGCGCTGGCGTAATGCTGCGTTCTCGTCGAATAGCTCGCAGACATGGCGATTTTGCCGACTAACTCGACTTTCGCTGTCGGCAATCTGCTTGTCTTTGGCTTCCAGCTCATCCAGCAGCGCCAGAAGTTCATGCCAGCGCATAATCGGTGCGTAAGTATCGCCAGACCCATGTTTAAGCTTTAAGTCAGCAATGATTCGACTTACTGAATCAGCTTGTTTGTCGATGTTGCTCATTTGGCGGCTCCTTCTGCTTTGTTTTTCATCGTGAGATAATTAGCTGTATAGAACGCATCTATCGGCGTGAATTCACGAAGGATTTTCTCTCCACTTTCACGGCATACCCATTCATCCATGAACCAGTCTTCTTTTTCTTTATCCCGTACATCACGATCAGGTTTAATGGTCCAGGTGGTTACCCTGCCGAAAAAACCTGTCTTCTTGACTATGCTACCGACCCCTCTTTCGTCTCCCATCTGAATAATTTGATATTTAGTAGTGAAATTCGTAATGCTCATGACTGCACTCCTTTGCGAAGCTGGGCGGCGAACTTGTCACTCTCGTCATGAATCTTGTATGCGATAATGTCTCCCCGGTCGCCGAAGTAAAACCAACCAGGAAAAGCAGAAGCGCTATCGGTATCCGTATCTTTGTCGGCAAAAATAACAGTTACGGTAGTTTCGTCTGGTACCGGCTGATCTCCCCCTCTCCAAGTAATCCAACCATCCACCTTCAGCCCCGCATTCTCCGCAGCCAGCGCAGCGCATCTTGCTTCAAGTGCGGCATGGTCTTCGTGCATTACCATCAAATGAACCATGCTATTTTTTGGATTGAGAGCATGTTTCTCGTCAAACATCTCATCCTCCCAAACCGAATAACGTTTTACGCTCATTTCTTTGCCCTCTGGTTTAACCACGCTGTCAGGAATTTGTTCTCGTTCACGCTCTGGAAGCTATTACGCTTCAGCATTTCTTCGCGTGGGATATCGTTGATGGGTTTGAAGCGGTGGCCGGCGATGAGTTCTTGTGGCTGGATAAATGGGTCGTAGGAATTAAACATAGGATTCTCCGAAGTTATGGAAATCTCCGTGAAACATGTATGCAGCGAGACAGTAGGCTGAAAATGCCTGTTTTGGGGTTTGGTAATAACCAAGGTTCATTGTCTTACCATTGAGAGCTATGCTGGACATCCATTTCTTTGTTGGATAATAGAAAGACACCCCTTTGTATCCAGAGGTGTTATCCTTTCTTAATCCAACATTTTTAACGTTTTGCGCCCTTGTGCACTCTCGAAGGTTGCAGAGTCTGTTGTCATCTTTATCTCCATTTATGTGATCAACCTCCTCAGGTTCGTATCCATACACCATTAACCATGCCAATCTATGGGCAGCATAAGACCTTCCACCAACAAATATTTTTCTGTAGCCAAAGCTGTTTATATTTCCTGCCTTTTGCCCTTTTATGGCATTGGGGCTTCGGTAGCATTTCCATATAAAATCACCGGTCTCCTCGTTATAAATGAGATAGTCAGAAGGAGAGCTCATTGTGCACGCTCCAGAAAGTCGTTAACGCCTTCTGCCAGCTCGATAGACAGGTCGTCGATGTGAGTTTTCAGCTCTGCCAGTGACTGCGCTTCAGATTCCAGAATCTCTTTGTGGCAAAGCTCTTTAACCAACTTGTCGAAGGTGCTGAAGTAGCCGAACCGTGAGATGATTTCGTTGCCAAAGTTCTTACTCTTCTCGTCTGTTACTTTTTTCTTTTCGCTGAGAACAAGGTCAAATTTGGTGCCGGTGATGATGTATTTACCGACGACAATATTTAGTTTCATGCTGCTTTCCTCAATTCAGATTTCAGCCGGTACTCAATCCCACCAAGAACATTCCCTCCCCACGGCTCCGCTTCGCATACATCCTTTACGCTTTCCAGTTCTGCGGCGCTGATATACCAGTTATCCCAAGAGCAGAGACCTTCGGTTGTCCAGTATGGGTTTCGGCAATTAATCGTTATCCCACCGGTATGGCTTCCTTCCTTTCCTGGCATCTTCCCTGCCCAGTATTCGGATATGTAGTTGCGCTCATCCTGCGCGAGCATTCTGATAATTTCTGCTGCTGTTCGTTTCTGATGCATGGTGAATTGCGGGTGTGGTTAACCCGCCTCCGTGAGGTGAAATAGAATGTTCAGGGGTGGTTAAATCAGGTCAGAAAGGCGCGTCGTCATCGAAGCTCAAAGGCGGCTCATTGGATGGGGTTGACTGCTGCTTCTGTTGCTTTTGCTGGTTGTTTTGCCGCGGCTGGTCGTTACCTGGAGTTCCGCGAGGTGGCAAATCTATATCCCTCACAAGAATGGTTGGGGATTGCGCCTGAGAGCCGTCCTGCTTCGTCCATTCCTCAATTACGAACTCACCTGTTACCGTAATTTTTGCGCCCTTCACGATCGCTACAGAGAGCTTTTCAGCCATCGCGCCGAACATCTTACAGTTCAGCCATGATGTCTTTTCGTTTTCACCGAATCCTGACTTTGCAGGGAGAGAAAATGACGCGATGTGTTTACCATTTGGCGTGACGCGTAAAACGGCATCCTTGCCAACGTTACCGGAAATTGTGATCGTATTAATTGCCATTTATGCCGCCTGTTTATGAAGTTCACGACCGCGCGTCTTGTAAGTCTCTGCCGCGCGTTCTTCGTATGATTTAACTCCGCCTAATTTAGTCCACACCTCTTTGTATGCCGCCTGCAATTCCTCAATCGACTGAGCAAGAGTTGCTTTGTCGCCAAACTCTTTCAGGGCGGCTTCTGCATCCTGCGGTGCTACCTGATGCACTTCCGCATCGGCATCGATTGCGGTCTCTTCTGTCGGAATGCAGAACGCCTGAAACGCTGCGTATTTGTATGCGATAGACATGGCCTTATTGGTTGCCTTGTCTCCGCTATCCATTGCCTCACCATAGGTGGTGACAGTGTGAACGCTACCGTCCTCGGTACTGACGAAATCGAAATCACCACGCACCGTGATGTAAAACAGTGCGCCGCCGTTTTTGCTGACCCTCTCAACGCTCGTTCTTTCGGTGTATCGAGGAAGAATGAGGAGTTTGTTCTTTACCAGCTCCGGGGCCAGAGCGTTATAGATGTCATCGATGCCACGGAATGCGTAACTAACCTGGCTTCCTTGCTTTTTCTCTTTGCGAATACCCTGCTCAGCAAGAGCTGAAGCAACGCCACTTATTGCTGCATAAACTTTTTTCTGTTCCATATCTTCCTCAGAACGGGCATCCGCCCAAGAAATAACGTTGATTAAGCACTTCCAAGCGAGACAGGTTGAGATACATACGCATCCTCTCCCGGTCTCCTCTGTGACGCCACCAGAGAGCCTGAAGCGTTGTTACGCGGCGATATAACTGACTGTCTTTCATCGTTGTTGTCGGCTGCATGTAGACCTCCTTCGCTGCCAATTAAATCTTGCATGAGACGCACAAAGGCATCTTCTGACCAGGTATCTGCAATGCTCATGATTTGCGGTACCACGGCATCCCAACGGCTGACTTCATCTGCTCATTGGCCTGAAGCCACATCTGCGCGTTACCGAGATAGCGAGCGATAACTGCTTTGCTCTGCGCCGCTTTGAGCAGGCTGTGATTTATAACTGGTGACATAACCCCTCCAGGTGCTTACGGGCAGCACGAATAAGACGGCGAACACGTTTGGATAATTCAGATTCAGCGGGGAAATAAGCGGACATGACGCCGCTACCCGCGAGGCTTAGTTGCATCATGGGCTGGTTCCTTATGTTGTGTGTGATTGCATAGCAGGGAGCTATGTTAGATATTCTGTGTCTTAGCGAATTCGCCGTGATATTTTTCTCTTGCCTGCTCTGAAACTAATCCAGCAAGCTCAAGGTCTTTGTAAGTACCAAAATATTGGTTTTTGCCACCAATATTGATGCGGACAACCCAGTTGCCTTTTTGCAAGGTCACGCCCTTAAACCCGCTAATGTTTCTTTTTTGCAGGATGGCGTTTTGTCCGTTTTGTGATGGGGTAGCTAACCTAAGGTTGCTTAACCTGTTATCGGTCTTATTCCCGTTGATATGGTCGATCAACCCTTTAGGCTCAATCCCGTAGTAGTACGCCCATACAACTCTATGCTTTTTATATGAGAAGCCGGAAATCCGCACCTCAGAGTATCCTGACGCTCTGTTATGGCCTATTTCCTTTCCCTGGAACCGGCCGTAGCGCCAAACAAGCTTTCCTGACTCAGGGCATTCGCAAATTACCGTATCCAAGATTTCTCGCGTTAGGACGGGGCTTATACGGGAACCTTGATTAGCTTTTCTTTTTTTCGATATGCGAAAAGAAAGGTTATCGTTTATGAACTGCTGACCAACAACTCCAACTGATAAACAATAAGCATCCCATTCGTTTTTGCGACCCTCAATAAAACCAAGTAACAGTTTTTTACTGATGATTTTCATCTTATCTCCAAGAAAAAAGAAGTCCCGACTAGCGGGACTAAGATGACAACAAGGGGGATTTAATCAGACACTATCGAATCGTCTCCGATAGTACGGTGCGGTATTACACCCAATAGCTAACTCAGAGAATTAGCTATCAGCTGCTATTCAGCATCATTATCAATATCGTAAATTTCGTGATAGCACTCGAAGCAAAGCTCTTCATTACCATCACCGCTGTGAATGGATACGGGTGATAACTCTTTACCGCACACGTCACATTCAAATTTTTCTTCCATATTCACCTCTGTGGCTTGCTGCCAAAAGAAGGCCGACTATGCGGCTGCCCTGTAATCCACGTTTTGCCATTTACGGGCGTAAAAAATAGCAGCTAGAGCTGAATACCCTTCGCTTCTTAACTCCTGATAAACCGCAATGCTGTAGGACTTCATATCTCACCTCGCTGTTACGTTATTAGACTTACGATGACCAGCTGCGAACATCGCCACATCTGGCAGACACACAGCGCCACCTTCAACTTCCTTCTGACGCGTTCCGGCAAGCGAAATGGCTTTGGTTACGCGTGTACTACATGTGCTGTTTGCTACCCGGCGTGCAAGAGAAGCGTCCTGCATTGCCTGTTCACGCTTCGCAGCTCGGCGAGCGCGGTAACGATTCTTTGAGTTATCACTCGCGAGTATTGTGATTATTACCGTCATGATTACCTCCGATGATTAGCTTTGGTGGTGTGTGGCAATCACGCTGCTGATAGAACGAACCCCATCGACGAGCACATTGGCAGCTTTCGCACTTCCGGCTTCGACTTTGTTTCTATTCACACACCCCAAAGCCAACTACTCTTTGGTTTCCTCCTGCTAGAGAGGAACAATCCCATCAATGTTAAAGAGCGATTCACCGTCCTGGTGAGTGGTGCGTCCTGCTGATGGAGTAAAATTAGCACCATGCTAAATTGATAGCAAGTGCTAGATGCTAAAAAATTAGCGTGATTTGCTAAAGAGATGTTTTTGAAGGGAAAATAATTTAGCGCAAAGCTGATGAGGTATTTACATTGGGCAACAAAAAACCCGCACTAGGCGGGTTGGATGTATTGCTGTGGGGTATTAGTAGGTTACAGATGACCAGAAGACGCGGCCAATCACTCGAATATCTGATGATGGTCTTATTTCTTCAGGGTGCTCTTCGCTGTTGTAACTTCTGATCCGAATCATTCCACCCGGCATTGCATACAACAGTTTTACACGTAGTAAATCGCCGTAGTCGATAGCATACATCTTGCCGTCTTTAACTTCCTTGCAGCCAGTATCAACTCCGACCGTAGAACCGTTAGGCAGCACCGGTTCCATACTATTACCGATAACCTCAACACATACAGCATTAGTGAACTGTATGTTCAGTTTCCGAAGTGTAGATTTTGCGAATCTCAACTTATATCCATTATGGTCTTCACGAAAGGTGCTTCCAGCTCCTGCAGCCAACTGAATTTCCTTCAGGAACGGGATCTCAACTTCATCATCATCCAGTGATGTCTGGTTATCCCAAGGCTCAATCCCACCGATAATCTTAGCCTCACCTCGATTCTCGGCTTCCTCTAAATCTGGATGTATTTGATCTAACCAGCCATGTGGAAGGTTTAGGTTTAGTTCAATTTTGCGAGCGAGGTCATCACCTAAATTTCGTACTGCCTTTTCACCCAGTATTTGACTAAGGGTAGAGGGTGACGTGCCGACACTTTCTGCAAAGTCAGCCTTCGATATACCACTGCGGATTGCAATGTTTTGCTGGTAACGGAGGTTAGTCCGCCTGATGTCTTTTATGTCCATGCTCAAATCATCCCATCTTTTAGCACGGCGATAAATATGCATAAAGCTAAACTCTCTCTTGATTTAATTTTAGCATCCCGCTAATATTTAGGTTGTGCATTAGCAGATGGAGCACCTATGGAAACCAACGTTAAGCAGTTTGAACAAATGAATGATCTGCTTCGCTGGAAAAAACAGGGTTCAAAGGAAGATTGGGCAAAGCTGGCAAAGCTAGCTAACACCACTCCTGGAAACCTAGACCAGCTGGCATACGGATGGCGTGGAGCATCAGCGCAGAAGGCGAGTGATATTGCAAACGCATCCTTGAACTTCCGCTTCCCTAAGCCTGTAACCAAAGAAGCAATTGCCTTCCCTCCGGTACGGAAAGCAACAAGCAGTAAAGCAGCATAAGCAGTACCGCTCTTTAAAATCTCTGGCCTCGCTCATCTCTAACAGGATGAGCACACAACGCATCAACCGATGCGTATTTACTTATTAACTAAGGAAATCATACGAAATGGAACACGCAAAGAAACGCAACGAGGCAATGCGCATTGAAAGCGCCTTGCTTAACAAGATCGCCCTGATTGGCACAGAGAAAACGGCTGCAGCTGTAGGTGTCGATAAAGCACAGATTAGCCGGTGGAAACGAGACTGGATTCCTAAGTTCTCGATGCTTCTGGCGGTGCTTGAATGGGGAATTGTTGATGACGAGATGGCGAGACTTGCACAGCAGGTCGCTTCGATTCTCACAAAAGAAAAACCCCAAACGAGCGGTAACTCGTTTAGGGCTTAGGACACTGTGTTACGCCAACACATCTAACAGGAGAAATCTTAATGCAGAAACGCAAAAAGTACCAGGAAAAAGAAGAGATTCGACACCCTGATTCACCTGAAGGATTAGTGAATACAGCTGCCAATAATCGGGCGTTCGCAGAGCGTCTTATTGGCGTTTACAGACTAGCCAAAGCAGGAGTGAAGAATGGGCGTCGTTAAGTTTTCAGACTACCAACCTCAACGTGAGGTAGTGGAGCGCAAAGTGGCGAGTCTTGATGATGGTTACATGCGTGTAGCTACCAGCATCGGGAAGCTTAAGCCAAAACTGAAACTTGCAGGTCGTGAACATCAGGTTCTGGACGCCGTTATCTACTGCACCTTTGGCTGGAATAAGTCGGAGGACAAGGTAACGAATACATACCTGGCTGAAGTGACAGATCTGGATGATTCAGATGTAGCGGCAGCCCTGAATGTTCTGGCAGAACGCAAGATTATAAACCTCAGGAAAGTGGGTGGATTCAAGCTGGTCAGTGTTAACGTCAGCATTGATAAATGGGTGCTGAAAAAGACTCCAAAAACACCACCCAAGAAGTTGGGCGAAACCGCCCAAAATGTTGGGCGAAAAAAGGTTTCAAGTTGGGCGAAATCACCCGACACCCTAAACAGTCTTACCAAAGACAATTTAAAAGATACCCAAACCCACGAAGTGGGATTGTCTGGTGATGAAAAATTAACACCCCGTCAGAAAGGTATCAACCCCCGGGCAAGACAAACAAATCCACGCTCTGCTGTTCCATCATTCGATCGCGAACGCTTCAAGGATACATGGAACTGCAAAGCAAAGCGTCTTGGTATGCCAACCATCAGAAGCATCACCACCTCAACGGAGGCTGGAATTAAGCGCCTATGGTCATCCTACCTGAAGCAGTGCAAAGAACTTGGCAAGGAGCCGCGTGATATCGACAGCATCCTCAACGGATACATCGAGCACGGCTATCAGCCGACTCAGTGGGCGCTTGGTGGCAACCCTGAAGGCAAGGTATACGGGATTGATACAGCCCTGACGCAGAAGAAGATTGACGAGATTTTAGGAGCGGGAAGCTGATGGAAAGTTATGACTTTGAGCACCAACTGGTTGGCTCGATGATGGTCAAGGGTGATCACATCGACTGCCGAGAAATTTCTGGAAAGCTTCCTGCTGAAGCATTCGAGAACTTCCACCTGAAAAGTATGTACCTGGCGATTGTAACATTGCTCAACAAGGCCGAGCCGGTAGACATGTTCACTGTGAAGGATGCAGTACCAGCAGCCACTAAGGACTTTGTGGTTGAGGTGGCATGCAAATGTTCGTCGGCGGCAAACATCCGAGGCTGGGCTAAGCGTGTTCGTCAGTGCTGGATGTTACGCCGGGGAGAGGCCGAGCTAAAACGAGCGGCTGAACTTCTGGCAGCCGCGGGAACTCACGATCTGAATGACCGCATTGCCGAAGTAAGCGGAATCCTGTCAAAGCTTCAGTTCGAAACCAACGACAAGCTACCGCGCCGCATCGGTGACCTGCTGGACGACTACATGGTTGTGCTGGAGAGCAGGATGCAAGGCGAACAGTCGGGCTTGTACCTCAAGACTGGCATTCAGCCTATGGACGATGCATACGGAGGCCTAGACAGAACGGATCTGATTGTAATCGCTGGTCGCCCTGGCATGGGTAAAACGGAACTTGCCATCAATATCGGCAACTCGGTTGGGAGACAGAAAGGGAAGGGGTTGCTTATCTCGATGGAAATGTCGGATATGCAGGTGGTAGAGCGTCACGTTGCTGATCGCGCAGGATTATCGGTAGGCACGCTGCGCAACCCACTCAACATGATACAGGAGCAATACACACGCCTTACTGCTGCAACTGGAACTCTTCTGGATGAAGATAACCACGTTATAGACGGTTCCTTCACCGTCGATGAGTGCATAGCTCACGCAGAGCGTATGAACATGGACGGCGGCCTGAGCTTCCTCGCTATCGACTACCTCGGGTTAATCGAGAAGCCATCAAACATTCCAGAGCATCAGGCCATCGCTGACATAACCAGAAAGCTTAAGCAGTTCTGCCTTCGTAACAAGGTTCCTGTGATTCTTCTGGCACAGCTTAACCGTGGTCCAGAAGGTCGTCAGGAAAAACGCCCGGGTTTGGGGGATTTGGCTAAATCTGGTGCCATTGAGCAGGATGCAGACGTAATCATCTTCCCCTATCGCGATGAGGTTTACGACGAGAACAGCAACATGAAGGGGATCGCGGAAATCATCATTGGTAAATATCGCTCTGGCCAGCCGCAGACGTTCTACATGGGATGGAAGAATGGTCATTTCGTGAATATTGACCAGCAAGAAGCCGCCAAACAGTACGCGAAAAATACTGCGGAAACGCCTAAATCAGATTGGAGAGGATGATGAACAAAAAGCAAATATCCATCTTGGAAAAAGCATGGGATGCAGAAATTTCCTGTGCTCTTAAAGAAATTCCATTACCAATCATACAGACGAAATCGAAAGTCGCACGGCAACTGTGTGATGACGGATTTCTCGACGAGGTTACTTTGAATTATCAGATGTCAACTTTCAAGGGATACCAAATTAACCACTTTGGTATTTTTGCTTACTGCCAGAGCCTCCCTGATGATATCGATATCGAAGCTATGGAGGAGAAGATGAGAAAATGAACACACGAGACAAAATACTCAACCACCTTGAAACAAACATTCCCACCTCCGCACCACAATTTGCAAAACTCCTCGGATGCCAGAAATCACATATCAACCTGCTACTGCGTGATCTTATCGCAGACGGTCAGATTGAGATTGAGCGCATCAGTAAGAGCGTTAAGTATTACCGGTTGGCATCTCTGCATCACGAGCGCACAGAAGCCGTCATGCGCTATCTGGATGAGCATGAAAGGGGAATGGCAGTTGAGATATCCACCGCAACAGGAATCGACAAGAGACTCGTTACGAAGATGCTCAAGCACCTTCATGAAAATGGTGAGCTGCATCGTGACTGGTGCCACAAGAACGCATGGGTATACAGCAAGAAGCCGGTAGGTAACTTTGGCGGAGCTAACCCACTGACTGCATTTATCAACCAGAGACTGAGAGAGGTGAGGGCATCATGAATATTGCGCTCGAAGCAATGAAGTTTGCAGCAGAAGTTCACAAAGACCAGAAACGTAAGTTCACGGGAAATCCGTACTTCAACCACCTGTCAGAAGTGGCTGGTATCGTCAGAACTGTACAATCAAAAAGCGATATCGTTCAGGCCGTTGCGTGGCTTCATGATTCCATTGAAGACCAAGGCGTCAGCGGTGAGGAAATAGAAAAGCGATTCGGAGGTCTTGTTCGTATTGCTGTAGAGGCATTATCCGATCTCGAAACCGGGACGCGTGAAGAGCGTAAGCGCTTAAGTCGAGAAAGATTGGCAGCTAAGCCCGGATGGATTCAGGACATCAAAGTAGCCGACATCATAAGCAACTGCTCAAGTGTAGCGATACATGATCCAGAATTCGCGGTTAAGTATCTTGCTGAAAAGCGGCTGATGCTCGATGTCTTCAAAAATGCCAACCCAGAGCTGGTCAAATTTGCGCGTCAAATCGTGGGTTAACACCCCAGCACGCTGATGGAGAGGAATGATGACAACGATTGGCATTCTTTACGATGATTGGACTAAAGAGCGGTTCAGGCGTCATTACAAGATGGCAAAGGTCATCCGCAACAAGCCCTATCGCAATGACTACCGCAAGGTCATGGCGAAGAACATGCAGAAGAATATCGACAAGATATTCCCGCGCGGCAAAGCGGTGTGGCGCTTACTCAAAACAAGCAGAACTATTTGGTGATGGAGATGAATATGGACGAATCAAAGCAGAAGTTCGAAAAATGGTTCGATGAGCATATGTACATCGGCAGCAAGTGCATAGCTGACCCTGCAACAAAGCGCCGAATGTTTTGCGCATGGATTGCTGCATGGCAGGCATCTCGCGCAGCTATCGAGATTGAGTTGCCATCTGGCGCAACCAAAGATGACGAAAGGCTTAGCTGTGAAACATCACATGAAGGCAGTTTTAACCTTTGCCTGCATCACGCAAGCAATGCCATCCGCTCCGCTGGAATCAAAGTGAAGGAGTGAGTATGAGGCCAACCTATGCAAATCGAGATGATCAAGACCGCAGGGGGAGTATTCGCTCCGGCGTTTGAGCATGACCTTCCCCGCCTTACCAAGTTTCAGAACGGCGAGATGTACACAGCCGAATTCAAGTTAACCCGCAATCCTGCATTCCATCGAAAAATGTTCGCGTTCTTCAACTTCTGTTTTGCTCACTGGTGCGCTAATCGTGCTGGACTTGAGCATATGGATGAGTCCACGCAATTCGACAGGTTCCGAAAAGACCTGACAATACTCGCTGGATTCTACGAGCAGACGGTGAGGTTAAACGGTGATGTGAGGACAGAAGCAAGGAGCCTGGCATACGCAAGCATGGAGCCTGATGAATTCGAGCGTTGCTACAGCGCAATGATTAACGCAGCTATCAAGCATGTGTTTGGCAAGACGAAAGACCAGAACGTGCTGAATCAGCTCTACAACTTCTTCTGAGGTAATAAATGCCAATAAAAGATTTATCCGGACAGCGGTTCGGAAGGCTTCTTGTTGTCTCTCACCATGGATTAGATAGGCAAGGCGGTGCAACGTGGTTATGTAAGTGTGACTGTGGAAAAGATTTCATCACCAGAGCAAGAACACTTTCAAGCGGAGAGGCTCTTTCGTGTGGATGCCTTCATAAGGAAAGAAGCACCAAACATGGGATGCTTAATTCGCCCACATACAAGTCGTGGCGAGCAATGATGGAACGATGCAATAACCCAAAATCAAGTGGCTACCACCGATACGGAGGGAGAGGAATAAGTTACTGCGAATCATGGGGGGACTTCAGGAATTTCCTGGCAGACATGGGGGTAAGACCAAAAGGTTGTACGCTTGATCGAATTGACAACAACGGCGATTACTTCAAAGAAAACTGCAAGTGGTCTTCACCAAGGCAGCAGTCAAGAAACAGGTGCACGAATAAGTTTGTTGATACTGAATTTGGCCGACTCTGCCTTAGGGATGCTGCGGATAAATATGGAATTAAATATAACGCTTTCCATGAGCGACTTAAGCGTGGGTGGAGCATAGAAAAGGCTTTAAAAACTCCAACACAAAAGAGGTCCAAATGAAAATGACCTGGTTTATGCACGATGAAATGAGTTACCAGGAGGCCAATGAATTAATTGAGCGGTATCAAAAGTCTGGAGTGCAGACTAGAAAATCAATTTCATTGGATATGAAGCACTTTTTGGTTTCCGCATTGTTACCAGAGTATTCCAGCGAGCCAAAGGGTAGGAGTCAGTATCAAAACAGAATGTGGAGTTAGCTATGAGCAGAGAGGCAGAATTTGCAGCTGCAAGGATGCGCCACTCAGCATGGAGCGAAAGTTATTCGGCAATCATGTCATGCCAGGCAAAGAGCAAGCGTGTGAAGCTGAAAAGAAAAGCTGTCGCATTGATATGCGCAGACCGCGCAGAAATGGCGATGCATCGATTTATCGCAGGATGCATAGAGGAGTATCCGTTATGAGCCTTATCGAAGATTATCAGGGCAGACTTGATGACTTGCTCACCGAGGCATCAGAGGACGACATCGACCCCATTGACCTGTTGGTCAACTCAATCGCCGATTACCTGGAAGGTGAACTTGAGGATGAAGAAGACAAAACGCTTTGCGTCGATTTCGGCGGAAAGAGCCTGATTATCAGCATCGTCAGCAATGACGAACAGCCAGTAAGTGAGAGGGTGCATTGATATGGACTATTCACAGTTATCAGACCAAGAAATAAACATGCTGGTAGCAAAAATCCAGCATCCAGACAAAACCTTCATTGAAAGCAAAACTCGACCTCCATCTGTTGTCTTGTTGAATCACATAAATATGTGGATTGACTACTGCAACAACCCGGCAGACGCATGGCCGATTATCGTTGAACATAAAATTTCAGTCATTAAGGATTCAGGGCTTTATCTTTGGGTGGCAACTTCTGATGCTTACTGGGTTGATGGGTACGAGTGGCAAATTTCTCAGGAGGTAATGGACGCAAACCCTCTTCGCGCCGCGATGATTGCCTTCCTCATGATGCAGGACGCCAACCATGCTTAGCCAATCCGAAGCCCAATCCTACGAGCAGCAGAGCATACGTCGAACGTTGTGCGCAGGCTGCACGAAAGAACTAGCGCCAGAGGAAACATACGCATGTTCTGAATGTGTGGATGAATGGCTGATTTATCGTGATCCGAACGGAGATATCTCAGATGGCAATATACCGGAGCAATAAATGGCTTCAGGCAGTCAGGGAGATAGATTGCTGCGTTCTGTGTGGTCGTTATGGAGTTCAGGCAGCACACCGTAACGAAGGGAAGGGAATAGGGATGAAGGTAGATGACTGTTTAACAGCAGCCCTATGTGAGCAATGCCATGCACGCATAGACAACGGAAAGGATATGACCCGGGAGGAGCGAAGGGCGGAAATGGACAGAGCCATTGTTCTGACGCTTAAGCAACTGGCTAACGGAGGGAGGTTATCGGTCAGATGAATAGATACCTGTTACAGCTACCATGGCCGCCATCCAATAATCGGTACTGGCGACACTCACGAGGTATCCACTACATCAGCGACTGGGGAAAGAGATACCGAAAAGAAGTAATCGAAATAATCCAGCAACAACAGTTAGACATCAAAATTACACCTCGCATCAAAATCACCATCCACGCAGCACCTCCCGATAACCGCAAACGAGATTTGGACAATCTGCCCAAAGCCGTTTTTGACGCACTCACCAGTGCGGGCTTCTGGCTGGATGACGGTCAGATAGACGATATGCGCATCAAGCGCTGTCAGGCGATTAAAGGCGGAATGCTTGTGCTGGTAGTTACTGAGACGTGTGGAAGCTTGCCAATGATTACAGAACTACTGGAGGCCGCATGAAAAAGGCGCTGTATGGAGCTGGCGGCCCAATAACTGATGGAAATTTTAACCCAATCATAGTTACCCGAAAGCAGGCCCAAAGAGAGGCAAGCATTGCAGCATCGAAGACAGTCAAAAGAGGATTGAGCGATTACGCAGAAGGGCATGTATTCGAAACAGATTCTTACTACCGAATCAACGTTAGCGTAAGCAAGCCAAGAGGGAAAATGCAATGAACCTGGAAAACGCAGTCAAATTTCACTTCGCGAAGTCCACACAGATAAACGATACGCCGCGTGCAACATCCTCAGAGACGTTAACCGGTACTGATGTGATGGCTGCCATGGGGATGACACAAAGTCGCGCCACGTTGGGTTACAGCGCGTTTTTAGGGAAGATGGATATCAGCAGCAATGACCGTGAGAAAGCTATTGAACTGCTGACCCAATATGCACTTGAGCACTGCGATAAGGTTGCCGCCTTACGTAAGCTCGAAAATGATATTAAGTCAAAGGTAATGCAAGTGCTCGCAACATTCGCATTCGCTGACTATTCCAGAAGCGCTGCCAGTACACGAACCTGTGATTGCTGCGGCGGGAATAAGTTTGTCGATGCAGAAGTCATGACGATGAAAAGCATCGGGCAGCCGTACCTGGAAGAGCGCAAGGAAACGGTGAAGGTGCTGTGCCACAAGTGCAAAGGGAAGGGAGTGCTGACCAATGCCTGCCAGTGCAACGGCAAAGGTGTGGTGGTAGACAAAGAGAAAACTTTTCTACAGGGCGGCGTTCCTGCATATAAAACATGCGGACGCTGCAATGGGCGTGGATATGCTCGATTGCTGCCTGATAGTGTTCGCCAGTATATCTGCGCTACGGTGATTGATGTGCCTGAAACCACATGGCGCAGGTCATACAAGGATTTCTTTGAAAGCCTGGTTAGTGAGTGCATTAAGCAGGAGGAGTATGCAAATCAGATGTTGAGCAAAGTCACTCGCTAGTAAATATTTTCTACGAAATAGGATTTATCTAGAAATTCACACTTTACAAAGTGGCGATATTTGTTTAATCTGAAACCAATGATGGAGTAGTGCAGTCATTCGATAGCCCTGAGTTAATAGCTCGGGGCTTTTTGCGTTTTAAGCACGACCTTTCTGAAAGCGCATCCCGCCAAATACCAGACAGACAAAACCCTCACCTTATCCGCTGTGGCTACGGTGGTGGTGCGCTTTCACCCCCTCTGCGCATCTCACGCGCATATCAACGAGAGCCTTTCAGTAAGCGAGCCTGAGAAATGCCGTTATAGGTGGCGACCTCTCTCGGGCGGCTTTTCTGTGAGACAGGCTCACTTTCTAAAAGGTAAAGACGCTATGAATAATCCGTCAGTTATTCCGGCCTTCGACTTCCGCGAAATGGTCACGACTCTCGATAACAAGATAATCACCACATCACTCAAGGTGGCGGACTACTTTGGCAAGCGACACAAAGACGTTTTGCGCGCCATTCGTAACCTGAAATGCTCCGACGACTTCACCCAGCGCAATTTTGCGCCCATTGATTTCATTGATAAAAATGGCGATGTACAGCCTATGTATAACATCACCCGCGACGGATGCATGATGCTCGTGATGGGATTCACTGGAAAAACGGCTGCCGCGGTAAAGGAGTGCTACATCAATGCCTTTAACTGGATGGCCGAGCAACTAAGCCGACGGATGGCGATGGGCGAAGAGATGCAGCACCGCTACGCCATCAAAGAAACGCGGTCAAAGCTGAAAGGCACGATCGGCAGCCGGTTGATGAACGAGCGTAAGAAAGAGAAGCGCGTTCTGGCGGTAGAACATGAGCACATCATGCAGGTTACGCAGCCAGAATTGCTGATTAATTGAAGATGTCATTACAAAGCGTCTATATCTGGGCGCTTGGTAATGACCAAAAAGAAAACCCGCTCAATGGCGGGCTTCGTGAAGATGGGTGGCAAGAGACTGCGCTAACAGCCTCTTGCCTGATTTGCTCATGCCTTTAGTCACGAACAAACCACGTTACCGCAAAATGTATCCTGGATTTGTTCACTCAACAACCACGTTAATTCCTAATTAGAACAAATCCCCCAATTATTTGGGGTCGCTTATATGCGCCCTGGTAGTCTCATGCCAGACGCTTCAACAGGCCACCGCATGGTGGAGACTACGCAATGGCAAACGGAATGGAAATCATTCTGGCATTGCTGCTCGCGCTCATCATGACTTTGGCTGGTTCGTTGGCTAAGTACGCTAACAGGCCTGTTGCTGAACGCACAGGTTTATACAGTCATATGATCGTATCGCTCTTTGCCGGAATGATGATGGCCCTGTGGGGGCTTCACGAACAATGGTCACTCTATTTGCTGGGCATCGGATGCGGTGCTGCTGGTTGGCAAGGTGCGGCGATAATCAGGCGCATCAACCCACCTGGCTTTGGTCAGAGTGACAACGGTGACGAGAATGGCAAGAACTGAAATCCGATTTGGCAAGTACGTCCTCGACGTTCTTCCGGTGGTGTTCATCGTCCTTACTGCGATGCTTTGTGGGCAGTTCCAGCGAAGCATAGACACAAACGACGACGCAATGAAGCTCGTAAAAGACCTCAACAGGCAGCGAACAGCTGCAGAAATGAGAGCGCTTAGGGCAGAGAAGAAAGCAGCCAAGCAAGAGCCAGGGGCGATGAACGTCATAGTTATCCAGCCAGAGAAGCGGCATCCACAACAATACCCGGAGCGCATCTTCGCTGATGTGTCAGAGAAGCTATGAGTCAGATAATTCCCTTACTGAATTACGAAGAAGGCTATCGTGAAAAGCCATACATCGATACTGAAGGTTATCCAACAGTGGCATGCGGTATCAAGATTGGCCCTAAGGGCGCTACGTTGAGTAACTACACCTTCACAGTGCAAAAAGAAGTTGGTGATGTCTGGTTGGAATCTTTCGTCAGCAAGACAATCGGCAATATGAATTCTAACCCATCCATTGTTGCTGCTCTTAAAGCATGCAATGAACAGCGCCGGGACATCCTTATCAGCATGGCCTATCAGATGGGTGTTAACGGGCTAGCAGGGTTTAAAAACACGTTAGCCATGGTTGCATCCGGTAATTTCTCTGGCGCGGCAAATGGCATGCTCTCCAGCGCATGGGCAAGGCAAACGCCTAACCGTGCTAAGCGTCATGCAGAGGTTATGAAGACAGGTGAAATGACTGTCTATGCGGGGTTGCTGTAATGAAACTCGTTGATGACTGGAATAAGGCCTGGAAGTGGTTCAGCGTGCATGCGCTGGTTATAGCGGGGATCCTCCCGACAGTCTGGCTAGAACTGCCTCCAGATCTGAAATCATCCATCCCACCTGGAGCCATGAGTACCATAACCGCTGTAATCGCGGCATGTGGCGTCATAGGGCGACTGGTAAGCCAGGAGAAAAAGCAATGAGCTCAATTCTCGCTGTGGGTTGGGAGTGGCTGGCTGGGGCCCTGGCTATTGCCGTGGCAGTTATCGCTGCCTGGCATGGAGGCAAGTCAAAAGGAACTACCGAGACACAAGCCAAGGCTGATGTGAAAGAGGCTAAGACCGAAACACAGCAAGCGCAGGCAATCACCGAGAAGCAATCAGAAACCATCAAGGCGGTTAAGAATGTGGAGCAAACCAACCAGTCTCTTTCTGATGACGCTGCTCGTGACCGCATGCAGCAGTCAAAATACCACTCCGCCGATTAAATACGTGTACGTGGATAATGCCTGTACAGCATTCAAGCCAATCATCACTCATGGGAGCGACCCGGATGTGATGGATGCACGAACAGTGAAGGCAATCAACGTGCATAACGACACATGGGATAGTCTGTGCGCTAAACAAATATCCCCACAAACGGATAAGCAATGAATTATCCCATCCAAGGGATATCAACCTGGAGAAAGCGGAATGGCCATTACAGCGTGTCAGATTCTTCAGTCCAGTGACTACGGCGCAATAAACCAAATGATGACCTCCGCTATGAGTGGCGGCTGGAAACCAATGGGACGCCTTGTAGTGACTGACTCACCCCGTGATTTTTATCAAATGATGTATCAAGGGACGGATGTAGAAATTGAGTCCTATCAGGCGATCGTAAGTAATGGTGATTCCGTCCCAGTTAAAACCAGCGGCGGTACAATAAGCGACACTGGCACACTAACCATCTCGCAAGGTTCAATCACTGCAGCAACTCTGCCAGCCACATCGACAATCGTTAAGAACGCAGATGCCAACATAAACATTCTGGCAGCGACAGGCTCAACGCAGCTCGCCACAAACCAAACGGCGGAAGTATCAGCTGGCCAGCTAGCGTCAGTGCGCATGACCGCCACTATGACTGTGGTGAAGAATAACGATTCAACCCCTGTAACTAACTCTGCTGCCGCTGCAATAGCGAGTGGTACTGCAACAGTTGCAGCTAACGCGGTAACCCGGGTAGCTCTACCAGCCACCGTAGGTGCGCTACAAAATAATCAGGCCGTATCGATTTCAGTGAATGCCGGGATTCTGATTTCTATCGGTACAGCAACACGAACAGTTACGCCAACAGTAACTAATGGCGTGGTAACAGCTATCGCAATTACATAAGCATTACAGAAGCTCTTCAATGAGGGGCTTCGATAATGACAAAGGAGAGAAACATGGCCAGGCCGACTAAGTATCAGGAGGCGTATGCCGAGCAGGCGCGCAAGCTGTGCTTACTCGGCTACACCGATGTGGAATTAGCTGACTTCTTTGAGGTTAGTGAGGCAACAATAAACAACTGGAAACATGAGTTCCCTGAATTTCTGGAGTCCATAAAAAAGGGGAAAGCAGTCGCCGATGGTGAAGTAGTTGCAAAGCTCTTTCATCGAGCAACTGGTTATGAGCATCCAGAGGATGATATCAGGACTGTTGATGGCTCAATCGTGATCACTCCAACAGTTAAGCACTACGCTCCCGATACTACAGCGGCTATATTCTGGCTTAAGAATCGCCAGCCTAAAACATGGCGCGATAAGCAAGAAGTGGAGCAGTCAGGTGATTTGGGTCTGACAGTCAACATTAAGAGGTTCACACCAGATGGAGATAAATCTTCCTAACAACTGGTCACCTCGCCACTACCAGATGCCTCTATGGGGCGCTCTCGAGTCAGGGATTAAACGTGCAGTAGTTTGCTGGCCACGTCGCGCTGGTAAGGACGATCTCTGCCTGCACTGGTCTGCTATTCAATGCATGACAAAGGTTGGCAACTACATCCACTGCCTACCGCAAGCCAACCAAGCACGCCGAGCTATATGGGATGCAGTAAACCCACACTCTGGGCGTCGACGTATCGATGAAGCTTTTCCTGAAGCTATACGCGCATCAGTTCGCACAGATGAGATGAAGATCACCTTCGTCAATGGCTCAACATGGCAGGTTGTCGGCTCTGACAACTACTCGGCGCTTATCGGTTCTGCATACCTTGGTGTTGTGTTCTCTGAATACGCGCTTAGCAACCCAAACGCTTACGCATTCCTTCGACCTATTCTGGCAGAAAACGGTGGGTGGGCTTTATTCATTTCAACCCCCCGCGGCAGAAATCACTTCCACAAACTATTCCTTGGCGCAGAGAAGAGTGATGGCTGGTTTGCAGAGCATCTATCTGCAGAGACTACTGGGCACATTAAATCAGAAGTCCTGGCTAATGAGCTGGCAGAGATGATTGATGAACGCGGAGAGGAAGAGGGGAAAGCGCTATACGAGCAGGAATATCTTTGCTCATGGGATGCGGCGATACCAGGCGCTTACTACTCGCGACTTCTCGCTACAGCAACCAAAGAAGAGCGCGTTACGAACGTGCCATATGACCCAGCGTTTCCTGTCTACACAGCGTGGGACTTGGGTATAGGCGACTCTACTGCCATCTGGTTTGCACAGATGATTGGCAGGGAAATGCGCGTTATCGACTTCTACGAGGCTTCAGGTGTTGGCCTAGACCATTACGCCAAGGTTATCAAAGACAAGCCATACAGCTACGAGAGGCACATTCTGCCTCACGATGTAATGGCATCAGAACTTGGAACTGGGACAACGCGATTCGAAACGCTAAGAAAGCTGGGGATTAGATCAGAGGTATTACCAGCATCTCGTGTTGATGACGGTATCAGCGCGGTTCGCATGCTTCTTCCTCGTTGCTGGTTCGACAAGACCAAGTGCGAGAAGGGGCTCAACGCCCTAGCACAGTATCAGCGTGAATGGGACGAGAAGGCTAAATCCTATAAGCCACGTCCGCTTCATGACTGGACGTCACACGCATCTGATGCTTTCCGCTATCTCGCAGTCGGCACAGAGCGCTTCAGGCCAGAGAAGCGAGACCGCAATCGGCCTCAAATGGCTAACACAGAATACAACCTCTTCGGGTGAATCATGAGCGAAGCATTAAAACCAGTCACTGCAATTATCGGTGGGGTTGGTAGTGCGCTTGGTTTAGGTAGCACAGCGACTCCAACCATTAAGACAGCAGATCCAATTCAACAGGATGCGTCAATCAGTCAGGCAGATGATGTGCTACGTCGCCGGCAGAGGCAAGGCGTAAACGCGAACATGTTGTCAGGGCCAGGCGGCGATAGCTCTTCAAGCTCCACAGGGCAGAAAACTCTTTTAGGTGGTTAAGATGGATAAAAGCCAGGAAGAAATGCTGAACCAGATTATGCGTGACCAGTCCTCTATGGAGGTATCGCGTAAGACATGGGAGCAGCATTGGGAGGAAGTCGCGGAACGCTGCCTGCCTCGCGCTTCTGGCTTCACCCGGAAGAAGCAAGATGGCTCGAAGCGTAACGAGAAAGCGATAGATTCAACTCCAATCCTTGCCCTTGAGCGATTTGCGGCAGCAATGGAGTCAGTCATCACCCCGCGCACACAAACGTGGCATGGGCTGCAGAACGAACGATTCGCTGATGACAGTGAGGTTCAGGAGTATTACGAAGAATGTACCAAGGTGCTGTTCAGGGTGCGCTATGCACCTCATGCGAACTTCGCCAACCAACAGAGCGAGAACTACGTATCTGTAGGAGCATTTGGCAATGGCTGCATCTTCGTAGATGAAGTTCCGGGAAAGGGTACGCGGTATATCTGCTACCCGCTGCAGGAAATTTACTTCGAAGAAAACTATCAGGGCATTATTGACCTGGTGCATCGCAAGTTCTGTCTCACCGCTCGCCAGGCTGTCCAGCAGTTTGGTAAAGGCAATCTTCCTGACTTCATTCAACGAGCTTCTGAAAACTCACCGCTTACTAAGTATGAGTTCGTACATCGGGTGTGGCCTAACGATAACGTTCGCTACGGTGCTGACGGAGAGCCTGTTCCTGGTCCTGATGGCATGCCATGGAAGTCGGTATATATAAGCCTGTCGGGCAAGAAGTTAGTCCGCGAAAGTGGCTATCACACGATGCCTTATTGCATCGCACGCTACTACAAATCGCCCGGTGAAACATACGGTCGTGGGCCAGGCATGACGGCGTTGCCTGATATCAAAGTCCTGAATGAGATGAACAAAGAGACGCTCATAGGCGCTCAACTGGCTAACCGTCCTCCTGTTCTGGTTGCTGATGATGGTGTTCTTGATGCCTTCTCACTTGTGCCTGGTAGCATCAACGCGGGGGCAGTCAGCCCGACAGGGTCGCCTCTTGCGTTGCCATTCAATACTGGCTCTCAACCGCAACTTGGTCTTGAGATGATGGACCAGAAACGCCAGCTGATTAACGATATCTTCCTGGTGACTCTCTTCCAGATCCTGGTTCAGAACCCAAACATGACCGCTACAGAGGCCATGCTAAGGGCGCAGGAGAAGGGGCAGCTATTAGCCCCTACTGCTGGGCGCATCATGTCCGAGCAGCTTGGCCCTATGATTGAGCGTGAGGTTGACATCTGCGCTCGCATGGGCCTGTTCCCTGACCCACCTCGACAGCTTCTTGAAGCAGGCATGGAATTCGACATTGACTATAAGTCTCCGTTGATTCGCATGCAGAAGAGCGATGAGGGTTCAGGTATTGCGCAGACGCTTCAGATTGCAACATCCGTAGCTCAATTCCAGCCTGACGTTATGCAGATGTTTAAATACGGAGACATCATGCGTGAGTTTGCTGATATCAACGGCATGCCTCGCTCGCTGCTTCTTGATCCGGAAGAGGAAGCAGTAGCCAAAGCTGCAGCACAGCAACAACAGCAACTGGCAAATCTCCTTCAGGCAGCGCCAAACATCGCAAGCACAGCAGACAAACTGGCATCAGCAGAACAGAAATTTAACACCCCGCTTCCCGCACCACAGTAAGAGAAACCCATGACCAAAGAGCTTATTACCGAGCGCTACCAACGCGCACGGGAGTTAGCCCTGTCCCGCGCATACCGACGCGTATTTGGTGAGCCTGGTTCACGAACGAAAGAGCAGCAGATGGTGATAGGAGACCTGATGAACTTCAGCAAGCTCCTCGCCAGCTCTGTGGCTATGTCGAAAGTGACAGGCTCTATCGATACGCACGCAACGATGCTCGCAGAAGGTCGCCGGGAAGTGGCTCACCGAATCATCAACTACACGACGCTGGATGAGACGCAAATCCTCCTGGCGATTTCGAAAATCAATGAGGCACTAAACAATGAGTCTTGATTCAACTGCTACTGATTCAACTGCGGACACAACGTCGGCAGACACGACGCAGCAGGCAACGACAACGCAGCAAGCGTCAATACTCGGAACCACTCAAACACAAACCCAGCAAACGGATTCGACCACCACTGCACAAGAGCAACCAGAGCCATTCCTTAAGGTGCTTCCAGGCGCAGACGATAAGGATGGCTGGTCTGCTCTTTACACCAAGATGGGACGCCCTGAAAGCGCTGAAGGCTATGAACTCCCAGTGCTAGAAGGTGATGCGGGTGAGTTTGCAAAAACCACTTCTCAATGGATGCATGAAGCTGGGTTGAGCAAGCAGCAAGCACAAGCTCTGGCCACTCACTGGAACTCTCATCAGGCGGCACAGGCTGAAGCTCAACAGGCAGCAATCGCTCAACAGGTAGAAAAGGACATGACCTCCATGAAGCAATCGTGGGGTGCTGACTTCGAAGCCAACAGCGCAATCGTACGCTCCGCAGTTAACACCTTCGCACCGCCTGAATTTATCGAAATGCTCGACAAGTCCGGACTGATTAACAGCCCGGTCATCGCAAACATGTTTCTGAAAATAGGCGCAGCTATCGGCGAGGACAAAGCCGCTGGAGCGTCTAAAGACCCTTCTCTCTCTGGAGAGAAAACAATCGCACAACGCCTCTGGGGCTGAGTAAAACACAATCTTTTGGAGAATTTAGATGGCTACATTAGGTGGAAAGGTCACTTTGCTCGACGTGGCAAAAACCTTAGATCCAGATGGCAAGGCAGCAGCAATTGCTGAACTGCTGTCGCAAGAAAACGAAATGCTTATCGATATGCCGTGGTATGAAGGGAACCTCCCTACCGGCCACCGCATTACAACTCGAACCGGTTTGCCGGATGTAATCTTCCGCAAACTAAACGGAGGTGTTCCACCAAGTAAAGCCACTACTGCGCAGTTAGACGAGGCGTGCGGCATTCTTGAGGGGCGTTCTGAGATTGACGTCGACCTGGCAGACCTGAATGGGAATACCGGGTCATTCCGCTTGTCACAAGCTAATGCCTTCATTGAAGCGATGAACCAGACAATGCAAAACACTGTATTGAATGGTGATACCGACATTACGCCAGAAGGGTTCCTTGGTCTCTCAAAGCGCTTTAGCTTTGCACCGACCAACGCTACTGGCGCTGCAACGAAGGTGAACGTAATTGATGCTGGCGGCACAACCAACCTGACATCTGTTTGGCTGATCGGCTGGGGTGAAAACTCTGTTCATGGCATCTATCCGAAAGGTTCAATGGCCGGACTTACCCATGAAGACCTCGGAAAAATTGACGCGTTCGACTCCAGCAACAACCGTTTCCGTGCGTATGGCGATCTGTACAAATGGAAATGCGGTATTGCGATGAAGGATTGGCGTTATGTTGTCCGCATCGCGAATATCGATACGGTAGCGCTTACCAAAAACGCCTCTGCCGGTGCTGACCTTATCGACCTCCTGACGCAAGCTCTGGAAAAAATCCACAGCCTGTCGGGTGTGTCTCCTGCGTTCTATGCTAACCGTACCATTCGCGGATTCCTGCGCCGCCAGAACGTGAACAAAGTCGCAAACGGCACCTTGCAATATGAAATGGTCGGCGGTAAGCCAGTGACCATGTTTGCAGAGGTTCCATTCCGCCGCGTTGATGCGCTGACCAACAACGAAACTCGCGTGGTTTAAGGAGCCCATATGTACGTCGATAAGTTTGCCGAGTTTTCTGATATCCAGGCGGTGACGGCCACCGCCATTTCAACAAACGTCATGGACTTAAATCCAGCTTTCAAGCTAAACACCAATGGCGTGGATATTGGTACTGGTCAGGATGTTTATCTCATCGTGCAAGTTGACGTTGCGGCTGCAGCAGCAGGTGCTGCAACGGTAGTTGTCACTCTGGAGTCATCTTCGGCTGCGGGCCTGACATCTTCCAATGTCCATCTAACAAGCAAGACGTTAGCTCTGACGGACATGACTGCAGGTAAAACTCTGATGGCTGTTAAGCTGCCTACTGATACGTATCTCCGCTTCCTGGGTGTGCGATACACAGTGGCGACCGGCCCTCTCACTGGTGGCTCATTCTCTGCATTCCTGACAACGGACGTTCAGGCGTACCGCGCTTACGCCAGGAACTACGTAGCATAATTATAGGGGCTTCGGCCCCTTCTTCATTTGGTGAGATATGGCTACCAGAATCGAGATCATCAACAGAGCATTAACGAAACTAGGAAGTGATCGACTGATGAGCGAGGCTGACGACAATGCCGCATCTCGCGCAGTTGAAGCCATCTATGACGGAACACTGGAAACTCTTCTGCGTACGTACAGATGGTCATTTGCTATTAAGCGAGCACAGTTAGCGCAACTTACTGAAGAGCCAGCATTCGGTTATCAGTTTATGTATCAACTCCCTTCCGACTGCATTCGCATTGATGCTGTCACAGATGATGTGCATCTGGACTGGTTCAATCACGAATGGTCAAGCTATCGCCTTCCGATACCTCGCTATCAGGTTGAAGGCAGAACAATCGTCACAGATATGAGCGCCGTCTTTATGCGCTATGGCGCACGCATGCCAGACCCAACAACATATGACGAGGCGTTCACAGAAGCGTTTTCCTGCAAACTTGCAGTTGAGCTATGCGAAACCATTACACAGTCTTCTACTAAGAAGCAGGCTGCACTACAGGACTTCTCATCGGCTATCTCCGCAGCTCGAAGCGCTAGCGCTATTGAACGGCCACCCATTAATCAGCAAGACACTTCCTGGTTCACATCGAGGTTATAAATGCCATCTACATCACCCGCCATCAATAGCTTTAATGCCGGTGAGTTTTCCCCGTTGATGATGGGGCAGACTGATTTCCAGAAATGGAAAAGCGGCTGCAAGAAGATGCTTAATTTCATTCCTCGCTCGCAAGGGCCAGCAGAGCGCCGAGGTGGCACGTACTTTGTCAGTGAAGTGAAAGGCTCCCCCAATAAAGTGTGGTTGGCTAAGTTCGAGTACAACACGACCCAGGCATTCATTCTTGAGTTCGGTCCAGGGTATGTTCGCTTCTTCCAGAATCATGGCGTCGCAATGAGCGGGTCTTCTCCGCTAGAAATTTCATCGCCATTCACTGCAGCAGACCTGACTAACGATGATGGTGGCTTTGGCCTTTCTATGGTGCAAAGCGCAGATGTTATTTATATCTGCACGCATGCTGGTAACAAGCCTCCGTACAAGCTATCTCGAATTAGTAATACTAACTGGACGCTTTTGCCTTTTGACTATGCCAATGCTGGCGGCCCATTTGAAACCATTAACTCTGATCGCACAGTAACGGTCTATACAAATCAGTTTCGCGTATGGTCATCTGATGGTGCTACGCGGCCAGATGGGACGCCGACAACAACCAGCCTCTGCACGATCACGTCAAACTCTCCAATCTTTTCTAGTGGAGATGTTGGTGGTCTTTTTTACATTGGTTCAGTAACAGATAACACAGATAACGGCACGGTTGGATTTGATGGTCGAATTCTCTCATGGGAGCCGCAGATCAATTATCGTCCCGGTCAGTTCACTCGCAGTGATGGCAAATATTATGAAGCCATAATGACCGCCGACGCGTTAACTGGCAGCGTGCAGCCTACATGGACTGCTGGCACTCACAATGACGGCTCACCGGGCGTCCCATGGCGGTACTCCAATGGAGGGTGGGGTGTCATTCAGATAACGTCTGTGACTAGCTCTACCGTTGCTGTTGGTAAGGTCTTACAGGAATTACCACCTCCAGTATCAAGCTCTGTTGGTAAGACATATTCGTGGGCGTTTGGCGAGTGGTCGAATACTAAAGGTTTTCCCACTAAAGTCGCATTTTATAAGGGGAGGCTGGTCTTTGCAGGGCGGAACAGGCTCTGGTTCTCCGTTGCATCAGACTACGAAAACTTCACACCAATGACTGATGGCTATCAGGTGCAAACAGATGACGGGATTAATGTCCAGGTAGAGGCCGATGCAACGAACACAATCCAGTGGCTTGCATCAAGTTCATCTCTATTAGTTGGCACAGCAAACAGTGAATTATCCTGTTCGCCGTCAACAACTACCGCGGCGTTTGGGCCCGACAACATTCAGATAACTCAAGAGTCTAAATATGGCTCAAAGGGCGTCAACTCGATCATCGTTGGCGATACGGTGCTGTTTATCCAGCGAGCAGGTAGAAAGGTAAGAGCGGTAACAGCCGACTATCAGAGCGCATCTTATAGCTCGGTAGACCTGTCTGTGATTGCAGAGCACATCACATCTACTGGTATATCTGATTTCGCATGGCAGCAGGAGCCTGATTGTGTTGTTTGGGTAGTATTGAAAAGCGGAGAGCTCGTTGGTCTGACATACAACGCAGAGCAAGAGGTGATCGCCTGGCATCGTCATGACGTCAGTGGCTTTGTTGAGTCTGTGGCCTCAATACCAGATCCGAATGGCAACCGTGATGATTTGTGGATTGTTGTTCGCAGAACCATTAATGGCGCTACAAAGCGATATGTTGAGTACATGCACTCAACATGGGATGCATACACAGAATCTCTAGGAGAGGCGTTCTACGTAGATTGCGGGCTGTTATATAACGGGAGCGCTACAACAACCCTATCTGGACTTGGTCATCTCGAAGGCGAGACGGTATCAATATTGACTGATGGAGCAGTACATCCAGACCGCGTTGTCACTTCAGGGGCTATTAGCCTCGACTGGGAAACATCCAGAGCTAGTGTAGGACTTCCTTTCACTTCAGAACTGGTGACCCTTCCTATTGAGGCTGGCGGGACTGCAGGAACTGCGCAGAGCAAAACTAAGCGTGTCAATGAGATGGCGATTCGTTTTGTAAATACCCTTGGCGGCAAGTCTGGAATAGAAGGCAACCAGTATCTGGATACCATTCCATCACGAGATTATCACGACCTAATGGACCAGGGGCCTGGTGCATTCACTGACGACAGAAAGCTCGTCATGCCTAGCCAGTACGACACAAATGCATGTGTTCGTGTTGTTCAGGCGCAGCCTTTGCCGATGACTGTGTGTGCAATGTATCCACGAATCTGGACGACAGGCGAATGAAGATAATTGATTTTGAACCAGAACACGTTCTGCAACTTACCCCTCAAAAACGTCAATCATATCTAAACCTCTCACTTGAGTACGGGCAATACCTTGCAACAGGCACGTGCTTTACTGGAATTCATGATGGGAGAGTGGTCGCTATAGGCGGTATTTTGCCAATCTTTGAGGGCCGCGGATTCCTTCATTTGATAGTAGCGGATGGAATTCCACACCAGTGGGTAAAGCTCTACCGTGCAGCCAGGAGATTGATTAAAGCTGTCGAAGGTGAATACGTGAGGCTTGAGGCATTGAGTACATTCCCAGAGGCTGACAGGTGGCATGAATTGCTTGGCTTTGAGTTTGAGGGAGTCCTCCGAAAGGTAATGCCTGACGGATCTGACGCTAAGTCATACAGCATTGTGAGGTAGATATGGTTGCTGCATTACCATGGATTGCGGGAGGTGCTGCTGGCCTTAGTGCTGTGAGCGGCATTACAAACGCACAGGCTCAATCTAAGCAGAGCAAAGTAAATGCCGGACTTCTGGATAAGCAGGCAAACAACGTCGCTTTGCAAACAGGCTCACAGGTCGGACAGATTCGGCGGCAAGGTGCGAATGTGCTTGCTGACCAGTCGGCGGGATTTGCAGATAACGGAACAGGTACTGGAGGGTCGAATGCATTAATTCAACGCTCAACAGCTATCGATACAGAGATGGATGCAGCTAATGCTGATTATAACGGAAGGCTGCAAATGACTGACCTGCAGAACCAGGCCAGCGGTATGAGGGCTACAGCTAAAAACCAGAGGCCAGGCCTGCTTAGCATTGTAGGTGGAGCTGCAAATACAGCCGGTAGCTATTACGGAACCAAATCACTACTCAAGGGTTAATATGGCCAGAATCCCTGTTTACCAGAGCCAGGTTGGAATCAGGGCTGCTGGCCCATCACCTGTGCAATATCAGACCCAATCAACTGACCAGCAGATTTTCAGCCAGGGTGTTAATAGCTTCGTAGATGCTGCTGTGCGCCTTGGTCGTCAGGAGCAGTCAGTTAATGACACCAGGAATTTGACGGACTTTGCCAACGCGCAGAATGATCTTAATCAGGCGCTGTCAGATGCACGCAATCAGTCTAAAACCGGCATCGACTACATTCCTGCGGCATCGTCACTTGCACAGCAGCACGAAAACGAATTCTACGCCAATCATCCTGATATGTCGGAACAGCAGAAAGGCGAATATGCTTTGCGCTGGGCTCAGCTTCGAGGTGGCATTGAAAGCAATGCTATAAACTGGGGTCAAGGTCAGGCTAAGGCTATCTCGGTATCCAACTTTGAAGATAGTGCAGCAGCTGTTGGTAATACCATTCTACAAGACCCAAACCAAGCTAAAGCCCTGGCCGATGCTCACCTTCAGGCTATTGACCAGAGCGATCTAGACCCAGCCACCAAGAATCAACTGGCAAGCAAATCTCGCAACATGTGGGCTTTAGCTGCGGCGCAGAACGGAATCAATACCAATCCTCAACAGGTAATTGACCAGGAATCTACCTTCCGCACTGTTCAGCAGGTGGGTGGCTCGGATGCAGGTGACAACCCGGCTGGTTCTAGTGGAACGCTAGCCACGAGAAACAATAATCCTCTCAACATCCGTTACTCTTCCAGTAACAACTGGAATGGAAAAGGTTCGGATAATGGTAGCGGATTTGAAAACTTCGAAAGTGCAGACCACGGATTGCGTGCTGGCTTAAAGCTTATGCGTAACCATATTTCAAATGGCAATGACACTTTAAGCTCTCTCATTCGCACCTGGGCTCCAGCGAAGGACAAGAATGACCCTGTCCAGTATGCACAGTTTGTAAGCTCTAAAACTGGCATACCTGTTGATGAAAAACTTGATCCTAACAATCCACAGCAAATGCAAACCATAGCTAAAGCAATGGCGCAGCAGGAAGGTTACAAAGCCAATATCAGTGATGGTCAGCTTAACAGAGCCTGGAATTCGCTCAACGACCCTTCACAGCTAGCTCCAGGCGTGCCGTGGGGCCAACTAACGCCGCAGCAGACAAACACAGTAATCAATCAGGCCCAAGCCAAAGTAGACCAGCAGAATACCCAGACTCGCATGCTGATGCAGAACCAATTACAGGATGATGTCGCTAAGGTTCAGCAGGGAATTCCTGTATCAGACCCTGTTTCGCGAGAATCATGGATGGCTACTGCACCAGTAGACGCAACGCCCCAGCAGATAGAATTGCTGAATAAGCAATATAACCAGTACGCACTCAACCTTAGCCTTCAGGGTGTGTATTCAGATATCAACACAAAATCAGCCGCAGAAGGACTCGCAGCAGTACAGAGCACAAAGCCAGCGGGTATTGATACTGACTTCGCAGTTCGGCAGCAGCGTTACGAGCAGGCAGCGCAGAAATATCAGCAGGTGATTAACGCACGCGAGAAAGACCCAGGCGGATGGCTGGCGCAAAACTCACCAGAGGTGAGAGAGGCGTATGCAGCTTATTCGCAGGACCCATCACAGGGAGAGAGATTTGCGCAGGCTGTAATGGTCGACAAGAGTCGCCTTGGTATTAAGAGTAAGGACATCATTCCTGACTCTATGTCAGATGCCATTCTTCAAACAATCGATACCAGCAAAGAGCAAAGCGTTTCAGCTATTCAGCAAATAGGTGCACAGTTCGGCCAATATTCACAGCAGGTTATGCAGCAAGTGCAGAAGAAAGCAGGCCCTGCATTGCAGGTTGTGATGGCCACGGAAAACTCTCGGGCGGCAAATGCGTTGTGGCAAAACCGCAACGTTAAAACCTCCGACCTGAGAGACTCTATCAACACTGCAGCCGCGGGTTCAGCAGATAGCGCAGATACGGAGTGGGCTTCACAGTCGAAAGACTTCGCGGCCACGATGGTTGTACAGCCTGGAGGGGTAGGGGTCTGGAATAACTTCAATGACCAGGGGCGTCGGCTTACGTATCTGAATATGCAGAAAGGAATGAGCGCTAGCGATGCTTCAAAGCAGGCTTTTCAGGATGTGCTTGGTTCGCAATATCAGACTAAAGGAACGTGGCGTCTTCCAGTTAAAAACAACCTTGATGTCGATGATGTGAGTGATGGTGTGAATGCTTTCATGGATAAGTTGAAGCCTGAAGACATTATTCCATTACTTGGTGATTCACGAGTGAGCGAAGACGTTAACAGGTCGCAAAGTCTTAGCCGCATCAAAGACAATGCAGAGTGGGTGACAAACTCTGACGAAACTGGATTGATGATGACGCTGAATGGACTTGTTGTTAATGGCTCAAATGGAGTGCCAATAACCGTTCCATTCTCTGACCTGGCTAAGCTTGGGCAGCAGAATCGCAGCACCACTAACAAGCTCACCAAGTTCGTCACAAGCCCCGTTACGTACACCCCTGGACAAACCAAAGGTCGCACGTTGGCAGACCAGAGGGAGCAGCTAATTAACACCTTTAATCAGGGCCAGCAGATAAGCAGGTAACCATGCCGATTTATACAGACGATCCGGGTTCTGGTATCAACCAGCCATTAAGCAATGTTGAATCGGGGCTCGGTGAGTCTCTGTCGGCATCATTTGCACAAGGGTTCAGGGAAGGGCCCTTGATGTCGGGCATCAGGTTTGCACAAGCAGACCAATATGCCAATGACCCTAATTCACCTGTAATCAGCAAAACAGAAGCAGATGCAAAGCTTAAAGAGCTTGGCGTTAAGAGCATTAACATACCTGAATCTGGCGTGACGCAGGCCTTCATGGACCATGTCACACAAGAGCGAAAGGAGGCTCTTGCACGCAATCAGATTGCTTCATCTGCACCATCTGGATTTATCAATACGCCGCTTAACTTCATGGCCGGACTTGCCGGTTCCATGGCTGACCCTGCTAACCTTGCTATCGGTCTTGTTCCATTTGCCGGAGAAGCAAAAGCGGCAACGGTGCTAGGTCGTTTTGGTGAGCGTTTCATTCAAGGCGCTGGATATGGCGCTGCGCAAACAGCTGTCGCCATTCCATTCACAGCACTAGCTGCGGCATCAGATGGAGAAGATTACACGCTTGGAAATGCCATGGAAAACATCTTCATGGGCATGGTAGGTGGTGGTCTTATTCATGCAGGTGGTGGAGTCATAGCTGATATTGTCAGAGGGCCAAGGAAATCACCACCCTCTCCAGTTGAAGAAACCACTATAGAAGCGGCTCCTTTACAGGAATCACCAACAAGAACAAACGTTAATATTGAAGATGATAACCCTTCTTCTGTTCTATCAAGGCAGATAGATCAGTATGCAGATGATTATTCATATAATAGAGCTTACGATGAAGTAATAACATCAAGACGCGAAGAGCTTCAGTACCTTCAAGAAGGGTTTAGCAACAATGTCGCCGACCTTAGGTCTGAAATTTCGGCTAATAATCACAGCGCATCATTGCTGGATGGGTCATTAAGCGACAGAACAAAGGCCTACCAGCAGCAGAGAATGTCTTTCAAGCAGGCCAAGTCACAGGCAATGAAAGATATCCAGCGTGAAAAAGAATCTATTTCATCCAGAAATGAAGAGCTTCAATCAACCATAGAGCGAAACTCGGCGGCAGAAAGAGCAAGATCTGAGGAGGCTGCAATTGGTCGTGGAGAGATAACTGACGAGATTAAAAATCGTATAGAGTCTCGCGCCCAAGAGGTCAGGTCTGCTTTCAATATCACAAACCCTAGCCAATGGGTAAAAACAGCATCACAACGTATTGATTCAGCCAACTGGACGCAGCGTGAGAATGCATTTCGTGCAGGAATCTCTCACATGTTGCAGGGTCGGACGCCAGACATTGAGCCATTCTTTGATCTTCATCGCACTGACCTGCGAGCAACTGCGTTCGACCAGATTAAGCAGGGGCCGCGCCCTGACATTGATGAGCCAACAGTGCGGTCAAGTGCCGACGCAGACATGCAATATCAACGTGCGCAGAAGAATGATGACCTTATCAATGCCCAGGAAGATTTCGATGCTGAACTTCAAATGGCGAGAAATATGGTTGATGACCTTGATTCTCCCGAACTCAAATCAGCGTTAGAAAATATCCAGAAAGAAGCCAATGACGACAGCTTTATTAAAGGCATTCAGGCCTATGCTACCTGTATGCTCAGGAGAATTTAATGGCTAACCAGTTCCTGACTCAATGCGAGCAGACAGTCAATAAAGCTGCAGGGCGAGACCTTTCAGAGGAAGAGATGGGTCGCCTTGTGTCAGCAATGGAAAACACAGTAAAGCGCATCAGAGCAGAGAACGAAGGCATCTCGCTTGAGGCCGCAGCATTACGTGCAGCTGAAGATATCAGTAACGCGGAAAAGCTGTCTAACGTCATTGAAGCTCGCAATAAGGCGCTTAATACTCGCATTGCGGCACAGCGCCTTGCTTTCATCCGTGACTCGTTCCCTGACCGTCCGGACATTGGCCTTTCTGCCATTCTTGTTGGGCGCAACGAAGCGCGTACAGGAAGTCGCTCTTCTGCATCCGCAGAACAGTTTCAGTTGCGCTCAAAGTATCTTTCAGGGCTTAACCATGACCTGGAACAGGCGGGAGTGCTGAAGTATCTTGCCAGCGGCTCTAATGATGCCGAAGTGGCAGATGCGATGTGGCGGTTGGGAAAAGGGCAGCCCACTGATGGAATGATGAAAGAGTCAGTGAAGATTGCTGAAATCATCACAAAGTGGCAGGAAGCTGCACGTCTGGACGCTAACAAGTCTGGTGCGTGGATTCGTAAGATGCCAGGTTATATAGCTCGACAAAGCCATGACATGATGAAACTCCGAAATGCAGGCTATGCCGCATGGCGTGATTCGATTCTGCCTAAGCTCGACCCTGCCACTTTCGAAGGGGTATCTGATAAAGATGCATTCTTGAGAAATGTGTATGACGGACTGGCATCTGGAGTTCACCTGGCGTCTGAAAAACCAGACTGGATGAAAGGTTTCAAGGGCTCACAGAACGTGGCTCGTCGTGCAAGCCAAGAGCGCGTGCTGCACTTCATTGATGGACGGTCATGGTTTGAGTACAACCGTGAGTTTGGAATGGGTTCAGTTCGTGAGTCTATTTATGGAGGCCTGGAGGCATCAGCTCGCAATACCGGTCTTATGCGTATTCTCGGCACCAACCCGGAGAATATGGTCAACTATCTGGCCGACACCATATCAGCAGACCTGAAAGGAAACGAGAAAGCTCTGGCTGCGTTTAACGACGCGAGACGTTCAAGCATTAAAAACCAGATGGCGGAGATTACCGGGCAAACAAACATACCTGGTTCATCCGCATTAGCTCGGTTCGGTTCCACCACTCGCGCCGTGGACTCTATGCTGAAACTTGGCGGTGCCATGATTTCATCATTCAACGACCTTGCCAGCAATGCACTGGAACTTAGGTATCAGGGAAAGAACTTCATGTCAGCTCTTACAGAGTCGATTCAAGGACGACTGAAGCGCTACTCAACTGACGAGCAGAAAGAGATTTTAAGCTCTCTTGGTGTGTACGCTGATTCGATGCGTGATGAGATACTGCAGCGCTTCTCCGGTGATGTAACTCTTCCTGGTAAGGTTGCAAGGCTTCAGCGTCAGTTCTTCCGTCTTAACGGTCTGAACTGGTGGACTGATGCCTCTCGTAACACTACAGCTACGATGACATCTCACTGGCTGGCAGGAAACGCAAAGTCACCGCACGCCTCACTCAATTCAGACCTGAAAAGAGCATTAGACCTGCATGGCATCGGTGAAGCTGAGTGGAATATCTATCGCACGATGGATATGAAAGGATCAGAGGGCCGAACATTTATGACGCCTGATGGAATAGAGTCCGTTCCTGATGATGTGATCGCAAAATATGTATCAGACAGGAATGTCACTGTGAATGAGCGCAGCATTGCTAATGCTCGCTCTGACTTGGGTGACAAGCTGCGTGGCTACATTCTCGATCGCGTAATGGTGGCGATGACCGAACCAACAGCGCGCACTCGTGCGCTTATGAAGCAGGGGACGCAACCAGGTACAGTTCAGGGCGAACTTGTTCGATTTATTGGTCAGTACAAATCGTTCACTGCATCTTTCATGCAGCAGGCGTTAGGGCGAGAGGTATTTGGTAGAGGTTATACTCCAGCACCATTAGGTGAAAGCCGTTGGGGTAGTGTGACTAATGCTCTGTTCAAAAGCGGTAAAGGTGAGATGGTTGGCCTTGCTCAGGTTGCTTTATGGATGACGTTCTTTGGCTACCTGTCGATGCAAACAAAGCTGATGCTGAAAGGTCAAACTCCTCGACCGGCAGATGCAAAGACATTCCTGGCAGCGGCGGCACAAGGTGGTGGGTTAGGAATTTTTGGCGACTTCCTGTTTGGTGAGGCTAACCGTTTTGGTAATGGCCCTATAACTTCCTTAGCTGGCCCGGTGGCAGGTTCTGCTGACCAGTTGGTAACTCTGTTCCAGAAGGCTCGCTCTGGCGATGCAAAAGCTGGAGATTTCTTCAGGTTCACTGTAGATCATACGCCATTCATTAACTTGTTCTGGTCGCGCCCCATTCTTAACTACCTATTCCTTAACCAGTTGCAAGAGTCCTTATCTCCTGGCTCACTCCATCGCTATGAGCAGAATATCAGGAAGAATCAGGGGAATGATTTCCTTATCCCTCCTTCTCAGTTCATGCTTGGGCGTTAAAGGATTTTATATACCCCCCAAATAGCCAATGGCAATCCGGTACAGATTAAAAAAAACTGGAATGTTTCCATGTTGAAGCGTCCGTATTTTTTAAAAATCATGTAGTACCAAAACGCCAGAACAGCGCCGATTACAATACCTGTAAACATATCGACCTCACAGCACCCGCTTCGGCGGGTTTTTTATTGCCAAAGTTACCGCAGCTGAATGACTGCGGGGATTACGCACGCCTGGAGACATAGATGACTGTATCATCCGCTCAAAGCTACATTGAATATAATGGAGACGGAGTAACCAAAACATTCCCGATCCCATTTTATTTCATTCTTAGTACAGATATTTCTATAACCACTACTGATGCAAACGGTACAGTAACGACGCTGATTAACGGAACAGACTACGCAGTCATAGGTGAAGGCAGCCAGTCTGGTGGTGCAGCAACTCTGAATGTGGCTCCAGCTTCAGGGGTTTTGGTGACAATCTACCGAGACCCGCCGGTAACTCAAGAGACTGCTTATTACGAAAACGGCAAATTCCCGGCGAAGTCTCATGAGAAAGCTTTGGATAAGCTGACCATGATCATCCAGTCCCTTCTCGTAAAATTAAAAAATTATAACAGCAGGTCAGTAAAGGTACCGGAAGCAGGTAATTGGGTAGCGCCTAAAATTGCGGACAGAAAGAACAAAGTTTTCACTTGGGATGACTCTGGTTATCCTGTTGCTACATTGCCGCCATCCGGGTCAGCAACTGATGTTCTGATCGAGCTAGCAAAGCCTACTGGCGCAACGAAAGTTAATACATCTAGCGGACAAACCACCCAGGCATTGTTTGACCAATTAACTGATGGAACATTTAATCTTAAGTATCGTAATTACACTGTATACGACCGCTTGGATGAAGAGATAAGCGTAGGTGCTATTGCCGGAGTTGACGTAACAGGCACCACTGACAGTACCACCGCTTTGCAGAATTTCTTTGATTTAATCAATTCAAATAATATGCGAACCGTTGTGCGATTACCGCCCGGAACTTATCTTACATCAGGTATTACTCTCAGTAATACAAGCCTGGTTATCAAAGGTTCGGGTATGTACGCTTACGGGCAATCCACGACAAAATTCAAAGCATCTGCCGCAAATACGACAATTCTAACCCTTACAGGTAATGGTTGCCGTGTAGAAAATTTGATGTTTGAGGGGTATGAGGCTGTTGCTAATTTCGGAGCCACCGAAACTTGTACAGGAATAAGACTTCAAAGGCCTAGCGGTGCTGATATTGATAGCTACATTATTAATAATGATTTCTTTGGACTTAAAAATGGTGTGATGGCCTATGGGCGAAATGTAACGCAGCGCGATAATTTATATTCTCACGTAGCATTCCCTATAACACTTAGTTATGTGTCCGGGCAGCAATTTCGTGGGCATATCGTTGAAAGTAATCGATTCCATTCTTGTGGTGGACTCGGAGCCGGTACTGACGCAACTTTAACGAATTCAGTATGTATCACTATTCTCACCAACACCACCGCTGGCACACTGGCAGATAACTATGCTGGCAACATCAGCATCACAAATAACAAATGCGATGGGGGATGTTATCAATTTTTCAAAGGCGCGTTTCATCGGTCTAGCATTATGTCCAATAACGATATCTTTCGTTGTGGGGGCGCTAACGCTATCGTTATAGATATTGATAACAGTGCCACCGTTGCAAACACGGATTATGACACCTTTATTCTTTCTAATAACGTACTCGCGTCTGATTTACCTATAGCAACCCCCCAGCAGTTTCCTGATTACGCGCTGCGTTTGACAGGAGTGCGTGGTGCCGTATTGACTGGAAACGCATGGTCTAAACTCGGTAAGCACGCAATCATATTCAACAACACTGCTGACATCATCATGTCGGGAACGCAGATTAAAAACCCGAACATGAATGTCGCAACGAATGGAGTTGTGTTTAATGCAATAGAGATAGCAAACGGTGGTAATAATATCCAAATCCTGGGTCTTGATGTGCGCTGTACTCAGGCCGCATCGCAAATCCAGTTTGTGATTAACAATGCTAGTGCAACCAACGTAATGGTTGACGATGTGGCTGCTAACGGTGCTTCAGCCTATTATAATGAGGGATCAACCGCAAGGACGCACGGAATATTAAACTTCGGCAATGGACGAAGAAAGGAGGTTTACGCAACAGCAACCAGTACCCTAACCACTGGTAACTTTGCCGTCGGGGATATCTGTTGGTTTACGACCCCGGCTGCATCTGGTACTGCATATATTGGAGCAGTATGCGTTACCGCTGGAACAGGGGCTGCGGCGGTTTGGCGTAACTTTGGAGCTTTAGTTTAACTAAAGGGCGGCTCACGCCGCCTTTTCTCCTTGATGCCGAGCGGACCATGATGCCAGTATATAAAACACGAATGCGAATAGACCGACAAGAAACTTTAGTGAGAACAAATAGAAAATCTCACCCATTGTAACCGCTCTGAATATCGAATCCATTATCTTGACACCGAAGAATATTAGGATCACATCAGATATCAAAATAGCCCTATAAAAAATGTGATATCCAATTCCTACAATGATACCCAGGATCATTGCTGGTATCACAGACAATGGGTATCCAAAGAAATATATTAGATTAACAGGGCTTCCCATCGTCATTGTGATGCCTTTGTCAGCAAACCATTGGAAGATAGACGGAGGGCTAATGACTGACATTAGATAGAATATTCCAGTTGAATATTCATCACCATTACCTATGCCAATGAAGTTTCTTAATATCTCTCCAGTTCCTTTGCTGCTCATATCTGATGAGTTATCAAGGGCCCACCACATCTGGCCTTGCAATACAATCCTGTCAACCAGTCGGTCAATGCCGCTTCCAGCTCCGCTAATCGCAATGTAACTTAGGTATGATGCAGTCATCATCGCACCAAGAAACATAACTGCTATAAATAAAAATCTTGTACTAAAGATCAACTTTCCAATGTTAACTCTTAAAAGAATCACGACAGGGATGATGAATGTCATTGTCGCATAGAGCATACCGGAAAATTTATCTCCAACGGAGAATTGCGCAAGCAATGAAATCACAAAAAGAAAAATATAGCGTCTCTTGCGAGATAGCCCATACGCGAGACCAATGAACACAGTGAATTGTGAGAGTAGGAATTTTACATACTCCGCCCATTTTGGCGCAATGTTTGCCCAGTAATAATACCTGTCTACGCCATAGTCATTTGGGTGGCCATACCTCATGTGAACGAAGAACAGGATTGCTGTGAACACAGTGAATGCTATGACTACGCAGTGAAGAAGTATTTTGTTCAGGCCTACTGACAAGCCAAACCTAACGGTGTTTACTCTACTAAGATACTTGAACGTAAAGAATGAAAAGAAGAATATCACAAAGCAAAGTGACATTATCCTTGAGGTGGCCCCACTAAGGCTTGAGTAATACTTTACCTCGCTCAACCATTGCCCTGACTCGGCAATGGCGCAGCAAATTCCAGCAGTAGTGAAGGCAAGCATAACCTGTGCTGACAGCACCCCGTAAGAGGAATTCCTTCTGATAAAGTAAATGCAACTAGAAAGCCACAGAGCTATCGAGGTATAATTTAAAAGAGAAACGCCATCAGAAAATGCAACGTTAGCCAGTATCAGGCAAAGCCATAAGCTAACAATTAAAGAAATGCCCATTATGTTAATCTCTTATTTTTATTTTAATCACAGGCTTATGGCACTCACGCCGCACCGTGATGATAAAACATCAGAACATGAGTTAACCTCATCAAGCAGTAGGCTTGAAATAACTGGACGCACTACAACCCCATCAACATCTATTGATATGTTTTGCAGGTAATCAGCGAATCCATATATGTTGACAACAGCATATCTACCGCGAAGAGACTCAAGATATTCAACGTCGATTAGATCATTTTTTACGATGAAATCACTAAACAAGCTGTCATCTTTACAATCTGGTGAAGTGTAAATTGTGTCACCGTTAGCGGATTTCAAAAAATCCAAAACTCTCATTTTGAGTGCAGTTGCATCATTTTTATTATTGCAATAATCAACGTAATTAACACCATTGAATAAATGGCATTCATCTTTCTTTTTTTGTTCTTCGTTGAAAATTTTTATGTGTGCAACATTGCTCATCGCATTTTCATATTTTGTATAAATTGAATAATGAACTTGCGACTCATTCTTTACCTTTTGCATGTCATATCTATTGCCATTTAACCTATGGAGGATATTCAACACCAGAGCCCGAGCACTCCCTTTTTTCTTGTCATTAAAGTAAGAGCTTCCAGGCAAAATGTTGGCCGTACCATCATCAAAAGTCTTCAGTGTAGCACCATTGGTAAAGCTGATTGCGTAATGAGCAAGGCTGTCATCAATGCATGCCACAAAAATTTCGTCTACAGGGCCAATCATGGAGATGAATTTACGCATTCCCCGCACGCCAGAAATGGAGCGCGCCTTCTCGATGAGGGTCGCATACTTCACCAGAGATGAAACCTTAACTAAGGCGGAGTTTGCTTTCGCATTGAAACTGTCGCATACGTAGAGCACAGCGCAGTCGTGCAGTTGGATAGATTCAGTGGCAATGATTCTTGAGGCTATGAGCACCTGTAAAGGCGTGTTACACAAAAAAAGTTTCACGGGCATACCCAGGCTAATCTGTTACTTAAGTTGGCAGGATTCTAGCACCACCGATTGAAATGATCGACAAATGCACAAACTCATAAACGACGCACGTTCTGGTGAGTTTGATGATTGCCCGGTGATGTGATGGGGAATGGTGATTTAGCATGTGCCACGTTTGTGTCACACATGGTGAATTGCCATCCTTCAACTTTGTGCCTGTGCCATTAACTTGTTATGTGCGAATGCGGTTATGGCTATATAAAACAGTTAGTTAAATGTGGTTCTACTAATTCGTAATGCGAAGGTCGTAGGTTCGACTCCTATTATCGGCACCATTTCAAGCACCTCACTTGATCACCTGAAGTTCACCAAAACCTCAATATTTTAAATGGTTACATCATTTTAGTATTTCTACGCCTGCTTCAGTTCCTTGAAATCTACAGTTACAAGGGGACTTACGGGAGAAATTGTTGTTCTGCCTAAGAGAGTTATTCACAAATTAAACCCAACGGCAGCTCAAATATCATGTATGTGAACCTGTTGTCGCGAGGCTTAAATCAGCCGCCGCTAGGCTATAGGCGGTAACAAGCGGGTGCTTTACGTTTTCTCCGTTCAGAGCTGGCCTACGTTGCCACAATGCACCCCGATGCGCCGGATGACTGGAACAAAACTGGTTTAATGTCACTCTGCCTGCTGGACGGCGAAAAACTGTAAACCCCCCAGCCCTTCAAACTTGACACTTTTTCGCGAGAAACTGGGAAAAGTGTCAACCCAACCTAACGGATCCTGACGCCTGCGAACAGCAGCTACAGCAGAAGTGTAAAGGGCTGGCGTTGAGATTTGTTGAGCCTTGGCTGTTAACTTTTGTTAATCCTGATGCGAAGCAGGGCAGGTGTCAGCCTGTTATGGTTTGTTATGCCTTACTAGGGAAAACTAGGGGTAAAGCGTCAACCGCCACCGCTTTAGAAAACTTCAGGTGCACGAACTCGTGAAGGGGAGGTGTTAAGCACTCCCCTTTGCAACCATCCTCGAGCCTCTTTCAGATCGCTGTTCTGGTTTGCCCGGACGCTGGCGTTCAGATTGAGTTGTCAAAAGTTGTCACCCACCGGCAGCGCCAGTGGGGATTTTTGGCAGAACGCGCTCTAAGTTACAGTTGCTTCAGTCAGTAATTTAGATATATTTAGAATAACTTTTAACCATTCTAAAGCTTGTTCAAAGCGACCAAGTTGATTGTCTCTGATGATGTAGAGCACTAGAAGTGTCTCTTAGTGCTCGAATCGTTTATCGTGCATCATAGCTATGAAACTCTCATCATAATGTCTTGTTAATAATTAACAGCCTTATGATAACGTCATTTTAAAATAACGGGATTTGATTAAATGGCAAAGCAATTTATGTTGATGGAACCAAAAAATGAGAATTTTAATGAATTAATCGGTGGGCCTAACAAATATATTGTGCCTAGATTCCAGCGAGACTATGCATGGGATGTAGGACAATGGGAGGATTTATGGGGAGATATAAATTCTCTTGATGATGAAGGTTTTCATTATATGGGCTATATTGTCCTTCAACAAAAAGAACAGTATCAGCATGAAATTATAGATGGGCAACAACGCTTAGTTACGTTATCGATTATAGTTCTGGCTGCAATGAAAGCGATCAAAACTTTAATTGATAATGGGGAGGATGTTCAGGGCAATACTGAGCGACTCGATGGTATAACTCAGAATTTTGTAGGAAGTAAGAACTTCGTTACGCTTAAAGTAATTAATAAATTAGAACTAAATAGAAATAATAAAAGTTATTTTCAAAGAATGTCATCTCATTTAGAGGCTCAAAACTCTCGCGGTATAACATCAACTAATAAATTGATACGCAAGTGTTTTGACTTTTTCTGTAAGAAAGATTACGGCAAAACAGGTGCGGAGATTGCTCAGTTTATTGCAGATTTTTCTTCAAGTATGATTTTTACAAAGATAATTGTACAAGACGATCTTAATGCCTATAAAGTTTTTGAAACTTTGAATGCGAGAGGGGTCCAATTGTCAACTCCGGACCTACTAAAAAACTATTTGTTTTCAATTGTGACGAAAGATGATCAAATCGGAGAAGAAGAGCTCAACGATTTGGACGAGCAATGGTCAGAAATGATTGTCCAACTTGGAGAGATCAATGTTTCTGATTACATTAGATATCACTATAATTCACAGAGAAGAATGGTTACTAAGAACAACCTTTTTTCCTCAATGAGAAAAATATTAACGAAACCGGAAGAAGCGTATCAGTATTTGAAGTCATTAATTTACTACTCACCTATCTATGCATCATTGATCAATCCCAATGATGCATGGTGGGGGGATCAAGATGTGAAATACAGAAATGTATTGCACTATCTTAATGGTATTAGATTATTTAATATCAAGCAACCCCTAACAATATTCCTAGCTGCCTTTGGTAATTTTTCTCCAGAAGAGTTTGTTAAGCTCGTAAAATATATATATGTATTATCTATTCGATATAATATTATCTGCCATTTATCACCTAGTGAACAAGAGAATATTTATAATCAAATCGCGAACAAGGTTTATAATCGAGAGTTCTTAAGAGCTAGTCATGTGAAAAATAGCGAAGAATTCAAACGTTTGTATCCTGATGATAATGCTTTCTTTAATGCTTTTGAATTTCATAGAATGCCAAGTAGACAAACAGAGAAAAAAATACGTTTTTTTCTTTCTGAAATTGAAGGCTATTTAGGTAATCCATGTGATTATGAAAAAACGACATTAGAGCATATTTGCCCTTATCATCCAGAAAAAGATTGGAGCGAATCTTTTGGTGAAGGAATTAATGATGTAAAAGATAGGCTTGGAAACATGATTTTAATGGATAAAGATAATTTAAAACGCTCATCCTTTGAAGAGAAGAAAAAAGAATATACAAAATCCGGATATAAGTTGGCCTTAAAAGTGACAGAATATGCAGAGTGGAATTTAGATTCTGTCAATGATTTTCAAAAGTGGATGTCACAACAAGCAGTTAACGTTTGGAAGGTTGATTAGTCTCTGTAAAAACATCAACCGTGCTGGCGGGCTGTCTATTAGGCAGCCCGCAACATTTTTTACTGTCAGAGTTCAGACGGGATCTGATTGGGGGTACTTTTGGGGGTACCTTAGAAAACTCAATGAATATAACTAACTGAAAATAAACTGGATTTTTAGCGATGCTATGTTCCTATTATCGCACCATCTCAACTTCCCCAGACGTCCGTATTTATCCATAAGTATTCTGATTTATAACGAACTTACTCCATTTTGATCTACCGTTGTCCGCCTGCATCCAGTAGAACCAGC
>Ga0207713_1000407_pt1 | contig 45904 bp, 49 predicted proteins | sample KBSS64metaG_FD_184404 | JGI IMG/M metagenome (GOLD analysis project Ga0207713, IMG submission 184404) | Switchgrass rhizosphere microbial communities from Kellogg Biological Station, Michigan, USA - KBS S6-4 metaG (SPAdes) (version 2) | ecosystem: Host-associated > Plants > Roots > Rhizosphere >...
CACACCCATCATACCCGCTCGCAAGGTGACCCGCTCGATTCACGAGGGCGCGCGCGACCTGGCGCGGTCCCTGTCGCAAGAGGACGAATGGATAACCTCGCGCCGCGAGCGCAAGAAGGTCGAGATGTTGTTTGCTCACCTCAAACGCATCATACGGCTCGACCGGCTGCGATTACGTGGCCCCAATGGTGCCCGAGACGAGTTTCACCTCGCTGCTGCCGCTCAGAACCTCCGCAAGCTCGCCAAGATCAGCCTGGCCAGACAACCTGCAAGGGCGTGAGAGTCGGCAGCTCCGCTCGTCCGCAAACATCACGGCTATCTGCTCCGCTCCTTAGGCCGCTTTTTCAACGGCATCGGGCGCTTCCTGCCATTCCCATGGGGATCGGAAAACGGGACAACTAGGCGATCTGCTCGCGAACGAAGCTTGCTCTCTCGCCCACTGATGCAAGTGGAAGGGTGACAAGCTCATAGCCCATGCCCGAATAGGCATCGACCATAGCATGGAAGGTGGCTTCCGCCTCGGCCAACGTCTGCTTGCGCTCCGCGTCCTGCTCGAAGATTGCCGGCCACGGTGGGGCGATGAACACCCTGCGCGCATAGCGCCGCTGCTCGGCCGCCCGCAGCGCGGTGTCTGGCACGGGCAATCCGCATAGCCGCAGATAGCCGATCACGTCTGGGATGCCTCGATCGAAGATGATGGGGCCGGGGGCACCCAGCGCCTCACGGTAAGACCGCATCTCCCATGCCAGCATCAACGTCGCAAACGCCTCACGATCCACCCATGGCAGAGCCGTGCCGCCGATCTCTACCTGGTCCTGAATGATCGCTCGGCCAGCTTCCGGCATATGGTGGATGCCTTCGGCGGCGAGAGCGTCGATCAAGCTGGTTTTCCCCGATCCGGGACCGCCTGTGATGACGTGAAGATGGTCAGCCATACTCAATGTCAGCGCCTCAAGCGGGATGGTTGATCGGGAAACCGCTAAGCGGTCCCCACTCGCTGCACGGTACGCAATTCCCGATGACTAATTCGTATGATTCCATCTCGATCTAGCAGTGTGGCAACGCCGGGATCGGTCAGAGCGGCGGCATCATGCACGCGGATATCCGCATGGTGACGATCGTAGCCTCGCAACTCTTCGCCATCCATAACCGGGTGGGCGAATAGTTCCGTTACGCCGCTCGGAAGGCCGGGGCACACCTCTAACATCACATCGCGGGTAGGGCGCGGCCAAGTGTAGATCAGATGATCGACCGACAGGACGCCCCGCGCCGCCGTCAGCTCGCGGGCCGGAAAAGCCGATGAGAGGGGAAGGCGCGCCGACACGCCGATCTCGGCCGCGAGGTCGAGATAGATCGCGAACAGGGCCTCGCTCGCGTGCAGGACATCCATATGCGTGTCGAGGTGCGTGACATCGACGCCCCATGCGAGCGCGGCATCGACCTGGGCGTGGCATTCGGCGCGCACCTCCTCCAAGTTCTGATGGGCAAGGGCCAGCGCGGTCGTGGCGGGCAGGAAGCCGCTGGGGTCGTGGAGCGACGCGGCTCCGGTCAGGCTGCGCCAGCGATAGCCTGCGTGCTCGCTGGTCAGGGTCAGATGGACCCCCATCGGCAAGCCCTCGAACATGCGCGCCGCCTCGGCAGCCCAAGGACAGGGCACCATCAATGATGCACTAGTGGCGACGCCGTAGGTCATTGCCCGAAACGCTGCCACGTTGGCGCTGTGGCTTGACCCCACATCGTCGCAGTTGACGATCAAAAGGCGATCGTCACGGTCGTATCCAAGCTGCTCGGCAAGGTTCGGGGTATCATTGGGCACGCAACGTCGCTCCTCATCTGGTTCGACGCTCGGTGGCTTACTCCGTCTGGTTGCCGGCTCGGCCACATCCCCTATGCAGGGCACCACCTTGCCCGGACTGGCAGGTTGGTGTTGGGCGTCGGCCCAACTCTTGATGCTGAAGCGACTTTACGGTCTGGCGGTCAGCATCGCAACTCGCTCATTCCTGCCATTCCCGAATAGGAAGGATGGTCGGGACGGCTGACGGTCGCAAGGCACGCCGGACGGCAAGGAGGTAGCCGTTTTCCTGAAATATGTTCCCGATTGCTCTTTCCCGAAATGGCCCGTTTGAGACGGAGAAATGGGACGATCCAACGACACGAGAGGAACCCGCCATTGGCATTTATCCGGAACGGATAATGTGAGCAGGAAATCCCGATTGCGAGCAGCGCCGGATGATGGCGAGCACGCTGGCAGCTAATTTGAGCAGGATGCCACCCGTCAGTGGCAGATAGCGTGAGCAGAGAATCGCTCTGATGGCGAGCAGACGCCGCTATGTTTGCGAGCCTCTACACCTAGCGATGCTCGGCGAGGTAGGTCGCGGCCGTCAGCATTTGCAAGATCGCTCCACGAGGCTGCCGAGATCGTCGCGCCTCACCCTTCCGACCCCGCCAGTTCAAGCTTGCTGCGGTAAAGTGACGAAAGAAGACTCGGGATAAATTCCCATGATCGAGTCCTGATCCCAATCAACTCGCGGGCTTGGGAGTCGTTCGAGATCTTGGCACGAGCTGCATCGCCCATCGGTCCCACAGCATGAGAGCAGACCAGGCCGAACAATCCGCCCTCTCGCTTGTTAGCGAGGACATAGGCCCAGACTTCGAGGTCGGGCCCCACGGCTTCCAGGAAGCCGCTTGCCCATGCTAAGATGTCGAAGTCGCCTTCGTCTGTGACGACAAGAACGGGAGCGTATTGGGGCTCGTCCCGATCGATATCCGCACGAATGCTTGAGAGGCGGGCGGTCAGTTCGTCGCGGGCACCCTGATCCAAGTTCAAAAATCCGGCGACGATCGCCCCGATCCACTGCTCGTCGGCAGTCGCACTCAGCGAGATAGCAGCGCCGGCGAGAAACCCGTCCACCAGCGAAATCTCCGGGCGTCTGTCAGTATCGATGGATCGCCATCTTTCGTAAGTCTGCCACATGATCATGCCGTTTCGTTTGGTGAAGCCGGACATCCCGCGATCGGCCGCTCAACGAATGGGAAGTACCTCAACGCCTGCCTCCTCCGCGATCTCAAGCCATCCACTATCGCTCGTCACCGCTATTGCGCCGATCTGGTGCGCGGCGGCCAGGCAGGAGCGATGTCCAAGCGAAAGACCCTTGCGCTTAGTGACGCTGCGCAGCAGCCCGGCACGAAGCGCCTGGTCGAGGTCGAACGGAACGACCGTCAGGTCCAACTCGTCCAGGCTGCGCCGAATTACTTCTTCGGGCACGTTATAGTCCTGCAACTTGCTGACCACTTCCGCCACATTCACGCAGGACACCCGCGCCCCAGGAAGGACACGGTGGACTACGTCGGCGCCCGGCTCGTCCAACATCAATGCTAGCAACGCTGATGCATCGAGAAGATGGAGCGCGTCACTCACTGTCAGCGTCCTTCCGGCGGTCGGCGATTAGTTCGTCCGACAGGTTCACATCAGAAGACACATACGCGCGCAATCGGGCCTGGATGCGCGACACGGCATCTCGGTACGGTCGCACATGGATTTCGCCATCGACGACCTCCAGGAGAACCGCATCACCATCGGCGAGGGACAGAGCCTTGCGCATGTCAGCCGGTAGCTGCAGCCTGCCGCCGGATACCAGGCGACCTCTTTGAACATTCACTGTTGTGCTCCTCGCCGGCTACCTCAACAGACCGCTATATACACGTACATGTCGGCCGTACGCTTAGCCATCACACACCCTCTTCCGCGCATGTATGTCCGATAAAGTGTCTTATCGGTCGCTGGACAAGCGCGGGGGAAGGGGGCAAAAACCGTTAAATATGGACGAACCTCTGGCCCCGAACTTGGATGATGAAAACGGACGCGTCGCGCGAGGACAGACATTGAGCCAGGCACCGGCAGCTGAGTTGCTGCTGCCCGACATCGTGAACGAGGAGATCGAGCGCGCCGACGCCTATGCTCGCGCAGCCCGGTCCAACAACACGCAGCGCGCTTACATGGCTGACTGGATCATCTTCACCGCCTGGTGCGCGGAACGTGGCGAGTGCCCGCTGCCGACCGATCCGGAAGTCGTGCGCCGCTTTGTAAGCTGGGAGGCCGATCGAAAGCGCTCCCCCTCAACAATTGAGCGCCGCGTTGCCGCTATCGGCCACTTCCACCGCGCCGAGAACCTCGTGGCTCCTACTGCGCAGCCCGGCGCGGGCAAGTTGCGCGAAACGATGGCCGGTATCCGCGCGACACTGGGCACCAAGAAGCGGCAAAAGAGCGCGGCCGACGCTGCGATCCTGCAGGCCATGTTCGACGTGATTCCCGGTGACGGTCTGCGGCCGGTGCGCGATCGCGCGCTTCTCGCGATCGGGATGGCTGCGGCTCTGCGCCGATCCGAGCTGGTGGCGCTCCAGGTCGACGATATCGCCCTCGTGCCGGAAGGACTGCGCCTTACCATCAAGGCATCCAAGACCGATCCAACTGCACAGGGCGTCGAGATCGCTGTGCCGGAGGGTACGCGACTCCGCCCCAAGGCGCGCCTGCTCGAATGGATGAACCTTGCAGCTCACACAGGCGGCGCTCTCTTCCGCCGCCTCACGCGAGGGGACGAGCTGACAGGCGACGGGATGAGTGATCGAGCCGTCGCGCGGCTCGTCCAGGGCACCGCACGAAAGATGGGGCTGGATGAGCGTCAGTTCGGGGGGCACTCTTTACGCGCAGGATTCCTGACCGAAAGCGCGGCGCGGGGCGCGACCGTTTTCAAGATGCAGGAAGTCAGCCGGCATAAGACCGTGCAGATCCTCTCCGAATACGTGCGCTCCGCGGAAAAATTCAAGGATCACGCCGGGAGCGGCTTCCTTTGAAGTAGAAGTTAATTCAACTATCGTTTTCCATGACGAACGATGCTTCTTTGGTCCCGTTCGGGACCGTCCCTCTAGCCCGCCGGCTCAACGATGTGCTGACGCCCACGGCTGCGGCTCTCTCGGAGATTGCTTTGGTCGGCACAGCATTCCTTTAGCTCGCCGGAGAGACTTATATCGATAGCTATCGGAGGGGCTTTGGCATTCTTTTTGGTGCCAGCTCAACTTCGACGGCTCAGGTGCTGTCACAAGGCTACACCTTCGTCTTTTTTGTGCTGGTGGAACACTTGCTGGAGTGGCTCGTGTTCCTCGCTATTGCGTCAAGCATCGGCTGTACGGTTGGTGTCGCGCTTGGACTTGGCATCAAAAGGCAATGGCCGCTACAAGGCGCGGCAGCTGCAGGAATGAAAGTTTTCGATGCTCGCTATCCGAACCTCGCTCGCAACCTCACGCTGCTTGCTCTTGCCGTAACCGTGCTGTGCAGGGCGCGTCCTGCCGGTGAGTTTGCTGCCAGGAGGGAGCGGGCATACACCCTTGAGAAGGTCCAGAATGACTGTTGTTACGTTTACTCGGTCTCGGGACGGTCGGTTCGCGGATTTCCTATAGCGCAAGACAGCAATTTGATTTGGCTGCTGAGCAAGGATGGATTGTTGGCGCTCCCTCTGCAAAATCTCAGCGTCCGCCTCCCCGCGGATATTGCTTCGATAAAGAAAGTGCGTCCATGAGCCTGGCCGCCGCCTTGTTTCTATGTACCCCTGTCGCCGTCTATGACGGTGATGGTCCTGTTCATTGTCGCGAAGGTCAAAAACTGCGGATTGCAGGGATCGCTGCGCGTGAGATCGACGGTACCTGTCGCGCAAGCCATCCGTGTCCGTCGTAGAGCGGGGTCGCCGCCCGTGATGCTCTCGTGAGCTTACTTGGAGGCTCCCGCGGACATTGGAAGACGGGCCATATCGTCGTGAGTTACCCGACCATGAAGTGTCGAAATGTCGGTCAAAGCTATGGCCGAGTGGTAGCCAGCTGCACCCTCAGGGATGGGCGCGATCTGGGCCGAGCGATGCTCGCGACCAGGACGGTACTGCCTTGGCACCCGAAAGGGAGTTGATGGGCCGGTGCAGTGCCGAGTGGCGGCGACGCGCTTCTGGAATGTGTCGTTACCGCAATTGCGACCACGCTATCGGCTTTCCAGGATCACCGTTCCGCTCTGCGTGTTGGAAAGATCGGGCTGCGAACGCACATCTTTGTGGCGTCGTATGGGCGCTGAAGCGACACGACTTCGTCGTATGATCCTCGCAGCCAGGTGTCGGCATCGTCCGGTGCGAGGATCGTTATCATCGCCTTGGGATGGATCGGAGCAACCAGGCTGTTCGGCTCACAGGTTGCCATGGTGAAGCCGTTGCCTTCCTTGGTAGGCTGCCAAAAGCAGGCGACAGCGAACACAGGCTGATCGACCACCTGAAACCACATTTCGCCTTTGAGTGGCGGCTTGCCGTCGCCGAGGTCGTGCTTCTCGGGGGTGAACTCGCAGAACTCTGTTAGCGGCACGAGGCAGCGGTTCTCAGGCTTCTCGGCCAACTTGCGCCATTGGGGCAAGCCGAGCTGGCGCACGTTGGTCATCTTCCACTTGGCCTGTCCGCCGAGTACGTCCCACGACATCACGTCCCAAGCGCGGGTGCCGTCCTGTTCTCGGATCACGTAGTTTCGACTGCCAGGGCGCGACTCGCGAGGATTGAAGCGGTTGTCGCGCGGTCGCTCCGAAGAGGGTCTCCGGCTCACCAGCCATCCTTGCGCGATTGCACATGGCGATTCAGATGTTGAGGGCGCGCGAACGGATGTCACTGGCAATCTCTGCCAGGAGATCGATCACGCGCTCGTCGCCCTCCCCTTCAGCATATGCCTCTACGGTGCGAGCGGCTTCCTCGAAGCCGTCAGTGGTGTCGTCCATGTGGGCACAATGCGTGAAATAGCCGAGCCGTTCGACGTGTCGGGCTCGCGGTGGCCCGTGACCAGACCTTCAACAACGACTAGGTGGCGCTTCCCATCACTCAACAGGAGATTGCGACAGTGAACAACAGCGACCTAGCCGATACCATCGCCAGCTCGGCCGACGTGCCCAAGGCAGAGGCGCGTAAGATCGTCGATGCTGTCTTCACGGCGATCGCGGAGGCTGCCGCAAAGGGTGAGGAAATCTCGCTCAACGGCTTCGGCAAGTTCAAAGTGAAAGATAGCCCGGAGCGTGAAGGCCGCAATCCAGCAACCGGCGAGGCCATGACGATCAAGGCATCGAAGAAGCTGACGTTCACGCCGGCCAAGGCGGTGAAGGACAAACTCAACAGCTAGTAAGCGGCAGCGGCGCTCCTCGCGATGGGGAGCGCCCGAAGCTCAGAGATCCGGCAGGACCTGGTCCGCCGGACCTGGTCCGCCCTGCCCTAGGCGCTGAGAGCCTTTGTACGAGATCGTTTCAGCAACTCGCTCGTCACCGATATGGTAGTGCGAGGGAGTATCGATCGTGTCCATCTCAGCCCAAGTGATTGGAGCGGCACCGGGAGCGCCAGGGCGTGCGCGGACGCTGTATGGCATCACGGCAGTCGCGCCTCGCTTTGTCTTGTCGTCAGCCATTGAAGGGTCTCCTTGGTACGTTGAACACCGCAAATGCGCTAAAAACGCTCCAGTTGCCTACGACGCGGGATCGAAGGGTTCTCGTCCCTGTTCATCCTGGGTTAGAGGACAAAGTCCTTTTGTGTCATGTGCTTATCATTGGAGACGAGCCCGTGATCGCCTTCCACATCGGCGATGTCGTGGAGGAAGCAGGAGCAACCAGCGTTACGTTTGCGCAAACTGAACTCGAGGCATTAAGAGCGGCGATGGCGCGCAGGCTCGACATTATCGTGTCTGATGTGAGCTTGCTAACCGGCACGGGACCAGATGCAGTCACAAGCATCCGCCTTTGTGTCGGACGGGTCCCGGCCATTTCATCACTGGAAACCCCGAGGCTCTCGATCGGTACGATCACGACGGCGTGCTTGGGAAGCCGTTCGAGTCCGATCAATTGAAACAGCAGGTGGAGCGCTTGGCGGTGGGTTGCTGACACTCTTGAAGCCGCGTTTCGACACCGACCAAATCGTCCTAGCTTCCTTCGACTTCAGTGGTCCGCGCTTGTCGCGTCGATCATTGCCTGCCATGTGGTGAGTGTCCGCTTGGCAGTGCTTTGGAAGCCCATCCGAGACTTCCTGGCGCCGGCTCGGATTACCGAAGGTGATGGATCCCTTATCGTCGCCAGTGCCGCGAGCACCGCGTTCTTCAAACGCTCTCTAGTCAAAGGATCGAGTGTGTCCCACTCGTCGGCACCGCTGGCGGTGAGGGCAAAGGCGCGGGCGGCACGCTCGACAGACGACATCTTCATGCGTGCCGATAGGCACAGTGGCTGCCTATGAGCAACAAGTTCGCTGTGAAAAATCCTAGATGTCTTATCTCACAGGGGGAGCAGGTGAGACGAAGGCCGAAACCTACGGAGGAGGCGATCGTTTGCGGCGGGTATTTGGTGTTCCGGGTAGCTGACGCAGGCCGACCACGATCAGCGAAACCGGCGATCGTCTCGACCGACTGTTTGTGGAGCGTCCCATTTCTCCCTGTCCAACCGCCAATTTCGGGAAAATTCATTCGGGAACAGGACTTGGGAAGATAGCCTCGTGATAGGGAGCAGGCTCCTGCCCTGGTCTGCCGGCCATCTCGGTTGACCTTCCCAATCGAAAACGATTGATCCTTTTTCGCTTAGCCGCACCTATTCCGCTAAGCTGCCCTGAGGGGGTGCGTGCCGTTGGAACTAAGGCTAAGAAAGGGTTGGGGCTGGCTGCTGCTCGCCACGCTCACGCTTTCGACCATCGACGATGAAATCTCGCTGATCACCTTGATGTTTCGGACGGCCAGTGATCGCACGCCATTCGCCGTGCCGATGCTGCTCGTCGCCGAGCTGCTACCCGGGCTGCTGGCGGCGCCCTTCATTGGCCGACTGGTCGATGCCCGCGACGCGGGCAAGCTCTTGGTTGCAACGGCGTTGGCCGAAGCCACCATCATCGGGTGGATGGCATGGCATCCTGATCTGCCATCCACGATCATCGGCGCCAGCATCCTCAGCGTGTCGTTCGCGATCAGCGGCACGGCGAGCTTCGCCCTCATTCCCGTTCTCGCCGCGAGATTGGGCATGACGGTACCGCGGGCAAACGCGGTGCTGGAGTTCGTGCGCAGCGCCGGAATGCTCGTCGGGCCGGTTGTGGGCGGTACGCTGGTGGCATGGGGTGGAACCGGAAGCGCGCTGCTGATTGATGCGGCCAGCTTCTTGGTTTTGGCGGTCGTGGTGCTGGCAAGTGGCTTGCGTCGCCCCATCGAAGCGGCGCAGGATAGCGAGGCGCGGACGCTGCTATCCGAATATCTGCCCCTGCTGCGGGATTGCAGGATCACGATCATGATCGGCGCGCTCACATTGGAGGTCTATGCGACTGCGATCGCCGACGTAGCTTTTGTCTTCCTCATCACCGTCTCCTTGGCGGCGGGACCGACCGCATTCGGCGTGCTGACCGCTTGCTGGGCGGGTGGAATGATGGCGGGGGCCGCCGCATGCGGGACGATGGCGATGCGGCGTCCAGCCTCGATCGCGTTTGCCTCGGCAACAGTGATGGGCGCCACCATGCTCGCGATCGGCGTCGCGACGGCGACGATGATAGGTGGCCTCGCTTTTGTAGGGATCGCGTTCATCCTCGGTGGTGCCGCCAACAGCGCCCACAACGTCGCGGTGCGAACGATGCTGCAACGTGAGGCGCCTGCTGCCGCGCACGGCAAGGTTGCCGCGATCTACAGCGCCGGGACGAGCAGCGCCGGCATGCTGGGCTACATGACGGGCGGACTGTTTGCCCCACACGGGGCGATCCAAGCTTACATCCTCGGCGGAACGTTAGGTGTGGTAGCCGGCTTGGTGGGTTGGCTACTGTTCACCTGGATCAAGGGTAGAGCGGCGTAGCTGCCTGTGCCACGAGGGCTCTCAATGGGTGCGTAAGCGGGTTCGGAGAACGATCCGACGTTTCCGATTCCTATCCGATGAGAAAGCCCTGCCGTTTCGATTGCCGTTGCTAATCGGGAAGGCGTGAGGATGGTTGCGTTCACGGCCTCGCCGCCCGATCAGCGCTTCTCAATCGGCCTGAAAAAGTTGATCGGATTGCTGTCGGGGTCGCGGAACAACATCGACCGGTTACCCCAGGGCATATCTTTGGGCTGCTGCAGCCAGTCCGTCACGAAGGGATCGATACGCGCGCGCTCGGCATCCAAGTCGTCAACTTCGAACTCGAGGATGGCCGATTTATTAGCGCCTGCGGACCATTCCCCGCCATGTATGAAGCGAGCGGCTTTGCTGCTGACAATCGCGAGGATGGCACCGCCCGGACGCAACTCGACATAGCTGTCCTCGCCCCTACCCTGTAGGCCTAGGATGTTTTCGTAGAAGCTCGCGAGGCGCGGGACATCCTCGGTGACAAGGCGCGTGTAAGCAAATTTCACGATGGCGACCTTTCCGGCTTGCGGTTTATCTTCGGATATCGATACTGAACGACACCGTATCTGTAGAACGCTACCGTATCGGTCTGTACGCGTCAATGGAGGTTCCGTGTGGTTCAAGTCTTGGACAAAAGGGTGGAGCGCTCCAAGGCGTCGGTGTTGGCCGAAACCTATCGGCAGTTGACGCAGAGTGGACTGAGCGGGGTCAGCATCGACGAAGTGTCGCGTGCCTCGGGGGTGTCAAAAACAACGATTTACCGGCATTGGCCCTCACGATCTGCCCTGCTGATCGATGCTTGCTCCAGGCTTGGCGGGGCATATCCGCCACCCGACACGGGCACCGTGCAAGCGGATCTCCACGCGCTGCTGACAAATCTCGCTGAGCAACTGCAAACTGCCGCGTGGGCGTCGGTCTATCCGTCTATAATCGATGCCGCGGAACGCGATCCGGAAATCGCTGCCCTGCAGTGCGGCTTGCATGAGTCGTTTATGGCGCCGTTCCACGCCGTCGTCGAAAGGGCAAAGGATAGGGGCGAGGTCCAACGCGACCGCCCGGCGGCTGACGTTATCGCGGCGGTGGTGGGGCCGTTATTTTATCGCCGCTGGTTTTCCAAAGAGCCGATCAAAGCTGAGTTTGTAGATGCGATTATCGACGCCGTTATCTGAGCAGGAGATCGATTAACGCTTACTCGACAGTGCGCGGCCTCTGCGGCCATACTGCAGCCGGCATGGAGGATGCGGCATGGGTGACATGGTGATAGTCGCGTATCGGCCGAAGCCGGGCAAAGAGCATGAGCTACTGGCGCTTACCCGCGACCATGTGCCCGAGCTGCGCCGGCTTGGCCTTGCCACCGACCGCACGACCCTCGCCATGCGCTCAAAGGAAGGAATCATCGTAGAGGCGTTCGAGTGGGAGGACGGCGCGATCGGCGCCGCCCATACCCATCCCGACGTGCTAACGATGTGGGAACGCTACGGTGCCGTTTGCGACTACGTGCCACTCCACGAGCTTCCGGAGACTCACGACATGTTCGCCCAACTCGAGCCGATCGAGCTAAGCTGACCGTCGGCGCTCATTACCGATCGACCATCCCAAGCGAGGCAGTGCCGACCGTCTCGCTGGCCGTCGTTTTGCGGGACTGGGCTTGGTCGAAGCTGTCTTCGCCTTAGCTACTTGCCTTGCAGGCGGGACCAAACCCAGCGCCAGAAGCGTGCTTCAGCCAGCATCAACTTTACGAGCAACGGCGGCATACCCTGCCGCTCCAGTTCCGCCAGGTTAGGCGTGGAGCCGAATGCAACTCGCAATACCGCGATCAGAGCGGCACCTTCGGCAAGAAGCAAGGCGCCCACGCCCACCGTTCGCAGCCAGCCCCATTGCTCAAGGATCGCTTTAGCCGGGTCGGGAACAATCTTGCCTGCGATCCAGATCCCGCCACAAACCAGCGCCAACGTTCGCATCGCGAGCGCCCGCCATGGTATCGCGCGATAGCAAATGGCATAGAGAAAGGGCACGAAGAGACACCAATCGAAGAGCATGGCTGCCTCGCCAAATCGCGGATGAACTGCCCACGAATGTGTGGCGCGAAAGTTCAGCGCAGCAGCGAGCAGGACCGGAAGCATGATATAGAACCAGTGCGTTCGTGCCGCTCGCGCAATCTTCTGCAATGCCTGACTCCTGCGCCTGGTGCTTCTGTAATCCGGATCGTACGCCCACTTTTCCCCGTCGAACAAGAGCGCCCGAATGGCTTAGCGTGGAGGGATTTGGTCAAGCCACCTTTGAACGCGATCGGGCGGCCCTCGACGGTCCGGGCGTTCTCGGATCCGATCGGATTTCGGGAAAGACCGGAAGTGGTGGATTTCTGCCCTGACTGCTTTTGGGCAGCCAAGAGCAATAGCTGACCCTCATCGCCACGTTCCGCAGTGCCGACAGCCGACCAATATATGCCGTCTTGACGAGACGTTCGGGATGTCGGCTCACGCCGGAACCCGCCATTTGCGTTGATGGCCAGCGGGCAGAAAAAGCACCCCAATTCTGAAGCTTCTAAGACAGCGTCTCATAGGTAACTTGACAAAGAACGGTGGTATCCGGAGCCGTGCGCCTCCAAGTCGTGTTTAAACATCGCCGGATCGACAAAGCACAAGATGCGCAGCTGCTCTTCGTTCGACATCCGTAGATAAGCATCTATTCCAGCCATCTCAGGAATGGTGGACGATTGCCCAAACAAGGCTAAAAGGTAATGTGTGGAGTTTCTGAGGAACTGGTACGGTGTGACCGAGGTTCCAGCGATAGCAGGAATTTTTCTTTCAACCACCTTCATGGTCGCATTCGGCATCTCATAGTCGGCCATGACGATTGCTAGAACTTTGTCAAATCTCTCTAAAGGATTACATATTATGTGAATCCCTGGCGACCTTTCCACAGAATTAAACCGGGCCACGCACATCATCAAATGTAAGTCATACAAGGTTGTCTCTGGAGGAGAAGAATAATTAGAGAATGGCGAAGGTTCAAATTTCACCCGTAATTCGTCCCATTGCGGCATGTTGTCGATGCGCGTCCGCAATAACGGGTTAAACTTCCCGAACTTGAATGGACCGGGCTTGGTGAGTTCAAGCGCGATTAGAATGCTTGCTGCGTCCGCTGCGATCTCCCCGAGCTGACGGCTATCAGCCTTCTCCACCACGCTTTGCAAGCTCCGTTCAGCTTGATGATCACGACCATGGAAGAGGTGTGACAGCCCTTCCGCATAATCGATGGCTGGCGACCATATGCTCTCCGGAGTGTTTCCGGCGAGATCTGCGCGCATACCATCGAAGTCCACAGGATCGATATGAACATTGCGGCTAGTAATGTTAATAAAAAGATCGGATTGAAATTCAAAGATATCAAGCGCGTGTCGATACGACATTAGATTTTTTCGGTCGGTCACAAGATGGTGGCTCGCATTGGAGCTAGAAATCCGATCCAAACTGGACTTAATTAGGCTGAGAATTTCGTATTCAGAAATGACATCCGATACCGAAGCGCACAACCTTGATGTCGCCATTCCTGCCAAGTACATGCTTCGGATCGCGCAAATCACCTCTTCCAGCTTCGCAGGCGAGGAGATGCCGCTTCGCAACTCATCCTTTAGCTCGGCCATATCCTCCTCAATGGAAGAATTTTTACGCTGAGAGCGCCCGTCCAGCCTGTTCAGCTTGGCTCGGAATTCCGCTGCGCGGACCCCGGCCGGAAGCGCTCGCCTGATCTCCGCCTTCCAAGTCGCGAAATAGCTTCTGGGTGCTGTTTCGTTTACCGTCACGTATGCCTCAAGCAATAGCCGAGCACTATTTAGCACCGAGCCGGTATGGCTTCGGGCAGTGACAAGTAGGTTGCCGATCCATGGTGCCGCGCAGATTTCGAAGAAGCGTCGTCGTCCGTCCTTCTCCGTGTGCCACGTAACCAGTGGGTCTGCCCGTGCATCGGTCAGCGCCGATTCCACGTCACTTAGATGTGTCCGTAGCAGGCTTTTAAGCGCCTCGTCCGAGCCAGCGAGAAGACTTAATATTTGATCCTCCAGCCCCATCCGGAGAGACGTGTTGTTGTAGATGGCAATGCGTTTGCTGAAAGTTCGTGCACTGGTCAGCGCATCCTCCTTGTTTAGTATGATCCCAAGGCAGGCGGCTAAGCCGTCGATTACGGCAGAATAGGTCGGCAGACGCGCGTAGGATGGTGTGTCGGCGGACATCGGTTTCCGTGATTTCCGGTGGGTTAGGACGAAGCTTCAGGAATATCTGCTCGGATCCCGGCGCCGATCGTCGGTGCCGAATGCGAGGGACAACGAAATGACAACGCGACGTATTCGCCCCATGCTGGCCATGAGCGTCAATTGGCACCTTACAAAGGCGCTCGAAGAAAATCAATTTGCCCAAGTGAGTGACAAACTTCGCGATCAACTGATCGAGAACGGGGTCTCGGCCCGGGACGCGGCAATGCAGGCGCCGGTGATGTTGCACGGCATGGACAAGGCGCTGCAGGGAGAGTTTGATTTCAAGCGAGTCCGAGAGGAGCTAGCTCACGAGAAGCGTACCCAAGACGGAAGCGGTCATCTAGTGCCGAGTCCATCAGGCTGATGCACGTCGGACCGGGCGTACCTTGGGAAGGCAGAAGGCAGTAAGCCTAGCCTTTCTCGCTTTTTAGCCGAGGTGGATCGGCTTCAGGCGCGCACGAATGGGTTTCCTAATATGTTCATCGCCAAGCCTGTCTCTGGATTTTGGTCGCGTACGAATAGCTGGAGGTTCGCGGCATGGACGGCGTCGGCGAGACTGTCGCCCTGATCCCAATTGCGAAGAAACGTATCGATCCATCGCGGCGGCACCAGAGACTCCAGCGGCCATGGCGAGGCGACGACCGCCTGTGCACCCTGGTCGAGTATATCGCGAGCCAGGCCGATGGTGGCGTCGGCGGCGGGGTGCTTGTCGGACCTGCCACCGCTGCAGACGAACAAGATGACGACGCCGACGTTGTGGAGCGCACGCGCGAGTTCGCCCCCCGTGACGGCTACGTTGCCCTCACTTGATACGACCTGGAATGTGCCGCCGTCGGGATTTAGCTTGCCATGTGCGGCGATGATCGCGAGGGACGCGCCCTTGAAGTGGTCGGGCAGCCGTTCTTGGTCATCGAGCTGGACGTGATGGGCGTCGAAGGGACCGCCGGAATAATCGGCGATCGCCTTCATTGTTCCGCCGCCCGGCATCCAGGCTAGCCGGCGCCCGTCACCTGATGACTTGCATCGCATAGCGGCATCGAGCCAGAGCACCGACGGCGCGCTAGATACCGGACGGTGAGCGCCCGCGAAGGGCGTAATTGCGCCCGATCCGTGCGGCCCGGCGCGCAAGAGGCTTGGCGGGAACGACGCCATCCGGCTATCGCGAATCAACAAGAGCGGCCCGGCGGGCAGGCTGGACAAGCGGAGTTTCTCGGTCGTCGTGAGGAAAGCGTTCGCTGGCCTATCGTCCGCGCCGTAGAGGAAGGGGTAATCGCGCGACCATTCGTCGAGCAGGACGCGAGAAAACAGACGCGTGTCCTCGCGGACGGGCGTGCCGATTTTGCCGCCAACCGCGTCTATGCTGATCAGAGTGCCGTCCTCGGCGAATCCAGAGAGCAGAACTGCCGTCCCGTTGGCACAGATGCGGCGGAGCGCGTCGGCCACCGACTTCTCGTCGCCGGGTGCAGCTGGCGGCGCCTTTGCGTCGGTCCAACCGGGCACTGCAAGTGCCCTGTCACATGTAAGCTCGAGCGACAGGCAAGTCGTGTCGGTGTCGGCCAGCGTAACGTCGGCTTGGAGTGCGCGCCGGGCGGTCATCGCCAGAGCCTTGCCGTCGGTGCCGACCTCGGCCGAATACCGCTGGCCGCTGGACTGCCGGATCAGCGCGAGCAGGTCGCGCGACGTAGGGACGTCCCTGCCTACCGCCTCGGCCAGTTCGGCCAGCGCACCTCCCACCTGTTCTTTCAGGCGTTCGGCGACCGCGTTGGCATCGGCCGGGATTCGCGCGCCCATCTCTCGGCCCTGCCGGATCATCTGCAGTAGAAGCACGGTGGCGGGCCCGGCCTCGTCCGCGTTGTCGATCACGGCTTCGGCGTTGACCACCATTCGCTCAAGCAGCTTGGAGAATTCCGGCACAGAGATGCCACTGCGGGCCTTCTTCATGTCGAGTGCGATGCGGTTCGTCTCGATCTGGTGAACGTAGTCTTCCGCCCGACCCATGTCGCTTAGCAGGCGCTCCGCGATCGCTAGGCTCTCCTCCGCGTCGTCGAAGGCCCCCAGTTCCCTCTGAACGCGGTAGGTAAGGAGCGTCTCGTGCCAATACTGCTGCTCATCGATATCGTCGTCGTTCTGGCCGAGACCCGCCGCCGCGTATAGCGCGGCAATCAGGTTCTGGTGGGTGCGCGAGTAGACGTCCGCCATGCCGAGCCAGGCTAAGCGACGGCGTTGCGGGGTTGCGGAGATCTCAAGTGCGGTCTCGATCGTGTCGCGTGCCGGCTGGTCCAGCCCGCCTAGCACAAGGCCGATCGAGGCGACCCTGATCATCGGCAGATCGAGATTAGGGACTGATGCATGGGCGGACACGGCCGAGCCGAAGGTCAGCGTGAGACGCAGCCCCTCCAAATCGTCCGTGCCAACCCGGCGCGCGCGGAAGTTCATCTCGTGAAGGATGCCCTCGCATATCTGATCCGCGCCAGCGGGAAGATCGGCTAGTGGGAATGTGGACCGACCAACGAGCAGCGGGCCGTCGTCCTGGACCCATTGTCGGAGCCTGTCCTTAAAGCCTACGATCGCCAGCAGGTCGGCCATGTCGACAGGGTTTTCGACAACCGCACGCTTCGTCAGCGTCGCAGGTCGGTGCCTTGCGCGCTTGAGCGCCGAGAGGACCAGCTTCCGGCCGAGGTCGCCTGAGATGGCAGGCTCGATCATATCGAGCAACCGCACCCGTAGGAACTTCAAGCCAGTGTCGTCGCCCAATCGTTCGGTCAAAGCGCCGAAGGCTTGCTCGACAAGAGCAATCTTGACAGATAGCGCACCGCCTGGCCCCCGGTGGAGGAGGATGTGGTCAAGCGCGTCGCAAAGCGCGAACGTCCCGGTCCGGGCGGCAATCGCTTCCCTCGACAGCAGTAGCGCCAGCGCCTGATCGGACCTACCGTGCTTGTTGGCGTGCCTGGCGCACTCGGTCCGCACTTTTTCCCGCTCGTCATCCGCGGCAGAAGCGACGATGGCGGGATAGTCGGGATCGCCGTCGCCTCCGAGGCGGTCGGCCAGATCAAAATGCATGCGCGCGAGCGCCTCTGCTCCCGGTATCCCGGCTAGTTGATCGTGCGCCGCGCGGTGATCGCAGCGTTTCACTGCAGCCCGGTACTTAGTCTGCGCGAGCAGCGGGGAGGATGGATGATCTTCCTCGAGCCGTGCCTGCAGTTCGGCCGCAATTTCGTCCTCCGTCGCCCGCTGCGCAGCCCGCAAGGCCGTCTCTAGCTCTGTCTGAGTGTCGAAGTCCGGAAGATGGCGCCGGAGGATCGCGATCGCGGTGTCCGTTCCACCCGCGTTCGCAGCGATCAGGCTGATCCTCGCCGCTTGGTCGGGCGTCATCGCGCCCGCGGGAACGAGTGCGCGGATCGCTTCGAGCGCGGCGTCACCGCGGCTGGCTTCGTCGAGCACATCGATGCGAAGGATTGCACGATCGAATTCGCCTAGGTCGGACAGTGCGTCGATGGCGCCCAGCGCCGTTGCTAGGTCGCCACCACGTACGACGCCCCGCCAGTCTGGCAACATCATTGCCAAACGGTCGCCCGGTCGTTCGGCGTCGGCGCAGAATATCGAGGTGTTGCGGATCGAGCGCAGAGTTTCGGAGAAGGCCCTTGTGGGCCGTGCGCGCGCAGTATCGACTACAACGAAGAGCTCTTTTCCGCCCGCGATTGCTGAGGCGCGTTGGGCCAGTTTGGTCGCTGCAATTTGAAAATCATCGGAGGTGGCGCTATCTCCGCCTACCGGCGCGCTTTCCCCGACGCCGATGACAGCCACAGCTCGGCGCACGCCAACTCCAGCAAGCGCTGAGGCAATGTCATCCATGAACGGTCCTTCGGCCACGATCACCTCGATGGTGCGCGCCAGCCCATCACGCGCGCCTTCGGGCGGCTCCTCGCCGGACCATCGTGACCTATGTGCACAGATGGAATCGGCGAGTTTCGCCGAGACTTCGTCGGCGATCGATCCGGGAGGCGCAATCACTGTCACGCCGGTGAAGATCTGTTGCTCATCCTCAGGGTTCATCATTGCCAGCGACCAAGAGGCGAAAGGCCCCACCCGGATCTCCCATCGTCCTTGGTTGATGAAGATGAACTGCACGAAGCCGCAGGGCGCTCCGCTGGCTTGGAAGGCATCGGCGACGCCCTTGTCGTAGATTTCCGCTGGGATTCGTCGTGCCGTCATGTTCTCGCGATCCACTTTTTTACCCTTGAAGTCTATATTCGGTCGACGGGATCAATCCCGCGTCGGCGAAGATCCGGAGATGATCCGCACTACCGATTGGGCGAGCGTCAAACGGCGGCTTCTGACAACAGCGGCCTTTCAGCGTGTCGCATGCGAACGGCAGAAACGTCCCAAGCCTCGTCGTTTGGACGTTCGCTATTCGAGATGAACGAATGGCGGGTTTCTGGCACCGCAACCAGGACGCTGAACGACGTGGTTTGGGGCGAGAGCGGCCCATACCACGTGATTTCTCCGCGGCCTCTGCTGGCCGAACATAGGCGGATTCAGGCAATGCTGGATTCCGACAGACGGCTTGGAAACCAGAGCGGCGGATAGTTGCCATCCCGACAACGACGGTTTGCAGATTTCCTGCGTTGAGCATTATACTGTAAAGCGCGTGTGCGAGTAAGAGCGGGAGTAGAAGGTGCAGCGGTACGTTGAGGCACTCTCAAGCAGGCCCCTACTCTACACGACAAGGCTCATCTTAAGACGTCCCACCCAACAGGACATAGCACCGATCATCAACATCGCGGGTGACTGGGAGGTCGCAAGTCGACTGGCGGCGGTGCCACATCCCTACGAGGAAGCTGACGCAAGATTCTTTCTTGAGACGATTATCCCCGAGGCACTAGTATGGCTCATTACCGATCGGTTATCCAAGGAAGTCGTCGGGGTCGTTGGTCTGACCTTACAAGACCCAGAAGCAGAAGTAGTTCTGTTCGGGTACTACGTCGCACACGACCATTGGGGGCGCGGCATAGCAACAGAAGCCGGATCGGTTGTCCTCGCCTATGGCATCGGTCTTGTCGGCGAAGCCGCGCTAGCATCGAGTTTCTTCGTGGATAATCCAGCGTCCGGCCGAGTTCTTGAAAAGCTCGGGTTCCGGCGGGCCGGCGACTTCGAACAGTATTGCCTGGCGATGCAGGAGTCGAAAGCATCCGTCAAAATGCTTCTTGTCGCGGGCGGCTAGAGCAGGGGAAGAATGGCGGTCAGGTCAGTTCGTGCTAAGGAGGTCGCATGTCGGGATCCCCACGTTCAAGCGGTGAGCTTGCGACGCTCGTCGACGCTCGGAACCAACGTCTGACACATGCCGTCCGGATCCTCTCCGCGGAACCTCATGTCGTAGGAGTTTTCCTTGGCGGCTCGCTTGGGGCCGAAAGCGGGGACGCGTTCTCCGATATCGATCTCAGGGTCGTTGTGGAAAGCCCTTACCATGCGGCGTTAGTGAACCGCCGCCTGGAGATTCCAAGCAGTTGGCCTGGCTTCGTCTTCAACGAATGGATGCCAGGCACCCAGCACTGCGTGTCACACTTTGAGCCTTTCGGAAAAGTAGATATCTTCTATTATGATGAGGCACGCCTTGAGGCCTCACCCTGGTATGGTCTTCCCATACGGATTTTGTACGATCCCAAGGGCGTAATTAGGAGTCTCCTTGATCAATCGAGGGGCCTCCATTTCGCAGTTTCTGAAGAAGACGTGAGCCATTCGATCAGCAAAGGGCTCGCTGCCTTGCATGAGGCGATACGCCGTGCGAAGCGCGGGGAGCTCATCTACTCCCAGACACTCCTAGATGAGCTAAGGCAGCACATCATGCAGGCGGATGACTGGTTGTTTGATCGAACACCAACAACTGCAGTCATCGCGAAGTTTGACGAGCGCGGCAGCGCCGAGATTCTAGGTGCCTTGAAGGTGTCCTACGCTCCGCTGGACGCTAAGGCGACCTTGCGGGCAACAGCAGAGTTGCAGCCGGCCTACCGAAAGCAGGTGGTAAACCTGCATGCGCGTTTCGATTTATCGCGTGCAATGTCCAGTGACATGAAAGCTTTCGATCTCGCAGACGCGGCGCGCAATTTGCCCGAAGTTCGCCGGTAATAAGAACCGCTCCGAGGATCGCCGAAGCGACTGAACGACTTAAAGGGGGGGCGCATGCCGCCGAGCGCCTCACGGCCTAGGAATGGTGCGGGTGGTAGTCCGCAGGGCTCTGTTGCAAAAATCTTCGGGATGCCGATTTGGCGGCTTTGGGCAGGCCGTGGGGCGGGTGTGAACGATTTTTTCAAGTGGCGCCATTTTCAGGGAGATGTGATCCTGTGGGCGGTGCGATGGTATTGTCGCTATCCGATCAGCTACCGCGACTTGAGGAAATGCTGGCGGAATGTGGCATCACGGTCGACCATACGACGATCTACCGTTGGGTTCAGCGCTACGCCCCGGAGATGGAGAGGCGGCTACGTTGGTTTTGGCGGCGTGGGTTCGATCCGAGCTGGCGCCTCGACGAGACGTACGTCAAGGTTCAGGGCAGATGGACCTACCTGTACCGGGCCGTCGACAAGCGCGGAGACACGATCGACTTCTTCCGCTCTGCGACCCGCAGCGCGAAGGCCGCCAAGCGTTTCCTGGGTAAAGCCCTTCGTGGTCTCAAGGGCTGGGAAAGGCCGACCAGGCTCAACACCGACAAGGGCCCAAGCTACGGCGCAGCGATCACCGAATTGAAGCGCGAGGGAAGCTGGCCAAGGAGACGATCCATCGGCAGGTGAAGTACCTCAACAACGTGATCGAGGCCGATCACGGGAAGCTCAAGATGCTGATCAAGCCGGTGCGCGGTTTCAAATCGATGCCCACGGTCAACGCCACGATCAAGGGCTTCGAGGTCATGCGGGCCTTGCGCAAAGGACAGGCTTGCCCTTGGCGCCTGCAGCCCGGCATCAGGGGAGAGGTGTGCCTGATCGAGAGAGCTTTCGGCATTGGGCCCTCGATCCTGACCGAAGCAATGGACATGCTCAACCAGCATTTCGCCGCAGCCGCCTGATCAGCGCAGATCGCCAGCCTATCCGTGACCGCCGTCAATCTTTGCAACAGAGCCGAGCATCGTGCTGTAGGACCGCTTAGCTGTCGCCGAACCTGAGTAGAGTGATGCTTACGTTCGGAACCCTCCTCGATCTGGTCGGCGTGAGCCGCAAGGATGTCCGTCTGCTGCGCCACCAGGACACGCGCTATCCGGGCCATCCGACACCCTTCGCGCTCTGGCGTGACGATCGCGAGCGGTTCGAGCGTTATCAGGAGACCCAAGGCGTCGGCGATGCGCCCGACCTACGCGCGCCGATCTGGGCCTCTTTCGTCGGGATGCCGAGGAAGGAGACCCTGTTCGTCGGGCTTTATTCAGCGGAACTCACCGGATTGCTCACCGAAGACCGGCCACATCCAGTGACCGGGGGCGTGGAGCCAGCGGGGAGCTGCCATTTCTACCGCCTGACCCCGCGCACTGAGCTTGCCGAATATGCAGGGCGGCTCTGGATCAAGTGGGGTCCTGGCTATCGGACCTGGATTCAACGCGGCGATCGCAAGGGCAAGCCGATCATCGAGCTGCGCCGCGTGTTTGGCGATGCCCCCTTCCCCGTCTTCGCCGCGCTCATCCTCAACCTTTCAGACCTTGGCTCAATCCCAACCAGTTGGGCCGCTGCGCTGTCGGCCACCCGCGGCATCTACCTCCTCACCTGTCCGGCTACCCGGGAGCAATATGTCGGTATGGCAGCTGGCACGAACGGCTTTCTTGGCCGGTGGATGGAACATTTCGCGACCGGGCATGGCGGGCTGAAAAGCCGTGATCCCAGCGACTATCGCGTCTCGATCCTCGAGACCGTCGGTACCTCGGCAACGACCGCGGACCTGCTGATGCTGGAGGCTCGTTGGAAGGACAAGCTGCAGAGCCGTGAGATGGGCCTCAACAAGAACTGACGTCGGAGGGCGACGCTCCCTATGCAACGCGTCCGAGCGCACGCCTCACGCGGGGCGTGATCGTATAGACCGCCTCGCGCTGCGCACCCCGGTTCTCGTGGTCGACGCGATACCCCTGATAGTGGCGGCGGATTAGGCCAGCTCGAACGAGATCCGAGACAGCGCGGCTGACGTTGGTGCGTCCCGAATGCCGAAGGCGGGCACGAACCTCTTCCGCAATCATCTCTTCGGCTTGCGCCTCGTCAGCCGGCAACACACCTTTCCGAGCAAGCTCAACGCGAACTTGGTTGACCACGGCGACTCGGCGGGCATCGCGCTGTGCCATTGGCATCAGCGCGTCGCTCAACCAGTCTCGGATCGCGATCACGCGACCGTCCTCGCGCACGTAGGGGCCAGCGCTATCGCTTTGCCCCGCCGCGCGAGCGATCAGATTAAGGACCATGAAGGTATAGCGAGGCCGCGCAGAAACGTCGGCGAGCCGCTCGAGTACGCCCGGCAGGTCAATTTCTATGTCGTTCGCTGCTTTACTTCGCGGCCGCGCACCCTCGCGCAGCTGAGCGATTTCCGAGGGCATATCGCTCTGCTCAGCGGCATGATCCATCGTGAAGAGGTCCGGCTGGAACATGGAACGTTTCAAGCACGAACCGGGCTATTTGTGAATCCCTTCCCTACGCCTATTCGCCCTTTAATCACCAGTGACACTTTACCCGGAGCGCTTGGTAAAGTGTCATGGATGGTTCAGGCATCCGCCCGGCCAGGGACAGAGTTGCCCTTCGGCCGGCCTTACTTGCCGCTCTTACCCGGCAACGTCGCGGACGGCGATCATAGCTGCCGGTCGTCAAGCGACCAATCTAAGCCATTGGCGGACTGTCTCCCCAGCGTCAACTTTCACCGTAAGGAGCCATTGCGCGCGTTTGAACTCAGGCACAACAACGCTCGTACTTAATAGCGTACCGACTATGCGCGCGCTGGTGGTCAGATTGCCCGAGATGGTCGCGGCGTAACGTGACTGTGTCCCATTTAGTGATTGATGCGGTCGCGCGCAGCGTATCCATTCGTTTCAGGGGCAGATCGAAGATCTAGCAAAGATTCGGGGGGTTCGATGGGGCATTCGACCACGAGAGGGTTTTTGCGTCGGGCAGCTCTCGCCGGCGTCTGCGCGGCGATGGTCCAGGCCGTCCCAGCGGCAGCCCAGATTCGCTTCCACAGTGCCAGCGAGGAGGAGGCGACGACCCTTCTCTCGACCGAGCTCGAGAAGGCCCGCGCTGCGCATCTGGCGGCATTGGACGCGCACCGAGCCTATCTCGTCGACGCGCTTCAGCGCGAGCGCACTCTCCTGGTCCAGCGCGAGTTAGCCGAGCGCGACGCGTTCATCACGCTGATCCTCTCGGCCAAAGTGCGACGCCAAAATCCTTTCGCGCAGTTGCGTAGCCAGATCGACGACGAGTGGTCGCAGGTCGCAGGGACGCTTCCAAAGCCGGTGGTCTACATCGACTTCGTCAGCGCTGCGCATCAGCTCGAGTCATACGAGATCGAGCGGGCCGGCCTCCGGCGTAACCGCGCTGCCCTGATCGCGATCTTCGAAGGCTTGGCCGGCAAGGGCAGCTACTGTGCACTCGACGGCACCGGCCAGGTCACCTTCGCTCAGCGTGGGGACAGCGATGAGGCCCAGGCTATCGGCGACGTGTGCGGCGAGATCGTGACGAATGAGAAGCAGATCCGCGCCGCGTATGCGCGAGCGGGCCCCGCATCGGCGCTTCTTGGCAATCCGGCAGGGTCGTCGGCCGGCATGATTGGTGACGCCCTCGTTGAGGCTAAGGAGATCACCCGGCTCATCGACGCGCAAGGCGTGCTTGTGAAGACTGTCGCCGCACAGATGAAGGACCTCGATGCCTACTACCGGTGCGAGGTCGGACGTGGCAGCGTGACGCAGGATATCCGCGCAGACGCCGCGGCCGTGCAGGCCGCACTCGATGTCCTCGCCAAGGGTGACGCGGGCAAGGTGTTCGACGCCGCGACGTTCAAGGACGCCTGGGACAAGCTGACCAGCGGCAGGGTCGATCCTGACTGTTCGAAACCGGCGCCTCCCAAGGCGCCTGTGGCAGAGGCGAAGGGCATGTCCGCGTCGGATGTGCTTTCCGCGGTTGGAGGGCTCGACAAGTATTTCGGCAAGGATGCGGTCCTCGCCTTCCTGCGCGAGACGGCGCTGGACATCCAGGGATCATCTCTCGGCGATGCGCTGAACGGTCTCGCCGCAGCGCCGACGGACAGACCGGATGCGAAGACGGCCGGACGCGTCGCCGCGTCGCTGAGGATATTCGGCGGGCTCGAGCAATACAGCCGGGCGAGTGCAGGAAAGATGCCGGACACGACTGGCGTGCTCGTCGCGCTCGCGGATGTCCGCATGCGTCAGGCGACTGCGAAGATCGAGGCTGACCGCCTCGCCGAACTGGACCGACTGAGCAAGCTGCGCCTGGTCGCGCTCCGGCAGCGCGCGGTCCAGCTGGCCTCGGCACACACCGAACTTGCCAGCAATACGGAGGCAGGGCTCAGCAACGCGCTCCGCCGTTACGCCGAGAGCGTAAACCGTGGGGCCATTCCCGCCGCCGTGCTGACCAACGACATGGAGAAGAGTCGGACCCTTCCGTGGCTAGACCGGGAAAAGGCCGTGGTCGAGGCCGCGTATGGCGTTCTGGCACCCGCCGTCGCCCAGCTACAGGCCTATGGCAAGGGTGGCATCAGCCCCGACACGATCGCTCAGTTCCTCCAAGCCGCCGGCCTCGGCGGAATCGCGGTGAAGTGATGAAGCATCTGATTCTCGGCATTCTAGCATTGGCCTCGCTCGGCGCTTGCTCCCGGCCCGCCGAGGTCCGGTCACTCGCATCGGCGGCCCTGCCGGTCGCGACCAATCTAAAGACGGCGGCGGCCGCACAGCAGAGCCGGTTCGCCGTGCAGCGCACCGCCTTCGACGGACGTGCGACCGAACTGGCGCAGCAGACGGGGCTGGCGCGCGACGCGTCCTACCAGATCGAGGAGGACTGGAAGTTCCAGGGCGAAGCCGCGCTTCCCAAGAAACTCGCGCTCTACCGCGAAGGCGACGCCGCGATCCTTTCCGACCCCCTTGCGCCGGTTACGTCCGTGACGGCTTTGGCGAGCAAACCTCCGGCGTTCGACCTTGGGTCGCTCAACAAGGTGGTCAGCAGCTTCGACCAGCTTCGCAAGACGAGGGCCCCGGATGGCAAGGAGCTGCTCGCCTTCTTCGGCAGCGTGAACACGAGGCTCGGCGAGATCGAGAAGGAGAAGGCCGCCGCGGAGCCAAAGTAGCCGCTGCCCGCGACCGGCGCGAGCCGCATGACTGACAGCCCCATGGAGAACCAACATGGCCGACACGCCCAATTCCCTCGCGCTCCAGCGGATCAAGGAGCAGATCGCGGCGCTCAACTTCGCGACCGATGCGCTGACTGTCCTGCTGGATGACCACCAGATCGACCCGGCTCTTGCCGACCTGCGCCTCAGGCGGCTGAGCGCACGCAGGACGGATTTGCGCGACGCTCGAATGTCAATCATCGCGACCGGACAGGTCGCCAATCCGCCGACCGCCGCCGAGATCAACGAACTCCGTCGGCGGGTCGCCGATCTCTATAACTGGAACCGGGCCTCCGACGCGATCGACACGCTGATCGGTGAGGCAATCGCGATCGCGACGGCCTAGAAGGTGAGCTTCGTCTCCCCTGCGATCTGCTTGCAGGGAGGCGCGTTCAATACGTCCAAGGGATTCTTGATGACGGGGCACACAGCGGCACCGGACGACCCGACCCGAGGCGCGAGCTTGACGACCTTCTCATCATTCGAACGAATTGCGCTTTGAATCCGCTCCAAGGTGATCACGAGGGTCCGGGTAGGATCCAACTTTGCTTCTAGCGTTATAACGCTGTCGGCTGATCCGACGATCGGCAGTTTCAGGCCCGTCGCGGGATATACTAGGAAACCCTCTATGCCAACGGTTCGCCCAGCTTCGTTGCGATCTTCCTTCGAGATCGTAAGCTCGGCGTAGCGACCCGCGACCGGGCCGCGCCAGGTTCCGATGTAGCGGTCGATCGGCTTGATGTAGAGCCATCTGTAGAGCTGGTCGGGCGAGATGACAGCGGCTGCCAGGTATCCACCGATAGCAGTGACGACCCCGACGGCAATGGTCTTCCCGATGTCGCTTGAAAGGGCGGCTGAAAGACGAGCTGGCCAAGGACTGCGCGTTTTTGTGTTGGGGGCCTGAGATGGAGCAATTGGTTCAGTCATTTTCAGGCTCCGCGCAGAGGTATGAAACTGATGTTCCATTCGTGGCGGACACCAGACGCTGCCCCGCGACCTTGATGAATGCCGACGGCCCGCCATCGAAAGCGAGGAGCCAGTCGACCTTCCGGGGCGTGAGCGCGGCGACATCAACCGCGAACTGACGGAGGGTTACAGCCGACATACCTCCTCGGCTACCGTTGAACGCCATCACCATGAATATCTGCCCATCGACATACTTGCCGAGCGCTATACGGTTCGCCTTGCCGTTCTTGAATGTTCCATCGATCTTGCCATCGAAGATCAGTATTGGCTGCGAGTAGATCTGGCTCGTCGAAGGCGACGCAGGTTGGACGGCGCTCCGGCGAACGAGGCTGACCTGCGATCCGCGGATGTCCAGGACACCGCCATCCACGCGTTTAATGTGCGGGCTGACCTGTCGACCGTCAATAACGATCAGGCCTTCCGGCGCCTTCCGGCTTATCAACGAATAGCCGCCGGTCATCGCGACCCCGGCGCACCGGACGTTCGCGTTTGCGTCCTGGACGTTGAATGGCCGAGGGACGCGTATCTTCAGGCGGAAGTTTCGCGGCACGTCCACCCACGCATAGCCAATACCGCGCATGTCCCTTGCGGCGATCTTGGGCACTTCGGCTTCGGCAGGCGACACCGACTCTGCGCGCGCTCCTAGGAGCAGCGGCGTTGCCGCGGCAAATGCCAGAACGAATTGAAAATCTCGACTAGCCATGTCCGTGCCCCCACGGGCGTAGCTATAGCTCAGGACAGGTTGGACTGCGAGATACTTGAGTCAACTCTAGCAGGATCGCCTTGACAGAGCTCATGAGCGGTTCTTCCGCAATACGCGCGGCGCTCTCCGGCGGGTCTTCGTGGGAATGACGGCTCGCAGCGTACCCGGTCGTTCCACTGTCAGGATAGGACCGACGGCTTCGTCCCAGATAACGGCGTTCGCGCCAGAGTCCGCGGTCGCCCTAGCGCCAATCGCCTCGGATGAGTGGGTGGCCGGAGCTGAGGAGCGCGATGAGATCCCTGTATTTCGGCAACCGGGTCTTCTCACCAAAGCAACGTGGCTATTAGGCTTAACTGGGGAGAGCCTTCGCTAGAGCAAAGCGGCAAGGCGGGCCGTGGCGAGCAGTTGGTCCAATCCGTGTCCGTTGCGAGCTTTGGCGGAGGGCCCGGACATCGTTGTGCTGACGAAATCCGTCAGGCGCTGGGCGTCTTCCGGATGACGAGTGGCAATGCAGGCGCGGACCACGCCTTCAGCGGCGCGGTTAAAAGGTCGCGCCGCCTCGCGCGCCTGCTCGTCGCTCGAGCGGGTGCCATACAGCATTAGGCAGCCGTTCGCGACGAGATATGTGGCATAGTAGCGGGCTGCTTCTTCCAGCACGCTCGTGAGGCATGCTCCTACCGTGGGCGCGTTCAGCGTCGCCGATGATATCCCGGCAGGGCGGTTGGTGCCAATTCTGGAGGACTTCAATCCCGGCGACATTGAGCTCATCCACGCCGTACTCGACGGGAGCCCAACCCCCGCGGGCACGCAAGCATTCGCCGACTTCCTGTCCGAGCGCCTCGCCGAATGCCAGTGTGCTTGGAGCCAATCGAATTTCACGACTTTACCATCTCATAAGAAGCTCCTGTCGCGTGTAACCGGGAAGACCATCAGAGCACGGCGTCTCTCGCGAATACGTCGAACTCACCGCATGAAGAATTCGACCGGCACGACCAGCTCGATCGTATCGCCCTTCACCTCCTCGGGGGGTTTTGGCAGAGGCTGGGCGCGCTTTGGCAAGCTTGTCGCCTCGGTGTCGAGAAAAGCGAAAGCCGGACGAGCGCTCCAACCGCGAGGAGAGGACTTGTCCGTTCCGATCCATCACAAAGCGAACGTACGGCACGCCTTGTTGGCGACGAACGCGCGCGTCGCTCGGGTAGCGGCGCACCTTGTTGAGGGCGGCGAGCACCTGTCCCTGCCACGTCGGTGTGGCACTGGAAGATTGCGGTGCTGGGGGCACCGGCTTCGCCTCGGGCGCCGTTGTTTCCTTGTTCGGAGGGCTGGGATCGGCCACCGGTTTCGTGATGGCGCTCGCAACCGTGCTGACGATCGGCATCCGCACGACGGGCGGTTTGACCATTGGCGCCTCGATCTGCGGCTGCTGACGGTCCATGCGCTCCTTCTTAGGGCCTGGCTTTACCTCGCGCACCGGTTCGGGTGGTGCCGCAGGGGGCGCTACGTCGAACACGGCGAGCGCAGGCGCTGATGTGGGCGCTTCATAATTCGTCCATGTCAGCAAGGTCGCCACGCCGAGCGCCGACAGGATCATAGTTGTCGCGATGAAACTCAGAATCCGCGATTGCAAATTTGTAGGTTGATCCGAGTAGCGGGTGGGAATGTATGAGCCACAATTAGGCGACCGCTCGGCCCGAAGGTCTTCAGCACGCCCGATAATCAACTTGAAGCCCGAAGCTTCGGTCACGGCCACCTCGACATTTTCCGTAATGCAGCAACGCGCAGCTTTCGCTTGCCCCGCCGCTTGTTATTCCAAACGAGCACGCCGGTTGCGGATAGTCCGGTCACAAGCAGACCCATGATCGAAACGAAGATGCTGTAGGGCAGGCCGAAAATCTGCGCCATGTGGATGCCGTAAAGCCATTGCGTTATCGCGTTCCCTGCCGCGCCGCGCTCACTTGGCAGGTTCACCCCAAGTATCTTTCCAGTCGCTGCATCCATGATGATGCCGGTGGATGTTCCCCCGTCCCGGATATCGAGATCGCTTCGCACGAAGTAGGTATAGGTGTTGCGCCTTCGATCGCGGCTTATCTCCCCCTCATGCTGGATCGAAAAACCATACCGGTGTGCCACGACCGGCATGACGGCGCGACCGCGCATGATTGCGTCTGTCCAGCCGAACACCATGCGGTTGCCATTAGCTGGCGCGATCCGTGATCGAGGATCGTCGAAGGCGACGAACCTCTCCATGATGACCCGGTAGACGGGGCCGGCACTCAACATCACGCTCGACCAGGCAAACACCATCAATGCGAGCCATAGCCAAATGCCACCAGCGCGGTGAAGATCGAATGCGCGACGGATACGGGAGGCGGGCGACTTGATCCTCCACGCGTGCCCCCATCTCTGCCACCAACTCTTGCGAGCAGGCCCCATTGCGCGGGCTGGCAGTGTGACAAGGAGGCCGACAATGCTATCGAACGTCCACAGCACCGACACGATGGCGAGGATCAGTACACCCCAGCGCGCCGGCAGGGCCAGTTCCCGATGAAGCCGGTAGAGGAAACCGATCGTTGATCGTCTGTCCCACAGGCTTCGTTCGGAGGAGCGTGTGCCGAGGAGAGCACCCGTGGAAGGGTCGAAGAAAGCTTGATCGTACCGCAGGGCCGATGGTGACCCCGGCTTGGCCGTGACAGGAACAAGCAGGCTTCTGCCCGGAGCGACATTGAGCGGCAGGAAGCGTGGCTCGGCATCGGGAAGCTGAGCGGTAATACGATCCACCAGTGCTCCCACAGGGAGAGGCCGAACAGGTGAAGCCGGCACCGTGAGCAGATCGGGATTCAGCCAGCGATCCAGTGGTTCACGGAACGCGAGGATGCTGCCGGTCAGGCCCGTGATCGCCAGAAATCCGGCGATCCCGAGCCCGACGTATCGGTGAATGCCAACCAGGAGCGTGCGCACGATGCTTCGCGTCGTCCTGTTAGTAGTTGAACCGAAGGCTTACATCCACAGTCCGCGGGCGCCCGTACCAGCACAGCCCCGAATAGCAGGAATTCAGATAGGTCTTGTCGAACAGGTTGGTCGCATTCACAGCCAATCGCCATTGGTCGGCTTGATACGCTACGAGTGCATCGAACACGGTGCGGCCATCCGTCTTGACGCTATTGGTCAGATCGTAGCTGCCGCTGGAGTAGCGACCGCCAGCACCGAAGCTGAGGCCAGACACGACGCCATCCCTGATCGTGTAATCCGCCCAGAGCGACGCGATCGTCGCAGGCGTATCGACGGGTTTCAGACCGACCTGGGCGGCAATGTTGGACTTCGTGACTTCCGCATCGATCAGCGACAGCGAACCGCGTACCCTCAGGTTGCGCGTCACATCGGACTGAATCTCCGCCTCGATGCCTTTCGAACGGATCTCGCCGGTCTGCACCTGTGCGTTTGGACGATTGATCTGATCGGGGTCCGGCGTGGCCACGTTTCGCTGCGCGAGGTGGTAGGCGGCGAGTGTCACCAGCGTGTCGCTGCCCTGTGGCTGGAACTTGATGCCCGCCTCATACTGCCGGCCCGTCGTCGGTACGAAAGGCCGCCCGTCGAAATAGCTGCCGCTCGATGGTTCGAACGATTCGGCGTAGCTGAAATAGGGCGCAAAGCCCTTGGGCGCGAGCCATGTCAGGCCGCCCCGGAATGTGAAGGCATCATCCTTGGTCGTTGTCTTCGTACCCGTCGTGCGGGCCGTGACCTGTGTCTCGGCCCAGTCCTTGCGCCCGTTAAGCGTCACGACAAGATGGTCTGCGAATTTGCTCTGCTGCTGGAGGTAGATGCCGGTTTGCTGGTAGCGGATCGGATCGTCGATCCTGGGAGCGGCGAAGGTCAGCGTACCAATGTTTCCGTAGGTCGGATTGTAGATATCGATCGAGGGCGCGTCGGCGAACCAGCGGGTGCGCTGGTAATGACTGCGGCCGTAGTCGATACCGATCATTGTGACATGCTCCCCGCCGAGGCCGCTCCACTTGGCCTGAAGGTTGTTGTCCGCTGTCAGCGTATCGGAGTCGTCATGGCGACGGATGGCGCCTCGGGTGAGCGTGCGATTGTCTGCCCCGAGCGCGTCAAGGTAGAGGTATCCATAATCGAGCTTGGATTCACTGTAGCGCAGACTGCTCTTGAATGTGAGTCCGCTGCTCAGTTGTCGATCGAACAGGTAGCCGAGGTAAAAGGCGTCAGTATCCCAATAATTGAGGCTCGGATCGCCCAGATACCGGTCGCGCGGGATGCGGCCATTCGGATTGGGCAGGATGCTGCCGGCATAGGGGACACCGGAATAATAGCTGGATTTGCTGTTCTGGTAATAGCCGAGGATAGTGAGATTCGTGCGCTCGTCGGGCCGGATGCTGAGGGCAGGCGCGATGTACAGCCTGTCGTTCTGACCATAATCGGTCCAGCTCCCGCTCTGTCGTGCCAGCGCCGTCAAACGGTAGGAGAGGACGCCATCCCGGTCGATCCGCCCGCCGTGATCGGTCGCGACCTGATAGCGATCAAACGTCCCGCCTTGCAGCTCAAACTCGTGCAGTGAATCCAGCGTCGGGCGCTTTGACACAAGGTTGATGGCACCCGACGGCCCCGACTGGCCGTACATGACGCCGGAAGGCCCTTTCAGAACCTCGACGCGCTCCAGTCCATAGGTCTCGCTGGGCGCATCAAAGCTGTTGTAATTCAGTCTCATACCGTCGCGTAGCAGGCCGCTGTTGCTGTTTGAGAATCCGCGGATCGTGAAGATGTCGTAATTGTCGCCGTTGCCGTTCAGGTAGGCCGCGTTGCCGATCCCCGCACTGTAACGCAGCGCGTCGGCGAGATTGGTGGCGCCTTGCGTGTCGAGTGCTTCGCGCGTGATGATCGAGATCGACTGCGGCGTTTCGACGATTGGCGTGTCCGTCTTGGTCGCGGTTGCGCTAATGCGTGGGGCGTAGCTCGCGACGTAGCTACTCGACGTCTCTGCCGCCGGCATGCGACGGCCCTCAATCGTCCCGGCCTCCTCGTTGCCCTCGACCCGAACCGGCCCGAGCTGGACAGCGCCGTCAGCCGTCCGCGGTGCGCGCTCCAGCGTGAAGGCGCTGGTTCCCGTCTGCCGGAACGTCAGACCTGTCCCGGTGAGCAGGCGGGACAATGCCTCGGCGGAAGAGAAGTTGCCTGACACAGCCGCCGCCTGGGCACCGTGTCCGAGCTCCGCAGGATAGCTGACTTGGATGCCGGACTGCTCGGTGAACTGCTGCAACGCCGCCAGGAGCGGCTGCGCGGAAATGGCGAATGTACGCACTCCGGCACCGGACTGTGCCTGCGCGGATTGTGACGGCAAAGCGATCAGCGTCGCCGCCGCGGTTCCCAGGATGAGCGCGCGGAACGCAGCTCCGATAAAAAGGCCTTGCGGCACGTCTGGCATGATATCCCCGTTCGATCCAGGCACCGCCCCGTGCAATGCCCCGTCCTACCTGTCGAAATGATTTGCATTAGCAACAAGCCTGCTAAGACGTTTGCCGACAGGATTGCCCTAACCCCCATCCGAAAATTATCGGGGAAGGATCAACGGCGCAGGATGACGATCCCGCCCGGCAGGCTCGTGATCCGCAACCCGCCCATTTGGGCGAGCGCTTCCAGCGCTTCGTCCGGGGCTGCGATCCGGAACACGCCGCTGATTTTGGCGCCGCCGGACGTATCCGCGAATGTCAGCGTCGGGCCGGCGCGGTACCGCGCGACCTCCGCGATGGCATCACTCAACGGTCGTTCATCGATCACGATCAGCCCCCGCCGCCACGCCGCAATGCTGTTCGCCATGCCCGGTGCAAGACGATGGACCATGCCGCCCTCGGCATATCGCGCACGCTGCTGTACCGACAGGCGTACGCCATTTCTCCCTTCCGGAGTGGTGACGCGCACAACGCCCTGCGTGACGCCGATCGTCACGGCATCGCTGCCGCGGCTGACCTCGAAAGCCGTGCCGACGTCCTGCGTCACGCCACTCAGCGCCGCCACGCGGAAGGGACGCGGGTCGAGATGTCGAACCTCGAACCATGCCTGGCCCCGTAGCAAGTCGATGCGCCGCTCGGCCGATCCGAAGCGGATCGCGATCGCCGCGCCGCTGTCCAACATCGCCGTCGATCCATCCGGAAGCGTTATGGTGCGGACCTCGCCGGTTCCCGCCAGCGCATCTGCCCTAAGCGTGACCGCTACGTCTGGAGCTAGAAAGGCTACGATGACAGCGGCGGCGGCCGCTGCAAGCGAGCGTCGGGGCGTTACAGTTCTTGCCCATTTTCGCACTCGGCGATGTGGGACAGGCAGGGCACTGGCAAAGGCAGCTTTTGAACCTTCCAGGCTTTGCCACAGCGCACGTTCGCGATCGAAAGCGGCACGATGCTCCGGCGCATCGGCCAACCAGACCTTGAACGCGTCGAGTTCGGCCGCTCCGATGTCACCGGAAGCGAGGCGCACCACCCAATGCCCGGCTTGATCGGCCACAGGATCGATCTGCTGGGGGAGCGTCATCTCAACCTCTTATGGCGCGGAGGGCGGACGATCCGGCTAACTATGACGTTTGCCGATGGTCTCGCCCTAACCCCCTGCGGCCAATAAACCGTCGTCATCCCTCGTCGCGTGCCTTGCGCAAGACGGCAAGGGCGCGCCGGACGTGCTTCTCCACGGTAGTCACCGACACCCCGTAGCGGGCTGCAACCTCGCTTTGCCGCAGTCCCTCGAAGCGGTGGAGCCGGAAGATGCTGCGCGTCGGCTCCGGCAAGCTACTTGCGGCTTTCAGCACCCGTGCAAGCTCGAGGCATGACGCAGTCGTTCGTTCCGGGTCGAGCGCCTCGGGCTCAGCCCATAATAGGGCGTGCGCTTCGGCGTTGCGCCGCGCCTGGCTCTGCTCGGCGCGAACATAATCCACCGCCAGGTTGGACGCGAGGCGGAACAGGAAAGACCGCTGGTTGAGGATGGGTGGATCATCCTTGAGGCGTTGAAGGCGCAGGTAGAGGCTCTGTGTCACATCCTCCGCCAACGACTCGCTACCGACGATCCGTGCGAGTCGTCGCACGAGCGACAGGCGCTCGGCGACTAGCAGGCGAGATAGAGCAACGGCGTTGGTCGGCATGACGCGGTCGCCTTAGCCTGTATTGCGAGCGACTCGCAATGCGATAGGTCCTGCTGCGCAGGGCACGCTCCCGATGGCCAGCGTACTATCGAGTGTGCGGACTTCAATCGCCGCGGCGCGCGCGGAGCTTTCATCGACAATCGCGATCCGCACATTCCGTTCCTCGCTGGCCGTGGCTTAGCCGCGAGATGCCGCTTTGTTCAATCGCAGATGCGGGAGACTACCGTCAATTAGGGTTACTATCGCAACTCACCAAAGGATCTTGCTTTTGCCAATAGTCGATCTGGAATCGGTCAGGCCGTAACCGGCCCGAATGTCCGCTTCGGTCGAAGGCTGTCGTTCAGCCGATGCGGCAGGAATGGCGTAAAAGTCCCACGATGCGGCATTCCGCTTCCGGCAGCACGCGACCAACACAGGCCGTTCCGACGCTACCGCGTGAACGACCGGTTACATCTGAGCCGGACGTACCGGATTTCACCTGTTTTCCGTCATTTTCAGGCAGCGCTATCAGTTCATCGCTGAAAAAATTCCACCGGCACCACTAGTTCCAGCGTGTCACCAGCTTTGTCCTCGGGTGGCTTCGGCAGCGGAGAGGCGCGCTTGGGCAATGCTACGGCTTCACGGTCAAGATCAGGGAAGCCCGACGACCGCTCGAGGCGGGATGACAGCACGCGCCCCTCGCGGTCCATCACGAAGCGTATATAGGGCACACCCTGTTGCCGCCGCGCCATTGCGGAGCGCGGATAGCGGCGATGCTCGTTGAGGCGCGCCAGCACCTTGCCCTCCCACCTCTCGGCCGCCTTGCCCGATACCTTCGGCGCGGCGGGCGCGGGTTGCGTCCTGGGTGCGGCCGTTTCCGGCTCGACGGGACCGGGATCGGTGGGTTTGGGCGTCGCAACCGGCATTGACACCGATGCCGGCGCGAGCGGAACGATGATGCCCTCGATCGGCGGCACTTCACTCGGCGCGGGCGGCTTCTCCTTCTTCTCGACCGGCTTGGCCGCTTCATTCTCCTTCGGCGGCGTCACGGGTGGTGAGGCCGGCGGCAGCGGATTCACTACAGTGAGAGCAGGAGTTACCTCCACAGGGGTGAAGCGCGTAATCGTGAAGAAGAAGCCCGCTACAACGGCCGCGAAGATAACGCTCGTGCCAGCGAGGCCAATGAATCGGCTGCTCGCCGGCGGCGCATAGACGCTGCGCTGGATGGGGGCGATGGCCTGAGCTCCATCCTCGTCTGTATCGGGGCAGACCCTATTCTGCAGCATGGATGCCCCCGGTCGCAAGGCGGGATGATTGTGCCTCGCGCGCTCCTACGCGCCCTGAACTCCGCCGCGCGCAGCGCTTCTTCCACCATATATAGATGCCTGTGATCGACAGCATGGCGACGACGAGGCCGGTGATGCAGATTAGGATGCGGCCCGACAGCCCCGCCACCTGACCGGAATGGACCGGATAGATAAGGCCGTCCACCACATCGCCGGCGAGACCCTTGCCGGGCTCATCAATGGAAAGGACATGACCGCTATCGCTGGCCACATTGATGGACGGGTTGCCAAAGCACGGCGCGTGGGCTCGCCCCAGGCGAACCTGATAAAAACCCTGCGCTCGCGCGAAGACTATTCGCTCGACATATTGCGCCGACCAGCCCCGCTTCCTGGCTTCTTTTCCTGCAATCCGCGCCGCGCCATCCCAGCCAATCCGCGCCGGGACCGGGTCGACCGGGGCTGGCCGGTCCCAAATTGTCGGGCTGGTTGGCAGGAAAGTCGTGAGGATCGGACGGAAAACCTCGGTATTGAGATTGAAAGCAACGCTGGTGAGCGCCAGCACAAACAAGATCGGCCATAACCAAAGGCCGAAAGCGCGGTGCAGATCGAGATTTAACCGGTAGGGTCCAGCGTCACGTTTGATCCGCCAGATTGGCCGCCATTTTCGCCAAAACGGTCCTGCACGCGGCAGCGTCAGGTAAAAGCCGTTAACGCAATCGAGCATCCACGCGAGGCCGATCCCGCCCATCAGCCAATTGCCCCAGTTCCCCGGCATATGCAGCGAATAGTGCAGGCGGTAGAGAAAGGGGATCAGATGCGGTGCATCGACTTGCGCCGCGCCCCACAATCTGCGGCCCAGCACCGTACCCGTCGCTGGATCGACGAAGAGGTTGTTGGCATCCGGAGAGGCGCCGTCGACATTCTCGACGAAAACCTGTGCGCTGTCGTGCATCGATGCCGATGGCGTGATCGAGGTGACGCGCACACCCGGTGTCGCCATTTCGACTTGCCGCACCAGCGTGGCTAGCGGCAACGCCGGCCCGCGCCCTTCGACGTGGAAGAGGCGCGGATTAAGCCACGCATCCAGTTCCGACTGAAAGGCCAGCACGCTGCCGGTCAGACCCGCGATGACGAGAAAACCCGCCATAGCGAGGCCGACATAGCGATGAAGATGGACAAGGATGGCCCGCATGTCGCCGTACCCGGCCTAGAGGCCGAACTTGGCCGTCAGCATCACGTTGCGCGGATCGCCGAAATAGCTCTGGCGCGACCAGCCTTCGATGCGCGTGTAGTATTTCTTGTCGCTCAGATTCTCGCCCGTCAGCCTCAAGCTGAAACGCTCACTGAACTGGTAGCCGATCTGGGCAGAGAACAACGCATAGGTATCCTGTTGCCACTTGAGATCGCCTGAGCCGGCATAGACGCCGCGGCTGAGATTGAGGCCGCCGCCGAGGATGAGGCCGCGCCCGGTCGCCTTGCTAAAATCGCGCACTACCCACAGTTTGGCATCATGTTCGGGTGTGCCGGGAGAGAAGACGGGACCTGCGAGCCCCTCGTCAGCCGTAAGATAGCGGGTCTTGGTAAAGGCATAACCCAGGGTGACATTCCAGCCCGGCACCGGCTCACCCACGATTTCCGCTTCGAAGCCTCGACTGCGGACCTTTCCGAGCGCCACGGACGCATCGGGAAAATCCGGGTCGGATACGGCGCGGTTGCGATCGATGATCTGGTAAAGGGCAGCATGGCCAGTCAGCGCGCCGTCGAGAAAGTCCCCCTTAACGCCAATTTCGAAGAGGTTGCCGGTGCGGGGTTTCAGCAGATCCCCGTCCCGATCGACGCTCGCCTGCGGCACGAAGGTAGATGAATAGCTCGCATAGGCCGACAGCTCCGGTGTCACGTCATAGCCGAGCGCAGCATAGGGGACTAGCTTAGCCGACACTTTCTGATCGGCGGTCTGCCAGTTCGCGGCCCCCTTGTACCAGCTCAGCCTGCTTCCCGCCGTCAGCGTTAGATGATCGATCAGTTTAAAGCGGGCATTGGCATAAAGCCCGGTCTGGATCGTCTTGGCCGTCGTCGGCGGATCATAGGCGAATATCGGTTGGGGCGTCGTCGGATCGGGATTGAAGATATTGCGGGTAATGACCGGCCCGTACGTCCACAGCGTATAGGTCGAATTACGGCTATGGTTGATGCCGATGACAAGACTGTCCGCATTGGTGAATAAAGACGGCAGAGTCAGGCCCAGATCGACCGCCTCATCACGGGAATGGCCGTTACCGGCGATCTGCTGGATATCGATATTTCCCGTGGCGCGATCGATGTAGCTATCTGTAAAAGCCCCGGATGTGAAACGATAGTCACGATCGGTCCGATCGCCGCGCAGCCGGATCGTGCCGCCATTGCCCAAGCGATGTTCGACATCGACGAAATAGCGTTCCGCATCGTCCCGCTTCCGGTCCCACAATGAACCAAGGTAGGCACCACGTCGCCCCATGTAGAGGCCGCCGTCGGCGTAATTGGGTAGACCGAAAATAGGCCGCGAAGGGCCGCCCTGATGGACCGCGCCGATCGAAACCGTGGTGTCGGGCGTCAGCTCATATTCCAGCGTGCCGTACAGCACGAGCTTTCGGGCAAACACATGGTCCATATAGCTGCCGCGATCGTCATAGGCTGCAACGACGCGTCCGCGCAGACTACCGTCGGGAACGAGCGCACCGGTCAGATCCAGTTCGCCGCGATAGCGGTCCCATGATCCTGCCTGCACGGTACCGTTGATCTGCATTTCCGCAAGCGCGCGCTTGCGCACAAGGTTGATGGCGCCGCCGGGCTCACTGCTGCCCTGGAAGAGACTAGCGGGCCCGCGCACCAGTTCGACCCGGTCGTAGATGGCCATATCGAAACTGTCAGTCGTCCAGGCGCCCTGCGTGTCCGCTGTTTGCAGTCCGTCCACTTGAACGGTCGTTATGTCCAGACCCCGGGATTTGAAACCGAAGTTTCCCAAGCCATACTGCACAACTTGGACACCCACGACCTGCTTCAATGCGTCCGCTACGGTGTTGAGGTTGCGATCCTCGATCTGCTGCCGCGTCACCACGCTGACGGAGTTCGGAATCTCCTTCAGCGTCTGGATCTGACGGCCGATCGTTACGGCACTAGCGGCATAGGAAGCTGTTCCTTCACTAGCCAGCATCGCCTCAGCAGAACCCGTGGCAGCTTTAGTTTGGCCCTCGACCCGCACCGGGCCAAGCTGGATCGCACCATCCGCCGATCGCGGTGCACGCTCCAGGGTGAACGCGCGCGGTCCATCCTGACGGAAGGTAATGCCGGTTCCGGCAAGAAGCCGGGAAAGGGCCTCGGCGGTGCCGAAGCTGCCCTTCAAGCCGGGGCTGGACAGGCCGTTGGTGAGCGCTGAATCATAGACCAGCTCAACATCGGCCGCCTCACCGAAGCGGTTGAGCACGACCGCAAGCTGCCCTGCTGGAATTTCATAGCTGCGCGCCTCCTGGGCGTAGGCTGTCGCCGGCGCGATGATCACGCCTGCCCCCAGCGTCGTCGCCAGCAGCGCCGATGCTATCGCTTTACGAAAACCTGGGAATACGGCTGTTTCGGCCTCGAAAAACGTCACTGTTTGTAACCCCCGCACGTCATAAATGGCGAGGCGGCTTTCTGCTAATGAGAATCCACCTCAATAAGTAGGACGTTTGGAAATCAGGAGTGAGAACATGACCGGCGCAATTTCTCGCAAGACCCGCAATTTTTCAGGTGTGGAGGAATACCAGCCTGTCGGTGAGCCGCATCGAACTGATCCCAAGCAGCCGTTGCAGCGTGTCGAGCGCCGCCATCGGATCGTCGGTGCGGAATACGCCGCTCACCCGGCGCTGGGCGAGATCGTCGCCCATGACGCGGATATAACCCGGGTGATAGCGGTTCAGCTCCGCAACTACCTCGCCCAGCGGCCGGTCGACGAACACGAGCCGACCGCGCGTCCATGACGCAATCGCCCCGGCATCGACCGCTTGCGGGTGCACGATGCCGCTAGGGCCGTAGCGTGTCGCCTGCCCTTCGCCTAAATCGACGCGACTGCTGGCCGCACCGATCGGCCAGGCCACGCGCACGCGATGCTCGGTCACGGCAACCTCGGTATCCGCGCTATCGCGACGGACGATGAAGCGGGTTCCCAGCGCGGTCGTCGTTCCCTCGCCGGCCTCGACCGTGAACGGCCGCGCGCGATCGGCGGCGACGGTGAACGCTGCCTCGCCTTTCAGAAGATGGATGACGCGCTGATCCCCGCGATAATCGATGGTAATGGCGCTGGCGGTGTTGAGCTGGACCGTTGAGCCGTCATCTAGCGTCACGTCGCGCCGCTCGCCCGTCGCGGTCATGGCGTCGGCGCGCAGCCGCGTCGGCCAGTCCTGGGCCGTGCCGACGACCACCAGCGCCAGACTCGCCGCCAGCGCCGGGGCGATCCAGCGCCGGCGCGGTCGCTCCTGGCGCAGCGGGGGATAGCCGAGGCGGCGCGCGACCCCCCGCACGCGCCGCTTGTTGACCTCGGCCTTGACGGGTGCGCTACCCATCGCGCGCCACACCTTCTCCGCCTTGGCGAAAGCCAGCGCATGCAATGGATCGACCGAGAGCCAAGCTTGCAGCGCTCGGTCCTCATTGGCGGTAAGCCCCGCGTCGCGCTCCACGACCCGGCGCGTCGCTTCCTCTTCGATATGGTCTGGAATCCGCTGTTCAGTTGCCACGGTGCCCCCTCATCTGTCGCTCGGCAGCGAGCGACAGCACGAGCCTCTCATAGCTTATGACGTTTGAAACTTGCGCGTGTAGACATGCGGGCCGGAATACAGGCTCATTCGTCGTCGACAAACCGTGCCATGCAATGCCGGAGAGCCTGCTGCAAATAACGCGTCACCATGCTGCGCGACATGCTCATGCGGCGCGCAACCTCTTCCATCGGCAATTCATCGATCTTTCGCAGGATGAAGATTTCGCGGACGCGCGGGGTCAACTCAGCGACCGCGCTCATCATGCGATCGAGATTTTCTCGATCGACCATTGACTGATCGGCGGCCACCATGCTCGCCGGCGCATGCTCGGGAAGCTCGGCGGTCGTCTCGATCAGTTCGCCATAGCGGGACTCGGCCCGCCACCGATCGGTAGCGAGGTTGGCCGCGAGTCGGAAAAGATAGGCGCGCTTGTTGAGGATGGGCGGGTCATCCTCGATGCGCTGGACGCGAAACCACAGGCTTTGCGCCACGTCCTCGGCCGCCGGCGCATTGCCGACGATGCGCTGCGCGAGCCGCAACAGCGACGGCCGCTCGGCGAGCAACAGGCGGGTCAAGGCAACGGCATTTGTCGGCATCGCCGCAGCCCTAGCGCAAGTTAAGAACGACTCGCAACTTATCTGCTTGGCATTAGTCTAGAGGAGACGACAATCACATGAATCGCGACGGGCTAACCATCAGTATTATATTGTATTTTCTTCTCCTTGGCGCGCGAGCAACTCACGCCGTAAGATGGCGTCGCGCCTCTCTCTGATTGCTTGCCGCGATGTTGCTAGATTTGCCCTGACGCTACGAGCTTACCCAGCAGGGCATTGACGCGCGTTTGCCAGCCTGGGCCGCTCCCACGCAAATGCTCGACCGTCTTCGCATCCAGGCGGATTTTCACTTCTACCTTGGGGGCTTCGAGCTTCGGGCGACCTCGCCGGGACGGCTTCATTCCGGCCATGAACGCCGCATCCATCGGCGGATTATCGTCGTGAATCTCAGGATCAAACTTGGCCATAATAAAACCTCGCTTCATGCTTCTCTGCCGGACGCAAGCTGATGGCGCGAACCGCATCGTCGTGAGAGCCGTCGGTGAAAGCCAGCACATGCAGGCGATCACCGATCAACCCTATGGCAACGAAACGGACCTCTCCATAATCGAAACGGTCATCCTCGCGCTCAAAGGCCGTGGCCCAATCGAACCCTTCCGCAGCCTGCAAGGATATGCCGTGTTTGGCGATGTTCCTCTCGTCTTTGGCCGGGTCGAACTCGATCTCCATACAAATTTCGTACACCCATTAAATCGACCACACAACAGTTTTTTGTGCACCCTATAAAGATCAGCATGGGCGAGTGACATCACACATCGGCCTTTGACGCTACCCACCCTGCTCGAGCCAAGGTGTCCGCAAGGGTTGATCGGGGCACGTTGGCAATGCGAAGAGCACAGTCGACCCGAGCTATTCGTAATTCAGCTGCATTGGTTGGCTTTGCTTACATCGCCCAAGTTGGACTTGGCTAAATCCTCAGAGCAGCGCGCGAAGCACTCGCCCTCCCCGTCATGCGCCAGCAATCTCCACGCGCGATGAACGTGCGCTTCGTAAGGCGATGCAGAGTGGCGCCAAGCGCCGCGTTTTGCCGAGTGCTCCCCGCCGGTTGTCCACTTGCGCCACACCCGGCTCACCGTCTTTTGGGCGCGTGGGAACTCGCTTTGCCGCCAAAGGTTTCGGGCTTGCCAATTGGGGCGAAGTCACACACGATTGGCATGGACGTTTTTGGACCGCGCTTGTCATGTATTCATCGAGCTTCCATGGCGTCGTAACGAGGTTCGAGCGGCTACGGTGCGCTTGCGTGGAAAATGGTCGGTAATGTTTTTTTGATCAGGTGACTGCAAAGCTGTTGCCAGATGTCCAAGTGCGAAGGAGACGTGAATGTCAGAACCCGAGTCCACCAACGATGTGGCCGCGCTCGCGGTCCAGTTATTGAGCGTTTATCTAGCCAACAACACGGTCGCATCGGAGGACCTTGCCGGGTTGATCCGTACTACCAAGGAGGCGCTTGGTGCGGCCCAGGAAGCGGCGGCGCCCGCGGAGCCGGACAAAGTCACGCCCGCCGTCTCGGTGCGAAAGAGCCTTGCCTCGCCCGACTTCATCATCAGCCTTATCGACGGTAAGTCCTACAAGACGCTCAAGCGGCACTTGATGGCGCATGGTCTGACGCCGGACGATTACCGCGCCCGCTACAACCTGCCCAAGAGCTATCCGATGGTAGCTCCGACGTATGCCGAGCATCGCCGCGCGGTGGCGCAGCGGACCGGGCTGGGCGGAAGAAAGCGCCAGCCGGCTCCCGCAGCCGAGGCTCCTGGCAGCAGCGAGGATCAACCCGAAGCTGCGGTGATTGCCGACGCGGGCGCTGCAACGCCGGCCGCGGAGCCTCAGAAGAAGCCGCGCCGCGCGGCCGTGGCGAAGAAGGCATCGGATGGCCGGCGCGCCAAGTCCAAGGGCACGGGCGAAGCGCCCGCGTCTCCTGCACCCGATGTGGCGCTGCCGACCCCGGCCGATGATGTGGCCGAGATTGAGCAAGTGGCGGATATCGCGACGTCGGCGCCAGAATCCGCTCCCGAGAAGCCCGCGAAGCGAGCGACGAGGGGACGTCCGCCCAAGACGGCCGAAACCAAGGCACCGGCGAGCGGACGTGGCAAGGCAAAGACCCGCACCGAAGAAAGTGCGGTTGCTGCAGCCGATGGGCCAAGTGGTGACGCGACCGCTCAAAAGTCCAAACGCCGCTCTACCCTGGGCCTGTTCAAGAAATCGGAATCGGAGCCGGACGCGACGGCGGCTACGAGCAGCGACGGCTCCGAGCCCGCGCCTCAAGCGGCAGAGCCGGTATCGGAGGCGCCCAGCACCGACGCTCCCGATGCAAGTGCAAAGGGCCGTGGGCGCAAGCGAACGGCGCGCTAACACCAAGACCAAACCAAGATCGGTGGGCGCTTGATCTCTCCAGCCGGAAGCGGCGGCGAGATCGCGCCCACCAAGCATCCCGCCCTGAGCGGCGTGGTACCCCACAGATATACGCAAAAGACCCGCGAGATCGCGCGGCAACCCAGGCGGGGACCACTCCTCGGCGCGGTCCACTGCGAGACCGAGGGTTCTCCTGTGCCCGCTGAGGAGGCATCTACGTAAAGAGCGTCCCACAACTCTCACGCTTCCATGTAAATTCAGCGAAGTTACGACAAATTCATGAAAAGTCCTTGCTGGCGGGGTGCGAGTCCCGCTTGACTCCGCTTGGGCCGTGGTCAATTAAAAGCTTACTCGAGTACTTCTCGGCGACCTCCAGCCTTGGAAGGGAACCGCTGCTGACATCTTCGTGCAGGCGCAATTCCCTGCCCACTCCGGCTGTATCAATAGGCTGCCGGGCCGTGTCCTGATCTCGGTCATGGGGCTGGTGGGCGCCGAGCGTAACCAGTTTGGTTATCTGGACACAGAAACGGGGCGCGCGGCGGTTTGGTCGCGTATGCCCGCTTTCGGCGATTGCAGTCCTTCGGCTTCGAAGAAGATGGAATAGCATTGCAGCCATTCCTGATGCCTGTCGGAAAGCACCTGTTTTCCAGTCAATCCCTAAGGCTATTGATCCGGTGTAGACGGTCCAATGTGAGATTTGCCGTTTTTGACGGTGAAGATTGGGATAGCTGCTTTGGTGCAGGTGAAATTGCTAGCCTGTTGGCACAATGCGCTTGGGCCAAGCCTAGCTTGAACTTCATCTGCCCTAGGAACAATATCCGCGTGTCTCAACGCTTCGGGGATACGGAACCGATCTGGGTCCCGACGTCTGCCACAAACCACTATGTCGCCAACCGAGCCTTGATTGCATCCGCCCTGCGCCCGCAAAACAGAGAAATTGAATGGTTCCGACGTGGCGCGAGGATCCGCTTCCTGGGAAAGTGCAGCGACCGGAGCAAGAAGGATCGGAATAGAAAGAAATCCAGTTCGCACTAATCTATTTCCGGGATTGTTTTGGAAAACAATGCACGCTGTACCAATGGCAAGCTTTCGGCAAGCCTCATATATCCTTTGCCCTGACCGCTGATCTGCCCCCTTCTGAGTGGTCCAAAATCTCTGTTACTTTGGACAATGAAGGAGTTGGAAGATGGGCAGGAAGCATGAGCCGGAAGAGATCATCGGCAAGCTGCGCGAGGCGGAGATCGTGCTGACGCAGGGCGGAACAGTGCCGGATGCGTGCCGGCGGCTCGGTGTCACGGAGCAAACCTATTATCGCTGGCGCAAGGAATATGGCGGGCTCAAGGTTGATCAGGCTCGCCGGATGAAGGACTTGGAGCGGGAGAATGCCCGCTTGCGTCAGGCGGTGTCGGAGCTGACCCTGGACAAGGTCATCCTGCAGGAGGCAGCGCGGGGAAATTACTGAGCCCCGCTCGGCGGCTGCGCTGCATCGATCATATCAAGGCCATGATGCCGGTGTCCGAGCGACGGGTATGCCGTGTGCTCGGGCAACATCGAACGACGCAGCGTAAGCCGCCACGCGGGGCAGATGGCGAAACTGCGCTGACCCAGGACATCATCGCGCTTGCCCGGCAATACGGTCGTTATGGGTATCGCCGTGTGACGGCGCTGCTGCGCGATGCCGGCTGGCATGTGAACCGCAAACGGGTCGAGCGCATCTGGCGTCGTGAGGGGCTGAAGGTGCCGCAAAAGCAACCCAACGCGGGCGGCTCTGGCTCAATGACGGATCGTGCATCCGGCTCCAGCCGGAGTATCCCGGCCATGTCTGGCCGTACGACTTCGTCGAAGGGCGCACGCATGAAGGTCGCAAGTTCCGTATCCTGTCGATCATCGACGAAGCCAGCCGGGAGTGCCTGGCCTTGCCGGTGGCGCGGCGTTTGCGCAGCGAGGATGTTCTGGCCGCTCTGGCTGAGCTGTTCGTTACGCGCGGGCCGCCGGCACATATCAGGTCCGACAATGGAAGCGAATTTATCGCTACAGCCGTGCAGCAGTGGCTCGGCAGGATCGGCGTGAAGACGCTCTACATCACTCCGGGCAGCCCATGGGAGAATGGATACTGCGAGTCCTTCAACGGCTCGATGCGCGATGAGCTGCTCAATGGTGAGATCTTCTACACCTTGGCCGAGGCCAAGATGCTGATCGAGGCCTGGCGCCAGCATTACAATACCGTGCGCCCGCACAGTTCGCTCGGCTATCGGCGGCCGGCGCCGGAAAAAACGACACCACCATTGCCGCCCTCCGGTTCCGCTTCGCTCCACCTACGGACGGCAATGGTGCAACAAGCCACAATGCACTAACAATCAAGCCGGACCACTCGGTGGGGGCCGATCAACTTGCCCGGCTTGAGCTGAAGCGCACAGCTTTCGCCATCTGGCATATGATGTCCGTCTTGAACGTCGTCGGGCGGGACAACTGCAAGGGTTGATCGTGCGGCTCGGGCACATCGAACAGAACGCTGTAGATCCCCCGTGTAAGATCCAGGCTATCGACACGCCCGTTCACGATGAAGCTCTTGCTCCTGTATCGTGCCGGGATCGATGCCGGGTTGCGTTGAGCTTCCAC